>Ga0180437_10010293_pt1 | contig 11428 bp, 10 predicted proteins | sample SS_ome_4_FD_132410 | JGI IMG/M metagenome (GOLD analysis project Ga0180437, IMG submission 132410) | Hypersaline lake sediment archaeal communities from the Salton Sea, California, USA - SS_3_D_1 metaG | ecosystem: Environmental > Aquatic > Non-marine Saline and Alkaline > Hypersaline >... | reverse complement strand
GTCCCTGAAGTATTGTTTCATCATCATCGCCGCCAGAACACCGTCACCAACCGCTGTAGCAAGCTGCATAGCCGCTCCTACTCTGCAATCGCCGGCAACAAACACTCCCGGCTCCGCCGTCCGCAGATATGCAGAATCGCATTTAACGAAACCGTTGTCACTAAGCTCTACGAAACCTTCAAGAAACTCGGTATTCGGCACCATACCTATAAAAATAAACACACCGTCACAATCAAGCCGCTGAACAGCCCCTGTTTTAACGTCTTTCAGCGTTACAAACTCCACTTTCTCCTCACCGCCGATTTCCGTCACAACGGTATCAGGCTTGAATCTTAAATTAGAACCCGGCTCATTGACTTTGCCCATCAACTCTTCGCTCAACACACGCGTCGCACGCAATCCCTGGCGACGATGAACAAGTGTCACCTCGGATGCGAATTTCCCCAGATGAAGCGTATCTTCTACAGCAACGTTTCCACCGCCGACCGACACAACTTTCTTACCCTTAAAAAACGGAGCGTCACAACTGCCGCAATAACTTACGCCCGCGCCGGAACGCCGAAACTTTTCTTCACCGGGAACACCGAGCTTGCGATACGAACTGCCAGGAGCCAGAATTACACACCTCGCACTATAGACATCACTATCGCAATGAACCTCGATATTACCTGCATTATCTCTGACAAGAGATGTGACTTCACTGCCAGGCTTTAGTTGTGCGCCGAACTTCGTAATCTGGCTCATCATTTTTTCTATCAAATCGGGGCCGGAGATTTTTTCAATCGCCGGATAGTTCTCTATCCGGTCGGTGTTATTTATCTGACCGCCGGGATAGAACTTTTCCAGCAGCAAAGTATTGAATCTGTCTCTGGCTGAATAAAGCGCAGCACCAAGCCCCGCCGGCCCAGCTCCCACTATCACGCAATCGAATGTCTCTCTGCTCACATCAAACTCCTTTCTTGCCGCTCATTACTGCTCTAGGTAACAGTATCTTTGAGCCTTTTGAATTCTCCATGGGTTTATTTGACTCCGGAAACAATTTCGGCTCCATTGTAAATGTCTTCTACATGCATTACAACAGCAGCAACTCGTGGCATATCATCCGGAACCCACCGGCGAACTTCGTCGAACATAGCTCCCTCCGTAAGCCTTTCTGCGGTGCCTTTTATCTGGAAAGAACCTTTTTCTACATCGAGAACGACAAAAGCAATTTTGCCGTTACTTAAAATATTATCTCGTGTCTTATGAAAAAAATTATCCGCAATAAGAACCGTCTCATCGTCCACAACCTTCAAATATTTGACGTACACGACATTGGCAATTTTATCCTGATTACTTGTTGCTACCGGAAACACCTCCTGTTTGGATATCGCCTTTTTTACTGCATCTGGTAATTGTGCCATACTGTTTTTCTCCTTTGCTTTGTTCTGTTTTAAGAACACATATATTACTCATACTTTCTGCCTTTTAGACCATATCGAGCAGTAATGAATCGCATCAGCCGAACACACATTTAAGCATCGTGCGCAGCTAAAGCAATCAGCTGGAAAAATCTTGCTTTCAACTCTTCCTTTTGCTGCATGTAATGGACAAACCTTGATGCATGCACCACATTTCGTGCATTTTTCTTTGTCAATAGTTACATGATAAAAACTGAATCTTTCAGCTACCCACGAAACAAGACCAAAAGGACATATAAATTGACAAAACGGCCGGTATATAAAAACTGCCGGACTTAAAGACATAAAAACTGTGAAAAAAATCAACCAATGATCAAAATCCAGATTGAACAAATTGAACGGGTTGAGATAATGGTAAATCACAAACCCCTTCCTGCCGCCGACAATGCCGAAAAGAAACAACAGCATTACACAAAACAATCCACACCTTATCGTATTCGTTAGCCAAAATGGTGCCTTCCATCGCTTCACTTTACAGAATATTGCAAGGCTGTAGAGCAACTCCTGCAGCGCACCAAACGGACAAGCCCATCCACAAATAAGCTTATTACCGATGACAGCCAATGCAACAAAAAATATCAAAGCAATCAATTTGCCGATTATAGATGGATAGAGCCCAACCATAGACTTAAATACTTTAACTGTCCCCTCCATTGGATTAGGCGATTTCCCCAGAACAAAACCACATATAAGCACTGCGATAAGAAGACACGCAATATATGGCATTCGGGGGTACCACAGCTTTCGTTCGGAAATATTTGCATTATCAGGGCGACCGAAAAAACTCAAATATGCCAAGCCAAACAACACAATTGCTGAAAATACATAATATTTTAGGCTTGTCGAGTGATGGGAAAGGATGTGTGCAACCGCAGAATCCAGTTGCTCCTGAGATATCCCAAACTTGTCGAGTGATTTTCTCTTCGGCACATCCAATGATAAACCAAGCTCACGTGCCAGACCCTTACCAGTTACCTTCAGCTTCGGAGCAATATCACGAATACACATATCGGTAGTGAATCGCGCCAAGGTAGTTTTCTCGTTTGACAAATTAGTAATAATGCCAGCACCGAGTATAATTGCCATTATCAGAATTATCGCAATCATCTCGAAACGTTGTTTTGCAGATAACAAAGAAAACCATTTGAACATGTTTATTATTCCTTGGAATCTCTTTATCGCTTTAGTTTCAGGCATAATTATCGACTATCGCACAGCCTTATAATAAAGACGTTGATTTTGCGGCCTGCCTTCGATTTTACCTTCCTGGGACAATTCTTCCACATACTTAATAACTTCATTTCGATGAAGACCGAGCCCCACCGCAATATCTTCAACACAACAGGGACGGCGTTTCAAAAGTGTCAAAATATCTTGACGGCGAGCGGAAAAATCCTGCTGACCCACCGCAATGCTGTAGTCGGCAATAACCTCCGCTTTTTCGTAAAGCTTGTCGGCTATAGCTTCTAATTGATTTTGCGCGACCGACTCAGCAAAGCCTTCAGCGGGCGGCCGAGTCACCGTATTTACCTGCACTTTATCAGGCTGTATAACGCTTATACATTTCTTTAGACGTTCAATCTCCGCTTCCGATGTGTTCACACCAGAAAGAAGAAAAACCTCAAGCCAGTATTTGCCCTTGTATTGGTCACGAAATTTTACCAACCCGTCTAACATCATGCCGAAAGTTATATCGCTATGGGGCCTGTTAACGTATTGAAATATCCTGCTGTCGCCGGCATCCAGCGATGGGACCACCAAATCCGCAGCTTTCAGGGCATCTCTTACTTCCGGCTGCCACAGTAACGAACCGTTTGTAAGCACCGCTACCGGAATATCAGTAATACCTTTGGCCCTGGCAATAAGCTCTTCAAGCCGCGAAAAAAGCGTCGGCTCACCTGAACCGGAAAAGGTTATATAATCAGGCCTGGAGACAAGTTTCGCCTTGAGCTGGCTGATGACAACATCAATCGGGACCCATTCTTTTCTCTGCATCGTCTTTTCGGTTGTTCTTCCAAGCTGGCAATATACACAATCGTACGTACACGTCTTGAATGGCACTAAATCAACACCCAGCGAACGACCAAGCCTCCTGGAAGGAACAGGACCGAATATATATTGCTGTTTCTTGTACATATTTTCTCGCTGTATCTCTAAAATTCAAGGACGCTGCCTGCTCGTGTCTCGGTAAATTCACTGGGATACTTCGCTCTTATCTGCCGGATATATTTCGTACAATGGCACGGCCCTATCAGTTTGATTCGGCGGAGTTTCTCCAGCCTTGAAAAACCGTGAAAACCGCCAACCACTCCATAAATCTCCCCCAGCTCCTTTGACCTGTTAATTATGTTTCCAAGACCGGGATGTGCACAGCCGGTTATGACAACGTTACCATTGCCTGTTGAGACAACCAGAGACTGTTCCTTCGGCAGCCTGCCCATCGCACCTGTTGTGTACACACCCGGCGATATTTCCGCCGGCTCCGTGAATGCCTTTGGGCCGATGACCTCGGCGCTAGCGTTTATACCCTGAAAAGCCTTCAGACCGCCAGTATGGTCCCAGTGATTGTGAGAGATAACCACCTTGTCCACACTTTCCGGCATAATTTGCAGCTTTTCAAAATTATAAAGCAAGCTCTTGCCGTTCTCGCCGGTATCAAACAGGATATTCTGTTCGCCTTCAATCAGACACGAAAATCCCCATCCGAATTTCAGCCCCGGCTTTGCATTATTATCATAAACAATTGTCAATTTCATCCGGGATTTCCTTTTATAGTGCATTTTGTTTTTTTATCGGCTATTTCAGGGGACATTACACTTTCTTTCTCCGAATACTGCCGTGCCTATCCTCACCATATTGGAGCCTTCCTCTATGGCGACTCTGTATGAATTTGTCATTCCCATAGACAGATACTTCATATCGGCGTTCGGCAAATCGAGTGCCTTGATTCTTTCAAATATCTCTCTCGTCCTCCTGAAATACGGCCTGACATCCTCAGGATTCCCCGAGCGAGGCCCCATAGTCATCATACCGACAAGCCTTAAATGACCAAACGCTGATATATCTCCGGCCAGTTTTTCCATATATTCGTCGAAGGGTTCGTGTTCGGCCGGCTTTATGCCGGCCTTGGAAAACTCACTGCCTATATTTATCTCTACATAAACCGGAACAATTTGTCTTCCCGCTTTTTCAACTCTTTTATCAACAGCCGCTGCTTTTTCCGCCGAATCGACAGTTTGAATAACATCAAATATTTTCAACGCCTTGTTTATTTTATTTTTCTGCAGATGACCTATCATATGCCATCGGACTTTAGACCCCTTCTTGTGCAGCGCACTATGGCTGTGCTCTGCCTGCTGAACGTAATTATGGCCTATATCGGTCGCCCCGGCATCTATCGCTTCAGCTATTTCCTCGGCCGTTCTCGTCTTAACAGAAAGAACTATCGTAACATCCCGGGGAATTTCACGCCTGATTCTCTCATAATTTCCTGCGATACTCATCTTTCATCCCGTTAAATTTCTACACCCGGCAAAAATACTTTCAATCCCGTCAATAGTCACAGACATTATCACCTGTTTGCAGGCTGTCTTCAAGAAAACTTTTTACCAGCTCCTGCGCCCGCTTCCCGGATGCTCCCGGCCATCTCCGTATTTTAATGTTCGACTTCACCTGCTTTATTTACCGCGACAACACGATATCAGGGTTCTTTTCCACTCACCTGTTCAACCAATCGTACCTCTGTTATAATACAACACTTTGGTCTTTGAAATTATTGGTTTAACTCTCTCAAATCCTGTATTATGAAATATCAGACCGGAGCAATTTATTATTTTTTGATGTCTCCCGGATTGGGATTACCAAAATGCACGAAAACAACGTTGATACTTTTCAAAATCCGCCCATCTTTTGTCAGTCTGATATCACCAAAATCTTCGATGCAATAGCAAAAAAATATGACTTCCTTAACCATCTTTTATCCTTCTGCCTGGATTTCCACTGGCGGAGCGAAGTTTCAAAACTGATTAGAAAAAAAGACTTGAAATATATCGACCTCGCAACCGGCACAGGTGACATTTTAATTAATGTAATGAAGAAAAATCCGCAAATTCAAAATGCCACCGGTCTGGATACTTCAGAAAATATGCTTGGAATCTGCAATAAAAAAATATCAAAACAGAAACTTAAAAATAAAACATCCCTGATTCTCGCCGATATAACCAGAATCCCACTTAACGAAAACAGTTTTGATGCAGCCACTGTTGGTTTTGGTATTAGAAATACAAACAATATTCCAAAAGCATTGAGCGAAATTCACAGAATATTAAAACCACAGGGCCATACCATAATTCTTGAATTTTTCGTCCCGCAAAATCAATTCATTAAAACCTTATACCTGTTATATCTGCGCCATATAGTACCCCTGATAGCCGGGATATGCTTAAGCCAAAAAAGTGCTTATGTTTATCTTAACAAAACCATAGAAAAATTCTACAGCGTTGAACAATTCCGCATTATGATGAAAAACGCAGGCTTTATAAATATAAAGGCAGCACCACTTGCTTTTGGGACCGTTTATATTTACCACGGCTATAAAAAATAAAACCACGCAATGGCCTCGTCAACAATATCATAGCCGCAGATTAAGGTATTTCTGAACCATATGATGCAGTAATGCCCGCAAATCTTTTCCAGCAATTAGTCAACTCCGGCATCTATGATATGAACGGGCTTATTGGTAACCGGCCGACCTACATAAGATTAACCGGGTCAATATCTATCGCCGTCCTCACACAAGGTCGAACAGGACCCTGTTGGCGATGAATACTGAACAGCTTTAATAAAAACTCCGCCCGCGGCGACCGCACAATAATCTGCATCCTGTGAAACCGCTGGATTCTGCTTATCACCGCAGGAAGCGGGCCGCGAACTTCTACCTGCAGCGACCGTGTCGCAATAATACCATCAATCCGCTCACGCATCTTCTCGCACGCCGACCGAAGCCTTTCATACTTCATATCACGAAGCGTAATAACCGCCATCCGGCTGAAAGGAGGAAGATTGCACAATTGACGATGTTTAAGTTCTTCTTTTACGAACCCTTCATAGTCATTTTTAACGGCGAATTGTATCGCAGGTTGATTGGGAATAAAGCTCTGAACATAAACGGTACCCTGTTTTTCAGATCGGCCTGCCCGACCCGCCACCTGGCTTATCAGTTGAAACGTCCGCTCGTTGCTCCGAAAATCGGGCATATAAAGCGATGTATCGGCATTTATCACACCGACCAGCGTTACGTCGGGAAAATGCAGACCCTTGGCCAGAATCTGCGTGCCCGCCAGAATGTCGATCCGATGCTCACCAAAATCTTTTAACAACTGGTAATAGTCTGATTTACTCATCGAATCGCTGTCGATACGGGCAACCCTCGCATCGGGAAATTTGGCACCTAATTCTTCTTCGAGCCGTTGTGAGCCAGAACCTATCATAGTCATCGACTTGCCGCACAAAGGACAGCGCCTCGGAACAAGCATCTTTGCACCGCAGTGGTGACAAATTGCGCTGCCGTGCGACATATGTTCACCTCTTACACTCTGCAACTGCTGACCCAATCTCCTCCTGCTCTTATGAAAGGTCAGTGCAGCATCACAATTCCGGCATTGCAGTGTGTGTTTGCAGGACGGACAGAAAACAAAATTGCTGTAACCTCGCCGATTCAGCATAAAAATCGCTTGCTCCGATTTCTCCAGGGTTGCACGAAGCTGTTCAGCGAGAGGCCGGCTTATCAGCTCAATACCTTTTCTGACTCGAACTCCCTCACGCAAATCGATGAGCTTCATCTGCGGATACGACAAATTCATTACCCTACGCGGCAAACGAACAAGAGTATAAAACCTCTTCCTGCTGCAGTTATCGAGACTCTCCAGCGAAGGGGTGGCCGATCCAAGAATACACACTGCGTTGGCCATTTGGGCACGCTTTATCGCAACATCGCGACCATGATACCGCGGCGCCCTGTCCTGCTTGTAGCTCGTCTCATGCTCTTCGTCAACGACTATAAGACCAACCTTGCCAACCGGCGCGAAAACAGCCGAACGCGCACCGATTACTACATCAGCCTGCCCAGCTTTGATTTTTTGCCATTCCCTGTTCCGCTGCGACGACGACAGAGCTGAGTGAAGTACCGCTATTTTCTTAAACCTTTTGTAAAACCGCTGGACCGTCTGGGCAGTCAGAGCAATTTCAGGAAGCAGAACAATAGCTGTCTTATTCTGCCGTATAACCCGCCGGATAGCACGGATGTAAACCTCCGTCTTACCGCTGTCGGTAACGCCGTGCAGCAGCACAACGCCGAACCGTCCGCTTTTAAGATGAGATTCTATCTCGCTCAATGCCATTTGCTGGTCTTCATTCAGTGTCACAGCCGAACTTTTCACACTCAAACGCTCGGGAATAACCGGCAGCGATTTGATTCTGCTCTTCTCTGTTATACATACAAGCCCTTTGCGGACAAGATTCTTCAATGGTGCCGCGGAGCACCCTGCCTGTGCCAGCAGGGCTTTTTGCCGAACAGCACTTTTGCCGCTGCTGGCCTTATGTGCGACGAGAGCTCTTAAAATCTCCTTCTGCTTCTTTCCTTTCACCTGCTCAGTTGCTTGACTGGATTGCCGAACCACATCCGCCAGATAAACAAATTTCTCTTTTGTAACACCAGCACCGCTCTTCACCGCCCCGGGCACCATCGCCGCCAGTACCTGCCCCCACGGACAGACATAATAGCTGCTCACCCACCCGGCAAGCTCCATCAACTCGGAATCAAGCAGAGCTTCGCCGTCAACAACCTCTTCGACTTTCTTAAGATGTATTTTGCGCCCGCTTGTGCCGCGCAAAACATTCCCTGAAGTCAAATCCGATACCCTCACCGGCTCAGTGCCGACGCAAAAGCCAATAGTGAGTTTATTATTTCTGCCGAATGGCACCTTCACCCTCTGCCCAGGCCGAATTGGCCACAGCTCATCAGGAACAAGATAATCGAATTGTGCATCCGCTGCCGAATCGAAAACCACTCTTATACTATGACTGCACACCCGGCGGTCTTCACTGCCAATTTTGAATAAGCTCTCTGACTCGTACCTGGCCATAAAATTTTACCTGCCAACAAACTTTTACTGTGAACCACCATATTATTGTAACAGCTTTGCTCTCCTGATGTAAGCCTGCATATTTCACAGCTTTTCATAACACTAACTCTTAAACACATACCCAACGAACGAAACCGTGCAAAATCATTGAAATCTGTTACTATAATGCTCACGGTTCCTTCACTTTTTTCAAAGGCCGACAAATGACAACAAAATCTCCTGTACTGCCCTTATTACTATTACTCCCTGCTCCGAGTATTTCAGTATTGCTATCTATGGTCATTGCCCCGGGTTGTATATTCGGCAAATTGATTTTTCTTTTCTTTAAGCTGTGGATTTTACTGATACCGCTATTCTGGCTGCTTGTAATCGAAAAACAAAAGCTCAGTTGCTCCAGGCCTCGCTGCGGAGGCCTGACAGTTGGAGCTGCACTCGGTATTTTCATAAGCATAATCATTGTCATTATGTATGCAGCAACCGGCAGATTCTGCATACAACCGCAGATGCTCAAGCAAATGGCTTCCAAAATAGGGCTCACAAACCCGTATATCTACCTGGCCGCTGCAGCCTACTGGATTTTGCTGAACTCACTACTCGAAGAATACGTCTGGCGATGGTTTGTCGTAAAACAGTGCAGGCTTTTTATGACGCCTCTGGCAGCAATTATAATATCTGCAATCTTTTTTACACTGCACCATATAATTGCTATGCAAATCTACTTGAACTGGCTGTTAGTAACGATTGCTTCGATGGGCATCTTCAGCGCCGCCGCACTCTGGTCGTGGTGTTACCTGAGATACCAATCAATTTGGCCAGGCTACCTCAGCCATGCAATCGTTGATATAACCGTCTTCGCAATAGGCTACCATTTAATATTCCAGTAGATATAACAAGCACCAGACGTGCTCTCCCCCGGCATACAAGGGCATAAGCCGACTTTATCGGTTGAATTAACCCGGACAATTGTTAAGATGGCGAGACAAGAGTCGCCGGAAATTGAAAATTAGAATACACTTTTAACTTAGGAGGTTTGCAATGAGTCTTTTATCCTTAGTAACGATGATTTTACACATATCTATTTTGATTTATCTTGTCCTGATGTTTGGTCGGCTTGTTCGAGCAGTTGAATTTATCGCCGAAAAAATTGGAAACTCCTTGAAGATATAACCTTTGTGCAAAATGGCTTAAACTTTTAGTTTAATTGCGCTGGACAATCGTTAAAACACTTTACACACTCTACCACAAAATTGTAACTGTCTCTGTTATTTCAGATAAGTTTAACCTTGTTATTTGTCAGGCAGTTTAAGGTGGTTTGGGTAGTATTAGTGATATTGAAGTGACTGCATTATGACTATAAATGAATATATTGAAAACTCAGATGATGCACTATTCCATTACACTAAAACTTCAATCGCCATAGAGAACATATTGCATACAAAGAAATTCAAGCTTTCTCTCTTAAAGGATACCAATGATCCAAGAGAATATAAGACCAAGTTGTTTAATACAATGTGGTTTTCTTCAGGTCAAACGCAGGATAATAAAATCGAAAAATTGTCGAATGAGATTCAACCGGTTATTAACCGGATATTAAAATGTGTTTGCAAAGTAATGTGTTTCTGCTCTAACAATAAACCCACTTTGATTTTAAGCGATGGTACGCACATAAAGGATAAATATCTTAATTCAAAGGGCTGGAACAAGTCTCGCATGTGGTCGCAATATGGACAAAATCACTATGGTATATGTCTTGTTTTTTCAAAAAAAGAATTGAAGATGGCACTCAGTAACAAGAAATCCCAAATAAGAGATTATCAAGCAAGCTATGTCCTATATTCACAGAAGTATGAAATCAGTCAGAAAGCAATCCAGCTAGATGGCAATAGGCTTAAAGAAGAAGGAGTCGAGGAATATTCATTTAATCATGTTATAGAAAATTCTGAAGAATTGTTCTTTCGAAAGCATATCGACTACAGAGACGAGGCAGAATTACGAGTGGTTGTATTCGATCCTGATAATAAGCTTGAGTACCTTGATGTTAGTTCATCGATAAAATGTGTAATTGTTGGAGATAGAACACCAGAAGCGTATTTTCCTCTAATTAATAAAATGTGTACTGATTTCAAAATTGAATCTCGAAAAGCACTTTGGGACAGACGCGAACCACGTTTAGGTCTTTGTAGAACTACTTAACCTGACATGCCCGACGCTCGGAAACATCCATCTGCTGTTTTATCTGTTCGGCTGCCTTCCGTTTCCTGGCCGGACTTAGTAATTTCCCGATAACGTTTCTTTGAGAATCGCATTATCCAGCGATAAATCCGCTACCAGCTTTTTGGGCTGAGTATTTTCTTTTCATAAGAGTAAACTAAAGGTGTCCAGTAAACTAAAGGTGTCCGGTACATTTTTCTGAAAATTCTACAACTTGTAATCAGATAAACCACCACCTTTTAAATCGTTCGATTGTTAGCCCGCAGCATTACTGTTGTTTATTGTTAAATATTTTTTAACACATAGAAACACACACCATTTCTCACACCCCCCCTTATCCCCTGCAATCACTTTCTTTCTTTTTTCTCCACGTCATTCGCGATTCAATCTTTTTGAGGTTAATCTGCGTCGAAAAAACTCTTAAAACCAGCATCCCCAAAAACCACCCAAAACTGTCAAAAAATATGATTCTTAAAGCCATCATTCACAAAATCACGATGCTTAAAGCAGTATATTAGTATATATGCATATACTAATATACTTATGCTTTTTTACAGACCTTCTTTGCCTTAATCTGCGAAATCTCCGGCTGTATAATCTTTGATTTTCCTCTGT
>Ga0180437_10010292_pt1 | contig 11429 bp, 10 predicted proteins | sample SS_ome_4_FD_132410 | JGI IMG/M metagenome (GOLD analysis project Ga0180437, IMG submission 132410) | Hypersaline lake sediment archaeal communities from the Salton Sea, California, USA - SS_3_D_1 metaG | ecosystem: Environmental > Aquatic > Non-marine Saline and Alkaline > Hypersaline >... | reverse complement strand
GCATCGATAAAATCATTGGCAGCTTTTTCTTGATCTGTAGAATAGAATTTTCTTCCAAAAAGTCCATTCATGAATGCTCTAAAAGGGCTAGAATAATATTGATCATGCCACTTTTTAAATAAATCGGTATTTTGGTACAAAGAGCCTTTGGTTTCAAAAATAGTTAATAGAGTTTTCTTGACTGTATCTTTAGGTAAATAAGCAGCTGCAACTAGAATAGATCTAAAAAGCCTATCTTTAGCGTTATGTTTGATTGCAAAATCCCTTATCTTTTTATATTGGTTATCACTGAAAAAATTGTAATTGAAAACTACTTGGTGGCAATAAGATAATAATTGCTGTGTAGTGAGATGCTTTGGATAGGTTTTATGATATTCCAATAGGCTTGGTAGTGCAAGTTGCTTTGTATGCATAGGTGTTAAAGGATCAAACATTAGTGTATTAATCTCTTTTATTGTATCTTTCATGGGCAATATATAATTTTGGTGATTGCCTGTTTTAAGGTCATTTATATGAGTTCTAAGTAGAGCATCTCTCGCTAATTGATTTGCAAACTCTTGGGTAAATCTATTATCTTCTCTAAGATAACTAATATCTGCTCCGCTATTAATTAAAAGGCTTATGAGAGCTGTGTTATCCTTTTTACATGCTTCTGCTAGAGGGGTATTGCCACTATTATCCCGAGCGTGAACATTGGCACCTTTATTAATTAAAAGTTGTGCTATATCTACTAGATCTAGATTCGTAAAGCCTATATGTATATTGTAGTCCAGTTGGCATATCCAAATTAAAGGAGTCTTACCATTATTATCCTGAGTATGAACATCTGCACCTTTATTAATTAAAAGTGGTGCTAGTTTTGGCCTCAATTTACATGCGAGTATTAAAGGGGTTTGGCTTTTATTATTCTTAGCATCAATGTCCGCTCCTTTACTAATGAGGAGGGCTGCTAGTTTTGTATTATTTTTATGGCATACTTCTATTAGAGGCGTGTCACCATGCTTATTCTTAGTATCAATATCTGCACCTTTATTAATCAGGAGAACTACTAGCTCCGCATTGTTTCGATCGCATGCAAAACTTAAGGGAGTATAATAATAAGGTTTAGTTTTAACGTTAACATCGGCACTCTTACTAATCAGAAGCGTTGCTAGCTCCGTATTATTTCGATCGCATGCGACTATTAAAGGAGTCTCGCTACACTCATTCTTAGCATCAATGTCTACTCCGTTGCTAATTAAGCGTCTTACTTCATCTAAATTACCATCCTCACAGGCTCTAAATAATATTGTAGCATCTTCTATTGATCTCTGTTTCATTGAGTACAGGGTTTCTGTGATGAATAAAAGCACGGGAATTATTAGAAATAAGATATTCTTTTTACTGATTTTCATATTGTTTCTCCATTTAGAGATTAGTTTACTTTTATCTACTTATAACTTAATATTTTTGCAGCAATTTCAGGAAGCAACGGTTTTTTATCTGGTCCTTCTGACTTGAGATAATCAGAATGTAAAGAAAAATCCCTTAATAATTTAAATACTTCTTTGTTCTTCTGCTTTTTTGCAACTGTGAGAGCATTTATAAAATCATCAGCAACCTTTTCTTTATCAGTTCTTTCTTTAAAAAACCCCCATAGCCATTCTATCGCAATATCGAAATAAGATTGATTTCGCCACTTTTTAAATAAACCAGTATTTCGGTACAAAGTATCCTTGGTTTCAAAAATAGTTGATAGAGTTTTCTCTACCATGCTTTTGGGGTAATAAGTAGCTGCAACTAGAATCGATCTACCCGCTATATCTTTAGCATCATTTTTAATTGCAAATTCGCGTATTCCTTTATAGTTTTTGGTGGTAAAGAACTTATTATTGAAACGTATTTGATTGCAGTAAGAGAGTAACTGCTTGGTGGTGATATACGATCGATAGGTTTGATGATATTCCAATAGGCTTGGCAATGCGAGTTGTTTTGTATATATAGGTGTTAAAGGATCTAGCATAAGTTGCTTAATTTCTTCTATTTTGCTTTTCATTGGTAATAAATAACCATTGCTACGATTTGTTGTAAGCTCTTTTATATGAGCTCTAAGGAGATCATCTTTCTCGAATAGATTTGGAAATACTCGGCGCAATTTTTTGTTTCTCCAAATGCTATTAGGATCTGCTCCTTTATCAATTGCAGCCTTAGCCATAAGGACGGCAAGGTCTTCGAGTATCTGATTTGGATCCTGCATTGAATACAGAGATTTGGTGGTGAATAAAAACACGGGGATAATTAAAAGTAAGATATTTCTTTTAATTATTCTCATAGTAAATCCTCCATTTTAAGAATTACATAATATTTTATTCTAAATTAAGTGCACTAAGCTTACTTATTCACGATAATGACTTAATAATAACACTATTTTGTTAAATATTCAACTTAGGGCTAAAGCGACCCCAGGCTAATTGCTAATAGAAAATAAATATAAAAGGGGGGAGTGAATTCAGATTTCGTTCTTTGCAGGGACAAATAGCTTACTAAACTCAGTGGCAATATCCTTTAACTTAGCGATAACTTCATCATCCATATCTTCTGTTTCTTTAATCTTATTGTAAGTGTCTGGGTATACCGATTTTACATAGCTAGCAAATTGTGTTGCAAAATCTTGGGCATCAGTAAGCTCTAAACCATCCAGGAAATTTTCCTTGAGCGTAAATAAGATTAAGCATTGATCCACAAAAGAGTAGGTGACATATTGGGGTTGTTTTAAGATTTCGACAGCTAAAGCTCCTCTGGCCAAATGTTTTTGTGAAATTTCATCAAGCTCTGTTCCAAATTGTGAAAAATCAAGTAGCTCATGATATTGAGCTAATTCAAGTCGTAGGGCTTTGGTCATTCGTTTAATTGCCTTGGTCTGAGCTGCCCCTCCAACACGGGAAACTGAAAGTTCCACATTTACTGCAGGTCGTACCCCTGTGTTAAAAAGCTGGGTATCGAGAAAAATTTGTCCATCAGTGATAGATATAAGATTAGTCGGAATATAGGCGGTTATATCGTCACTTTGAACTTGTACAATGGGAAGTGCAGTTAATGATCCACCGGTGGCCAATTTTCCCGCTCGTTCTAAAAGGCGTGAATGAAGATAAAAGACATCTCCGGGATATGCCTCCCTCCCAGGTGCTCGTCTGAGCAAAAGGGACATTTCTCTAAAGGCGATTGCATGATTGCTTAAATCATCATACACAATTAAAACATCCTTTTTCTGGTCTCTATAATATTCACCCATGGTACATCCAACATATGGAGCCAGATACTGATTAAGAACCGCTTCACTAGAATCCGCACTCACCACAACCGTATAATCGAGTGCGCCATTCTCTTCTAAAAGCCGTACGGTTCGGGCAAGATTTGCTTGTCTTTGTCCAATGGAGACATAAATACATATAACATCGAGGCCCTTTTGGTGTAAAATTGCATCTATTGCTATGGCTGTTTTACCGGTACTTCTGTTCCCAATAATAAGTTCCCGTTGACCTCTCCCTATAGGAATCATAGAATCAATAACAATAATTCCAGTCTCAAGTGATTGATTAACGGGGCTTCGTTCTATAATTGAAGGAACCGGAGCTTCAATTGGCATATGGGCAGCCGGTTTAATTTCGCCAAGTGCATCTATAGGTTTTCCAAGTGCATTGACAACTCTGCCAAGAAACTGATCACCGACTGGAGCTTTTAATACGCTACCCGTTCTTTTTGCTATTTCCAGTTCAGCGACAACAATATTACTATCAAGCAAGAATATCGAAACACTTTCCTCATCTAAATTGAAAACAATGCCGCGATTGCCACCTTCAAACTCTATTAACTCGTTAAATATGGCATTTTTTAATCCATGTACCTGACAAATATTGTCTCCAACTTTTACTACTATCCCAATCTCATCAAGCTTTTCTTGCGGAAGATCTTTTAAAGACTGTTCAAATAATGAGACTAAATCTGTATTCTTTATTTTCATACCGCCTGCCTCTTAAATATTAAATTGCTGCCGCAATGTTTTACATTGTTTTTGTATGGAGTACTCCCATAACAATGAGTCGCTTTTCAGTCTTATTCCTGCAACCAGATTCTTATCTATCTTGTGTTGCCAAATGATGTTCTTACCACTGTTTGTAGCAAGGAATTTTTCAATAATTTCTAAACTAGATTCATCCAACTGATCTGAGCTAGTGATATTAAACAGCATAATATTTTTTAATTCTTTATACAACAGAATAATCTGCTTTAGCACATCTTTGATTAAAAAAACTCTTTTATGGTTTAAAAGAAGTCGAATTAAGGCTTCTAGGTGTTCAAATGCTTCAAACTGCTTAAGTAGCTTCACTAAGAGCGTATACTTTTGTTCCGGATTTATGTTAGGAATTGATAAGAAAAAGAGGGTTTTTTTATGATTTGAAAAAAATGATTCTAATTTTTTAATAGTATGAAAATCGTTGAGGGTCATTTTATCTATAAAAATATGTAAAAATGCTTTTGCATATTTGCGAGCAATAATATCTTTATTATTCATTATGAGCTCTTTTCCATATATTCAATTATATCACCTAAGAATTTTTGAGATTTTTTTTTGTCTTCAAACGTTTTTTCAAGCTGGACATAGGTTCCTTTTATAACCGAAGGAGCGACTTTATCGAGCAAGGTTTGTTGATACAGATTTTCATTCTGTATTGTAACCCGGTTGATATGATTTTTTTTTATTCTGGCCATCTGGCTTTCTCGTGCTTCTTTGTCTCTTTGACAGGCCTGTTTCCAGATAGCGATCTTGTCTTTGAGAAGCTCAAAAAGCTTGTCTTGATCTTTTATCTCAATGTCTAATATATTTTTTTGATCAACCAAATTTTTATGTTGATCTTCCAAGTTTCTAAAGAAGGCCCATTTATCAGCAAGCTTTTCCTTAATCGGCGTGAGCAGATAGTTTCTAAATACATATACGATGAGACCACTCAGTATAAAAAAGTTTATGAGCCTAAATAATATAGAGACAGCCTCTTTGCTAATGAACATGCTCTATCCTTTTAACTAAGACCTTTTGTATAGAAGCCGAGATCTCTTTGATATCACCTTCAGGTATATTTGCGGGCTCTATTTCTTTTTTTTCTTCTAATTCAAATAGTTTTGTGGTTACCTGAGGACAACTTTTTTTGAAAACCTGTTGGTATTTTTTCCACGTTTCTTCTTTATAGGCTAACGTTTTAGTAACAACTTTTTGTTGGTTTGTAATCTTTTTTCCGAGGGTTTCTTTAGCCCACTGTTCCTGCTGCAATAACTTTACGGCAGGCTTAAAAAGAAGGTGTTTCAGTAGTAAACACACAATCCAAAAATTACATATCTGAACAAAAATAGTAAAGTTAAGTGTCATCTATATAACATATAGTAAGAGGTTGTTCTTATCTTCCCACAAAAAATATTAACAGCAATGAGATAATTAAGCAATATATCGCAGACGTTTCTGTAAGCCCCATAGCAATGAGCATAGTGGTTCTTATTTTATCAGCATTTTCTGGGTATTTTCCTATGTTTTCACAGGATTTCATTCCTATAAAACCTTGACCAAGTGCTGGTCCAATACTTCCAATACCCATAGCGAGCGCTGCTCCTAGGAAAGCTGCCGCTTTAACGTAAAACATGCCATCCATATAATAAACCTTCCTATTATAAAGGTTGGGTTGTAATAATTTAGAATTCTTCTCATCAAAGTATAGCATACTCTATTTTTTGTATTTTTTACAAGGACAAGTCAGAATTTTTAAGATTTTGTGGCGTTTTTTGTAGGTAATCTACACAAAAAAAATTATTTATTTGCTCTATTAGTTTTAATTGTTGTGCTCTATTGGTTTCAAACTCTTGATTACACTCTAGTGATAAGACCGGTACATCTTTTATATAGTCATGCAAATCTACCTGTTGGGTAAGCCATTGTTCATGTTTATCGTGCAATTGTTGCAGGTATTCCAATGGCACCGATTGCTCTTCATGTCTTGCTCTTTGCAAGAGCCGCTTTAGGCAGGTCTGTGGATTAGTTTGTAGGTAGATAAATCCGTCAGGTTTTTTTACATGATCTTCGAGAAACCAGGAGAACCACTCAAGATATAACGTCCATTCTAAATTGCTCATCTGTCCAGATTCAAATAGATTTTTTGCAAAACAATATCGATCAGAAAAGACTGATCGTTCAAGGATCTGTACGGGATAGGGGTTTTTAAGTGCACTATTTTTTTGTGCAAGTGTGCGAGTGATAAAAGCATACGATTGAAACGTATAGGCCCATCGAGGTGTATCTTGGTAAAATTTTTCTAGTAAATTTCCTTTGCCCTGGATATCTTGCCATTTAGTATGGGGTTCGAATACGATTTGGCAGGCAAGATTTTCCTCTATAATTTTTAAAAACGTTGATTTTCCGGCACCAATATTTCCTTCAACAATGAGGAGTTTGGAATTACTATTTCCATCGGTTTGCATTTTTTTCCTTGTCAAAAATTAAATGCTTATCAGTATCCATGAAAAGCGGATAGGGGTTTTGTACTTTTTAAAACTATGATACAGTTACTATATAAAATTTTTGCCCTTATGTATAATCAATAAATATGGTAAGCTAAATAAGGTCCTTTTGTAGGAGGGTGCTCTTTTTTTGTGTAAAAACCCCTAATTCTAGAAGAGAAAAAATGAGATTTAAAAAAATATTGAAACTGTTTTTTGTTTGCGTACTTTGTTGTCATATGTCTGGTGTTGCTGCTATGGATGACTGTTTCTTTATGGAGGATAATGAACTTTTTGGCAATGGAGGGGAATATGATATTTTTAATAATGAAGATGTTAATGCAATTTTAGACACAACGATATTTAAGGTTGGGGAACAGGTTTCGCCAAAAGAGGTAGTGGCTGCTTTAGTAGAGATTAGCGTAGTAAAATTGTTGGAAGAGGATCTCTTTTTAAGTACAGCACCGCTTAATAAACGAAGCTTGGTGACCTATCCCTTATTTCTTTGCGATAAAGATTATGCCCTTAAATGGGATATTGGCGTCAATCTTTTTTATAATCAGACCACAAGAATGAATTTTACTTATGATAGTTCCTGCCTTTTTTGCTATCTTGGGTTATTGCAGCCGAACCTGATCGATAAAATAAATGGTGCGATAGATAAAATTAGAGAAATCTTAGGCCAAGATTTTGATTTTGATACCATAGGAACGTTGTCTCTCTTTAAGCATGCAACCTGTAATGAACGGCGAGTTGGTATCATGTTGCAAGGGTTGCGGGAGTATAGGGATGTTCGTTTCCATTTTAAATTTCCCTTTTATTGGAGAGAGCGCAACTATTATTTAACCCCTGCAGAACAAGAAGAAATAGAAAGGGAATTTGGAGCCCTTGATCCTGATCAACAAGAAGAGTTTCAGGCAGAACATTTGATAAGTGATAGGCTAGGATTTGGTGATTTTAGATTTGAAGTAGATTTTCCGGTAGGAAGGCAAAAAAAGGGATTTTATTGGAGGGCTGGTGTTTTGACAACGCTTCCTATTAATATTGCAATCATCGATGGACTTATGGGGTCCGTGTATAAGAAATGTCAGAGTAGGCCTTCATTTTCATTTGAAGAACTATTTTCATTGGCAACTGATCCTGAAACACGGCCTGAAGCTGAAAAAATTGCCGAAGATTTCTTTTTATGTGCATTAGATTGTATGTCTAATACGTTTTTAGATACAACGTTAGGGCGAGATAGGCATCTTGGTGTAGGTGCACTTTTTCGGAGCAAGGTGCCTTTTAGTACACTTATAAAAAAGTCTTGGGCAGAACAGGTTTTTTATAAAGGTAACATCACATTTGAGTATCTTTTTCCCTATATGAAATGTCGTAACTTTATTGAATGTCCTGATATTCAAGCATTTTTAGATAGGCATTTTGAAGATTACGATGATGAAGAGCTTGTTGATGAGATTACTGAGGCAAGGGCACGGGATGATTTAGAATTTTTAGAAGAAAAATTTGTTGATAAGTTTTTCCCATATGTCTATATGACGAAAGTCAGACCCCGTATAGAGCTGACCTGGTCCAACAAACTTTCTTATGAGCCTCCATCTAAGATTTTTGGGTTGCATTTGGGTCTTGATTTCTGGATAAAGTCGGGCGAACGACTCAGCAATGTAAGTGCTTCGTGCGAAAGAAAAAAAAGACTTGATTATTGTAAGGCAACAAGGGGGCTGGCGTATCAATGGAGGGGCTTAGGAGAATTTATCTTTAGAGTAAAAAGACAAACGAAAGATCTATACTTATCTTTGAATATCGACGGAGCTTTTGCGAGTAAGGGTATAGGGAAAGACTTTATGGTCACTTTTAATATTGAGAGTAATTTTTAACACTTTTTACTAAGGAGAAAACCGTGAAAAAAACTATTATGTATGCGGGTTTAATCAGCTTCGCTTTTTCTTCAGCTACAGCCTCGGGACCAGTTTTGCTTGAGCATCCGCTTATTCACTTTGTCGATAAGTTAATGAGTAGTGGGGCATATGGTCTTGTGCTGCAGGTCAGAAGAGAGGTGGGAAAACGGTTATTTGGCCAGCCAACAAAAGCTGGATCAAAAAGGGGGGTATATGAGTATAAAGGAGAAAAATATACCTTAGTACAGTTAGCTAAAATCGAAGACGCAGTCGAGAAGGAATATGTTTCTAAAAAGAATGACTTGATTGAACATAAAAGTAATTATGGTCCTGCCGAATGGGATGCAATGATGCAGGAGCTTGAAGATGAATATAACCATGAGGCGGCACTTTTGCAAGAAGCACTCAAAGAAGCCAAGGAAGATTTTATAGAAATCTCTAAAGATTATGTAGAAGCTGCAAGGGGTACTAAGGAGCAGGTGCTCGTATTAATTAAGGAGTCATCAGATAAAAGGGGGCTCAACGACTGTTTTCTGTTAAAATGGGGAGAAGAAGAAGAGGGAAATGAGACCTATTATTTACGAAATGATATCCATACATTAAAAGATTTTGCAAAGTTTCTTTATGATTTGAGGAACTTTCTTACTGATATGGCAAATAGTATGCCAAGATGTAAGAAAAAGTTTATGTCTTTAGTAAGAAAAAGCCAACAAACGGTATAGGTTAATTTTTTTATGAATCAGCAGGAAGAACTTACCGGAATAGTAGATAAGTTGTTATTTTCGAATGAAGAAAATGGTTTTGCGGTATTTGTGCTCCAATTAAGGGGCACAAATACTGTAATTGTAAGAGGCTATTTGCCAACTATACAACCGGGTCAACAGGTGAGTATTCAAGGTCTTTGGGTAATACACCCCAAGTTTGGCAAACAGTTTGAGGCAAAAAGCTGTTCCTCTTTTTTGCCAAATTCAATTGTAGGATTAAAAAAATATTTGGGTTCTGGTCTCATAAAAGGTATCGGTCCGGTATATGCTGAAAAACTTGTTAATGATTTTGGAACTGATGTTCTTGATATCATTGAAAACCAGCCGGAACGTCTGAGACAAATTGATGGCATAGGCCCAAAAAGAGTAGAAAAAATTTCACAGGCCTGGAAAGACCAAAAAGAGATTTCAAAAGTTATGATCTTCTTACAGGACAAAGGTGTCTCCACGGCCTATGCGACAAAAATTTATAAACAGTATGGACAAGAATCTATATCGGTTATAAATGAAAATCCTTATAGGTTAGCAGATGATATTTGGGGTATTGGCTTTAAGAAAGCCGACCAGATTGCTCAGAATATGGGGATTTCCAAAGATTCACTAAAGCGTATCAATTCTGGTATTTTATTTGTTATATCCAATGAATTAAATAATGGGCATTTATACGTTGAGTTGGAAGATCTTAAAAAGAAAGCGGTGCTGCTTTTGGAACTTGAAGCAAATGACGATATTTCTCTCAAGATGAAAAATGCTTTGCATCAACAGTATGATCTACAAAAGATTAAGCTTGTTTCGGTTGAGGATAAGCATTTTGTAACGCTTTCTCAATACTATTATTCTGAAAAGGGGGTTGCAAATAAGGTGTTGCGGCTTGCTGAGCGGAATAGCAATAAGAGATTTGATTTCAATGAGATTTACAAAAAATTACGCATTTCTTATTCTGGGGGTATTGCATTAAATGAAGATCAACAGCAGGGGGTGCTTGCATGTTTACAGCATAAAGTAACTGTCATAACGGGTGGCCCTGGTACAGGTAAGACAACATTAATAAAAAAATTACTTTCAATTTTAGATGAGTACAATCTAAGTTATAAGCTTGCTGCTCCAACCGGTCGGGCAGCAAAACGTATTTTTGAAGGGACCGGTCGGCATGCATCTACTATTCATCGTTTATTAGAGTTTGATTTCAGCAATATGACCTTTTTTTATAATGAGCAACGGGCACTTTCAACCGACTTTATCATCGTTGATGAGGCGTCGATGTTAGATATATTTTTAGCTCATGCATTGCTTAAAGCGGTGCCTCTCGATGCTCACATTGTTTTTATTGGTGATATTTACCAGCTTCCTTCGGTTGGCGCTGGAAATTTTCTCAAGGATCTGATAGCAAGCGGTAAAGTTGCAAGTGTTTGTTTACATACGATTTTTAGACAGGCGCAGGATAGCATGATTGTTGTCAATGCCCATCGAATTAACAACGGAGAATTTCCGCTATCTTCAATGCCCGATTCCCGTCGAGATTTCATTTTTATAAAAGAAAATGAGCCAGAAAATGTGCCATTACATTTAGAAGATATTTACAAAAAAGGCTTAAAGAGATTTGGCATTATGCCACAAGACTCAATAGTGCTTGTTCCTATGCATCGTGGCTCGGTTGGTACGCAGAAATTAAATCACGATTTGCAAACTATTTTAAATCGATCAGAATCGGTTAAAAAAATTATGCATACTGGAACCAATTATAAAGTTGGTGATCCGGTTATGCAATTGCGCAACAACTATGATAAGCATGTTTTTAATGGAGATATTGGTTCGATTGTTGATATTAATATTGAGGATCGGGCCCTTTTGGTAGACTTTTACGGTAAAAGCGTAGAATATGATTACTCTGATTTAAATGAACTTGTATTGGCCTATTCTATCTCCATTCATAAAAGCCAAGGCTCTGAGTATGCTGCCGCAATTATTCCGATTTTTACGCAGCATTTTACCCTCCTGCAAAGGAATCTTATTTATACCGCCATAACTCGTGCTAAAAAACTTTGTATTTTCATTGGCCAACCAAAAGCAATAGCTATAGCGATTAAAAATAATAAAAGTTTAGTGAGAAAGACTTTTTTAAAAGAATACTTAACAACCGATCTCGCATGCCGATGACTTCTGGGTGGAATAAATAGTAAATAAAATTAGTAGATCCCGTTCGTGGTGAGTTTGCTGAGCATAAGCGAAGCAAGTATCGAACCATACG
>Ga0180437_10010289_pt1 | contig 11431 bp, 9 predicted proteins | sample SS_ome_4_FD_132410 | JGI IMG/M metagenome (GOLD analysis project Ga0180437, IMG submission 132410) | Hypersaline lake sediment archaeal communities from the Salton Sea, California, USA - SS_3_D_1 metaG | ecosystem: Environmental > Aquatic > Non-marine Saline and Alkaline > Hypersaline > Sediment... | reverse complement strand
TCTACATGGAGAAACTCTACAAGGTCATCCTGTTCCCCATCTTTAAGAACTCTTGGTAGATCCATGCCCGCCGATTTTCCCTCCAAAGTGGTGGCCGTCATGCTCAGCAGTTGGAGGCTCATCAGCCAACTGTGGATTTATTTGGCCGTGGGCATCCTGTTGGCCGCCTGGCTGGACCAGGCTTTTCCCTCCTCTAAATTGCAGCGGTTCTTCAGCGGAAAGAGGACTCACATCGCTCTGGCCGCTCTGGTGGGAGCCGCTTCTCCCCTCTGCACCTACGGCACGGTGCCCGTTCTGGTGCAATTGCTCCAGCATGGCGTTTCACCTGCTCCCCTGCTCACCTTTCTGGTGGCCTCGTCTCTGATGAATCCCCAACTGTTCGTCTTCATGCTGGGCGGCCTGGGCCTGGAGCTGGCTGTGGCCCAACTTCTGAGTGTGGTCGTCTTGAGCCTGGCCGTCGGCACCACAGCTGGCCGTTGGGAACCCCTGACCCTGCTCAACCAGCGCACTCTCGTTGTCAACCTCGCCTCGGATGAGTGTGAGACTGCAGTCACAGACAGCACCTTCTCCTGGTCGAGGTTCCTTTCCCAGGTGGTAAACCTGACCGAGTCGGTGGGCCTGTACTTTGTGGTAGGGATTATCATCGCGGCGGCTGTTGAGGTCTTTGTGCCAGCGGACTGGGTCGTCAAGCTCCTGGGTGGGGAGCACTGGTATTCGGTGCTCGTTGCCGGTTCCCTGGGGGTGCCCTTCTACGCCTGCGGCGGTGGGGCCATTCCCTGGATCAAGGTGTTGCTGGATGAGGGCATGAGCCGGGGGGCGGCCCTGGCTTTCTTCCTGGCCGGGCCGGCTACCCGTGTCACCGCCCTGGCTGCCCTGGCCACGGTTTTGAGCCGACGGGCCCTGTTTCTCTACGTGGCTTTCGTACTTGCAGGGGCCGTGGGATTGGGGTATCTCTTCAATCTGGTATGGATTGCATGAGATTGGAGAACGTGATATAATGGTTGATGAGTTCAAAAAAAGAAAGAATGTGAGGACTGGGCTTTTGGAAGAGAAACTGCAAGAATTAAAGACCCGCCTGGGGGAGATAAAAGACCTCCAAGCGGCGGCAAGTGTGCTGGAGTGGGACCAGATGACCTATATGCCCCCAGGAGGCACCGCCGCCCGAGCGGAGCAACTGGCTACCTTGCGGAAGATGGCTCACGCTCTCTTTGTCAGCGATGAGATCGGTCACCTGCTGGAAGAGCTCGAAGCAGAGGTGGCGGACCTCGGCTACGATTCCGACGAGGCCAGCCTGGTGCGCGTGACGGCTCGTGACTACGAGCAGGAGCGAAAGATCCCGGACTGGCTTGTGGCCGAGATAGCCAAGGTGGCTGCTCTGGCCCATGAAGCCTGGACGCAGGCTCGGGCCGAATCCAACTATCCCCACTTTCAACCCCACTTACAGAAAATCGTAGACCTCAACATCCAGATGGCCGAGGCCCTGGGCTACCAGGACCGCATCTACGATGCCCTGCTGGACCTGTTTGAGCCGGAGATGAAGACAGCTCAGGTAGCCCGGATTTTCGATGATCTGAAAGCGGAACTGGTGCCTCTGGTAAGGGCTATTGCTGAGAAGAAGGATGCCGTGGACGACACCGTTCTCTACCGTGACTACGATGAAGAGAAACAGTGGGCCTTTGGCCAGGAGGTGCTGCACCAGATGGGGTTTGACTTTGAGCGGGGCCGGCAAGACAAGTCGGTTCATCCCTTCACTACCTCGTTTTCCCCCCACGACGTACGGCTCACAACCCGTGTCTACCGCAACCAATTCAAAACCGCCCTTTTCGGTTCGGTCCACGAGGGAGGGCACGCTCTGTATGAACAAGCCCTGAATCCAGTTCTGGAGCGCACGCCTCTATGCGACGGCGCTTCACTGGGGGTCCACGAGTCGCAGTCCCGTTTGTGGGAGAACGTGGTAGGGCGCAGCCAGGGCTTTTGGGCTTTTTATTTCCCCCGCCTCAAAGAGTTCTTCCCCGAACAACTCGATGGGGTGGATCCGAAAGCGTTCTACAGAGCTATCAACAAAGTCGAGCCCAGCATGATCCGCGTCGAAGCCGACGAGGTGACCTACAACCTGCACATTTTCCTGCGTTTCGAGATCGAGAACGATATGCTGGAGGGCAAAGTCCGGCTGTCTGACCTGCCCGAGGCATGGAACGCCAAAATGAAGGCCTATCTGGGCATCGTCCCGGCCAACGATGCCGAGGGCGTGTTGCAGGACGTACACTGGTCCATGGGCACCATCGGCTATTTCCCCACCTACGCCCTGGGCACCTTGTTGTCGGTGCAGTTCTACCACCAGGCTCTGACCGAGATCCCAGAGATCCCCGCCCAGATCGCGCGAGGTGAGTTTGCCCCACTCCGAACCTGGCTCAACGAACGCATCCACATCTACGGCAAAAAGTTCACCCCGGCCGAACTGGTCAAACGGGTGACTGGATCCGATCTGAGCGCCCGGCCTTTTGTGGAATACGCCAAGGCCAAGTACGGCGACATTTACGGGCTATAGGTTATCGGCCACTCTTGCGAAGGTTGCGAAAAACCTTCGCAAGGGTTCCAAATTAGGGAGGGCTGCCATGATCAAGAGACACCCAAGGCTCATCCTGTTGAGCCTCATTCTGGCGGTTCTCTTTGCCGTCAGCGCCCTCCAGGGCTGGGCCACCAGCCGTGGGGAGGCTACTCAGGGCATCACCGAGGTGGCCATCGTCCAGAGCGACAGCCCTGTTGTGTCGGACGATGAGGTGGAGGCCATGGTGCGTCAGGCGGTGGCGCTGGCCGGCGGGCTGGAGGGCCTCATCGAACCGGGCGACACCGTGGTCATCAAACCCAATCTGGTCTGGGACGCCCGTCCAGAATACGGCCAGGTGACCGACCCCCGCGTGACCCGCGCCGTGGTCCGGCTGGCCCAGGAGGCCGGGGCGGGCCAGGTGCTCATCGCCGAAGGAACAGCAGTCTATGTGTCCGGCGAGGACGATCGCTTCCCGACCAAAGCTGCCTTCCACGTTTCTGGCCACGACGGCAACCACGACATGGTGGACGACGTCACCGGCGTCCCCCTGATTGACCTCAACATCAGCGGCGACGACACTGACGCCAAGGACCCCGATTACGTCACCTCGGTCACTCTGCCCAATGGACTGATCCGCAACCAATACTGGATCCCTAACGCCATTCTCAGCGCCGATGTCCTCATCGGCGTGCCGGTGCTGAAGAACCACTCTCTCTCGGGGCTGACCCTGGCCCTGAAAAACATGATCGGCATCGCCCCCAACGACATCTACCACGCCCCCGGCCAACTGGTCCTCAAGTCGCAGCTTTCCCACAGCCCCGAAGACCTCCCTCGACATATCGTGGACCTCAACCTGTGCCGCCCGATGGATTTGGTGGTGGTGGACGGCCTGCGCGGGATGACCGACGGCCCCACGGGGAACCACCTGGCCGATCCACCCATGAGGTTGGTCATGGCCGGCCGTGACCCGGTGGCCGTGGATACGGTGGGGGCGCTGGTCATGGGCTACGATCCGGCCTCTATCGGCTACCTGCCCCTGGCCCAACAGGCTGGCCTGGGCACGATGGACGTGAGCCACGTCCGCGTGCTGGGCCGCCCGGTGGCCGAGGTGCGCCAGGATTTCCCCGTGCCCTATGGCAGCCCTTCCGTCGAACGCGCCGAGAGGGAACCACCGACGGTCCAGATCACCTACCCGGCGGAGGGCGAGACCGTGTCCGGCGTGGTGAGCGTCCAGGCCGCAGCCAGCGACAACGTCGGCCTGGCCAGGGTCGCGTTCTACCTGGACGATGCCTACCTGGGCCTGTCCGCTGCTGCCCCCTATCGGCTGGCGCTGGACACCACCCAATACAGCGACGGCCCCCACACCCTGAAGGCCATCGCCTACGACCGGGCCTTGAACCAGACCATGGACGAGCATACGATCAACGTTACCGGGGGCCTGACCCCCACACCGACACCCCTGCCCGCCACCCTGACCGTTTCCAGCATCACCGTTCCCTCCTATCCTTACGAAGACTATTTGCTAGATGAATACAACCCCACTTACAACATGACCTTCAAACGGCTGGATTGGGGGGCTTATAGTGGCGCGCCCAAGACGCTCACCGAGCGGACCTTTACTGCCCTGGTCATGGAAAACGAGTACCTGCGGCTGACCGTGTTGCCCGAACTGGGTGGGCGCATCTATCAGTGCGTCTTTAAACCGACCGGCCACAACCAGTTCTATCAGAACCCCGTGCTGAAGCCGACCCGCTGGGGGCCGCCGGAGCAGGGCTGGTGGCTGGCCGCCGGGGGCATGGAGTGGGGCCTGCCGGTGGAAGAGCACGGCTACGAGACGGCCGTGCCCTGGACCTACACCACCGTCACGGCCAGCGACGGGGTGACGGTGACGGTCCAGGACAGCACGGCCGACGACCGCCTGTGGGCCAGGGTGGACATCTATCTGCCGAGCGGCAAGGGCTATTTCGCCGTCCGACCTCACATCGAGAACCCGACGGGCTCTTCTTTCAACTACAAGTATTGGACCAACGCCATGCTGTCCCCTGGGGGCACCAACCAGCCGTCGGGCCAACTGGAGTTCATAATGCCGGTGGATCAGGTCACGGTGCACAGCCGCGACAAGCGCTGGGAGGAACTGCCGGGCGAGGACCAGCCGATGAGCTGGCCCGTCTACCGCGGCCTCGACCTGAGCATCTACGGCCATTGGTCCCACTTTCTGGGCTTTTTCGAGCGGCCGGCTGCCCAGAAAGACTTTATGGGGCTCTATGAGCACAGCGTGGGCGAAGGCCTGGTGCGGGTCTATCCCAGCGCGGTGGCCCGGGGGGCCAAGGCTTTCGGCTTTGGCTACGGCAGCGGGGCCCTGGACTCCAAGCTGTGGACCGACGATGGTTCTACTTACGTGGAGCTGCACAGCGGGGTGGCTCCCACCTTTGCCGACAGCGCCTCCCTGCGACCAGGAGAGAGCGTCGGTTGGAGCGAGTTCTGGTACCCGGTGAAGGACATCGGTGGCTTTGTCTATGCCAACCGTGAGGCGGCCCTCAACCTGGAGGTGGAAGGCGGGCAGGCGACCCTGGGCGTGGCCGCTACCGCCCCTCACAGCGCCAGCCAGGTCACCCTGCGCCGTCGCTCTGACGGTGCGCTGCTTTTCCACGAGGTCATCCCTTACCTGGCCCCAGCCCAATCCTACCGCTCGGGGCCGGTGGCCGTGGGCGATCTGACTCCCGATGACCTGTCCCTGGTCTATGCCGATGCGGCGGGTGAGGTCATCGCCGCTTACCAATACGCGGGGCCGTCCCCCACTCCGACCATGACCCGCACTCCTACGCCGTCCACGGGCTGGATAGGTTGGGTGGAGAGCAACACCACCAGCCCCTTAGGTGGAGGCCCCATCGTGTTGCGGGTCTCGGTGGACGGGCTGGTGGGCCTGCCGGTGACCATCCGCTCTTCGGGCGGGTGGAGCACCACCAACCGGACGGGCACCAAACCCGAATACGGACCCTATTTCTGCGAGTTTGCGCCCTTGCCCGCGGACACCTTTACCGTCATCCCCGAGGGACTGGGGGTGAGCGTCCAGGTCCCGCTGTGGGGCCCTGGCGTGGCCGTGGTCCGCTTCGTCCAGCAGCCAGCGGGTCCTACCCCGACCCCGACCGCCAGCCTGACGGCCACCCCCACGCCCACGGGCGGGCCGACGGTCGAACCAACCCCGACCGCCAAGCCCCCTCCGACGCCGGAGGCAGCCTGGATGGGCTGGGTGGAGGGCAACACCACCGACCCATCAGGCGGGGGCCTCATCGTGTTGCGGGTCTCGGTGGAGGGGTTGGTGGGCCTGCCGGTGACCATCCGCTCGTCAGGCGGGTGGGGCACCATCAACTGGACGGGCACCAAGACCGAGTACGGCCCCTACTTCTGCGAGTTTGCGCCGCTTCCCTCAGACATCTTTACTGTCATTCCTGAGGGACTGGGGGTGAGCGTCCAGGTGCCGCTGCGTGGGCCGGGCGTGGCCGTGGTCCGCTTCGCCCGACGCCCGGCCTCCACGCCAACGCTGACAGCAACGGCAACACCTACTGCTCTCCCCAGCCCTCCGCCGCCCACGCCGACAGCCACCCCCACTGCCACCGGCACACCGCAGCCCACCCTGTCACCAACAGCAACCGCTACTCCTACCAGCACGCCGACACCTACCACCTCGCCACAACCCACGCTCACCCCTACGCCCACGCCAGAAAAGCGTTGGGTAGGGCGGGTGACCGGCAACACCACCCGCCAGGATGCAGGCGGCCCGATTGTGCTGCGGGTTTCCGTGGACGGGGTGATCGGGCTGCCGGTGACCGTCACGGCGGATGGCTGGAGCACCACCAACTGGACGGGCACCAAGACCGAGTACGGTCCCTACTTCTGCGAGTTCGCTCCCATGCCCGTGGGGACCCTGACGGTGATCCCCCAGGGTTTGGGTGTCAGCCTGCGGGTCTCGATGCGCGGGGCGGGGGTGGCGGTGGTTGAGTTCCGGCGTGAGTAACACCCCAGCCACTGTTCAGACCTCCAAGGTTTCAGAAACCTCGGAGGTCTCCGCTGTCTTGCCTCTCAAAACCCAGTGTGGTATAATCTAGATTGGAGCGTATGCCAAGAAGCTCAGGAGGTGTCCGATGAAAGTCTACGATTTCAAAGTCCTTCTCGAACCTGATGAGGAAACGGGGGCTATGTGGTTTCCTGCCCTTCCCTGCCTGGCTGCTACACTCAGGGCGAAACGATTGATGAAGCGTTGGAGAACATCAAGGAAGCCATCCTGCTGTGCTTGGAGGACATGCAAACCCAGAACCAGCCTATCCCCGATACGTCCAGAACCCTGATCAGCAGCGTGGCGGTAGCCTTATGAGTCCCCAATTGCCAGTAGTGTCAGGGCGTCAGGTGGTCAGAGCTTTGGAGCGCATTGGCTATCGCGTCGTCCGGCAACGGGGAAGTCACATTCGCCTCCGTGACGAAACCAATCCGAATCACCTTCCCTTAACCGTGCCCAACCATAAAACTATCAAAACGGACCCTACTTCTGCGAGTTCGCTCCCATGCCCGTGGGGACCCTGATCGTGATCCCGCAGGGTTTGGGCGTCAGCGTGCGGGTCTCGATGCGCGGGGCGGGGGTGGCGGTGGTTGAGTTCCGGCGGGAGTAGTGAACACGAATGGCACGAAGGGAAGGGGCGCGAATTGTAACTATACAGACCTGAGGTTTCTGAAACCTCGGAGACCTCCGTTTGTCTTCCAAAGTTCGGTGTGGTATAATCGAAATTAAAGTATACGCATGGGGAGGTTTAATATGTCCAGCATCACGCCTATGACTGTGCCGGTGGAGACGGCAGAACGTGATCTCCAACATTTGCTGGAACAGCTCCATCTAGGAGAGACCATTACTCTGGTCAATTCTGAGGGTACGCCACTGGCCGTCATGGTTTCACTGAAACCTGCTGTGCCTGTGGCTGAGACTCTGTCAGCTTCCGATGACTGGGAAGCGCAATGGGAAGCGTTGGCTGAAGAAATTGGCCGTGCCTGGAAGGGCGAGAAGAGCGCTGTAGAGATTTTGTCGGAGATGAGACGGTGAACTGTACCATAGACGCCAGCGTATTTGTTGCTGCTGCCCGTGCGCCGGAAGCACACCACGCAGCCAGCCTTGAGTTTCTGCGGCTGGTTGAGGAACAGACTGGGAATCTCTTCTGCCCTACTTTGGTTCTGGCGGAATGTTCAGCCGCCATCGCCCGACAAACTAACAGGCCAATTTTGGCTGAAAGAACGGTGACGCTCATTGAACGCTTTCCCAATTTGCTCCTAGCGCCGCTTGATATTTCTCTGGCACGTCGGGCAGCACAAATCGCTATGACCCATCGTCTCAGGGGTGCCGACTCTGTCTATGTCGCCGTGGCTGAGACCTTTAACGCCACGCTCATCACTTGGGATGGTGAGATGTTGCAGCGCAGCCCGGCCGTCGTTCCCACATTGACTCCAATGGAGTGGGTAGAACAACAAAGAGCTAGATAAAAGTCTACGATGTGAGAACTTTTTCGCCGACGAATGTGTCTATTCGAGCACAGCAGGTAACGGTGCTCTCCCCACTGATTGCAGGCCAAAACCCCTTGACAGGGGTGAAAAAGGGTTATATAATGGACGTAGCGACAGAAAAGCACAAGTGACAAGTGTCACGGGAGCCTTCTCCAGCCCGCTGCTCTGAGCTTTCTTCCCCTTGGCCATTTAGCTTGATGAGAGGATCTGCTGTGAAAAGAGTAGTTTTCCCTCTAGCGCCTATATTCCTAATCTTCTGGCTTTCCCTATCATCACAGCCGACCATCTGGCCGCGCTTCTGTTGTCAATACCCCCACGTAAACGCTCATGCCCTTCTTTTCTCCTGGAGAGACACCGAAAAGGATTCACTGAGACATCCGAACGGGAGGATTTCAAATGAAAAAGCCTCAAATTTTCCTCAGCTATGCGCGAGAGGATGAAGAAAAGGTGAAGGAACTTTACCAAAAATTGTCTGATGTAGAGTTCAAACCCTGGATGGACAAAAAAGACATCCTTCCAGGAGAAAAATGGGGACTCGTTATCCAGCAAGCTATCCGGGACTCTGATTTCTTCCTGGTGTGTCTGTCAGCCAACTCGGTCAGCAAAAGGGGGTGGGTCCAGAGGGAAATGAAGCAGGCTCTGGATATTTGGCAGGAAAAGTTGGATAGCGATATCTACCTGATTCCAGTACGGCTGGAAGATTGCGAAGCGCCAGAAAGTCTAAGGGATTTCCAGTGGGTGAACCTGTTTGAAGAAGATGGTTGGACACGATTAGTGAAAGCTATCCAAGTAGGAATGGAGCGTCAGGCAAAAGTAATCAAACCTGTTGTTCAGGAACCCGCACCATTCGAACCTTTTACCTCAATCAGGCCAGACACTGAAGCTGCTAAACCAACCCAAATGGGTCGCAAACAGAAGCAAGAGTTGGTGGATGCTTTGTTCGCGTGCCCTACTATGAGCAACCGCCATACACGTGATGCAGTGGTGAACGATTTGCCCGACGATATCAAGAGGAGTGTCCAGAGAAACTCTGTAGACCTCGTTGATGCCGCCAATATCGTTACAAGATGCCTGAATCATGCCAACGGCATCGAGGAGTTGATTGAGATCGTACGCTTTTACGAAGGCGACTCGATACCGATGCAGAGGGTTGATGAGTTAGTGAGCCAGGTACATGCTTCTTAGGAAAGTGCCAGACCCGCAAGACAAATAGTCCATATCTTCGGTGTAGGTCAAATGAATCCCAAACAGAAAGCAGAACTGGTGAATGCCTTGCTCGCGTGCCCCACCATGGGCAACCGGCATATGCGCGATGCAGTGGTGGACGATCTGCCCGACGACATTAAGAATAACATCTCGAGAAACTCCGCAGATCGTGTCGATGTCGCTAATATCGTTAAAAGATGCTTGAATTATGCCGATGGTATCAAGGAACTGATCGAGATTGTGCGCATCTACGAAGGCGACTCGATACCAATGCAAAAGGTTGACGAAACCATAGCGAATATCTATTGCCTGCACATTGTTTCAGATGAGTTGCGAGCGGGAGTTTTTTCAAAAGCTTCAAGAGTTACATTGTCTCGTGATGAGCTAATAAAACTTTACAGAGCTAGTCTCCCTCCCGGCTTTTCGGTGAGAGATGAGGCGGAAACACTGTGGTCTGTCTTGGACCATCTATGGGACATTCCCCGTCAGCCAAATAACAGGTTCCCAGTCTTCGAATTTGTCGAGCGGTTGGCATTTCACACCATCAATCAGGATGTTGCTAGTGAGCTTAGAAGCATGACAGGTCAGATGGCCCCATATCTGAACCTTCAACAGGCAGACATAAATAGGATAAGAGCTAGGATCGAGGCCGAAGCTACTCCAACCCAGATGTCTCCTCCTTACCTACTCGTCGAAGTCAGCCCAGACCCAAATAACCGAAACAGAGACAAGGAAAAACTATTTTCCGTTTATATCTCATTCTGGAAGCACCGAAACGACACGAGATACTTGCACACAGATGAGACACCACGCCCGATCAAAAGCATTCCGCCATTACTCGAGCAGATTCTCACAGCATTTGCCAATGACTTCCCGGAAGAAATGCCCGATTTGACCATCGAGTTTTTCCTGCCACGTGAATTGATCTCTTGTGAAGTTGACCAGTGGGTCAAACAAGATGTGTTCCTAGGGGAGATTAAACTTGGTGCCGATCACCGAGTCGTGGTCAGATCGTGGGAACGGGCCACAAACCCCACACTCCAGGGTTACTGGCTAAAGAAGTGGAGGCAGTTTCAAACACTGGCTAAGATAGCCAGTGCCCAAAACATGGTCCGAATTTGCAATAGGAGAACACATGAGCCACGGAGACTCTACAATGACCTGATCGGATCTGAGCATACAATCTGTCTAGGGCTGACCTTCATGCCGACAGATCACCCCAGCGAGGGGCGCCTTCTCTCTGAAATCCTCCGGGCCGGCATGCCCATTGCCCTATGGCCCAGGCCATGCGACGATGTTTCTAGGTACACGAGGGGGATACGGGCGAAAATCAGAGCACTTGTCTCAAGCGAAAACCTATCTGACCTGCCGAGATTAATCCAGGCGGAACGCCAGCAGGCTATAGATAGCACCCACCCGGGTAACTATCTGACCCTCCTTTGGGACGATCCATATAGACTACCCCTCAAGTTAAATCCTAAATCTAACACAAGGTTGCAAACACCCTGAGCGGTAAGGAGGCAAACTATGACCACCTGGCGGATCTATCGAGGAATGGGAAAGCCACATGATGGAGTAAAACGTCTCCCCTCCCCACCAAGATGGCGTCGATTTAATGGCGAGGTTATTGAAGAGCGCGAGCTTGGGCAAGACCCACACATCGAACGGCGCTTTGGAGACATATCACGTGGACAGACATTTCAGGCCAGCGATAAGGAAATTGACCTTGTCAATGCTGCCTTGTACCTGCGACGTCCATTGCTCATTACCGGCAAACCGGGGTCCGGCAAGTCGTCCCTTGCCTACGCTGTTGCCCATGAACTCCAACTTGGCAAGGTGTTACGTTGGCCTATTACCTCTCGCTCGACTCTCCAGGAGGGACTCTATCGCTATGATGCCATTGGCCGCCTGCAAGAAGCCAATTTGGAAAAGGCAACACCTGACATCGGTCAGTATATTCGTCTCGGACCATTAGGTACAGCTTTGCTTCCTACCAAGCGCCCGCGGGTCTTGCTGATTGACGAAATAGACAAGAGCGACATCGATCTGCCGAATGACTTACTCAATATTTTTGAAGAAGGCGAGTTTGAGATCACCGAACTCGCCCGCCTGTCCGAAACCTTCGAGCAAGTT
>Ga0180437_10010288_pt1 | contig 11432 bp, 19 predicted proteins | sample SS_ome_4_FD_132410 | JGI IMG/M metagenome (GOLD analysis project Ga0180437, IMG submission 132410) | Hypersaline lake sediment archaeal communities from the Salton Sea, California, USA - SS_3_D_1 metaG | ecosystem: Environmental > Aquatic > Non-marine Saline and Alkaline > Hypersaline >... | reverse complement strand
TTATCTACTAGCCATATTTTCGCACAACATCATGACAAGATAAAACCTAAAGCATTTTTTTGGAAAGGTGCAAGTCTGGTAGGTTGTAAAAGGCTGTCCGTGCGGATGGGGGAAGGATCAAGATCAATCAAATAAATCAATCAAGGAAACAGCGAGATGAGAATTACAGAAGATGATTTAGACAGAGCCGGAATGATAATTGCTAAGAATGACCCGTCAGATCGAGATTGGAATTGGGCCAACGAAGTTGAAACAGAGTTCGAGAAATTATCACTAGAAGAAAAAGTGAAAATCACCGAGTCGGTACACTTCACATCGTTTATCGAAATTGCACTTGATGCACTTGACGCAGAGAATTAAGAACTGTTTCACCATAAGGAGTTGAAAATGGAAAATCAAGAGCGCATAAATCAGATCAGAGAGGCAATCGAATTAATAGAGCAAGCAATGGAATTGGTTGACGATGCGGTTGCAGGGAGCAGAAAGGAATCGCATTTCAGAGCATACGGGAAATACGGTTTCAATCAGCTATTGAATAACGGCAATCCCTACGATTCAGGATTGCAAGATTTGATCAATGAATTCGAGAAGGAGTTATAAAATGTCATACTACACTACACCAACAACAATGAAACTAAAGCAAGCCCATAAATCAGCGCAAGCAGCGGTTGACGAAACGCAAAAAGATCATGCAATTATCGGAGCAGCATTCGGCACTCTGGGAACGAATTTTCATATCGTTCCGAATGAAAAAGCAGACGAATATATGCTTGATTTATTATCGAAATCCAGTTTCTATACAGTTTGGATTGAAGCGGTTTTAGTTAAATAAGGAGTTATAAAATGTCACCAAAGAGCAACGGCGGTAATGCAGTAGTCCAGAAATACGGAAAAGAGCATATGCGAGAAATTGGGCGCAAGGGAGCGCAAGCCACCCACTCGAAATATCGTATCCAGCACCTGGGTACATCCGATTTCATCTACGTTAATAAGGAAACCGGAGAACCAGTCGGGAAAACATTTCTGGGGCGCTCATTCTCAGAATATCAATAAATCCACCATCCATCAAAATCAAAAAATCCCCTGAATTAGTCAGGGGATTTTTCGCGAGGAGATCAAGCCTCAAAGGAGTTGAAAAGTGCTGTTTGATAACAGCGAATTTCAATCTTTAGTTTATCAGTTCTCGCGCTCCGTGTCAATCTCTACCATTAACTCATCGGCGAGTTCTTCCGATAATTCAATGATGGAATCAATCTTGTATCTGATATTCTCAGGCAATTCTGCTTTTTCTATTTGAAGTTTTAAGCGCAGCATGAAGTTTTTTAGAGATCCCAGAAAATAGAACACCGGACTTGGTAAGGTTCTCTGCTCATCATCCTGGAAATCACTCGAAGTCAATTCTGCAGCTGCAGAACTCAAATCCTGCGTAGCTGCCACATCATCAACGATTCCAGGATCGCCCGTTACACGATGCAAGTTCACTTCCAGCCACGCAACCGAAGGTGGTCGTCCACCGTTCCCATCCATCGCAGCAAGGGACAACTCTAAAATCTTGGTTGATAAATCTGCTCCACAGCTTTTTGCAAACCGGAAATGCGCAAAAGGTAGCACCTCAAAGCGCCCACGCTCATCCTGCGAATAGTAAACTGCAATCGAATGGTAATCCCTGAGTGTCCGTTCTGCGATCCCGAAACGGAGCGAGAGTTGCCGATACACATCCATTGATCCCATCGCGAGAATATACGCTGCATTAGCAGGATTTGAATCCCCACGAATAATTACACTCTTGATCATCTGCAGATGAGCGAGCGCATCGGCTACCTTATCGCCGATCTGCCAGCAATGCTCCGAATACTGCGAACCAATTTGTTCAATTTCATCGCAGAATTCCAGCCCAAACACCTGCTCAAATAATTCGGTTCGGCTAATCTTGCTCATTTGCTAACTCCTTATTTCTCTGTGTAATTCTGGAACAGTATTGACCGAGAACTTTTCTCGAAACGTATCCAGGAAAAAGATCGTCTGTTATCTGGGCAATCCTGAGAAATCCAGGATCAACAATACTAATGCTGCTCTGCAGATCATCCACTAACCAATCGTACAATTTCCTGCGCATCGCTCGCCGAATCAGGTGGTTGATTTCGCCTCGCTGCGCTTTGTATTTCTCGCGTATCAATTCACATAGATTGACTTGATCTTTGAAATCGAATCGCAGCTTATTATTTACCGCATCCGTGATTGCATCCTGCATATTGCGATTCTGACGATGACCACGCTTTAGAGAGCGATTAGCAGAACCGCTTTTATTGTCTTTTCCTTTTCCTGTTTCCACAGAAACCATCATTTCAACTCCTTTATATCTTTTATTTGTAGATCTCGTGCGCTCTCTGGGGTAATTGATTTTCTGGACCCAAAATTGGGGATGGGCCATTGCAGAGCGTAAATCCCGCTGGAATGCACCCACGTTATCAGAGATACCCCACCTAATTCATGGTGGCGTTGCAATCGCCCAGGTTGATGAGAGCGCAAATCTGAGTACCGTAGATTTCTATCTAGGATTGTCTTAGTTTCGATCAGTACAGAGCGCCCAGAGCGCCCCACGAGCGCCCTGCGATCTCCTGACACCTTCTCCCCAAAGATTACCCGAAAGATTCCTTTTGGAGAATAGCGCGCTCGATTCAACGCTTTAGCAGCATATCCAGGCAGCTGAACCAAGCGCACCGGCGTACCAATCTTTTCGATCATCTCAAAACCTAGCATCCTTAGATGGTTCTCGGCGTGTTGCTCTCCTGCAGCCCCAATTACTTGCTCTTGTTTTGCCATCGTAACTCCTTGATTTCATCACGTTCAACAATCTTGAAATTCTTCGTACAGCGATGCACAATTTTTCCAGGAACAGGAACACAGCCAAAAGGATGTCCGATCTTTGATTTGACCTTAACCTTATGTTCGTCAATCTGCTCCACAATCACCACCGGAATATCGGTTCCCTGCTCATCTACAAAAAGCATAATCATAGCGTTACAACTCCTGAAAATATCAATAGAATAGCGATGCAGATCGCGATTACCAGAATTCCAAAAAATATACGTTTCATGCGTCACTCACTTTCAAAGCTGATTTTGCAATGCGAACGGGCTCCATAGATGGATGTTGATACACCATGATTTGTTTCAATGCCGTTCGCAGCTGCTCATTCTCGGCTTGCAGTTCGTTGGCGCGAAGCGCTGTGGATAGGGGAATGATTTTATTTACACTACGAAGATAGATACAATCATTCCAGTTTTCAACATACTCGAAGAGTTTCCGTCCGTGATTGTATTGGCCGACTTGTGGAACATTATCATCTGTAATCAAGTAATATTTACCATCAACTAATTCGTTTTTATTCATGCGTCATCTTATTTCATCTATGCTAAACTGGAAACTCTAAGTATGTTTTACCAAACAGTGTTTTCCCTGCACACTTTTTGCCGAGTTTGATCGCTCCATATCCGTCAATTCCAACCGCGCAAGAACAATTCACATAATGTTCTGGATTCCCCTGTCCAGAATAGAAATGCTTGGCTTGCACCGTATAATAAGGCATCCATTCACCCCACTGTTTAAAGAAAAATGGCACATCATAATTTTGACAATCTATCCGAATACGATTCACCCATTCACCAAGCAGCCTGAATGGGCGAGCATTGTTCCCGCTCTCCCCTCCAACAATTACCCAATCAGGAATCGACGATGGACTTGCAAACCAATAATCAGATAATGGAATCTTACCCAAAAGCGGTTCAAAGGAAATAAACGTTTTCGCTGCTAAATCCTGATTATGCATTAAATATTTCAGTCGCCACATCTGCGTTTCAGTCTCTATGCTAGTTCCCAACCAAATGTTCTGTAGCTGGAACATATAAAAAAATCTCCCTGGCCACAATTCCCGAATATTCTCAGGGCGCTTGGTAAGGATCAACCAATCTAAATTTGGGGTCTGTTCAATCAGATTGAATAACTCAATACGCCATCCTGATAAATCCGGATTGTCCTCGAACACATCTGCTAAGGATGCGCAGAACACCTTTGGTCGCATTTCACTCTCTGCAGCTTGACGGTTCCATTTGAGAGGTTGTTTCCAATATGAATCGGATGTTTTCAATCGCTGTGTCAATTCTGGTGGACCCCAACAATTTGACCATCTGGGTTTGCGAGTCATCTGCGTTTCAGCATAACAATTTGCGCATCCTGCAGAAACCTTTTGACAACCAACCCAGGGATTAAATGTATGATCCGTCCATTCGATTTTACTATTCTCTGCCATTGATCAAACTCCTTTTGGGATTCTCTCCATCTAACCAAATATTCTCGGCGAAAACTTCACCGCAATCGATGCACATTTCCAGGAACCGCTGATCACGTCCAGGAGGAGAAACAATATCAAGAGAAGGAACAATTCCTGCTCTATGATATCCAGTCCTAACAGTAGGATTTTTGCAATGCCCAACCTTCCAATATCTCACTACCGCAAATTTCGCTAAGAATTCTCTATTCGTAAACATTTTCATTTTCATGTGTAACTGTTCCTATATGCCTAATCGAATAATCCAGCAAAAGCATCTGCAGCGCGCTTACTAGCAGCCTGTGGCGATTTTGGCGCATCCCTGATTGTCATATCATTTTCTGAGATTTGAGCGCTCTCAGGCGCTCCCAGAGCAACACAAGATTTACAAGCAGTTCCAGGGGATGAGGGATACTCCCCGCACCATTCGCACCAAACCGCACCATCTGGCAATTCAACCTTATCAGGATATTCGGGTTTGACTTCTCCTGCAAGGATCGCATTAGTCGTCAACTCCCAATGATCCGGTTCGTTCTCCCCTGCAATCGTTTCGATCTTGTATTGTTCCAGGATCTCACCGAACGTCAATTCATCTCCCATCATAGTAGATTCAACAGTGCGCTTATAAGCTAATCCAGCCCAATATAGAACCCATTGCAACTCATCCAAATATGATGAGCGCTCAACCCATTGACCATCCGGATATTCGCCCTTATATTCGCTGTTCCATCTACCCAGAGCATGAATCTGTTGAGGAGTCAATACAGTTCTGGATGTAGGCACGAACATATCTGCAGGATCAAGAAATAACCAAGACACCACCAATCGGCAATGCCCATCGATAGATTCCCGCTGCTCTTTGGTTAATTTTATTTTATCGTGCTTGCTCATAGTATTCGAGAACAGAGCGCGCTTGACCCCATTGGTGAGATTCCCAATCGTTGCTCCTCTGCGCCCCTTTGAAATCTCTTGCGGTTCGGGGCGCGCGGCGTATTCCTGCGCTCGGTTACGAATACTTAGTGGAGTAGCGATTTTTCGCTTGATAATTTTCGTCATTTTTCAACTCCTTAAATCAATTTCATTTGCTGCGGTTGCTGCTCATTCTTTGGATTCTTGTACGTCCATTCTGCAGAACATCCGTTTTGATGAGATGCGCAAATTCCAAAATGAGCAGCGCAGAATATCCACGCATCAAAGGCACTCGCGAACCCATTCAAAACAATCAATTCTGGATGCTCCCACATACGATATTTACGATCAGGAGCAATATGTAAATTATATTTTTCTCCAATCTGCGCATCTGGGGAGCAGGATATTACTACGTTAATTTCGTCTATCATGGGATTCTCTCGAATTCAATTACCCATACCCAGGGATTAGCAGCCCAGGAAATATCCACTCCATTCTTACGCATTTTTCCGTTGATCGAATCCCAGAGCGCAATCCAATCGCGGTAACCACCGTCACGTTGCGTTATCTTGCACCCCTCCGAAAAAATATCTTGAGTCGTAATCTCTTGCAATCGCTCCAATCGCAATCCCGTTATGCGTAGATCAATCCTGCTGGCCCAGCGAGGCATAAAGATACTTGGGCGACTTTTCCCGAATTCAGCATCGTCAATTTCTGATTTGAAAGTTGTACGATACAAAATCTTTGCATCTCTTGGAAGGCTGATTGGCGGGATGCGATCAAAGCGTTTTTCTGTATGCCACGTTTCCCGCACCCACAATTGATCACCAATGGAACCATAGGGGCATCGATTTATAACAACAGATTTTTTAACCCAAAACTTAGAATTCCATTTGAAAATCAAATCTTCTGGATTCGCCATTGATTCTGCAAATTCCGGTTGTGGATTTACAACGCGCCGCGTTTGTGTCTTGCGCCCTTCCAGGATCGCTCGTATCATTTCCCCTGAGAATAATATTGGTTTTTCGTCTATCATTTTTCAACTCCTTGCTACTGATTATATCATATATTCGTCAATAGACTTTGGCAATTATTGCCAATCCCTAGAACATATGCAGCTGCTTGTCAAATGGTTCGTTGCTCCACAGCATATCACGTTGAATTCCCGTTGCAGTCTTATGAGATTTAAGGAATTCAAATTCCATCCAATCCGCTTTGTCATTCTCACAAACCATAACTTGACCGGAACGAGATCTACACCAATTTGCAAGCGCAGGATAATTTATATCGCTCTCTTTGTAGTACTCCCCTCCATGCTGATAAGGTGGATCAATGAACCACGTTGCATCCTGATTTTCAATTTCAGTATAGCATCCCTGTATAATTTTCCAGTGTCTAATCTTGTGAAGATTTGCAGAGATACGGTTCAACGAATAATTAATGTGGTTCGGTCGCGCTCTCATCCTGACTACGCCAGCGGTCAAGCGGGGGCGCTCCATTCCGAATCCAATCAAAAAACCCATCAACCATTTTGCCTCATCACAATCAAATGTAAAATCGTCAAGCGATTTACCAGGGTCCAAGAAATGAGGCAACCGCTCAATATCATTTGTAGAGCATTCCTGTAACCATTTCCAAATTTTTACAATCACATCGTATTTGTCAACCAGAAGAACATCCCGCTCGAAATATCGCAACGCATAACGCGCTGTTCCTGCAAATGGTTCGATAATCTTATCGTATTTTGGCGCGGGGTAGAATTTCACAATACTTGCCTTGCTCCCGTAATAAGTCCACATCAGATTGCAATCTCTCGCAGCATCTTATCGTCATCGATGGGCTTGATAGGTTCTGCGTTCAAATCAACCGTTCTGACATCCGCATTCTCAAAGCGCATAAAGTTTTTACGGAATATGGTTGATACGGTTCCGATTGATCCGTTGCGATGCTTGCCCACAATCAATTCTGCTAGATTCTGATATTCAGGTTTGTCGTAATAAAGTTCGGGGCGATAAACGAAGATTACAATATCCGCGTCTTGCTCCAATGATCCACTCTCGCGCAGATCAGCAAGCAGGGGACGCTTATTAGATCGTTCCTCGCATTTTCTCGATAATTGCGCTCCTGCATATAGAATAATCCCGAATTCCCTGGCGATGAGTTTCAGCTGCCTGGAAATATAGGATACCTCACTCACGCGATTATCGGATTTGATTCCCGCTTCCATCAACTGGATATAATCCACGTACACATTTCCTAGTGGATGTTTCGCTGCAATCTTTGACAACTTAGAACGCAGCTGCGCAGGAGTCAATCCTGGCGTATCATCCAAGATAAATTTCTGTTTAGAAATAGTGTCCAGAGCATTTGTATATATTGGATGCTCTATATCTTCCAATAACCCCCGCCGAATATTGTTGGAGTTGATTCCATCCTTCGCAACCAATCTGTCTGTTAGTTGCTCATTAGGCATTTCCAGGGAAAAGAACACATCGTATTTTTCGTTATTATTGTTGGATACCGCATACTTGAAGAAATCCAGCATAAGCGCGGTTTTTCCCATTCCTGGCCGGCCAGCAATTAAAACCAGATCTCCTCCACGCGCTCCCCCGTTCAACAGATAATCAAGGTCTTTCAATCCGGTGGGTATTCCAGGATCAGCTCCGTTGGCTATTTTCTCCATGCGTTCGTATTGCTTGTCCGCTGCAGCTGCAGCATATATGCCAGATTGATTATCAGCAATCCCAGAAAAAACATCTTGTAGCAACTTCCAGGAGCGCTCCTGTATTTTATCAAGTGCGTATTGCTCTCCGTATGCCATTTTTACGATATTATTTGCGTATTCGATCATTTGTCGGCGAACAAAATCTCCGTTGATAATCTGCGCATAACTCTCTGCGTGAAGAGCGCTTGGTACATATCCCATGAGGCGAGTCAATTCAGATATACCCCCGATCTCTTCCAGTTGATTCAGCGCTCCAAGTTCATTTGATATGGTAAGAACATCAATGCTCATTCTCTTATCTGCCAGATTTATAATCGCTTGATAAATCCAGCGGTAACGATGGATGAATAGTTGCTCCGGTTGGATGATCGCCCGAATCTCGCGCAGCAATTCCGGTGCAATGAGCAGCGATCCAATTAAACTCTCCTCGCTCTCAATAGAATGCGGTACAGTTTGCGGTTCCATTTTTCAACTCCTTATAAATCGATCTATTATAGTTTTGCAACAATCCCGCCAGCAATGCAGGATGCTACTATTCCAATCATCCCGATTCCCCATCCACCTTGAATCTGTGGAGCGCAAATCAAAATCAAGGATGCTCCAAAAATAAGCGTACAGATGAGCAACAAAAAACCTTTTATGATACCCATGATCAACTCCTTTGTAATTCTAATATATTTTTGCGTTTATCTTCTGCAGGAGCAACAATCACAGCTGCAGGAACATCTACTCCGTGTCCATTTCCATTTTTTTGGTCAATCATCCACGAACCAAACGTTTTCTCAATTTGATCAGGCGCATCGAAAGTCATATTATCCGATATAAATTGTTTGGTGATTTCGTAAATTCCCCGCTTGACAAATTGTGTATCCTGCTCCGCTTTACGCCACATTCTTGCAAGTGGCATTCTCCACCGCTTGTTGCTCCCTTTTGGATCTCGCTCCCAATCTGGGAGAGCGCACCCACGCGCAGCTGAAAAAGCGCTTTCTAGTAACTCCATATTCCGGACATATTCGGTTTTCTGTTTTTCGGTTTTCGGTTTCCCATTCCCATTACTGCCAAAACTCAAACCTGCAAAAGGATCAAACTCCCCGTTATCTGCGCCAGCAGATGAAAAGATTTCTATATCTCTTTCTATAGTAGTATCTTTGTGGGACTCTGTGTCACACCCCCTGTGACTCTGAGTCATAGGGGTAGGACTCTCTGTCACACCATCGATGGTTTCTTTTATGATAGTTCTGTATGCGATCTTGCCAGTTGGAACCCAGATATTTGGCTTTCCTGCAGATTTCCCCGCTCTCAATTTTTCAATATATCCACCGCTTTCTAATAGCTTGCACTTTCGGACTACAGTTCTCGCAGAAATATCCAGTTCATCGGCTAATCGCTTATTGGCTGCAGAGCATTTCCCGTAAGCATCCCAATAACGCCAAATTTTTCCGTATATAACTGCGGTCAATAAATCGAATTCGTCAATGAGATGATCAGATACCGGTGTAAATCCTTCGATTTTATTCATTCCTTATCCTTAAAAGAAAACCCGCTTTATTCTGAGGCCTGCCCAGGTGTAGTCTTTGCGAGAGAAAATACCATGACAGTGGGGCAAAAAGCCCCAGAGTAAAACGGGTTTTAGAAAATATTCAATTAGAAACGGTATTAACTCTCGCGCTCCAATCTTAGCCGACAACCATTTTTCTGTCAATATGGATTCCGTTATTGACACATCTAATCTATTGACAGGTATTCTACAATCTGATAAGATTGGAGCAGATCAACTTAATAAGGAGTTCGGAAATGAATAAAGAGCAAGCGATTCAAAAAGCATTAGAAGAAGGCAATCAGCAAAATTTGCGTGGGGATATTTGGTTCGGAACCAGATCTCACAGCTTGAAAGCGGTTGATGCTCGCTATATTCATGGTCAATGGAGAATTGAACTTGAATGGAAAAGAATCGGACGGAATGGGGTAGAGATTTCTCACGAGGGTTCAATCTGGGTGAAAAATGAATAAGAAAATCAATCTTAAAGAGGTTCAAGAGCAAGTTCAGGATGCAATTTTGATTCTTGCTGCAAATTGCGATGGGGCATCCAAAAAAGACGACGCGGGGTTCAATTCATTTGATACCGCTTTCGGCAAGAGCATGGCCCAATGGATTCAAACCAAAGGCGATTTGACCCCCAATCAATTCAAAGCAGCTTGGAAAATGGCAACTTTCTATAAGCGCCAAATTCCATTCGAGATTCCCCCATTTGACGCAGCCCAATTTGAGCAGAGCAAAAAATCCAGCAACGGGAAAACCAAATATATCTCATTGGATGGAGGTCAAATCCTGATAGTATTCGGGGGCAAGCCAAGCACCGCAGATCGCGCAAAGCTGGACGAACTATCATTTCGCAGATGGGACCCTAACATCAAAGATTTACCCTGGATTGCCAACGCGAGCGATGCGCTCAAAGTACAGCAGCTATTCGGGGGTCGCCCAGATTGGAAATATGCTCCTGCTTTTCTCGATTTGGTTGATAAGATCGAACGAGATCCAAATCACAAAGTAACCGTCACCAATAATGCGAGCAAGCCAAAAATTACAGTTGAGGATGGAAAAATACGCTATTATTTTGGAATGGCCATCGCAAAGGGAACCGATTATAGAACCCGCATCGATAAATTAGAACGCAAATGGAATAGCAATATAACTGGTAAACCCTGGGAAAGCCCGCTCACAGAAATTGAGAGAGTAAGGGAATTATTCGCAGATTGCCATTTCACGCAGGATTTCAACGCCGAATTGCAAAAGATTGAAGTTGCGAAAAATGCCAGCAGAGCAGCATCTACCGATTTCGATGTACCCGGGATGCGAACAAGCCTCTTCCCATTTCAACGAGCAGGAGTTGAAAATATTGAGCGCTCTGGTGGACGACATTTCATCACCGATAAGATGGGATTAGGAAAAACAGCCCAAGCACTTGGGTATCTGCAGCTGCACCCAGAGTTGCGCCCCGCAATTATCGTGGTTCCAGCTGCAGCGAAAATAAATTGGTCAAGAGAAATCAAAAAATTTATGACAAATCCAGAAGTGGTACAAATCCTGCAGGGGCAGAAACCTGATATCAACTTGATCAAAGATGCTACTATCCTGATTATCAATTACCATATTCTCTCATATTGGTATCCTGTGCTCGCAGAGATTGAACCTAAAGCGCTCATCGTAGATGAGGCGCATAAAATCAAGAACCCCAAAGCACAGCGCACTAAAGCGATTGTGGGAGATCCAAAAAATTCAGAAATGGTAGGATTGGCAAAAATTGCCAAAGCATACATCCCAATGACCGGAACGCCCATCCGGAATCGACCAATGGAATTATTCACCCATTTGAATGCCATCGATCCAGCATCCTGGGGTAACTGGTTCCAATTTGCCACTCGCTATAATTCATTCGCGCGGGGTTATGGATTGGGAGCAGCTCGAAACCT
>Ga0180437_10010286_pt1 | contig 11433 bp, 18 predicted proteins | sample SS_ome_4_FD_132410 | JGI IMG/M metagenome (GOLD analysis project Ga0180437, IMG submission 132410) | Hypersaline lake sediment archaeal communities from the Salton Sea, California, USA - SS_3_D_1 metaG | ecosystem: Environmental > Aquatic > Non-marine Saline and Alkaline > Hypersaline >... | reverse complement strand
TTCAGATGGCATCTTACCTTTCATGTCTGGGTCGTAGTGCATTACGTAGTTCAAGCACGTTCTGAGGCACGGCCTATGGAAGCAGTGGCCCAAGTTCAGGTTTGTGCCGTACAACCGCTGGTACTCTATGTGCTCAAGTATCCATAGGATGCCTTCGTTATCAACCAAATAGGCGTGTTCGTCATCAATGACACGCTGGAAGCGGTACGGCCGAAAAGGAAATCCGTAACCGGTGCCACATATCCCGATTCCGTCGCCTTCATCACTGAGATACTCGCAACCGCTGCTTGCTTCACACTTAAAGTTCCGGCCCTCAACGGTTACTGCGGCTAGTAGGTGCATTTTTCTGCATCTCCGCCAACTTCTTTTCGGCCTCTTTCTGCTCTTTCTTGAGCTTGGAGATTTTTCGTTTGGCTCGGTTCACTTCGCGGTTCTGCGCCCGACGTTCCTCTGTCGCTTCCTTTTCAGCGATGCGTGCTGCTTCATCGAGAACCTCGGCGACCGTCGCTGTGAATCGGACGATCTCAGGAATACCATATTCCGGGTAGTTCTTATACCAGAAGCCCACCACGCGTCTCGCAGAAGCAGCACTATGGTAGATGCGGGCATGACCGAATGTGTCAACCCAAGAATCACCGCTGCCTCCGAAGCCTCTCGCTCGGTACCATTTGCCTTCTCGGTTCCGGACCGCGAAGAACGACACAGTGTCTTCAGGCATTGTCCACTATCCTCCGAGCCGTTTGGTCCCATTTAACAATGTCGATCGCCAGCCGCATGCACTCCTGAAAATTGTGCGTGTTACGGACGTCTTCAGATGACGCAACCAAGCTGTATATGTACAAATCACGTCTAACATATGCAATTGCCGCAAGGCATATGCGAAACCTGCGTTTGTTAGATCGTGTCATCCTTCGGCCTCGCCATCCCAACTCACAGTTCGGATCAAGAAACCATCATTTACAGCAAGCATGACAGCATCACAGATGTACTTGTCGTGATGTCGGCGACCTACAACTTTCCAGAAACCACGTGCCTCTCGGCCATCCGGATACACCAGAGACCTACTCACATAGGCTAGCTGGGTCACGCGAATCGGACCGCCGCAAACTTCACATCTGCGGGTGACAGAATGAAGAGCAACTGCCAGCTTGCGTGCGAACCGATCGGTCAACCCAATTCCTCCACGGATTCGATGGCCCGCATATTGATACTGCTCCTACGATGACACTGCAAACGCTGATACATATGAACAGCCTGCTTTGCCCTGTCACGCCACGCTTGCTCGAACTTGACGAATTCAGATCGCGACATCCGCAATACGATCTCCTTGCCAGCGACAGTTCTGATTCGGCACTGCGCGATCTCTGGTTTCGTTGTGTTTTCGGCCGAATCAGGAATGACCGCAGCAGCCGGTGCCGCAACCAACTTCCTAAGAAACGATCGTCTACTGGACATCGGTATCGTATCCTCCTACTAGACGAAGCCATCTAAATTGGCATGCAAAACCACCCCGCACACCTTTCTAATCATGTCATGCCCATACCCTGGCTCGATCATGGCATGCAAAACAGCAACAACAGCCGAGGGGAAGACCAGCAAATTAGGAGAGAAAAACCATCCCGTTCCGCTCCCACGCCGATCGTGAGAGATAGTCCCGGTGTTGTAACAGTTCACGTCATAGCATAGTGTGGCACATCTGATACTCGTGTCAGTCGTAGAATCCGACCTGGGTTCGATCCGAATGAGACTTAGGTGCGGCAACGGCCGTCCATGAAGATCTTTGTACCATTGAGCCTTCCAGCATCGTTGTTCCCAGGTATGACAAGACTTCTTCGCAAGTTTCAGAGCGAAACCACCCAAACGAAGAGCATGAATCAGTTTTTTCTTATTGTCAGTCTGCACGCCTCAGATTCCAAGGGCGGAGATGCACTCTCTAATTGCTTGTGGATCACCCGTGTGCTTCCCATCAATATCCGACAATTTGACTGTCGGCCTACCTCCACACCTAACCATCTTGATAACGATGTTCAAGGGATCTACACCGACGTCATTAGTAAAGTGAGTTCCGATCCCAAAACTCGTCTTGACTTTACCGTCAAGAGCGTTAGCAATCTCAATTGCTTTAGCTGTGGTCAGTCCATCTGAGAACACTAGCGTCTTCGATCTTGGGTCCACCTTTTGACGCCGGTAGCAATACATAGCAAGCTCAGCAAACTCTAACGGGTCTCCGGAATCATGTCGGAGGCCATCGAAAAGCTTGGAAAAAAACATGTCGAAGACCTGAAAGAAATGACGCGTGGTGAAAGTGTCGGTCAAAGCAATCCCTAAGTCTCCGCGATATTCACTGGTCCACAGTTCTAGGCCGATGCGAGTTGCCATTCGCCAACCAAACAACGCCGCCAAAGCCATGTACCACTCATGGGCCTGTGTTCCGATCGGTAATCTGTCTGCCAGCATTGCTAAGTAGACATTGCTTGTTCCGAGGAAAGTGTCACTCTTTGACAGATCGTCAACAACATTCCGCTGGACGTCAAATGAAAAACGGCGTCTGGTACCGAAATCAGCAAATAATACCTCGTTCGATTCCAGATCTCTTGCCTTTTGCTCAGATGCGGCTCTGTACTTCGGGTCCGGCTCCAAGCCATCCAAACGATAAGTGAGTTCTGACACAAGTGCCAACAGAGGTACTTCCCAGAAGATGGCCGTTTCCCATGGGCCCCTTATCCCCAGGATCAACCGTCCTTCGCTGTCACGACCGGCAGTAACCTGGTGTGGATTGTACCGAAAATTACTGAGCCACTCGATATAGGATGGGCGAATGAACGGCAATCGACGCAGAAACATCGCTTCGTTGTCAGACAGCGAAAGATCGGCCATCGACATTGCTTGGTCGATAATGTGGCTGGGCAGATCCGGATGACATTGGCCACCATTGCGGTCAATAAACTTGTATTCGACCTCCTGCTCACCCAGCCGGACGCCCATATGCTCCTGGTGCATGACAGCTTGACCCATGCTGAATTTGTAGGCATCCTGATCTGTCATGTGGCGAATTATAGGTTCGAAGGTCATACCGAATTTCCTTGCCTGAGACGCCTGGGCAACCGAGGCCCTTCCCAACCTTGCGTATAATTCAGCTGTGCTTCCCGAAGAGCCTCCTCAAATTCAAGACCTTCACCATGGTAAACCTTCCCAGCAATCTCTAGATGGATGTACCAGGGATCAGTGTCAGCATGGGGATTCCCACGACATCGTTCGTTATACCAGAACCGCGTGAGTTCATCCGGCAACTCGATCCTAGTGGCCTCAGATCGCGGCGGAGACTGCGTTTCCGGCAGCTTACGTTTCGCCTTGCGTCTCGCAGAAATCAGAGCCTTCTGATATGATTTGCTCGAATATCCGAGGAAGTCATGATGATGACCATCCTGAGCACGTCTCTGTATGATAACCTTCCAAGAATGATGACTAAACGGTGAATCTGGATCAAATGAGACCGAAACCAGGTCCGTCGGGATGGTGATCGTTGTGCTCATGTTATCAGTATACCACGAGATCAGATGCAAAGCAAGCGAAGTTCTGGATCTGTGTTACGTCTGGCAACCCACATACAAAGAGCGTCACTCACGTACCCTTTCTCAGCATAGGTAAGAAAACCGTCCGGCCCGTACAAGAGTTCAGCAGCAAAAGCTGAACAGTCTGACAAACCAACAAGACGGGTACTTTTTACCCATATACGAGAGCCGGACTGGGCCTTCTGTTTGCTCACAGAAGAAGTATATCTTCTTGCATCCATCGTACACATGCAGATTGAGTCACACATCCGTCCGTTTTTGTCTCGCCTTGTCTTCTCCTCGCGTACAACCAGACAGTACAAGTTCAAGCAGGGGAACTTCTTGTTTTTTCCAATTACATACCACCATTGTATAGCCCAACACTGTTGACCAAACAGAAGAGAGCCAATAGGCGCACAAATCAGTTTGGACAGAGCAAACGAAAAAGCCGATAACCTATCGATCTTCATAGTGTTTGCGGCGAGGAAACCCCCATCCCGACCAACGGGAGGGGCAGCCCGAAGGGCTGCCCTTGTGGTGGGGGAGGAATCGCCGCTTCCTCCTGTGCTGAAAAACTTTCTCACATTTTTCCGATTTTCCAACAAGGAAAACCGTGTCTGCTTCCTAATAATATATTATGATCTTAACACGCAAACTCAAACTCGATCCCACTCCTGAGCAAAGATCTATATTGATGGAAACACTCCAGCAGTACAAGTTTGCGTTGTCTGCTGTTCTTAATCTGGGATTTCAAGAACGTATTACTTCCGGTTCTCGTCTTCACCATGCCACCTACAGCACAATCAGAGACAAAACTACTCTCCAGTCTCAATTGGTCTGCTCTAGCCGTTGCAAAGCAACGGAAATTCTGAAGTCCATCAAATCCAAGACCAAAGGAAAGTGGGACACCAAAGAGCCGGAACCTCATAGGTTCCCAACCGTCAGATACGACAGAAACTCCTGCTCCTACACAGGAACAGGAATCAAACTCTCCACAGCACAAGGACGAATCGAAGTTCCTCTCGTCCATTACCCATTCGCAGATGGAGATTGGAAAGATCTTAAACCGACCTGTGAACTGCAATACAAAGCCAGCAAAGATCAGTGGTTTATCATTGCCATGTTCGATGTAGAGCCTGAGCCTGCCGCCACAGGCGGCAGAGTCCTGGGCATAGACCGAGGAATTAAGCACATTGCTGTTCTCTCTGATAATACCTTCGTAGACTCCAAACAACACAGGAGAGTCAAAGGGAAGTACGCTTACCTCAAGAGAAGATTGCAACGAAAAGGCACAAGGTCCGCTCGTCGCCTGCTTCGCAGGCTCAGCGGACGGGAACACCGTTGGACTCGTGACTGCAATCATTGCATCTCGAAGAGAATTGTGGCTCTTCCCTACGATGTCTTCGTGCTTGAGAAACTGACCATCAAAACCAAGAAAAGACTTGGAAAGTCTTTCAACAAACGTTTGGGTGGCTGGAGTTGGAAACAGTTGGAGACCTTCTTGACCTACAAAGCACAACTGAAGGGCAAGCAGATAGATTATGTGCCTGCTGCTTATACCTCTCAGAAGTGTTCTGTTTGCGGTCATATCAAACGTTCCCAACGTGATAAATTGAGCTTCAAGTGCTCGAAATGCGGTTTCAAACTCCATTCAGATCTCAATGCCGCACGAAACATCAGAAACAATTATCTAGAAGCTCTCAGGGCTACAAGTTCTGAGAGCAGGGCGTTTTCAACCGTCCATACGTCTCGGTCCTCCGGGCTAGAGACAATCCCCCAGGCTTGTCCTGGGGGTTGTTGAAATCAGATCATACCTCTTCGGCCATTTAGCTTCGCACGCCTTCGGTGACGGACGGCGTTAGAGCCTCTGCTCGTATCCGCTCTATCTCTTCCCGCCTTGCCCTAATATTCGAATCAGATTCCTCTTCGAACTCACGATAGTGAATCTCGGCATGGCAATTCTTACAGAGAAGCATACACTTATCAACTTCACGTTTCAAACGTTCGATGCCGTACGTGACACCCTTTTGACCTATGCCAAACTCTTTTTTGGTCGGATCTCTATGATGGAAGTCATAAGCTGCGGGGCAATCGTTGTTATAACCGCAGATTTCACAACGGCCACCCTTATACTCAATCAGCTTGCGTTTCGCCCTCTTTCTCCATTCAAGAACTTTAAGGCTGTTCGTTTTCTTCTTGTACTTTTTCCACCCCTCTTCGCCGAGTGCTCTCCGAAGAGCACGTGGACCTCTCGCGTACATCTTGAATCCTCCTAATAGATTGCCTACTAGAAGGATTCGTCCTAATCGGTTACATCCCTTTGTTAACCTCCGCCCGCAAGATTCGAACTTGCAACATCCTGGTTACAGCTACCCTCAACTTTCGCTGAGGACCGGACTTTCTCTTGGCCATACCTTTCGGCTACAGGCCCGCCGTGTAGAGTCTCTGCACTCGCCCGAAGGCTAGCTCAGGATTGCCTTATCCTTCTGGACTTAGGTTTCCCTGAATTAGCGGCGTTTTCACCTTGGGCTTTCACACAAGGGCTGCAACAATTTACAGCCAGGCGTTCTACCATTGAACTAGGGCGGATCATCGTCTCGAACCATCATGGCCCGAGGTAACGCTCCTGCCAGGACTCGAACCTGGAATTTAGGTTCCGTAGACCTACGTGATGTCCGATTTCACCACAGAGACTAGCGCTCTGTCCGCTGAGCTACACCCCTAGTTTAGTCCTGCACGTCTTGTTTTCTCCTGTTCGATCATTTCCATGAGAGGAGTTCCAATCATCGCCACTTCTTCTCGACTGATGCCCACGATCTCGAAGATGTTGAATCTAGTTCGTCCTGTTTCCTTTTCCATTTGCTCCAGTTGGCTCCACAGCTCCTCGCTGTTGATTCGCAGGGTGTCGCATGGTATATCGACTGTTTCCTCTCTGCCGCACGCGTCACACCGGAGTTTAGACTCATCAACCGAAACACAAGTCTTCTTGATAGGATCTTGACGGAAAACCACAGGATTCGGTGGTGCGGATCTGTGCATACGTCCACGACCACAAACACAAGGCAAACCCTTTTCTAGAGCATCTAGGATTTCCCTGGTTTTCTGGTCGATCTCCAGAAGCATGTCCATTCGGATGCGTTCGACATCCTCGTCATTCTGAGCCTCGTCCATTCGTTCGTCAAACGTCTTCGGCTGTTTGTCCGCCATCGTCTTCTGCCTTTTCTTCTGGTTTGGTTTGGCCGATATTGCTCTGCCAATCGTAATGCTTTTTGGCAGCATCGATCTTACCTGACGATACTGGTTGCCCTTGACCGTCCTTGTTGAAGTACCCCTGGGACAAGCCCAGGGGATTCCTAATTCACCGATCCAACTTGCCCGAAAACATGACGTTCAGGAGTAGAGGTTGGATCTCCAAAGGCGTTGATTCGGGCACTTCCTGCCCTATGTGTAACATCAGTTGCTCTACTTAAGATGTTGATGCTGGCATTGTCATCCCTGTCCATCACCAGCCCGCAGTGCGGGCAGCAGTGAATCCTATCAGCCAGCGTTTTGGGAACGATCTTTCCGCAACCGGAGCACATCTGACTGGTATTCCGGGGGTCAACTGCTCTCACTTCAGAACCGGCTCTCTCAGCCTTGTTTCTGGTGAGTTGAATCAGCTTTCCCCAAGCACAGTCATTGATATGCTTTGCCAGTTTGTGGTTTCTGACCATTCCATTGATGTTCAGTCTTTCAAAGACTATCAAACCATAATTGTCCACGAAGAACCTGCTGGTCTTGTGGAGGAAGTCGTCCCTCTGGTTTCTGATCTTCCGATGAGCACGAGCGACTTTCAGTCGCTGCTTTTCCCTGTTCTTCGTTCCTTTCGGTTTCCTGGAATACTTCCTCTGTTCTCGTGCTAGAATTCTTGCTCCCTTAACGAAATGTCTGGGATTCTGAACATGACTTCCATCAGTCAAAGCAGCAAAGGTCTTGATTCCCAGATCTACACCGACAGCAGGCTTGCCGTTGGGCTTTGCTGTCGCCGGTTCGATTTGACAAGTCAAGATAACATACCAATGATCTGCATCCTTCAGGATGCGACAGGTCTTAATATCTCCTTCTGTTGGTCTGGAATAGACCAGCTTGACTGCTCCGATCTTGCTGAGTTCGATCCTCCGATTATTGTTGGTGAGCCTGAAGCCGGACTGAGGATAGCAGAAAGAGCGATATCTGTTGAAGCTCTTCCGTCTGGGATAACCGACTTTGAGCTTCTTTCCATGTTTCCTGAGTTGGACTCTCCTGAAGAAGTTCTGGAATGATTTGTCCAGACGCTTAAGCGTCTCTTGTAACACTTGGCTATGAACTTCTTGCTGATATTCGTTCTTGTTGCCAACTAGAGCGTTGGCTTGATCCGTGTAGGAGAGACCTTTCCCAGTGGTCTTGTAGGTCGTGCGTCTGGCTTCGAGGCTGTCGTTGTACGTATGCCTACAAGTCTCCAGCGTGGCGAGCATTGCTCGCTCCTGAGACTCGGTAGGATACAAACGATATTTGAACGCCTTACGCATTGTGCTTGATTTTCTCTAGTTGCTGATCTAGGAGCCTTCTTAACATTTCAGAAAAAGATACTCCAGTTTTCTTAGCCAGCTTCTCTACTTCTTTCTTCTCATATTCAGTGATGTAGATATTTGTCCTTATCATACATCTATTATACACCGTTCGTCTATGAACGACCTTGGAAAAACTTGAAGAATTTTCGCTGTTGAGGTATAATTCTGTTGGAAATTAGGTCTTTCAAAGGAACAGAGAATGTTAGCCTGGATAGTCGTCGTCATTTTCTTTCTACTGTATTTCTGCTGGGAAGCGTATAGTGACACCCATGAGTGCTAAGGCTAGCGGCGATTCATCCCCCACCACAAGGGCGGCTACGCCGTCCCTCCCGATGGTCGGGATGGGGGTTTTCTCGCCGCACTACCAATAAACGCCAGAACAGCCATGTAATCAATGCCTTCGGGCCACTCCGATTCGGATTCCTTCAGCTTCCGGACAGCAGATACCATGTCCGCATCGTCCGTCGTCATGTACGGAACCTGAACCTTCCAAATCTGGTCATGCCCACAATGAGGGCACTTGAGATAGAACAGATCATCGAACTCACAGTGTGGCTCAGGATGTTCGTCAAGGTCAACGATGGTTCGTCGTCTTCCGTTCCATCCCAATTTACGACCACATCCATCACAGGCGATGCCGTGGAACACAATTCTCTCGTAGTTCTGACGGTTAAAAGCCACCGCCCGTTGTGTGAGCGGGTCATTCAGGTCAATGTATTTGTCCATGTCGCGCGGTTGATCAGAAAACGGATTGCTACTCATCTGATTCCTCCAATCCCATATCCATGCGACGCAGACGGCCGATGTCCAGGTATTCTACGTGCTGACCACAGTAAACACAGTAGTCATCAGCTTCGAGTTCAAAGGTTTGTTGGTTTCTGCAAACCAGTAGAACACCATGCTCGCAGACTGGGCATTGACGCCTGAAAAGGGACTCACCGTCTAGCTCGTCTAAGTCAGAATGGTTAACCAAGATGCTGGGCCAACCGTACCGGCCCAGAACCTTAATTCCATTCCCATCCTTTTTGCCATTCTCGCTTCTCAAAGTCATCCAACGTTCCCGGTTGGATACGCATTATCTCGTAGTCCGGCGGACAAATGCGCTCGACCATTTCCGCCATTTCCCTCATGCCATCTTTCAAAGGAAACCCGAGACGATCTGCAAAGACGGGCGTGTTCACGATGATATGCGGAGCCATCCACGGATAGAGAACCCACGGAGAACCAAGACGCCCTTCCATGCCCTTGCCCATGTTGCCGCTCTTCTCTTCATCAAGGTTGATTTCAATGACGGTGCCCTCATCATCACGGACAATGTGATGCATCCAGATGTAATTGTCACCACCGGCAATGGCACAGTTGACCATGAGGACTTCTTTGCGGTACGGATTCTGGCTCGGCATCATACTGGCACCGCACTCGCATTGCATGCCTTCCTTCCCATATGGCTTGCCACAGCCGCCGCACTTATCTGCCGTCCATGCTTCAGAGGAGAACAGATAGGCGTAAGCTTCTGTAACCAAGGACAGTATGCGAGTTGTGACAGCATGGACATCTTTGGCACGCTCAACGGAGTCGGTGCCCAGTGCATTTCCCTCGAAAAGAGCCGGAATGACCATGATGTTATTGTCGCCGAAGCACATGAATGACTTAGCGAAGGCCGCTGCACTTTCGCCATGAGCGTTGCTACCCATGACCGTCTCTATCTCAGTGGTGCGAATAAACTCCGCAAAGTCCAGAACATGCTGCAACTTGTCCGGCGGGAGCTGCCTCGGCTCCTTGTTCATGTCCTTGTTCGCGAAGATGCCTTTCAGCACTTCGGGGTCGAAGCACTCCCATCCGCCCAGATCCGGTGCTGCGGTATTCGAATTGAACCGGCCTCGTCCCGATGGCATATCACTCATGGATCAGATCCTTATTCGTTTGCCGAGTGTTTCGGTATAATACCGTAAGCATGAATGGGCTCAAAAAGACACTCGCCTATTGCATATCCAAAAGCCCGGTCAACAATCCTTACAAGCTTGTCCGAGAAGACGCTCGCCGCGTCACACGACACTGGAAGCGAGAATGCATGGTTCCGGGATGCGGCTACCGCGACCATGTCGAAGCCTGTCATGTCCAGGACATCTCGTCGTTCCCTCCGGGTGCGACGCTGGACCAAATCAACGACCCATCCAATCTCAGACTTCTATGTCGGAATCACCACTGGGAATTCGATCACGGGTTGCTGATTCTTGATGATACGATACATGGTGAAACCGAGTTTCTTGCCGATCTTCCAGACGATCTCCCTACCCAGTAGTATACCACACGAATCGGGAAGAAGCAAACGAAATGGGCCCTGTCGGATTTGCACCGACGACCAATCGGTTATGAGCCGAACGCTCTGCTGCTGAGCTAAGGGCCCCAAAGACTTACGTCCTAGCTCTCTTGTACACCCTTCTCAAAGGCCTTCTTGGCACAGAGTTGACATATGCAGCCGGGCCCGTATTCCCCTTCAGAAGAGTCGATAGCGATCACGACACGCTTACGGAGACACACATTACATTGAGCTTTGATGACTGCAATTGTGCCGGATCTACTGTTCGCGGCCTTGAAGTTCGCATGAGGATGTTTGCTCATCGCCTCCACAACTTCTGGATCGGGTCCTTTATAGTTTGGGTCGCTTAGAACGTCTGACATGGTCGCGTTTCTCCTTAAACTTCTCGGCCATCTCTGGATATTGGCTGACGATTTCTTCCTCGAAAGGACACTCCGCACAGCACTTCACTCGGTCTGATCGGAGGTTCGACCTACAAAGCCTTATATGCTTGTTAAGTTTGTCCGAATCCACGTGTCATCAACCACAAGACTGTCTTTGACGTCTGTCCTAGCTTCACGCAGATCATCGTGGCCGCTGCTTCTGTGGCCATCTTCACCGATGTCATGTTGATTATAGTGCAGTTCCTCGACCAGCTTCTCAATGCGTTCTACGACACGGTCTGCACAATGAGAAAGTTCTTCGTCCGGCTCGAAGAGATTGTTCGCTGCTGCTATGAAACCATTTTTTGCCCGTTCCAGATCCTCACGGCCCCATCCGTAATGACCGTCTGGGCCGGGTTCTTCGGTCCCACGCAGAGAATGAAATGCTTCTACGAAGGCATCCCAGAGTGCCTCCAGCTTCTCGTCAAGGGTCACAATGAGTCCTCCATGGGACGGGCATTCCGTTTATCCCTTTCGTCTAGGCCGTCCTCATAGCCGAGGTTGTAGCCCTCTAGCCATATCTCGTCTGTGGACGCTTCCTCGGCCTGCTG
>Ga0180437_10010285_pt1 | contig 11433 bp, 6 predicted proteins | sample SS_ome_4_FD_132410 | JGI IMG/M metagenome (GOLD analysis project Ga0180437, IMG submission 132410) | Hypersaline lake sediment archaeal communities from the Salton Sea, California, USA - SS_3_D_1 metaG | ecosystem: Environmental > Aquatic > Non-marine Saline and Alkaline > Hypersaline > Sediment... | reverse complement strand
GGCTTTATCAACGACAACGTGGACGACTATATCACGATGACCGTGGAGGGGCTGGATGTGGCCATCTTTGGCTTGACCAACCCGCGGGTGTATCGGTACGAACTGCCGACCAACATCCCTGGCCTGACCTTCTACCCGGCCACGTCCACGGCCCAGTCGCTGGTGCCCGCCATTCAGACCACCGAGGACCCGGACCTGCTGATCGGCCTGACCCACATCGGGTATTCACCCTATGGCGATGAGCTGGACAGCGACATGTTGGTGGCTGAGCAGGTGCCGGGGATCGACGCGATCGTGGGCGGGCACAGCCACACCCGGCTCGACCCGGCGGTCATCGTCACCTCTACCGTCAATCCGACCGGGACGCTGATCGCCCAAACGGGACGGTATGCGCAGAATCTGGGCAAGGTCAACATCGGCTTCACGGGCAACATGACCGACGGCTACGAGATCGTGCTGCGGGAAGGGTACTTGCTTAGTGCGGCGGACGTGGTACCGGATGCCGCGCTGACCGCCTACCTGGAGCCGTTCGTGGCCGACTTGGAGAGCTACACCGAGCAGGTGATCGGCTACACCACCGTGCCGATCGACGCGCTGGAGGCCTACACCGAGGAGACGAACGGCGCGAACCTGCAGGTGGACGCTGCGGTGTTTGCACTGGCCCAGAACGGGATCGACGTGGACCTTCACCTCTCCGGGGCGATGAGCAACAAGAGGGTGCCGCCCGAGGGCACGCTGGGCACGCTGCTCTATCCGCTCACCGTGGACGATATGTACTATCTGATGCCGTACGAGAACTCGCTGGTCGCGATGAGCATGAACGGTCCGCAGATCAAGCGGGTGCTCGAGCGCGCGTACCGCAACTACTACTACTACAAGTACGTGCCGGGCTATGGCGGTTACTCCCACTACACCACCTGTATGTTGGACATCGACGAAGGCGGCGTGATCACGTACAAGGACGCGTATCCTGTCTTGCCCGATGGCGACAACGTCAAGTCGCTGGTGTTCAACGGCCAGTCGGTTGACTTCCTGGATGCCACCACGTACTACACGGTTTCGACCGTTAACTATCTGGCGGCTGGCTCGTGCAACTTTAACGACGCGGGCGAGACCATCTGGCCGCTGGATCAGATCGTGGCCGACACGCAGATCTATGTGCGTGACTCTGTGATCGACTACATCATGGATCAGGGCACTATCTCGCCTACGATCGAGGGCCGTTTGGTGTTCGAGCCCGTGTATTACGTCTTCCTCCCGCTCGTCATGAGAGGCTTCACAGGTACGCTAGTTCCCTGAGCGGGATACAAGCGAGGGGGGAAGGGGATTCCCCTTCCCCCCTCCCGACCCAGATCCAGCAGCCGCTCAGTTGCTCTTGACGGAGATCGTCGTCACGCCTACGGAGGGCGAGTTCGTCGAGATCTATAATCCCGGCGCCACAACGGTTGACCTGAGTGACGTCTACCTGCAACGGCGGCGTGGGTCCCTGGCACGTGCTGTGGCACAACTTTCCGGCCACGGATACGACCGGCATTGGCCTCAATGTGGACATCGTCGTCGGCTTCAGCGGCTGCTCGTTGTACGGGATGGATGGGGGCATCTCGACCACGCTGACCACCGGCGATGGTGTCACCCTCACCGTGGTTGGCGACGACGACACCTACCAGTACGATGGTGACAACCTCGCCGACCACTTTGTCTATCCCACTGGCGTGCCGACCCTATGGCCGCCGTGCAGCACCTGCCGGGCGGCGGGCGGATCGCTATCTGGGGCGACTCTAGCGAGTCCTTCTCCGACTCCTACACCTACGTGCCAGGCGATGGCTACCAGAACGAGATCTACAACATGGAGACCAGGTACGGGTGGTGGGCCGGGTCGAGACGTATCAGGGCGACACCGAGATCGAGGTCAGTTGGGACCTGGAGCAGATACAGGTCATTGGCAAGGGACCGGTCCCCGCCCCGCTGGTGCTCAGTACTCACGACGTCGCTCTGGAGGAGAACGAAGGTTGGCTTGTCCAGACGTACGGCCAGGTAGTTGCGAAGACGAACGACTACAACTTCTTCGTTGACGACGGCAGCGGGCCGGCACGGGTGTTCATCGACGGCTACAACGGCGACTTTGCCGGCGTCCAGGTAGGTAACTGGGCGACAGTGATCGGCTTAGCGTCGGAGGATGGGAATGGACAGCGGATTCGGGTCCGGAAGCCCGAGGATGTCGTCACCCAGCCTCCTCCGAGCCTCAGCATCACCAAGAGCGTGGTACCTACTGAGGACGTACCCTTGGGCAGCGTCATCACCTACACCATAGTTCTCAGCAACAGCGGCGACGGCCCGGCTGTGGGGGTGGTGATGACCGATACCCTGCCACCGGAGGTCGACTTTGGCGGGTGGGTCCTCGCAGGTTCGGCGATACCACCAGGCCCGACCGACGGCAAGATCGTCTGGGGGCCGTGGGATGTGGGCAAAGGCACGGTGGTCATTCCATATGTCTTCACCGCTACGTTGAAGAGCATGACCCTCTACTACGACATCCCAGTCACCAACACTGTGGAGTTCACCTCCATCAACGGCGGCAGCGGCTACGACGAGGCCATCTTCCGCGTCGAGGAGGGAATCCAATACATCTATCTCCCGCTCGTCACGAGGAGTTACTAGGGGCTTTGATAGCTCCCTGAGCGGGGGACAAGCGAGGAGGGAAGGGGCACGTCCCCTTCCCTCTTTGCAGAACACACAAGAGATGAGCGCCACTGGCGAAGGGACTGGTGGCGCTCACGTGCACTGTCCGTGGACAGCAGCACCCTTGCGGCGCGGGGGAGACGGAGCGATCCGTGGCCTCTACGCCGCTTTTCGTTCGCCTCGTTTCCCAGGCACTTTCCCGGGCACCGCGGCGCCTGTGGCCTTGCCCCACGCCCAGGCGCGGTGCGTCTCTGGAAGTTGTGAGATGGCGGCGTGTCTCCCCTGCTACGCGGACTGTGATGGGGTGGCGGCCAACGGATGTGAGGTCGATCTCGACGACGGCGGTTGTTCGTGGCAGATGACTGGGGTTGGAATGGCGCGTGGGGGCCGCTGGTGGCGGTCAATCCTGCCGAGGGGAGTTGGACGCCGTCCGGCGATGTGTTCGCGACAATCCTATCACTAGACCGGGGAGTGTGAGAACCCGAACGTAGTAGAGACGTCTCGTTGCTCGGGTGGGGTTGTGCTGCTTCACTGCCTGCTTGTCCCCTGCTGCCTGTCTCCTCACCCGTCCGACGTGTGCCTCTTTCGCCTCATTCACTTGCGCTGAATGGGCTATGTGTAGTATACTAATAACAGCACAGAGCGGTCTCTCGACTCGCACCAGTTTGAGGTGCAGCCAAGGATGTACTGTGCTTTAGCGATGAGATCTTGGCGCACGTTTTTGTCGGGCACATACCACGTTCTTCGGTGATGAGGATGTTCATTCCAGGCCAACTATACAAGCGCCGCGACCTTCACGAAATGCACGGAGGTCAAGAACTAGGTGATATAAGCACGCCATCTGATTGTGATATCATAATGCTTTTCACGGGCGAACAGGGACATCGGTATGGCTACCGTGATGGATGGTCTGAGGATGGACTGTTCCTCTACACCGGCGAGGGACAGAAAGGCGATATGACATTCGTGCGGGGCAACCTTGCCATCCGTGACCACGCAGAGAACGGCAAGGATCTTCATCTTTTCGAGTACGTTCGCCGAGGCTATGTTCGATACACCGGCCAGATGATCTGTACCGGATTTCACGAGCGGCGTGGTCCCGATCGGAATGGGCACGATCGTCGAGTGATTGTCTTTGAGCTTGCACCTTTGGACGCTTTCAGTCGGCCGGCTACGCCTGACCACGAGAAGAAGCACACAGGAATCTCTCAGGTGCCTCTCCCCGTTCTCCGTGAGCGGGCCATTTCCTTCTCGGCTGCTCCAAGCACTTCTCGCGAGAGGAAAGCGATTGTCCAACACAGAAGTGACGCTATCCGGCTGTATGTCTTGGAACGTGCAGAAGGGGTCTGCGAAGCATGTGGACAACCTGCGCCGTTCATTACCAGTTCAGGCCGGCCTTACCTTGAACCCCATCACATACGCCGCTTGTCAGATGGAGGCCCCGACCATCCCCAATGGGTTGTCGCGCTTTGCCCAAACTGCCACCGTCGAGCACACTACAGTGAAGACAAGGTCGAATTCAATCGCCAGCTGACACAGATCATTGCCGATAAGGAGTCTCGCGTATTGAAGGCTGCATATCAAATGACACTTCCCCTCGCTCGCGCAGAACAAGTCACATCTGATTGTCCCTATCGTGAGGAACTAGTCTATCTCTTGTCGCAGGACCTCGACTTTCATAGCCAAGACAGTGGGTACTCCTCGCACAACTTCCACTCCTTTCCTGCCAAATTCCCACCTCAGTTGCCACGCAAATTCATCAACGAACTGACCGTTGCTGAAGACATCGTCCTAGACCCTATGCTGGGCTCCGGCACTACAGTTCTCGAGGCTTTCCTGGCGGGGCGAAAGGGTATCGGATTTGATATCGATCCTCTTGCGCTACTGGTGTCTAAAGTCAAAGTCACTCCTCTCAATGTGGAGCGAGTCGCCCAAACGGGTAGCTCAGTACTGGAGCGAGCTGGGCATGCCGCCGCGAAGAGAACAGACCGGTTGCAGGAGGAATTGGCGACGTATTGTGATCCGAAGACTCGCAAGTTCATTGACTACTGGTTTGCGCCCCAGACCCAAATCGAGTTATTGGCCCTCATTACCGAGATTGAGAGAGTAGACCACATGGAAGTCAGGGCCTTTCTGGAGCTGGTCTTCTCCGCTGTGATCATTACCAAATCGGGTGGTGTGTCGCTAGCGTTCGACTTGGCCCACACCCGACCTCATAGAGCCAAAGTAGTCCTCGCACAGACTGGTGAAGTTGTGCTCGGCCATGGTTTGGTCAACAGTGCATCTCCTCGGGTCAAGCTTCTGACAAAGACTCTACGCTCGCCACTACAGGAGTTCAGGAAACGCTTCCAGCAGAACTTGGATGGTCTGCACCGGAAGGCCAGAATCAATGCACTGCAGCCGTGCATTGCTGTTGGAGATGCCCAGAGCTTACCGCTCGACGATGCTTCCGTAGACCTGATCGTAACCTCTCCCCCGTACGCTGCAAACGCCATCGACTATATGCGTGCGCACAAGTTCTCACTAGTGTGGATGGGATACCCTATTGATGATCTAGGCCAGAAACGGAAGGAGTACATAGGCGGCGAAGCCGTCACAGACGTTGACTTTGAACAACTCCCTGATAGAGCAAATCGGGTAGTCACCGACATCACCAACCTGGACGAGAAGAAGGGTCGGGTACTGCATCGCTATTACTCCGAGATGACGCGCACGTTGCGAGAGATGTTCCGGGTGCTAAAGCCTGGCAAAGCCGCAATCATTGTTGTGGGCAGTTCGGTCATGCGTGGCAGAGATACCGAAACCCAAACCTGCTTGGCTGATATCGGTCGCGCTATCGGGTTCGAGGTCCCTAAGATCGGTGTGCGCTACCTGGACCGCAATCGAAGGATGCTACCAGCTGGATTCGAGCCTGACCTGGAATCTCAGATTCAGCAACGTATGCACGAAGAGTATGTCGTTGGCTTCTACAAGCCTGAAACCTAAGGAGCACCCTTTCTCTTGGAGGGCAAAATGACTCTCGTTGAGCTGCGCGGACACTATCATCGTCGTGTTTGTGATCAGATCATACGGCTAAGGAGAGATGGGGAGACAGAGTATCCGAACTTTGCAGATAAGGGTAACAAGTCCAGTCGAGAAGTGGCTTTGGGCATTGTTGGTCGTCTGAATTGCGTCCGCCGCTATGATCCCGTTTCGGGCCAAGCTCTCGGCAAAGCTTTCGAGGGAATCACCAAGGATTTCCTTGAGAGTGCGTTTGGGCTGTTGCACCATTTGCGCCCTGGCAAGTGGCACTACTCCGTTGAAACGCCCATATCAGATTTCGACCAGTATGAACATCTGGCCGATCTGGAGCAAATCGTAGAACAGATCGGTACGCTAGCCTCTTCACTGGGAACGGATTACATCATCAAACCGGACATAGTCATTGGCAGATGGCCGGTCTCGGACGAAGAGGTCAATCAGGACCGATTGGTAATAACTGCGACAGACAAGTTGGCTAACCTAACACCTTTTCGACAGCTGAACTCTCAACATCTTCGCCTGATTCTACATGCCAGCGTTTCCTGTAAGTGGACCCTTCGAAGTGATAGGAGCCAGAACGCTCGTGCTGAGGCCCTGAACCTGATTCGAAATCGCAAAGGCCGACTACCCCATATAGTTGCCGTCACAGCTGAACCCTTGCCTACTCGCATTGCTTCCCTTGCCCTGGGAACAGGTGATTTGGATTGCGTGTACCACTTCGCTTTGCATGAACTGGAGGAAGCCCTTGCAGAGATCGGTAATGAAGATCAAATGGATATGTTGCGGATTCTCGTGGAAGGACGGCGCTTGCGCGATATTAGCGATTTGCCCTTTGACTTGGCGACCTAGCCGCGATCGTTTGTTCTACGCTCCCCATGTCACACATTAGTGATTCGGGCTTCCAGGACTGCCACGGCCCGCTTGTTTCCCTTTCGGTAACCCTCTTTTGTTGGGAGCGAGTGTCTCCGATTTCTCGGGCGCGAGGGATAGGTTGGCTATACGTGTCTCGATGACCGAGACCGACCTCCAGCTCGGAGGTAGCTACACTTACTAGTGGCAATGCGCCACCCGGCCAGCCGGTGAGCTAGAACAGGTGGAACGCCGCGATCACGGGCGCGAACAGCGATGAGACCAGCGACATCACTGTGATCAGCGTGTTGAGGGACGGGCCGGCGGCGTCCTTGAATGGGTCGCCGACCGTGTCGCCCACCACGCTGGCCTTGTGAGCGTCGGAGCCAGGGCCACCGAATTCTCCCGACTCGATGTACTTCTTGGCGTTGTCCCACAACCCGCCCGCGTTCGACATCAACAGCGCAAAGATGACGCCCGTAAAGATGCTGCCTCCCAGGAAACCGCCCAGGGCGCCGGGGCCCAGGAGGATGCCGACGAGGACCGGCAGGCCGACGGCCAGGAATGCCGGCATCACCAGCGACGCCAGGGCTCCCTGGGCGGCCAGGCCCACGCAGGCCGCGTAGTCGGGCGTCTCTGTCCCCGCCAGTATGCCCGGGCGCTCGCGGAATTGCCGTCGCACCTCCTCGATCATGTCGAAGGCGTTCTTTGTCACCGACAGCATGGTCAGCGCGCTGAACAGGGGCGGTGTCACCGCACCCAGCAGGACGCCGGCGACGATGAGGGGCTCCCGCAGATTGATGACCAGCGTCGCTCCGCCCATTATTCCCTCCACCACCTCGGCGTAGGCCGCGAAGAGCGCCAGGACCGTCAGCGCGGCCGCGCTGATGGCAAAGCCCTTTGTGATCGCCTTGGCGGTGTTGCCGGCCGCATCAAGCACGTCGGTCGTCTCGATAACTTGCTGAGACATCCCGGCCATCTCCGCGATGCCCCGCGCGTTGTCCACGATGGGTCCATAAGCGTCGGAGGAGACGATCATGCCGCTGATCGACAGCATGCCCACGGCGCTGATGCCGACCGCGTAGATGCCGCTTATCCCGGACCTCTCCGCCAGGTAGTAGGAGAGCAGCGTCGCCACGACGATCCCCACGATCGAGGGCACGATGCTGATCAGCCCGTAGCTGTAGCCAGTGATGATGTTGATCGCCGCGCCGGAGCCAGAGACGCGGGCGGTCTCCATCACCGGGCGAAAGTCAGACGAGGTGTAGTAGTCGGAGGTGAAGCCGATCAGCACGCCGGTGACGAGCCCGGCCAGCGTGGCCCACAGCACTCCCAGGTTATAGTCGCCCAGCAGCACGACCAGCGTGGCCAGCACAGCAAAGATCGCGCACGTGATGATCGTCCCGCTGTTGAGCGCCCTCCCGGGCTTGCCCGCCTTTCCCACCCGCACCGACTGCACCCCTATCAGCGAGGCGACGATGCCCAGCGTGCACAGGATCAGGGGCAGCACGACGTACTGGGCCTGCGCATCTCCGACGAAGAGCGAGGTCCCCAGGAGCATGGCCGCCACGGTGCTGGCCACGTAGCTGTCGAATATGTCGGCGCCCATGCCAGCCACGTCGCCGACGTTGTCGCCCACATTGTCCGCAACCACGGCCGGGTTGCGGGGGTCGTCCTCGGGGATGCCAATCTCGATCTTGCCCACCAGGTCGGCCGCGATGTCGGCCGTCTTGGTATAGATCCCACCCCCTGCCTTCGCCAACAGGGCCAAGGCCGAGGCACCGAAGCTAAAGCCCAGGACGATTTCCGGGCTCTCGGTGATCAGGTAGATCGTGCTCATGCCTATGATGGCCAGGCCCACCATCGCCAGGCCCATCACCGAACCGGCGTAGAAGGCTACTTTGAAAGCCTGGTTGAGGCTTTTTTCGGCCGCTGTCGCGCTCCGTACGTTGGCCGACACGGCCACGGTCATCCCCATATACCCGGCGACCGCGGAACAGACCGCGCCCCCCACAAAAGCCAGCGCCGTCCCGATGCCCCGCGCCGGATCAACGGCTATCATCCCCGCCTCCAGTTGCTCGATGTGAAAGCTGAACACGATCGCGATCACGATCCCCAGCCCTATCGCGACCATGGTCAGCGTCGTGTAGAGGCGGCGGAGGTACGACTTGGCGCCCTCCCGAATCCAGGACGCCACCTCCTGGGCCCTTTCGGACCCCGCATCCTGACGTTCGACCCACACGAACAGCCGGATTGCGGCCGCGACGGACACGCCGCCCGCCAGAAGGGATATCGGAACCCAAGGTAGCTGCATAGTTACTCCTCCTCTTGTGGCAGGTCAGAGCCCATGGATGACTAGTGCCAGAGGGTCTCAGACAGGCGCACGGCTCACATACAGGCCGAGCGCCACCATCGATAGTGCTCTGCCCGCAGTTTCTCCTGCGATGGCAGCGGGAAGTAGAGGATTCCCTCCTCGTATTCGTTTCCCACAAAGATCCCGTTCTTTATTGTGCGGTACGAGAAGGATGCCGGGTGGATCCGGTCGACCATCTTGGTGTGGCCGGCCTTGGTTCTCAGGTCAACCAAGCACTGCCGGAGATGGCCAATACTGGAGTAGGGGAGATCTCGCACCGCACCGCGCTCAGGGTCCTCAGCCAGCTCGCCCAGCCGCAGCTCCACGAAGCAGACTGCCGGCAGGGAGAGGAGGCTGGTGGGGGTCTTGACGATGAGTTCCAGAAATCGGCGCGGGCCTAGCGTGCTGACCACGCGCGGGTGCACGGGCGCGATCTCCTGATATAGGTGCAGCCCGCCGCCGTCCTCGGGACACTCGGCGCTGGAATCCAGACCCAACGTCCGCCCGTCCTGGGTCACCAGGTACAGCTTTTGGATGGCGTCGAGCGGGACGTGCTCCAGCACGCGGTAGACAGAGATGTAGATCGACGCCTTGGGGCTTCCGTCCTCGTGGGGCACGCAGCGCCGGATGCCCTCGTCGATGTCAAAGAAGGCGTGTCTGAAATCTGGAGTGAGCTCGAAAAAGACGGCCTGTCCGCGTGCCTTCTTCTCGGCCCCGACCGCGTAATAGGTGCCGAATTCCTCAGGGGTCAGCATTGAAGCGATCAGCGCTTCGGGTATCATCGAAAGATAGAGATGGATGGTCATGACCATTCCCTCCTTACTCTTGCTCCGTGTCTGTGTCGTGCGACTTCTCCCGGTGCCAATTATACCACGCATGCCGAGATCGAGAACTATGACCGATCACAACTATCTCGCTAATGTATCGGAATAGTCTCAACCAATCACTCCGTTTAGCCTGGTTCTTGGATTAGGGTCAGCACTTCAGGTAACAACGCTTGAAGGGCGCACAATCCCATCACCCAAAGCAGGAAAACACGCTACACCAACCTCAATGCTACCCTCGATTTCTAGACTGATCAGGACGGCATACAGATAAGCATTTCCTTGTAGTTAGCCCGCCGACCGGCTTTGCAGTGCGCGCACGCGGTGATAATCACCTTGTTCGCCCCGTCCTGCTGAATAGGAGTCCAGACAGGTCGGTCGGGTTCAGGGAGCAGTCCTACATGCAGATTCTATCCGAATATACCTGCTTGGGCAAGCCGGGCGTGATGGCAGCACAATCCTGGAAGACCAGGCGGTGCGCGCTGCTTTTATTGGTTTCATGCCCCACCATGGAATGCACCATGGCCTCACCACCTGGTTGACTGTGTTGGTGACGTCTGGTACAATCAAGTATAAGAGAACCACGCCGGGAACGGAGGGCGCTATGGTGACCTTTCTTCAGCTCTGGCTTGTGGGAATCGCGAACCCATCCGCGGCGTTTGATGAATATGACGATCACCCTGCCAACTCACGAAATAATACCTACACTCATCCAGTGGGCGACGGTGCGCAGCCTCATTCCCGCTGTGCTGCTCACCAGTACGCGGGCCATCCCTGACGCTCCCATCGACGCTCTATCCGACTATGACGTCATCCTGATTGTGCAGGATCTTTATCCCTTTGTGGCCAATCGCGCATGGTTGGAGGACTTTGGCGACACTCTCATCGTCTATTGGGATCCGATTCAGCCCGATCCGGTCTTTGGTATCGAGCAGTGTGGCAATGTGACGCAGTATGCCGATGGGCTGAAGATCGATTTCAGCCTCTGGCCTGTCGCCCTGTTCCAACAGATTGCCAGCGCGTCCGCGCTACCCGCCGAGCTGGATGCCGGCTATCGCGTGCTGATCGACAAGGATCACCTGACCACGACGCTGCGTTCACCGACGTTCGCGGCTTATGTGCCACAGCCTCCAACCCTCACGACCTATCAGACCCTGATCAACGATCATCCGATGATCCAGGTTCAGTTGCATACAGGTGATGCAGCGATATGAATGGACCATTGACAGATCGACTGACAAGATGTGAATGTTGCCCGCACAAATGCCGGGTGAACCGGATTGAGGGGGAAGTGATGGCCAACGCAGCCCTTATCGCAGCCGTAGTCCACGCAGGAGGGAAACACGAAAGATCCGGAGCCGGCCTCTATGCTGGGAATGTGATCCCAGCATAGGGTTGGTTGTTTTGGTGTTCGGGATGGTGAAACTATGGGCATCCAGTCAACAAAAAGAATCGTGGTCTCACTGGCTCTAGCGGCTGTCGCTCTGGTCGCGTTGATTTTGATGCTTTCGGCTCAGTTTGTTCGCGCTCAACCCAGTGGTGAAATCTACGTAGACAAGCAACTGGGCCGGGCGAACCCGGTGGTGCACGTGGGCGAATACCTCACGTTTACCGTTCTCATCAGGAACGATACCGTGTTTACCGTCACCACCTTGCCCCTGTCGGACACATACAACACGGCCGTCCTGGGCTTTGTTGACGCTGTGC
>Ga0180437_10010284_pt1 | contig 11434 bp, 7 predicted proteins | sample SS_ome_4_FD_132410 | JGI IMG/M metagenome (GOLD analysis project Ga0180437, IMG submission 132410) | Hypersaline lake sediment archaeal communities from the Salton Sea, California, USA - SS_3_D_1 metaG | ecosystem: Environmental > Aquatic > Non-marine Saline and Alkaline > Hypersaline > Sediment... | reverse complement strand
GGCGACGCGGATGGCTACCTCGCCGGCGACCGCTACGACGTTCGCCTGCTGGCGGCCGCGACGGACCTGGCGGGCAACGCGCTGGACGGCGACGGCGACGGCCGGCCGGGCGGCGACTGCACGCGCGACCTCTACGTGCCGATCCCCGGCGACGCGAACACCGACGACGTGGTCAACCACCTCGACTACCTGACGCTGAAGCGCAACTGGGGCTTCGTGCTGGGCGGCACCTGGCTGCACGCCGACTTCGACGCCAACGGCAAGGTCGCCTACCCGGACTACGTCGCCGCCCGAGACCACTTCGGCCAATCCCTGCCCGATCAACGACCGCCCGCCGCGGCCGTCCCGACGCCGGGCGGCGAGACCACGGGAGCAGCGAAGCCGTCTGACGAATGGGCAGCCGATGCGTCACTGCCCGAGGGCGGTCAGAGCGTCGCGTACACCACCGCCTCATCCGCTGTGGCGGCTGCTGCTGTGGCCTTGCGGCTGGTCGAGGCCGGGCCTCTTGCCCCTGCACGGAGGGCGGCCGGCGGACCGGCCGAAGTCAGCGCGGTCTTGGCGGCTGCGTCCACCTGCATGCCGCCTGGCGATGTGCTGTTGGCGAACACTCCCCACCGTCTACGGCCGCCACGTGGGCGCGGGCCTGTCGTGCCCGGCTCGGCGCGCGCCCGATCGGGGGCGATTGCCAGGAGCCGAGGCTTGGGCGTCGTCGAGCCGCCGAACGTGGACGTCCTGTCTCTGACAGGACTCGGGCGTTTTGCCCCTCTTCGCTTGAGTGTTGAACGTTGAGCACCGGCTGATCTGCGTCCCCCTCGCGTTCATCTGTCGCCAGCCCGGCGGGCGGCCACTTTTTCTGCAAAAATGCGAACTTTGACGCGACAAAAGGGGGCTTGAGATGTCCATGCATGCTAAGGGGGGACGGTCAGCCTTGTGTGTTCAACGCGGAGAACCTACGGCAGACCCGGGGCTTCGCGGCTCGGCCGCGCCGTTCAGCGGCCGGGCTGCTCTCGCGCTCGAAGACACGGCCGCACACTCCGCGGCCGTGGCACCCGGCGTTCGACATCGGGCTGCGGCCGGCGCGCGACGTAAGTGTGTTTTGACGATTGTGCGCATGATTGTGCACGATGCCCGATCGTGCACAATCATGTGCACAATCGTTGTCCTTGTGAGAACATGCTTTAAGTGTCGATTGTGTCGATTCCTTGCTTTGGCGAAACGGTAGGGTCGTGCACAATCAATCCAGGTCGGCCAGATTGACTTACAGCAATTTGAGAGGCAGGATTTGGCGGGGGATGCAGCCCAAACGGCGGGCCGGGGCGGCGGCCGGGTCCGTTGCCGCTCACGTGACGGCCGCGGGGGGCTGGTGGTTGATGTTCTGCACGTCGATCCGGCCGCTCTTGACGTCGAGGAAGGGCCGGCCGTCCTTCAGGCCGACCGTGCCGAAGCCGGTGGCGGTGGCGAGGAAGGCGCGGAAGTCGCCGTCGGTCGGCGGGCTCAGGTGGAGCGTTTTGTCCACCGCGTCGTAGCGGGCGCCGCTGCACGCCTGGAGGAGGGCGTAGCTGGCCAGGGCGCGGCCGTACCAATGGCCGCATTCGTACTCGTCGAACGGGTCGCGGACGAGCCCGTCGTAGCGGCGGCGGGCGGCGCGGACGATGCTGACGCCCTCGTCGACGAGCCCGCAGAGGATCATGTGGGCGGCGGCCTGGTACTCGATGCCGGTCCACACCTCGTCGCTGTAGGGGAACGGCAGCGTGGGCTTCCCGCCGCGGGGCCAACTGCACAGCAGCAGCCCGCCCTCGTCGCCCAGCGCGAAGCCGGGCCGCTGGCAGTTGGCGTGGTCGCGGAGGTCCTCGCGGAAGTTATGGCGATAGACGGCCCGCAGGTGGCTGGTGACCTTCTCGGCGTCGAGGATCCCGCCGAGCCCGCACGCGGCGGCGATCAGCGCGCCCAGCACGCCGTCGGAGAGGCAGCCCGTGCCGTACTGGTACTTCGGTCCCTCGCGGGCAAACAGCTCCAGCGCGTCGGGCGAGTAGTTGACCGTCCAGGTGTCCCGGGCGGCCTCGACGGGCTCGGAGCGCAGGCCGGTCCATTGCGTCTTCTGGATGAAGTACTCGCCGTTGAACAGTTCGGCCTGCATGGCGGCGCGGGCCTTTTGGTAGAGGGCGGCATAGCGCGAGGCGTCGGCGTCGACGGCGTCGGCCATCGCGGCGGCGGCCTTCAGCGCGCCGACGTACATGGACCCGCACAGCCCGTCGGCGCCCCAGAACTCGATGTCGTAGGTGTTGTGGTGCGGCTCGCGGAGCAGGCCCTCCTCGCCCGGGTCCCACGTGGCGATGCAATAGTCCAGGCTCGCCGCGACGGCCGGCCAGATGCCCTTCAGCCATTCGCCGTCGCCGCCGATCCGCCACTCGCGATAGACGCGCATCACCCCGCCGAGCTGCCCGTCGGCGGCGGCGTGGAAGGAGTGGTCGCCGGCGGCGCGGATCGGCAGCAGCGAGCGGAAGACCTGATGCCCACAGCCGTCCTGGCTGTCGCCGAACTCCGTCTGGCGCACCGTTCGCTCCAGCGACGGGAACAGGTGACACGTCGCCTGCGCGTAGTTCCAGACGTGCGTGCACGAGCCCGCGCAGCAGCCGGCCGAGTCGCTACAGCCCTCCCAACGCCACAGCCGCCCGTCGTGCTGGCGCAGGACCGTAGGCGCCTTCAGGATGCACAGGTTCGCCGCGACCGCCTCGACGACTTCCGCCGGCAGCGTCGTGTCGTAGAAGCAATCGGTGAACCGCCGCGTCCGCTCGCGAAGCCCGTCGCACTGCTCCCGCCACCATGCCGCGACCGCCTCGATGCTGCCGAACCGGGCGGCGTACCACGGCCGATATCTCGGCGTCTCGGCCGTGACGGGCTCCTTGCCTCCGCCCGTGCACAGGTCGCTCTGGGGCACGTACCAGCAGAGCAGCAGCCGCACGGTGCGGCGCCCGCCGGGGTCCAGCGAGATCGGCACGGCGAGGCTGCCGCCGGGGCTCGGCTGGCCCTCGGTCACCGGCGGCCGGTGCGTCATCTGCCCGGCCTCCAACTGCCGCCACAACACCGACAGCGGATCGAACCAGCCGCCGCGGAACCACGCGCAGTTGACGGCCGGCTCGTCTTCGACGACGAACGCCGCGATCGCCCCCTCGTCCCAGGGTCGCTCCTCCGAGCCGGACTGGCGCAGAACGAAGCCGCCCTCGACCGCGCCGACCGAGTCGCCCCCCTCGCCGGTGGCCATGAAGTTCCGCGCGTGGAACGACCAGATCAGCTCGACGGCCGCGCCGGAGACGTTCTCAAACTCGTACTCCAGCGCCGCGGCCGGCGCGGACGAGTCGTCCGCCTGCGGCGGCGTGAAAGGGCTCCAGCCGGTCAACGTCACGCGGATCGGCAGCCCCGGATCGGCCAGCCGCACCACGCCGAACGGGAACCGCGCCTCGAACGTCGCCTCGGCCAGCCGCGGCAGCCCGTACGTCTTGCCGCCCCAGCCGCCGCCCGCGCCCTGCCGGCCGTAAACCTTCCACGAAGGCACGGGGCCCTCCAGAACGCGAACGGCGTTTCTCTCGCCCTTCACGCACACCGCCGAGAAGACCATCGGCTCGTGGAAGACCGCCGGGTGATGCCTCAGCGAGACGTGCGACAATCCGCCGCGGCCCTCGAGGCAGACCATCCCCGCGCCGATCCCCCCCAGCGGGAACGCCACCCTCGCCGCCCGCTCGCCCTCATACGTCCCGTTGAACGGCCGTGCCGATGCACTCATTCGCATGCTCCTCTCGCCGGCTGGATGACGACGATGTACCCGCTGCGGAGCGGTAATGGTAGCGCTTTTGTCGGGGCGGCATGGCGTCGGCCCCGCGCCGCGTGGAGACGAGGCGGCCGCCTTTGCGGAACCCGCCGGCCGCTGCGGCGTCCAACGTCCTGCGGGGTATCGCCGCGCCTAAGGAGAACCGCCGTGGACGACATCGCGGGCAGATGCGTGTTGGTGGGGATGGTGATGGCGGCCGCGATCGCCGTGCTGCACGGGCCGACGGCTCGCGCCGAGCGCTTGCCGCTCGTGCCAAAGCCCTCCACGCCGCGGCCGGAAGTGAAGAGCGTCTCCCGGGACTTCCGCCTGGAGCTGCGTTATTTCGGCGACGCGGACAAGCCCTACTACAGCTTGACGCTCCTGGCAATGGCCGCCGAGAAGGCCCCGCCCGAGGCCCGGCCGTTCGACGCGGCCGTGCTCATCGATCCAAAGCAGATGCGCGCGATCGTCGAACACCTGTCCCTGGAGGGATTCCTCGACGAGGCCAACGAGCGCGACGACGCCCCCGACACCAAGCGCCCTGCCCCGAAGGGCCCGTGCTATCGCATCACCGCCGGCCCGTTCCGCGTGGTCGCCAACGGGCGGACGGTCAAGGAGCTCTACTTCGAAGAGCAGCTCTGGGGCCTCGACCTGCTGCCCCGCCTCGACGGGCTGCGAGAGGCCCTCGCCGCCTGCTACCGCGCCGGCTGGAAGCGACCCGTCGGCGGCCCGCTGCTGTGCCCGGTCTGCGCCGCCAAGCCCCTCGCCGCCGGCGCGCGGCAATGCACCTCCTGCGGCGGGAAGACGCCGAGCGGCGCGCTGAAGCTGTGCGCCAAGTGCAGCGAGAAGTCCGGCAAGTGTGCATCGTGCGGCGCGGTCGCCACCAGCCCGGCAACGGCCGCGATGGACCGCCTGATCGGCCGCCTGTCCGGCCACCGCAAGCAATGGCTGTCGGCCGGCGACGGGTTGGCCGTCGGCTCGCCCCAGCACCTCGCCGCACTGATCGCCCAGCTCGGCGCTGACAGCTACAAGATCCGCGAAGCCGCCACGCGGAAGCTCATCGCCCTCGGCCAGAAGGCCGTCCGCAGCGTGCTGGAGGCCAAGGCCGCCGAAGAGGGCCTCGACCCGGAGATCGCCAGCCGCATCCAGCGGATCTTCTCGAAGTTCGACGTCAGGCAAGGCCGCCGCGTCACCGACCACACCACGGGCCTGACGATCACGCTGAGCGCCGACGGCAAGAGCATCACCGCCATTAGGGCGGGCAAGATCGTGTGGCGCCACCAGACCAGCCAGCCCGCCACGTCGCTTCAGCTGAAAGACGGGAAACTCCTCACCTTGCCGCGCCGGCGCCAGATCGACATCAAGACCGGCCGGCTCATCCACCCAGCACCCACCGTGACCTACGGTGCCTGGCGCCTGTAGGGGCGGCGCTGCTCAACCGGACGCCGGGCAGCAAAGGCGTGCTGCCAAGGGGCAGGTCGTCGGGGCGGCCGATGTGACGCCGGCTGCCATCCACGTTGACGAGTGCACGGCCGACATGCTCCTTGGACAGACGGTCGCCGCCGTGCCTCGGGCTTGCGTTTTCCGCCTCGTTGCTCAAGTCCTGCTCGATCCGGCCGATACAGACCGATGAGCGGGAGACCCCGTCACGGGGCCCATGAAGGAAGGAAGGGAGGCGGACCATGACCACGTTCCTGCCGGCCGGCCGGCGTGCGGCCGGGTTCACGTTCGTCCTGGCGCTGCTTCTGCTGATCTGCTTGATGTCGCTCGGGGTGGCCCTCTGCTGGATGGCCAACGCCGGCGTCGTGCAGAGCCGCTCGGAGCAGCAGATTCTGGCCGCCCGGCTCCAGGCGGAGAGCGGACTGGCCTTCATTGTGCGCCAGCTCCACGAGGCCCCCTTGCCCATCGCCGGGGACGGCCCGCCCGTCTTCGACGCGGTGGCCCGACACCTCTCTGCCGTGCTGGACGGCTCGCCGACGATCGGAGGCCGGGCCGTCACCTACGACGGGAACACGATCACGATCCCCGACGTGGCCGTCGGCGAGGCCGGCAAGCACTTCCGGGCCGTCCTCTCGATGCCCGACAAGCACTCGATGCTCCTGGCGGTCACCGGCCGGGCCGGAGTCATCGCGCGATCCGTCAAGATCGCCTTCGGCCTGGACGGCGGGCATCCGATCTTCGGGTTCGGCGTCTCTTCGAAGGGACCGATCTGCCTGGAGAACAACATCAAGGTGCTCGGTGCGAACTACGCCGACGAGGCGCGGTTGCTCTCGACGTCGCCGGGCACGGCGTTCCGGCTCCAGGGCGATCTGGAGGTCGACGGGGACGTCTACGCCGCCGACGGCAACGCGACGGTCAGCGTCGGCGGGACGGGCACGATCGGCGGGGCGAGCATGGCGGGCATCGACGTGATGGACCACGTGCACATCGGGGAGGGGACGGGCGAGTTTCCGCAGATCGACGTGTCGGTCTTCGAGCCGTTCGCCACCAACGTGGTCAACATCAACACCGTCACGAGCGGCACGCGGTCGTTCAACAACATCCGCATCGCGGCGAACACCAACCCCTCCTTCGAGGGCGATATCGACATCAACGGCGTGATCTACGTCGAGGCGCCCAACCAGGTGACGTTCGGGTCCGGCACGCAGATCACGGGCGTGATCGTCACGCAGCAGGGCATCGGCCAGCCGCGAGACAACGAGATCAAGTTCGAGATGGGCACGTCCTCGCGGGGCGTGGAGGACCTGCCCGACACGGGATCGTTCCGCGAGATCCGCGAGATGGGCGGGGCGTTCATCCTCGCGCCGGGCTTCACCGTCAAGTTCGAGAACGACTCCGGCGTGCTCAACGGCGTCATCGCCGCCGAGGCGGTCAAGTTCGAGAACGCCTTCACCGGCACGCTCTACGGCGGGATCATCTGCTACGGCACGGACGAGTTCAAGGCCGAGGACCTTTCCACCTTCACCATCGACCACTCGAAGTACCCCCGCTTCCTCGCCGGCTTCCAGGTCGACGAGAGGAAGCTCGTCCCCCTGCCCGACAGCTACCTCGAGGAGTGAGCCGCCCGAGCCGGGGCGGGCCGACCCGATCCGTTCGTTGACCTTCTCCGTCCGGGAGACGGCTTTTCTCGGCAGCAACTCCTCCGCGCTTGGCGGCTCGTCCGGCGGCGGCGCAGTCGCCCCGCCGGTGGGGCACGAAAAAGCGGCCAGGCACCTGCGCTTCGCTGCGGACTTCGCGCTTGGCGGCTCGTCCGGCGGCGGCGCAGTCGCCCCGCCGGTGGGGCACGAAAAAGGGGACAGGCACCTGCGCTTCGCTGCGGAGCCAGTCCCCTTTTTCGCTCGCCGTCGGGCGTGCCCGGACCAGCCGCCCGGCACGCCCCTACTACCTAATGCCTTCTGCTCTACTGCTCCCCTCGGTATTTGTCCCAATACTGCGGCATGAGTTCTTTGGTCTTGGCCTCGAGTTCCTCGTCGCTGATGGCGGTCAGTCGGCCGTCGACTTCGTACTGGTCGATCACCCAGCGGGCGAGGCGGTGGATCTTGATCTTGCTGATCCGGTCGGCGCCCTTCAGGCCGAAGAATTCGTTGACCCAGTGGGCCACGCCGTCGGCGCCGCTCTTGTCGGTCAGCGCCACCCGCGGGGGCCGGCCCAGCAGCCTGCCCGTGTCGAAGATGTTGTAGATCCGCTCGTCCTGCCTGAGCCCGCCGGCGTGGATGCCCGCGCGGGTGACGTTGAACGCCTTGCCGGCGAACGGGTAGTTGCTCGGGATCGGCAGCCCGATCGACCGCATGTAGTCGGCCAGCTCCGTGATCGCCGTCGTGTCGATCCCGCACATCTCGCCTTTCAGCGCGATGTAGTCGAAGATCGCCCCTTCCAGCGGCGGGTTGCCCGTCCGCTCGCCGAAGCCGAACAGCGTCGTGTTGACCGCGTCGCACCCGTACAGCCACGCGGCGCAGCCGTTGGCGTTGACCTTGTGGAAGTCGTTGTGCCCGTGCCACTCCAGCCGGTCCGACGGCACGCCGCACTCGGTGTGGAGCTTGTGGATCAGCTTCGGCACGCTCCGCGGCAGCTCCGCGCCCGGGAAGGGCAGGCCGAAGCCCATCGTGTCGCACAGCCGGATCTTCACCGACTGCTCGTCGGGAACCTGCTGGCTCATCTCCATCAGGCGGTCGACGAACGGCAGGACGAAGCCGTCGATGTCGGCCCGCGTGAGGTCCTCGAGGTGGCACCGCGGGCGGACGCCCGCCTCGAAGGCGGCGTCGACGACCTCGCAGTAGCTGTCCATGCATTCCTTGCGGCTCTTGAAGCCCAGCTTGTTGAAGATGTGATAGTCGCTGCTGCTGGTGAGCATGCCGGTCTCTTTGAGCCCGGCCTCCCTGACCAGCCGGAAGTCGCCCTTCACCGCGCGGATCCACCCGGTGCACTCGGGGTACTGGTGGCCGACCGCACGGCAGCGGTCGAGCGTCTCGCGGTCGTTCTTGGTGTAGAGGAAGAACTCCGTCTGGCGGACGACCCCCCCCGGGCCGCTCAAGCGCCCGAGCAGGTCGTAGATGTGGACCATCTGGTCGATGGTATACGGCGGGCGGGCCTGCTGGCCGTCGCGGAAGGTCGTGTCGGTGATGACGATCGGGCGGTCCTTCACCGCGCCGAAGTCGAACTCGACCGCCTGCCCGTCGATCATCTCCGTGACCTTGCCCTCGAAACGGATCAGCGGGGGCAGGTCGTAGGGGAACGTCCGCTCGACGAGGTTCGGCGCGTCGGTGTCCACCAGCGGATGATGCTTGCGCGGGTTCAGCTTGATCGCCTTCTTGCCCTTCGATCCCTTCTCGGTCTCGGTATTCTGCGCCATCGGCTACTCCTCCACCTCCACCCCTTGCTCCTGGCAGACCTGCGTGATGAACTCGACGGCCGCCCCGACCGTCTCGACCGACAGGGCCGCCTCCTCTTCCATCTCGATGCCGAACTCCTCCTCGAACATCGCCACCAGCTCGATCGACTGGACGCTCTCGGCGCCGAGGTCGACGGTGAACTGATGCTCCGGCTTGATCTCGCCGGGCTCGAGGCTCAACACCTGCGCCGTCACCGCAATCACACGCTCCCGCACTGTTGCCATCGATTCGTTCTCCCGCTTCCTGTATCTCTATGTCTCGGCGTATCCGTGTGGCCGCCGCCGCCGCAAGGCGACGCGTCCCCTACCGCTTCCTCTTCGCCCGCCGGCCTTTCTTGATCTCCGCGCCGCGGACGTCGGCGGTCATCTCGAAGACGGCGTCCCACATGGCCTGCTCGGCCTCGGACCACTGCTGCTTGCGCCGCCCCATCGCCTTCTCGGCCGTCTCGTACAGCTTCCGCTTGCCGAAGCCCTTCGTCACCACGCCCTCGATGAACCACGCGAACGAGGGGATGAACTTCCGCAGCGGCTTGCCCGTGGCCATCACGATCGTCATCGCCCCCACGTACGAGCCGGTGTTCAGCAGCGTGCCGATCGACGTCTTCGCGTGGTCGCCGATCAGCGAGCCGACCTTCGTCGAGCCCGTGTCCACCGGCCGGCGCGGCCCCAACATCACCGAGACGGTCGAGTAATCGTTCTTCAGGTCGCTGTTGGTCGTCAGCGCGCCGAGGTTGACCCACTCGCCGACGTACGCGTGGCCGAGAAAACCGTCGTGATACGTGTTCGAATACCCGTGGACGATCGACTCCTCGATCTCCCCGCCGATGCGGCACATCGGGCCGATCGAGTTGCCCTCCCGGCACTTCGCGCCCAGCAGGATCGAGCCCTTGCCGACATAGCACGGGCCCTCGACCCGCGTGAAGGGGTGAATCTCGACGTCCTCGTCGATGTAGACCGGCCCTTCCGCCGCGTCGATGACCACCATCGGGTGGATCAACGCGCCCCGAGCGACGTAGACGTCCTTCTCGCTGCCGCGGCGGGCGGCCGGCTCTTCGATCGTGCCTTCCACGCCGCTCTGTCCGGCCGCCGCGAAATCCGCGGCGATCTGCTCGCCGTTCGACAGGACCAGGTCCCACGTGTAGTTCCACGTCTCCAGCGACGAGGAGACGTTTGGCAGACTGGCCTTGGCGGCGGAGAGGAACTCCTCGACCGTCCCGGTCGGCAGCCCGGCCGCGTCGCCGGCAGGGATGCAGGCGTACATCACCTTGCCCTCTGCGTCGAGGCCGATCTCGCCGCCCCCGCCGGTCGCCACGGCCGCCAGTCCGTCGGCCTTCACGCGGGCGTCGACCAGCAGCAGGTCCGCCCCCGCCAGCTTCGACGGATCGTTGATCGAGAAGTCCGACTTCGCTCGCCAGACCCCGGCCAGGTAGTCCGGCATGAAGCCCGCCACGTCGGTCGTTCCGGCCGCGGCGATCAGCTTCTCGCCCAGCGAGTCGAACCCGCACCTCAACTCCCACAGCGGGCGGCTCAGTGACAGCGGATAGAAGTTCGTCCGCCCCTCGCCGGGGCAGTCCAGCAGGATTAGTCGCATACCGTGATCGCTTCCTAGCACACAGATCCAACACGGCGGGCCGCCTGCCGGACACGCTGCCTTGACCCGGCCCGTGCACACTGACAGGCGATCGCGCTGACCAAATGGTTCGCGAGCCGTCAAATCTACGGAGCCTCCCCCGCGCTGTCAAGAAAAGAAACTAACATGAAGGCCACCCCTCGCAGCCGTGCCGCTGCGGAGGACAGGTCGGCTCCCAAGCGGGTCCCCGTTCTGTTCAGCGGCGCGCCGAGAACACCTCGTCCGCCGTGCCGGACATGATCCGCTCGATCTGCGCATCGTCGAGCCCCAACTCGGCGAAGATCTCCAGGTCGAGGCGGATGTGCTCGGCCTGCCTGGCGAGCCCGTCGGGCACTCGGCTGTCCGTGCCGAACATGATCCTCTCGGCCCCGCAGAACGCGATCGCGTTGGCCAGCGCCTGCTTGCGGATGTGCGGGGGCGTGCCGCGGGTGATGTCGATGTAGCTCTGCCAGCCTTCGTTCTGATACCGCACGGCCGCCTTCATCCGCCCCATGACGGCGAGGCACTCTTCGCACCACGGCCAGGAGATGTGCGCCATCGCAAAGCGGACGTTCGGGTAGTGCAGCAGCTTCTCCAGCCAGAGCGGCCGGCAGAACCGCGAGCCGTCGTCGTTGGCGTAGAGGATGCCCGTGTGGAACAGGATGCTCGCCTTCAGCTCGTCCATCGTCTGCCAGAACGGCTCGAGGCGCTGCTCGTAGGCGTACCAGTGGTCGGGAATGATCTTGATGCCGACGAAGCCCATCTCACCCAGCGCTTCGGCCGCCAGGCCGGCGGCGCCCGGCAGGGTCGGCTCGATCCACGCCAACCCGCCGATGCGGTCGGCAGCGGCGTCGAAGAGCCTCTTCGCCGTCAGCAGCTTCTCCCGCGTCGCCGCCAGCGAGACGCGCTCCTGCGGCGAGCAGACGAGGATCCGCTCGACGCCGTTGACATCCATCTGCCGCAGCGTCTCGGGCGCGTCGGCCTCGCCCTGCATGTGCACGTGACAGTCGACGATTCGCATAGGCCAGCTCCTGTCGGCAAGACCGCGAACACCCTACCACCGAAAATTGGGGACACCATACTATTTTCTGGGTCTCGGACGCAGACATCGCGGCCTTCTCGGTCCCGGAGG
>Ga0180437_10010282_pt1 | contig 11436 bp, 8 predicted proteins | sample SS_ome_4_FD_132410 | JGI IMG/M metagenome (GOLD analysis project Ga0180437, IMG submission 132410) | Hypersaline lake sediment archaeal communities from the Salton Sea, California, USA - SS_3_D_1 metaG | ecosystem: Environmental > Aquatic > Non-marine Saline and Alkaline > Hypersaline > Sediment... | reverse complement strand
TCTGTGTACTACTTTTTCGCGACCAGGGGGATTACCTACATCTGGCACTGGGAAAAAGTGCCCGAGATGCTCTTCTATCACGGTTCAAAGTCTGCTGACGATGCCGTGCCGCGTCTCCGCATGGGCGTCCTCATGATCGGCTTCATGTTGACCCTGAAGATCTCCATTTTCTCCATCTTTTTCGCCGTTATCATAGGGACGATCGTGGGCATCTGCAGACTCTCCAATGAGCCGGTCACACGGCTGCTTTCCATCTCCTATGTGGAGCTCATCAGGAATACCCCGCTTCTCGTCCAGATCTATATCATCTATTTCTTTGTGGGCTCCCTGCTGAGGCTTTCCGCCTTTGCAGCCGGAACGGCCGCCCTGTCGATTTTTGCCGGAGCCTATGTGGGTGAGATCGTTCGCGCAGGCATTCAATCCATCGAAAGAGGGCAAATGGAAGCGGCGCGGTCCCTTGGCATGGGCTATGGTCAGGCCATGCGTTATATCATTCTCCCCCAGGCCTTCAAGCGGATCATTCCGCCCCTGGCCGGTCAGTTCATCTCGCTGATCAAAGATTCGTCCCTTGTTTCGGTCATTGCTCTGGCCGACCTCATGTTTCAGGGGCAGCAGGCGGTTGCAAGAACCTACTATGCCTTTGAAATATACTTTACAGTGGCCTTCCTCTATCTGGTTATGACGGCCTTTTTGTCCATGGTCACCCAATACATTGAAAGGAGGCTTGCCATCAGTGATTGATGCCAAAAATGTGTTCAAGACTTTCAAGACCCCGGACCGCCGAGAGGTCAAGGCACTGGTCGATTTTTCCACCCACATCGACAAGGGTGAGGTGGTGGTCATGATTGGCCCCAGTGGTTCTGGGAAAAGTACCTTCCTGAGATGCCTGAACCGGCTGGAGGAGATAGACAGTGGGGACATCACTATCGATGGCGTGAACATCACGGACAGGAAGGTGAACATCAACAAGGTTCGGGAAGATATTGGCATGGTTTTTCAGCATTTTAACCTCTTCCCCCACAAGACCGTCCTCGAAAATGTGACATTGTCGCAAATCGTGGTGCGGAAAAGAAAAAAAGAAGAAGCTGTGGAGATTGCCCGGGGGCTGTTAGACAAGGTCGGTATCCTGGAAAAAGAGGGAGTCTATCCCTCTCAGCTTTCAGGGGGACAGCAGCAGCGGGTTGCCATTGCCCGCGCCCTGGCCATGCGTCCTAAGATCATGATGTTCGATGAAGCCACATCCGCTCTGGATCCAGAAATGATCGGTGAGGTTTTGGACGTGATGAAAACACTGGCGAAGGAAGGGATGACTATGGTGGTGGTCACCCATGAGATGGGGTTTGCGCGGGAAGTGTCCGATCGGGTCGTGTTCATGGATGAAGGCCAGATTGTTGAGGAGGGAACCGCAGAGCACTTTTTCAAAAACCCTACGCACGACAGAACCAAGTTGTTCCTGAGCCAGATCCTTTGATCCTGTTTTAAGGTGCTCATCATTTTGGTAGGGTGTTTCGTTACCTGTATTACCAGGGCTTCATTTCAAGTCCCGCCAGCACCAGAATGAGAATAGCTTTTGTGACATCCCCCAAGCCCTTAGCAGACTGACCTTCAACCATAAGTTGGGGGCTGGACACAGGGAGTGTGCCATTGCAAGGTGAGAGGTTTACACTATCTCATACCGCTGATCTGAGGGGCAGCAGGGCTTTTCTTCCGTTCCGGGCCTCCCGGGCTGGTCTTTTCAGTGACTTATCTGCGGGGGAGTTTTGCCCCCTCCGCATTCTCGACTTCGTCGAGTTGCGGTTTCCCCCACTGATAAGTCACGAAAAAACAGCGCCCTCCCGGCAGTCACGTCAGAAAAGCCCTCCTACCCCTCTTGAGAGAGCCAAATGCCTTTGCCTACCCCCTGTGTCCAGCACGAGATATGGGACATGGTCAGCTTGCTAAAGGGGGATTTCGGACCACTCCATTTATGAAAGCGTTAATCTGCCATGGATGAGATCATTCAACTGACCAAAGAGCTTGTTCGCTTTAAGACCATGCACTCCAAGCCTGATGAGATCAAGGCATGTGTGGCCTTTATTGAGGATTTTCTGAAAGATGCGGGCATAGCCTACCGGCGTGTTGACCAGGAAGGTGTGCCATCCATTATCGCCGGCCCTAAAAGCGATTTTGCACCGGTTTTGCTCATGTCCCATCTGGACGTGGTGGACGCCCCTGAGGAACTTTTTGTGCCTGTGGAAAGGGATGACAAGCTTTACGGACGGGGCACCATTGATGACAAATATGCGGTCGCCCTCTCGCTGGTTCTGCTGAAAAATCAGGTTCAGGCCCTTCGTAGTGAGAAAAAAGGTCAAGAGGCCCTGACCTTCGGCGTGCTCATTACGGCAGATGAAGAAATCGGCGGGTACCGCGGAGCCCGGGAGGCGCTCAAGGCATTCAGGACCGATTTTTGTATTGCCTTGGATGGCGGAAGCCTCGAAAAGATCGTGGCCAAAGAGAAGGGGGTCTTTCGGTTGAAGCTGATCAGCCGAGGCAAGTCGGCCCACGGCGCCAGACCCTGGCTGGGGGAGAACGCCATTGAAAAGCTCATTGAGGATTACCTGAAGATCAAGCCCTATTTTGAAGAAACTGCTCCTGAACACTGGCACAGGACCATGAACTTCAGCGTTGTCCATGCCGGCAAGTCCGCCAACCAAGTTCCGGATTATGCTGAGGCGGTATTTGACGTTCGTTACACGGAAAATGACGACATGGACGACATCGTCGAGAAGATCCGGGGGGAAATCCAGGGGGAGCTTCGAGTGGAAATGAAGGAACCCATTTTCTTTGGCGGGGATTCGCCCTACCTCAAGTCCCTTCTGGAAATCTCAAAGAAGACCAAGGTCGGGTTTGAGCACGGAGCGAGCGATGCGCGGTTTCTTGCACAGTACGGTATGACGGGCATCGTATGGGGTGCCGACGGAGACCAAAGTCAGCATTCGGAAAAAGAGCATGTCAACATCCCAAGTGTTCACGCCCTTTACGGCATTCTCGATCAGTTTTTGAGCCAAATTTGACGGCTTCGTAAAGAGTCGTTTCATCGGTCATTGGCAGGACTCCACACTGCATGCAGGTGAGGAAGCAATCCCCGGTTCGCCCCCCTTTATGAAAGGGGGGTGGGGGGAATTTTTTGAGATTGCATACCTGGTTGATACGGTCTTTGACTCTGAGGCTCCATTCGGCCCGAGCTCATGGCCGAGGGCAGACCGAAGGGAGGCACTCGAAGGGGTCGAAATGACATAACGCGGACTTCCGCAACTAAGTACCAAACCAGGCGCAGGTTTTCGGTGGATTGACCTTATGAACAGCCCTTCCCATCTTCTCCAGGTGCAAGAGCTCGAAACCTATTTTTACACCTTCGAGGGCATAGCGAAGGCCGTAGACGATATATCTTTCTTTCTTGACAAGGGAGAGGTCATCGGCCTTGTTGGAGAGTCCGGCTGCGGAAAAAGCGTGACCGCCCAGACCATTATGCGGCTCATTCCCACGCCGCCAGGCAAGATCGTGCAGGGTAAGATCCTCTTTGACGGCAGGGATATTGTTAAACTCAGCATGGAGCAGATGCGATCTATTCGCGGGGATCGGATATCCATGATCTTCCAGGAGCCCATGACCTCTCTGAACCCGGTTTATACCATCGGCAACCAGATCTCAGAGATGTTTATACTCCACGAAGGCCTTTCCAAACGGGAGAGCCTGGAGCGCTCCGTCGAGATGCTCAAGAAAGTTCAAATCCCGGCACCAGAGAGAAGGGTCCAAGAGTACCCGCATCAACTTTCAGGAGGGATGCGGCAGCGGGCCATGATCGCCATGGCCCTTGCATGTAATCCGGAAATACTCATAGCGGATGAACCGACCACGGCTTTGGATGTGACGATCCAGGCCCAGATTCTCGATTTGATGATGCAGCTCAAAGAGGATTACGATACAGCCATTATGATGATCACCCATGATTTGGGAGTTATTGCGGAAATAGCCATGCGGGTCGTGGTGATGTACGCAGGGAAAGTGGTGGAGGAGGGGCCGACTATGGCCATTTTTGAAGACCCAAAGCATCCTTACACCCAGGGCCTTCTCCAGTCCATTCCCAAACTGGGAGAGAGAGCACAGCTCGGCCGTATGCGGCTTAAAGAGATTGCAGGCATCGTTCCGAGTCTCTACGAACTGCCGGAAGGATGCAGCTTTTTTCCACGGTGCCCCAAAGGCATGACGGTTTGCCGCGAAAAGGTCCCTGACATGGTGGACATTGGTGAAGGCCGCCGGGTTCAGTGCTGGCTCTACTAGGTGTTTAACTAGGCTAGGATTTTAGCATTTTCATCAAGCTTGTAGAAAATTCCGTGTTTCTCATCATTTAACCCGTGATACTGGATACTGGTCTCTGCCTGCCCGCTCGGACCTTAGTTCATTTAGGGTGAAAACCATTGCTTTTATGCCATTCGCTGATTTGCCGCTGTGACAACCGAGCAGCTCGCATGGCAGGCGGGGATACTGGATGAAAAAGAAAAAGAATATTCTTGCCAAGTTTATCCAGCATCGAGCATACAGTATCCAGCATCTTTTCGCGTCAAGTAATGTGATATTTGCTCCAACAAGCCGCTGCTTTTTTGACGCGAAGCTTTGCTAAATCTTAACGGAAGGTTGCTTTGGAAGAACTGCTTTCAGTCCAAGATTTGCAGGTTCATTTCCCGATCAAGAAAGGGTTGTTGTCGCGAACTGTGGGTTATGTCTACGCGGTTGACGGTGTCTCCTTTCGCTTGGGCAAGGGGGAGACCTTAGGGCTGGTGGGGGAAAGCGGGTGCGGAAAAACCACAACTGGTCTGGCGGTTTTGAGACTGATCGAGCCCACCGGGGGCAGCGTGATGTTTCAGGGAATGGAGGTCTCTCGAATGGGGAAGGCGCAGCTCCGATCTCTGAAAAGACAGGTCCAGATGATTTTCCAGGATCCTTATTCGTCCCTCAATCCCAGGATGACGGTGAACCAAATCCTGAATGACCCTATGGAGATCCATGGTGTGTACAGAGGCGGAGAGAGGGGAGATCGCATTGCCTATTTGCTGGAAAAAGTCGGTTTGACACCGGAGCAGGGACGGCGGTATCCGCATGAATTCAGTGGCGGACAGAGGCAAAGAATCGGCGTTGCGCGGGCGCTGGCGCTCAATCCGCAGCTCATCATCGGGGATGAACCGGTATCAGCGCTGGATGTGTCCATACAAGCCCAGATTATCAATCTTCTGATCGATCTTCAGGGAGAGTTTGATCTTTCTTACATGATTATCGCCCATGATCTGGCTGTGGTGGAGCACATCTGTGATCGCATAGCCGTCATGTATCTTGGGAAGATTGTGGAGGTGGGTTCCTACAAGGATGTTTACACGGATCCCAAACATCCTTATACTCAAGCTTTGTTGTCGGCTATCCCGGTACCGGATCCGAAAGCAAAAAAGGAGAGAACCATCTTGAAGGGGGATGTGCCCAGCCCCATTAATCCGCCGGCGGGCTGTCATTTTCATCCCCGGTGTGCCTTCAGAAAGGATGAGTGCGACCAGAGCGAGCCCGCATTAAAGAACATTGGCGGTGATCGCTACGTGGCCTGCTATTTGTATTGATGCAGCGCCGTGAATGGCACGGCCGTGTCACCCCGGAACACCAAACTGAACAGGATAAGAGGAGCGGGTTTTTTTTCTTGAACTTGCCAACCCATAACACGAGGAAAGGAGGAAGGTGTATGAAAAAGATTATGCTTTTTGTTCTAACTGTTGCCCTCGCGGTGACCGTATTCGGATGGGGTGGTCAGGCCATGGCACAGAAGTCGATTGTCGTGGCTATTGACGTACCCCCGAGAATGATGAATCCCCACGGGGACGATTCGGATGCAGGCCTTCAGTACATGGCCAACTTTTTTGACGGCCTGCTTCAGCGCAAGGGACCTGAAGGGACGCTTGTTCCAGCATTGGCCGAGCGCTGGGAGCATCCGGATCTTTTAACCTGGAAGTTCTATCTCAGAAAAGGCGTCAAGTTCCACAACGGCAATCCCTTTACCGCCGCGGACGTGAAATTCTCCTTTGAGCGCCTCAGCAATCCCGATGTTTCCGAATTTATCAACACAGGTAAATCCATTGAGTCCGTTGAGATCATTGATAATTACACGGTGGTGATCAAAACCAAGGAACCCATCCCCTGGTTTGCCAACAACATGCACCAGGTCTTCATCATGGACAAAGAGTCCACGGAGGCCAGGGACCCGGGAGAGGTGATGGTGAAGCCGATAGGCACCGGCGCTTACAAACTTGAGGAGTGGGTCAAGGGATCCTATGTTCGGCTGTTATCGAACGAGGATTACTGGGAGGGTGCCCCGCCCATCAAGAAGGTGGATGTGCGTCCCATCACGGAATCTTCAACTCGGTTTGCCGCACTGGTTTCGGGCCAGGCTGAACTCATGAGCGGGGTTCCCGTGGAGCTCTATGACAAGATCGTGAAGAATCCAAAGCTCGAAGTGGTCAGCCGTCCGGCCCGGCGCTCCATTTTTCTTGCCCTGGGGAACAAAGTAACGAGCCCTATGGCAGATATGAGGGTGCGCAAGGCCATGTACATGGCTATCAATGAAGATGAAATTATTGCAAAAGTCATGCGCGGCCATGCGGCACCGGCTGCACAGATCCCGGACCCCCCGACAATTGGATACAATGCAGGCTTGAAACGACTCCCTTATGATCCGGAGATGGCCAAAAAACTGTTGAACGAAGCGGGATACGGAAAGGGTTTTGAAGTCACCCTCACGGGCCCCAACGACCGCTATGTCCAGGACGAGCAGATCTGCGAGGCCGTGGCCAAATACTTAGCCAAGGTGGGAATCAAGGTGAAACTGGATGTGAAGCCCAAATCCATCTTTTTCGACGAAGTGGCCGACGGCATACTGGATTTCTATCTCATCGGATGGTTTGACGGCACCTTCGACATGGGCCGCACCTATTTCAAACTCGCCCACAGCAGGGATGAGGAAAAAGGACTTGGCGAACTGAATGGGGCGGCGTACGGTGATCCTGAGATCGACAAACTGCTCCAATCCACAGCCTCCATGGTCAGCCCTGAGGAACGAAAAAGGACGTTGCAGCAGCTCAACAAGATGGCCATGGCGGACAAGATCCTCTGGATCCCCTTGCACTATCAGGAAGACCTCTATGCGATCATGAAAGGGAGGGGAATAAAGTTTCAGCCCCGTCCGGACCGCTGGTTGGTCTACAAGGAAATCTCAAAGTAACACAACCTGATAAGGCGGTCGGGTTTATGGTCTAGAAGCCCGACCGCCCAATTAGGCATTTCCTGCATTGAAAGACAAAACACGATTTCCTCCCCACTTCTGTCATTTCGACCCCGCGGAAGCGGGGGGAGAAACCCTGAAATAGTGACAGGTTAACAAGATCTCTCCCGGAGTTTACCCTGTCTTCGACCCTGAGGCTCAGACCGAAGGGAGGAACTCGAAGGGGTGGAGATGACAAGTTAATGATGTTACGCCTCATTAAAGAAAATCGTTTTGATTTGGTGAGTTGAGAGGCAAGAAAGCATTTTGAGCGGCAATTCATCTCCATTATAGGATCTTTTCTCTTATGGCCACGTACATTGCTCGGCGACTCTTCCAGGGACTGGTGGTCATCTTGGCCGTGTCCATGATCTGCTTCTTTATCTTTCGGTATATGGGGGACCCTGTGGTCACCATGGCCGGAAGATATGCCACTTTCCAGGAGAGAGAAGAGGTTCGGCGTTCCCTGGGCTTGGACAAGCCCATCCACGTTCAATATGCCCGATTCCTATGGAACGCGGCCCATGGGAATTTCGGGAAATCCTATGTCAGTCGCATATCAGCGTTGGGCCTCATCCTGGAGCGCTTTCCCGCCACCTTTGAACTGGCCACCACAGCCCTGTGCATGGCCTTTTGCATTGGCGTCGGTCTCGGCGTTGTGGTTGCCCTGAAACCCTATGCGGCTCGAAACCGGTTGATCATGGCCGGGTCTTTAGGGGGCATCTCTATTCCCACCTTCCTGACGGGCATCTTGCTCATCATGGTTTTCGCGGTTTACCTGGGCATTTTACCCCCCTTCGGCCGGGGGGAGACGGTACAGGTGGGCTTTTGGCGGACAGGTTTTCTGACTTTGGATGGTATCAAGCATGTGATCCTGCCGGCCTTTACGTTGGCCATGTATCAACTGGCTGTTCTGCTGCGTCTCACCCGGGCAGGAATGCGAGAGGTTTTGACCGAAGAATACATCAAGACCGCGTGGGCCAAGGGCTTGCCGCCCAGAAAGGTGATTTTCAAGCATGCTTTGAGGAACGTGATGATTCCGGTTGTGACCATTACAGGCCTCCAGTTCGGTGAACTCATCGCCTACGCGATCGTCACGGAAACCATATTTCAATGGCCGGGAATGGGCAATTTGCTGCTCACATCCATGTATGAGTCGGACCGGCCGATCGTGGTGACCTATGTGATGCTGACTGCATTGATTATTGTCACCTTGAACATCATCGTGGACATTCTTTACGCCCTCATTAATCCCAAGATTCGCTATGGCTGAAAAACGTGTCAAGTCCAGGATGCTCCACAGCTATTTGCACGACCCCTCCGCCATCGTGGGAAGTGTTATTCTTTTCGTTTTCATCCTAGCCGCAATCCTTGCCCCGTGGATCGCACCTCAGAATCCCTATGACCTGGAGAAGCTGAGCTTGGACAATTTTTTGACGCCTCCTATCTGGATGGAGGACGGAGAGGCGCCTTACCTTTTGGGGACCGACGATCAGGGGCGGGGCATCTTGAGCACCATTATTTATGGTTGCAGAACATCGCTCATCGTGGGATTCGGTGTGGTTCTCATTGCAGGTACCTTCGGCATCATCATGGGGTTGCTCGCCGGTTACTACGGTGGATGGCTGGATGCCCTAATGATGCGATTGGCCGATACCTTCTTTTCCTTTTCCACGACCCTCATGGCTTTCCTGATGCTCGGCATTTTTGGCCCCAGGGGTGTCTTCATTGTGATCATTGCGATCTGCATCGCCGATTGGGTGCGCTATGCACGCACCATGCGTGGAAGTGTTTTGGAGGTCAAGGAGGAGGCGTATATCATGGCGGCCAAGGCGACCGGTGCCGGGGATCTCCGGCTCCTGCTGCGGCACCTCCTGCCCAACGCCATTCCACCCATTTTTGTTGTGGTCGCCGTGGACCTCGCGGTGGTGATTATGCTCGAAGCCACGCTCAGCTTCCTTGGCGTCGGTGTGCCCATTAATGAGCCCTCTCTAGGCATGATGATTGCCATTGGGAGAAACTACATCTATGCCGGCATGTGGTGGATGATCGTTTTTCCGGGTGCTGCTCTGGTTTTCCTGGTGGTGGGAATCAACCTTTTTGCCGACTGGTTGAGGGAGGAACTCAACCCCAAGATCGAAAGAAGGGCGTAAAGGTATGAGGCGCAAGGCACAAGGCTTAAGGCTCAGGGCTTTCATCGGAACGCGATCCCTGTCTCTTTCTGAAAGAGCATCTCCCAAAAAAGATTCCTCAGAAGCACACTCCGGTTTGATCTTTGAGGGCTGACGCCCGGTAACCCCTGGCAGAATTTAGCGTTCCGACGTCCGCCTCGGTTTGTTCAACCCTCAAAGATCAAAGCGGCTCCTCCGAAGATAATGGAGATGCTCTTGAAGAAAGAGGTTGGGACCGGGCGGGCAAAAGGCAAAGGTTATAAAACCCTTTCACGATTTCTTGTAACGCTTCTGAGGGAGGTTCTGGGAAGGAGAAGTCTCTCAACACAGGCTGTCCGCCAGCTCCCTCTCCCTTGAGGGAGAGGGTCGGTGTGAGGGTGTAGGTGCTCGAACTTACACCCCCTCACCTTGCCTCTCCCCCTCCAGGGGGAGAGGAATTGGCGGTTGTTGGACGGCCTCAACACGCCTCATGAACCAGACTCTTATTTTTCAGCACGCCTTTTTGATCGATGGAAACGGAGGCGATCCTGTGCCGGATGCTGTTTTGGTTGTGGCCGACGGCACGATCCAGGACATTCTCCAGGGAAGCATGGGAAAAGTTCCCAAGGGCCGTGTGATTGATCTCAAAGGCAAGACACTGATGCCGGGACTGATCGATGCCCATGTGCACCCCGGCAATGTGGAACTGCGCCTCAGCGAGACGGCCTTGCTTCTGCCGGCCGTGTATGTCCATCGCGTGTCCAGGACTTTGGAAAAGGACATCCAACTGGGGTTCACCACCCTTCGGGACGCAGGGGGATTGGATCTGGGTTTTCGAGCAGCCATTGACCAGGGCCTCATTCAAGGCCCCCGCCTGTTTCTGAGTGTCACGCCGCTGACCCAAAAGGAGGTGGATCCCAACCGCCCGGACAGGATCCCAAAGGAACCCAGTCCACGGAACAGCCTCGGCATTCGTCCAGAGGTCTGTGACGGCGCGGATGAGATTCGTGAAGCTGTCCGCCGAACGCTCGGTCGCGGGGCCGATCAGATCAAGGTGTTTGCCGACGGGGAGGTTGTGTCCCAGTCCGAAGATGACCGGGCCAAACCAGGCCAGTGGAAGTTCTCTGTGGAAGAGCTCCGGGCCGCTGTTGAAGCTGCTGAGGCGGCAGGGAGTTATGTGATGGCCCATACCTACAGTCCAAAGGCCATACAGAATTGCCTGGAAGCCGGGGTCCGCAGCATTGAGCACGGCAACCTCATGGACGGTTTGACCGCCCAAATGATGGCGGAAAAAAAAGCCTTTTACGTGCCTACCCTGACGGTCTATACCCTTTTCGAAAAAGGAATGGGCGAAAAGCTGGATCCACACACCATGGAAAAGCTGGCCATGGTGGGGCACAGAGGTCGCGAGGCCTTGGAAACGGCTTATACTGCCGGGGTGAAAATCGGTTCGGGTTCAGACATTATCGGGCCCTGGCAGCATCTGAAAGGGAGGGAATTGGCCCTGAAGGCGGAGGTGATGACGCCCATGGAAGCCATTGTTTCGGCCACCCGCACCAACGCAGAGCTTATGGGCGTTTCCCATAAGCTCGGCACCCTTGAGCCTGGCAAGGCGGCGGATCTCATCGTGGTAGACGGGAACCCTTTAGAGGACGTAACCTTGTTTGAACGGGGCCTGGAGAAGGTTGTCCTTGTCATGAAAGACGGAAAGATCATCAAGGATATTCTTGTATGAAACTTCTTGAACAGCGACCCGCCTGCGCGTTATCCGCTTGACACCCAACCCCCTTTTTCTTATTCTTTTTTTATGAAATCACTGCGTGATTTCACGTAACGTCCCGCTTCGCGGGACTTTCAAAACAGCGCAGCCAGAATACCCCGTGCTGTGCACGGGGATGAATGGCTTATTTCTGGGGGTTTGGGGGATAAGTTCCCCCAAAGTAAATTTGGGTT
>Ga0180437_10010281_pt1 | contig 11437 bp, 19 predicted proteins | sample SS_ome_4_FD_132410 | JGI IMG/M metagenome (GOLD analysis project Ga0180437, IMG submission 132410) | Hypersaline lake sediment archaeal communities from the Salton Sea, California, USA - SS_3_D_1 metaG | ecosystem: Environmental > Aquatic > Non-marine Saline and Alkaline > Hypersaline >... | reverse complement strand
TGATCTGTAGAGGGGTTTTCATGATCTGAGCAGAGTTCCAGACAACTCTCGGTTGTGTACTCCATGCTTCAGGCGACGTGTCACCTTCCGCACGTACGTTACCAATAACATATACAATGTCATTGTCTTCTATTGCTACAGCCAGGTTGTCACTTGCTTCAGGATTACCTAAATGCTTAAAAGTAACTGCACCGGAACTAACCGCTGTAATAACTGCAATAGATTTTAGTGAATTGTCAGCGTTATCTCGGATCTCAACTTCTAATCCTTCAAGATGATCTCCAACTTTAAGAGCCACATAACCATCGGTTGCAGCTGCTTCTGCTGTTTCGCCTACGTCAGCATCATTCGACCAGGAAGCACCATTAGCATCATTGATGAGGAACTTCTGTTGGACGAAATGATCGTCAGCTTCGAACATCTTGTAATCAGGGTCTGCACTTTGAATCATCGGTAGACCAGCTGAAAAAGAGGTAAAAGGTGCGACACTCGAATAAAGCATAGCAACTTCATGTGGGTTGATCCAAAAATCGCGTCTGTCTGTGAAGAGAATACCACTGGTGGTTCCATCCCACGATCCGGCCATACCAGCGTATGTCTCATTGTAATAACTTGAATAAAGGGCCAATTAAATCACTCTTTCTATCTGCCCCTGTTTAATATACTCCTCCTATTTGTTTTGCCATTTCCGAAAAGGTAGGCGGTGGTGTTTCTCCGTTTGGATTTTGAGCACCAACGGATGATACCGGAGCCGGTGGTAAATTTTGCTGATCCTGTACCAACATATTCTCACCGGTCTGCTTCGCCTCAATCCCCTTTTGTTGCATCACATTCTGTGGTGTAGGAATATTCTGTGTGTATTGTTGTCCTTCTTCAGTGTTCTGATTAGTAGGAGCATTAGCATTCACAGGGGGTTGTTGTTTTTGTTTAAATACTTCGTACAGTACATTCATGTCCGCTTTGGGATTGTTGAGAAATTCCTCAAACTGCTGTGCCGTATTAGGATCCATCTGATTTGCCTGAGCAAATTGATTAATCTTATTCCGGAACTCCGTCTGCTGTTGTACTGTACCTATTTCATCTTTTACTACAGATCCAACGTCTTGTAACAATTTCTTACGCTCATACTCTTGATTCTCCTGGTACCATTTACCAGTAGATGTGCTCGGATCAAACATATCATGAGGATTAAAATCACTCGGTTTCTCCGGTGCCTGAAGAGTTGGCTGTTGCTGTTGTGGTTGTTGTATCTGTTGGAACGCACCCATCATTTGAGCCATCTGTGCTTGCATCTGCTGTTGTTGTTGAGCAAGCATCTGGATGAGTTGGTTCGGGTCTGGTTGCTGTGAGTTGTTCACTGGCGGTTGGTGTTGTGTGACAATAGGATTGCCATTCTGATCAAATTGTTGCATACTTATTCTCCTTCTGCTGTTTCAGCACTCCTTTGAGATTTTTTGCGTTCTTGTAGTTCTAATTTTAATTTGATAATTTGCTGATAAGCATTTTCGAGTTTGCCATCTCTACTTTTAACCTCTCCTTGCATCTCTTCTACTATCTGAGATAACTGTTGGATTTGTGCTGTTGCCTGTTGCAACTGGCCGGCTCTTTTCAAGATACCTTCTCGATCAAATATATCTGTTTTCTTTAGGAACTCTGTCTGGTCAATAGCACCAAGTTGTAACAATTCTTTGTATTCCTGGAGTTCTGCCCATCTATTACTGGCCATTGTTGAACCGCCCACGGCCTTTACATCATACGTTCCTGTAGTTACGTTAAAGATTTTTCTGAGATTTGCTTCTTTCGGATCATCAACCAATCCAAGTTTAAGCATCTCTTCGTCGCCATCTGGCTTCGTTATTCTAACGACCTTCTCATAATTGTAAGATGCTTGCATATATTCCCATGCTACACTACCCATAATTGATAATGAGTTTGTAACGGATCGCATCTTTAGATTAAGTCGTCTGTTTGCAAATTCCTCGATAGCCAGGGTTGCCCTAAATGTTTCCGGAGCGTCCCGAGTCGATCCCTGTGATATTGCAAACATTCCGGCCAGGTACTCTAAATCATATTTAGCCTCGCCTTCCAGCTGAAATAAACCATTCGGTAGTGGAGTTGGCATTGACTGTGTGGGAGGTTGATATCCCATGTTAAATTCTATGATTGATCCTGGTCGAGCATTCTTACGTTCTGCTTCTTCTATATCATCTATAGCACCTTTTTCAACTAAAAGTTTCGATGCAGTGGATGTAGTCGCATGAGCAATAAGAAGTGATCTACGTTTATTAATTTCTTTCTGAATCCCTCTAAGAAATCTTACATCACCAATAGCATAAGGCGTACCATGATGTAAATTCATAAATGGAATTACCGGAATCCTTCTTGAAGGTAGAGCATATTTTGATACTAACGTTTGGCCACCAATAGATACATTTAGAAAAGCCTGGTCATCCCATACTTCCTTCGGGTTGTATGCTCCAGAACTAATAGCAGTTTTAACAGCCGGTAGATCTTTCATCTTCTCCCACTGATCCATAGTTACTATTCTCACATTACCATGGGCCTTTGATGGCTCTGCTATTCTCATCTTCTTTACCTTGCTAACTGAATATTCTTCAATAAGCCGGTAAATGTTTCTTTCTGGCTGGTATATATCTTTGCTTTCTGTGATATTACCTTCGTTATACATCCCTGTACTTACAAATTGACCGGATTCATAATCCATTTGAACCTGTTTCAATACACCTTTCTTGTTGGGATAAAGCCTATTGAACTGTCCCTCTGTAATCATTTTGGATACTAATACCTTCTCAGCATCACTTAAATCTCTTTTCTTAGCGTATGGATCTGGAAATACATCCTCATACGGGATGTGCATTAATCCAACTTCCATGCCTTCTGCTGTATATGGATCTTGATAAACCAAACCATATCCGGCACCGGCTACCAGGAAATCATATATCAGATCTGCAAACAAAAGTTGAAAATTGTTTCGGTCCTGTATGTAGGATAACAGGCTGTTACCTATCTTCGCTACACGTACATCACCATCATCTCTGGCCAGAACACGAAATTCAACATTCTTAGCAGTCATAATAGCAATCTCTTGCATGATGACCGGAAAGATTCTGTTAATTACTAATGGGGCGTGACCTCGTTCTTTTAGTTCTTGTGCCTCATCATCTGTCCATTGTCGATTTAATACAAATCCTCTATCTGTTTCTACTTCTAAGAAATGATTAGCTCTTTGATTCCGATAGTCTTGATAAGTCTGTAGTGCTTCCTTTGCACTTTGATCCATGACACTTCCTTTCAAGAATATCTTTAATGAATTGCGGATTGTTTTGGATGAAGTAGATCATCGAATTACCAAGAGCCATTACTTGATCCTCGCTAAGTTCCAAACCACCAAGGAATGAAATAGCATGAATCGATTCGTGCATTAGCACCATATTGTCAAAATCTGGCTGATCTTGTTTCTTGCGATAAATCTGTTTGTGGATATGTGATACCATACCCCAATCTTCTATTTCCGTTTCATTATGAATTGTATAGTTTGCACCGGAGATATTAAGCTTCATTGGCGACCTCTACTGATCTAAACTGATCAAGGTCTAAACTTGCCTCCAGTTTCATGTTTGTTACTTTTCCGTTGTTAAATGAAATAAAGACTTTCCCATAAAATCCGTTAGCCTCTAAACTTTTCAGGTAGTCTAATAGTTTTTCTACTTGTACTGTACCGTCCATTATATCTCCTATAATGCCCAGGCGTTATACTCTTTACGCCTTTTTTTCTTGAACCCTTTGATAAATTTTCTCTGCTCGGCCTCAGTCTTATACTCGATGGCATTCCATAGGGCATCTAATGTGTCGTCATGAGCACCTTTAGGGAACTCTAATAGTTCCTGAATAAGAGCCGTATGCTCTCTTCGTAGATAGACTTTCTTCGATGCAAAGTAGGGTTGCAGTTTTAAGAGCCGGTCGCTCTTTCTTATTCGTGGTTTAACTTCTTTGATTGGAATAAATGTTTGATTGTTCCTCATTCTCTCTCTGGCAAAATGCACAAGAGATTCCTGAAATGCTGTTGTCTCGATAATCTGCAATACTTGTGGAAAGATTCTTGCATGATCGAACATAAGATCCACAATTTCTACGGGATTCACTCGTACCCTATCTATCCTATAGACATAGATATTACCTGATTCTCCTATTGCAACTGTGCATATAACAGTCCAATCACCCTTTGACTTCCCAAGTGACGGATCTATACCGATATAAACATTAACAGGTTCATAAGTGTCATCTGTCCGAATCCACCATCCTTGATCATTTCTCTCAAGTGTTCCTGTGAAATACTGAATCATTTCCTGGGTAAACGGTTTACCTTCTGGATCCTGAGCAACATTCATGTACTCCATCCAGTATAGGTCAATTAATCCCTGAGAAGCATATTCAGCTTTTTTCTGTTGTAACTCTTTCCAGGATATTCGTTCTTCCCACAGTCCCTTTTCTTCTTCCGGATAGGCTTCAGCTTGATAATACAAGACTTCCCATCCAGTTTGAGGACCTATCTTCTTAATGTGATTCAGGTAGGAATCGTTGTGTACAATCGTTCCGATAAGTAAGATACTACCGTTACGATCCAAACCTGGTAACACAACGCCATTGATCCACCGAAACAACTTGTCTCTTTGTTCCTGAGTCTCAGTATTCTGTTCCGATTCGAAATCGTCCAATATAACGAGAGTAGGTCTGTGCTGGCGATACTTCATACCACGCATACGCTGTCCTGAACCACGGCAAGTGATTCTAATGTCAGTCGCAGTAACGATGTCTGATTCACTCCATTTGTCGGATTTGAGATCACCAAACAACAACTTTATTGTCTCGTTAACTTCCAGTTCCCTTTTAATAGCGTCCAGGAACAATACGCTCTGTCCAAAACTCTCGGACACGATGACAACAAACTTTTCTCTCTGAAATAAAACTCTGTGTAGTAAAAAAATAAGATTCGCTATTGTAGATTTAGCATGTTCTCGAGGGGCGATTACAGCTTTTTTCTTTTTCTTATCGTCATTTAAAAGCCGGAATATCTCTTTGTGAAAATCCGGTGTCATTGAAGTTACATGATGAGGAACAACAACCCTTGAAAAATATTCAATATCATTGTACATCCTCTTCAGGAGTTTCACTTTCTGAGCTTCCGTTAGATTTGTCATCGTCACCTACTTCCGCGTATTCTGTTAGCAGTCCAGTAGGTGTACCCTGGCTTTCACCAGTGATCTCCCTTAAGATGTGATCAGGCAATTGAGTAGAAGCGTTGATAGTCACCTTCTTCTTCATTCCAATTATTTCTGATAACTCTTTAAGAGCCGAAAGCCTGGATTTATCTTCAGTATCCTCTGCTATGTCTTTGATACCTTGTAGTATCCATAGCCGGTCAATACCAAGATCATCCATAGCCTCTTTTGTTAATTTGTCCACTAAGTTCTTCACCTTCTTCATGCTGAGTAACTTATGTGCCATAACACTTGCATTATTCTTATCGGTAGTGCCATAAGTCTCTACTATGGCTTTATACCGATCTCTGGTAGCTGCATAGATCTCTGCAAATTTTCTTTGTTTGTCTGTAATTTTTGTTCCAGTACCATCTCCAAAACCATTGTAAGGTTTCTCGGTGTGAACTATTCCGTTTGGATACTTAATAGTACCAATCGGTGTTACAATCGTATATTGATACTTGTTTAACTGATTATACCTAATTATGGGAACCCTGTACCCATCTTCACTAAGAACATATTTATCATGCTTCGAATCGGGATTGAAAGACTTTAAGTTGGTTTTCTCTTTATCATCCAATTCATCTACATGCTTGAGCTTATACTCTATATTATTATACCTTATAATCTTCATATTGGTAGTATCTATCTATTTCTTCTTACCGGCTCGTTTGATCTTAGTCTTAGGGGCTTTGGGTTTAGCCATCTTAGGTCTTTTAGTTTTTACTGGTTTAACGTTACGTTTTTTACGCATAACAGGCATCTTCTTCTTTCCAGCCATGTTAACTCCTTTCTAAATAGTTATTTTTGATCCCCTCTCTATTATAAAAACCCCTGAAAAATGCAATAATGCACAAAAAGAGCCTAAATAGACAAAAATAGATATATAAAGATATATGTATACATATATGTATATATCTGTATAGGAAATTAGGTGCTCACGGGTTTTTATAGTAGGAAGGAGATCGAAATGAAGATTAAAAGAAAATACAAGATTAAAATTAAAACTAAACCTATGGTAGTTACTCCATTAGAAATAAGAGAATATAAAATAGGAGAAATTATTTCAGTTGATGATTACCATACTCTTGTTTACCAGGATGTCTATAAATGGATACTACCTCATCGTAGCTATTTAGCAGAAAGGAGGAAGTTTTATTGGAGTAGAAGAAATATGCCCGTTGGAGCCAAACGGAAACTTCTGTTGGCATTACGCACAGAAGAGATGCGGAATAAACAAAGACACGCGGAAAAGAGGTGTACTAAAGTGGAAAAGTGTCGGTAAGACAAATCAAATATCTGAAATGACTGAATGTCCTAAAGTGTACAACAAAAGGAGGAAACTTGCAAAGAGATAGGTATAATCAGATAGTAAACGATCTACATAAGAAGCGTATGAATCTGGCCGTAAAAAAAGGTCATGATTATTCCGGAGAGGATATACTGGCTAACTTCAAAAGAGTATCTACAGCTGCACATTTCTTGAGGATTAATAGTAACACGTCTGTAGGATATGCCATGTTTATGACTCTTATGAAAATCGATAGATTAATGAATTTGATGGGATCAGGGAAAGAGCCGTTAAATGAATCCCTTGACGATACATTTATGGATCTTCATAATTATGTTGACCTGGCCAGAGCATGTTATATCGAGATTATGGAGGCATTACGTGAACAAGCCATTCCTGATAATAGAACACCAGCACCTAAAGAGACTGAATCAACTAAAGAGAAGGTTGTCGGTTCTATTACTACTGGAACTCCACAAGTATGATTATGGGTCTGGAGTTGTCTGGCCCTCACAACAAAGACTTGCCAGGGACATGAACACATCTACATCGGCTATTAAAAGAGCCGTCAAAGAATTAACTGAAACCGGATGGATAACAATTAAGCGAAGGAGAAATAAGACGAATCTATATTATTTGATACGTCCTCTTAGTGACAGGAGGAACAATGAAAAGAAAGAAGTTATACGTAATCGTGGTGGGAGTTAAAAACCATCCAATGTTTACACTGTTACCATATAAAACTACAAGTCAACGGGATAAGTATTTCCGGAAACTGGAAAAAGATAAAACGGTAACATTACCCACTGATGATAGTGAGTTGAAAGTATTACCACTTAGATATCTGGCATTAGCAACCATAACCACAGAAAGGAACTTTAGCGATTTCGTAGTAGAGAAAGGGGCAGATGAAGATGGCAATAGCACCAGTAAAGAAACTGACGAAGAAGGAAATTGATTGGCTGGCTTCAAACAAATGTAAGCATTACCATACTTATCTGGAACATTATAACTGCTTTCTCACGGAAATGCCGGTGGACCGACCAAGGTCACTTACACAACGGATCGGAATGCTTGATATCGAGACTTCAGATTTAAAAGCAGACATAGGTTATATGCTGTCATGGTGTATTAAGGGCCTGGATACAAAGGAAGAAGATATTGCCTATGACATGATAAAGCAAAGAGAGGTTTTAAATGGAACGTTTGATAAACGAATTTGTAATTCCCTTCTTGAGGAAATGGAAAAATATGATGTGTTGGTTACTTACTTTGGCACTCGCTTTGATATTCCATTTATACGTACAAGGGCGAGGGTAACCGGCCATGATGTACCATTAGATCATGGTAGTAATATACACTTTGATTTATACTATGTTATTCGTAACAAATTCCAACTATCAACAAACCGACTAAAAAGAGCCTGTGAAGTAATTCTCGGACATACCAATAAAACTGATGTATCCTATAAAATATGGCAAAGAGCCAGATTAGGACACGGAGAGTCTTTGGACTATGTACTCGACCATAACAAGAAAGATGTCATCGATACCGAAGCACTTTACAAGGTGGCTGTAAATTACAGAGCCAAATTAGGCACCAGTGTATAGGAGGTTACTATGTTGACACAATTCAATGTAATCGGTGCTAAAAAGGTAGCAGAAGAATTTAAAAGATACTTACAAACCGGCAAGTTTGACAATAAAGTAATCTATGTTGAAGGATATAGAGATGACATACTTGCCGTCCTTGAGGATCAACCGGAGGAAACTCACTGCATCCTTAGAATGGAGAATTAAGATGGATCTTCTCTTCTTTTTTCTGGCTCTTATTTGTTGGGATATATACGAGACAATTATCGATCATTTCGATGTATCGATTTTCAGGAGAATAGAAAATATATTCATACTGGCATGGTTCAGATCACACTGGACCAGAAAGTATGTAAACAATGATCCAAATGGAGGACGGAAGAAGTTCTATGGAATCACCCTACCACCTTGGGATGCTCGCCATACATCCAAGTGGTTAGCGTTAATCTTCTTTTACTTCGCTATTCGTAATTTCAATGCTGATGCAGATATTCTTATTCATGGCCTGGCATTTGCTGGAATCATCTATTGGACGCACAGATTGTTCTATGAATATTTACTCCTCTTGCCGGAATACCGCAAGCCACTATTATGACACAATGTCAGTCAGTGAGTGAGGGGTATACTCTACCCTGCAAGAAACATGCCATAACATATTGTGTTTAAAAGCGTTATCTACTATATATTATGTAAACCTCACTGATTCAATATCTAAACCTTTAGTTCATATCTATTTAGCCGGTGTATTCTACCCTATATGTTAGTTTACATAATACTGGCTCTCATAAAAACACTACATAAATATTACATTTGTTATTTGTGCCATAATGTCCGTTATAAGGAGGAAAAATGAATGAGTTCATCAAATATCAACATATCGAAAGGCTCGGTTCGGATGAAGTGGAAGGAATCTTATTGGGCGATACCACGATCTTTCCTAAACTGGATGGTACTAACGCGTCGGTTTGGAGATCTTCCGGAGGTGAACTTCAAGCAGGAAGTCGCAATCGCCAACTCTCGCTGGAGAACGATAACCAAGGCTTTATGCAATACATAATGGACAACAAAGACAAATATGATCTTTTCTTTTATCGCAATCCGGAAGCAAGATTGTATGGTGAATGGTTAGTTCCACATACGTTAAAGACCTATCGGGATGATGCCTGGAAGAAGTTCTATGTTTTTGATGTCTATGACCTATTTTATGATGGTGCAACAAACTATGAGGATTATTCTCCGGTACTCGAATATTATGAAATAGACTTTATACCGGCAATAAAACAAATCAAAAATCCAACAATGGAAGATCTAATGAAATGCGTCGAGGGCAATACTTACCTCCTTAAAGACAACGAGGGCGTTGGTGAAGGTATTGTCATTAAGAATTACGATTATCATAATATATACGGTAGAATGACCTGGGCCAAGATAGTCCGGAACGAGTTCAAGGAACGAAACCTAAAAGCTCACAATGTATCCAAATTAGAGAGAGAGGTATATGAAGCGGATATAGTGGAAAAACTACTGACCGAGGAAATGATTCATAAAACATTTGCCAAGATAAAGATTGATATTAACGAACCATGGAGTTCCAGGCATATACCACAGTTACTCGGTCGGGTCTGGCATGATTTCGTTGTAGAAGAATCCTGGAACATTGTTAAGAAGTACAAGAAACCAACAATTGACTATGGCAAATTAAATCACTTTGTCATACAAAAGACGAAAGAAGTCTTGAAGGAGATTTTCTAATGATAACATTTATTGTATCAGCGGTATGTTTTATAACATCAGTATTTCTCTCGAGAAAATACTATACAAAACCATGGGAAGACACAGTCACATTTATCCTCTATGTCTTATCTGCTATCTTTCTTTTTATCACTTTAGCAGGATGGATTTCCGGAATGGAAAACAGATCTGACATTAAGAGTGAAGTTAAACAAATATTTATAGCCAAAGGGATACCAATGTATGTAGATGGCCAACTCTATAATGTGCCAGTAATACACAGACTTGTACGTATCAAAGGCGTAGGATCATTTGATTTTTTTGAAATCATATCACTAAAACAGTCGGACAGTAAGAAGAGAGGGACGGAATATGATAACACAAAATCCGACACGAAAGCAATTGAAAGAGTTCAGGGATATACTTTATCGAATGTACAAGAAGGAAAAGGACCGGACCGGAGAGTGGATTAGCTTCGAAAGATGGTTAGTCAGGGAAATTAACTTCTTGCAATATTTACATGTTAAACACTCAAAAGCAGATCTTTATGGAGGTACAGACAAATGCAAACAGCAAGAGATCAAGACCTTAAAAGTTTCTTTCGTGCCGTCATCTCTGCATCAGATAAATTTATCAACAAAGTCGAAACAGGGTTTGCCAGGAGCAAAGAAACATATCAAGACCTAATAAAATTAAGAGCCGAAGCTATACGGCTATATGGAGCATTCTATGGTACTAAAACCAATAATTAAATGCCGGATGTGTGGTGCGATATATACTCCAGACGTAGGATCACCATCCATAGATGTATTACAAACATACTTATATCAACATGCCTGTGACGAACGATTTACATACAGAAGAGGTATAGGTGATATAGTAGGATTTGAGACGGAGGTAGCAGATGGATCGAGTAGAATACAAGATAGCGAATTACACCCTACTGAGTCATCAGGGGAATAATGACCTTGAAGATTGGCTAAATAGTTATGGCTCTAAAGGCTGGCAATTATATGAATTATCAGCAAATGCAAAACCATCCGGAGTGAAAGATCCCAATGGGCAACCAATAATCAATCTTGAGTACTCTGCCCTGTTCTTCCGGATAATCGAAGGAGAAAGAATTGAACTCACTATTGAAGATCCAGGAGTCGGATCTGCCAAGAGCGTGGCAGACACAGACTGATAGAGAAGAAGCATACTACTGGAAAGGCTGGTTTGATGCCTTCCGGAGAACAAGAAATGAAGCAGCTAAGATTAGCAGATTCGATCCGGTATATAAAGAAGGATGGAACGATGTTGCCACAATGTTGAAAAGAGTAGAACAGCCTATGTATGAAAGATTGCAAGCTATCTATTCACTCAATGATCTGCTTACGTTCATGAATACCGGTGTATTGCCAGGAGGTGAATTTGATGAGCAAAGGATCGAAGAGAAGACCAATGAAGATCTCCCTCAATCAGTACTACTCCAAGTGGGAGAAAGCCTTCTCAGACTCTCAGTCGAAGAAGTCGAAAGAATCGAAGAAGGAGGAGAATGATGA
>Ga0180437_10010279_pt1 | contig 11438 bp, 13 predicted proteins | sample SS_ome_4_FD_132410 | JGI IMG/M metagenome (GOLD analysis project Ga0180437, IMG submission 132410) | Hypersaline lake sediment archaeal communities from the Salton Sea, California, USA - SS_3_D_1 metaG | ecosystem: Environmental > Aquatic > Non-marine Saline and Alkaline > Hypersaline >... | reverse complement strand
TCTTTCTATTCCTCCCATTAATGGCTCGAATAATCCCCCCTTCTGCTGCGTAGAAAGACTAGGTTCAAACTGTCTCTGACCAAGCAGCTGATTAAGCAACTGAAGAGCCTGTAGTTGATTGGATTGTTGACCCTGATAAAACTGTCCCATTTGAGAACCCATAGCAGTACTGAGATCCTGAGCGGATTGTGCTAATGCCTGGTTAAGAGCAGAAGAAGAACCAGCACCAGCATCAATGAAACGTTGTTGGATCGCAGGAAGTGCTTGTTGTTCGTACACCTGCATAGCAGGATCAATAAATGCCTGTTGAAACAGGTCTTGGAACTGAGAAGGATCATACGGCTGAAGAAACTGCTGGTACGCTGCTCCCGCTTGTGGACCCTGTCCCTGAAGTACCTGGTTCAGAAAGTCCGTCTGCTGCTGTGTCATCAGCGGTGTTTGTTGTGCCGACGTTTTGGCGCTTCCGAGAAATGTGCTTCCCATTTTGTTACTCCTTATTGTACAAGGGTTATTTGTAACCCATCATATAAATTCATTTTAACCATATGCCAAAATTTATTGATCTTACAGGAAAAGTTTTTGGAAAATGGACAATACTTTCCATTGCTGATGGAAAAGACATCGATGGTCATATTTTGTGGAGATGTCAGTGTTCTTGTGGTGTTGTTAAAATAATGCGTTCCAATAATTTGAAAAATGGACGTAGTAAAAGTTGTCAGGCGTGTAATAAAACCAATAAAATACATGGATATAGTAGAACAAAAACATACCGTGTTTGGGGAAGTATGATTGAGAGGTGCGAAAATACTTCTCACAAATATTATAAACATTATGGAGGAAGAGGAATAAAAGTATGTAAAGAGTGGAGAAATGATTTTACACGATTTCTTAGGGATATGGGAGAACAACCTAAAGGCCTTTCTCTTGATAGAATTGATAACAGTGGAGATTACTGCAAAGACAATTGTCGGTGGGTTTCTATGAAAGTTCAAAATAGAAATAGACGGGATTGTCTTAAACAAGGTGATATTGTTCATGGATGGAAAACACTTAAACGACTTGACAATCCTAATAAAACTCAATTCCAATGCACCGATTGTGGAAATATAATAATTGGACATACTCATGCTGTTAAATCTGGTCTGAGACGTTGTCAGTGTCGTGGACGACGTCCTCGTGGTTCTCTTTCTTCTCATTAATTTCATTCGTATCAGTAATATCATCAAAATTTGGTGTCCACTCCATAATGGTACCTTTCGATTGTTTAAATCCATATTTTAAAGAGTGACGCTTGTAGTTGGTAATCCAGACTATCTTTTTAAGACTGCATTCTTTTGCTATCTCTTTTGCTTTATCTGCCGCAAGTGTAACGGCACGTCCTTTATTCCAGTATTCCTTCTTCATCGAGAAAGTCTGGATAACCAGTGTCTTGCTAAGCACATCAACCTCACACCAGAACATCCCAACCACTTTATTCCCCTCGTCAGCAATAACATAAAGCATTGATAACGGATTAAGTTGAGGTCCTTGATCTGTTTGACGCAGGCAAATAACCTCTTGGTATTTATACCAGTCTTCAACTTCATACTCCCTATCCCTTACTTGTTCAATAAGTTCTTTGGGTACATGCATCGGAGTAAATACACGGATAAACCTTAGTTTATCAAAATCAGGTTCGTTCAATTCCTTGGCCAATGTAACGCAAGCTCCCTATTAATTGGCCAGCCGCTACTGATGCCTGATTTGCTGTCGTGAAACCACTTCCACAGTTCCATATTTCACCTCGAAATGTATCCGAGATAGCATTAATCACACATTCAGTTCCCCCGGTATAAGCAAATATTGAGGGTTGCAACACACCAATAAATGGTTTTTGGTTTGTTATAGCTACCTTATATGGTAGTTCTAGATACATGTTTCCGGTTATAGCACCACTATTTACAGACCATTTGATATCAAAAAAAATATCAACTACTATGCCTTTTCTAAGAACCCAACCAACTTGGTGGTCATAAGTAAATGTGGTACCCGAATTTAGCGTGTCTTTTAGCAATGGTGTCCATTGTCTGCTACCTGTATCGACGTCTCGACGGAAATCACCATTAATAGCTTGGGATATTTCTTCATATTGTCGATTTAAAGTGAATGTGAGTTCTTTAAGATAGCTTTCGAGTTCTTCACCACCATGTTTTACGCGTTGATTAACCTCTGGAAGAAGTGTGTTTGTTGGAAGCGTCATACGGGACGACTCCCGCGTGGACGGAACCACGGCATTAGAGCATGGATGCGAATGGGCTTATCTTTTCCTTCAGAAGTTATGTGAACAAAATGTTGATACCCACTTCCTCCGGCATATACTCTTTTCCATGCCTTCGTTGAGGCAAACGGAAGTTCTGTTACCACACCATCATTATCATATATGCCGTAATTGGTTGTATCAACACCTATAGTGAAGTTGTCTCTATCTACAACAGTTACGGTATATGGACCGCCATTAACTGCATTCATTCCATCTACATTATAGATGTAAACCTCTTCTCCTGTACTTAATCCATGGTTATTGGAAGTAACCTGTCCTGGATTTGCGTTGGTGATGTGAGATACTGCGGATCGTTCCACAAGATTTGGCAGCATGTTCATTGTCTTTGAGGAATATGGGGAATTCTCATTGTTTGTGAAGAATTCTACGGTTATCTTTGACTCTGGGTGTGTATCCATAAACAAATCAACATAACCAAGCTGAGCTTGTTTACCGTGGCTCATCCACGGATTCCACGCGGCTGAAGTAAGCTCGAATTCTATGGAATCCGCAAGAACGGTTCTTACTGTTCCGGCTGATCCGGCAACATATGCGGTATATCCGGAAGTATCAATGCCAGATAATTCAAATGTATTGCCAGATTTAGAGGCAACGATGAACTCTCTATCGTTGAGTTCCACCATACTTCCCGCAGCTATTCCGGAAATCGTGATTACATCACCATCTGAGAGCCCTATATTTCCAGTCATCGTAATAACGCCCGGACTTGCTTGTGTTACGTTTATGATAGTTGCGTCAAATCTTTCTTCTTGATCATCTCCCCCCTGTTCCATAACAAAGATTTCGCCATCTCTATCACCACCAAGAAGAATTTCAGACCCCTCGTCAAAGAAGAAGTCTGTAAGTGTATCATCTGCAAATTGGTCAAGTGTTTGGTCCCCAAAATCAACAATAGAAGAATCTTGTCCCGCTCCACCATGTCCCAAAACATTGAGTTCTATTTTATATTTCGAAAAAGATTTGGACTCTTCATCAAAGATAAGGGCAGAATCTGCTTCTGTAGACTCTATTCTTGGATATAACATCCACATACGACGATTTCCGAAGCTTCTTTTAGCAAATACCTTGCCAAAGTGTTCGTCATTCATTGCAGAGTCTGTAAAATCCTCAATACGCTCATCTATACGTTGTGTTCCAACACCATCTGTAGCGTTAATTCCTCTAATCCCCGCAGATATGACTGTTCTATCAAACTGTTCTGTAGTCATTTTACCGTCACAGGAACGGAAATCGTTTATCTTGTCCCATTTGAATGGAAGAGCAGGGTCGGATGTGGGTCTTAGCGTCCATACACTGCTTGTAAAGTATACAATAAGTACATCTTGTACAAACTGAGCACTAATGATGTGATCTCCTGTTGGAGCATCTACGAATCCCCCCTTGCCAGGAACATTGTCGTCCCATCCTCCAGTAACAGAAGGACCTTGAGCCTGGCACCAACGCGCCCTTTGCGGATAAGTATTAGCTCCTTCGAATGTATGAAGAAGGACAAGTCGTTGCCTGAAGGCAAAAAGCAGTTTACAGCCATTTATTGTCGTGGTTGAGTTTATTACTGGAGCAAAAGAGGTTGTGGTTGTTCCTCCGTTATAATAACGAATTCCATTGAGACCGCCAGAAAGAGCGTCTCCATTGGTAAAATAAAGACGATATAGAGTGGAGGCCGCGGTTGACGCTGTTGACGCCCAGTTATCTCCCCAGACATAACTGAGATTGCCTCCACTCATAATATCTGCGTTATCAAGAGGAACGAATTGATCGTTTGTAGGATCAAACTTGCAAGCGCGTTTTGTATCAAACGCTAAAACTTCTTTAATGTTTGCACTGTCAATATACTGAAGAATACCCATTACACGGTCTTGTGGGACAAGGTAAACGCCGCCTGCACCCGCAATATAAGCGGTGAAATTTGTCGTATTAACATTTGTAAGTTCAAATGTAGTGGGAGTTATATTTCCAATGGTATATTGATTGCCGTTGAGTTCCGTCATTCCAGTGACATCTCGAATCTCAACAATATCTCCGTTCGTGAGACCTGTAGTACTTGTAACAGTAACAACACCAGGACTTGCCTGTGTTATGGCAGATATATCCCAGTTAGTGCCGTTCTTGTGAACGATATCACCAAGCTTCGTATAGCCTTCTCTTTTTTCTATTACTCCATGACGAATATGGCCATTTATAACATCGCTAAATGCGTCTTGTGGTAATTGCCAAGGCTCAACATCCGTATCAAGACCCGTGGCAAATGGAGCAATAAGAAAAGGCTCATAATTCATGCAATACCGCCAAATATTACCAGCATGAAACCGGCATTAATATCATTTCCGTTATTGTTTCTAATCCTAACACTTGTAGTTATCTTACCTCCTGCAAGCGTTGGAGTTGATCCAAGTTGTGCTGTTGTTGCATTACCAGCTACAATAAGAGGAACAATCGTCACATAAACATTCGCATTATTGAATACGGCGTCTGTTACAACACTATAACTGCCTGTTGCAGGCCGAGTAACAGCGCTACAGTTAATCTGTCTTGTAAAGGTTGTTCCTGTGTCTGGAACATATGCTAGTGCCGTTGGCAGCATGTTGGCGGTATATGAAAAGTTGCTCAGATTAATACCGGTTGTTGCTCCACCAAGAACACCCCCATCGGTAAGTTGAACTACATTACCGGCAGAATCCTTCATAAAGGCTTCTTGCGTTCCACCACCATCATCTTTGCTGTAGAGGTAGTGGGTTCCAGTATTCGTTTGTGGGTCATTGTTAGCCGCAAGGCCTGTTCTGTTGTCTAACTGAACAGAACGCTGTTGAAGCATAGAAGAGGTGCCTACATCGTCTCCCTCTTCGATTGCCTCCCAATTAGGTCGGATCACAATCCCAAGGTTGCGGATTTTCTCACTATTTGACGGCAAAGATTTGTCCCAGGCCATGTCTACCTCTTAAAACATTGGAAGCGCCCGAGTCGACTCTAGATCGATATGGGTGCGTGTTAGTATATAGTTAATCTGCTCCTTATATAGCAGTGTGAGTTCTTGATATCTATCCATCTCACCAAAGTCACTCGCTATTCTTCTAGCAGCCCCAAAAGCAATTGCAGGACCCCACTCTTCTTGTAATGGTTTATCGTCTGCATATTCGAAGACAGTCTTATTTGAACCACTGACGGGTTTAACGTAAAGAAGGGACCAGGCTTTTACCTCGAAACGGTAAGCCCTGTCTGGAATGGGATAGAACTCGAATTGGTTATCAAACATAAGAACAGCAACAGGAGTCCCTGCTTTATATTGGATAAAACTTGCTTGTATAACCTGCCCGTTTGTAGGGGCAGTGTTAAATGTTACAGAGATGGCCCCTGTTGTATAATTAACAGTACCCGTTCCTCCCTGGTCACCTGTAAGAACACCCAATCCATCATCTGTAAATACCTCTACGGTATCGTCAACTAATACAGAGCCGGCAACCAACGGTGCGTTGCTAGAATAAGTATTAGAGAAAGCCACAGTAGAGCCATCACCAGTCCAAGTAGAAAGTCTGGTAACATTATACGGATTTTCCGTCCTAAACTTTTCAGGATCTTGATAAAAAAGAAGTTCACGGCGGTCAATCGTTGCCGCCGGAACAAAGTTCGTATAATTCGCAGGAAACGTGTATTTTTGAACATTTGCCTCCGTATTGAACTCGTGAAGGGTATAGTTCCTATTGAGTTTTACTTCTGCCGGAAACTCGAACTGAAAATACTTATTAATGTACTCATCAACCTGAGTGTTGCTCATCTCAGCAACAGAAAGCCTTCCGCTTACTTGTCGCGTTTTAGTTCGAATCTCTGATAGCGTCCATTCACTCATAGGTATACCTTATTCAAATATTTGCCGGCACTGGAATCTAGATTTATACCCTTCTAAGTTCTTCTGCATGCGGCCTCTGCCGTCTGGAGAATATCCCCATAAAGGTGTTTGTCTAGATTCAATGTGCTGAACGACTTCTCGTCTTAGTCTATATTTTCCACCATGAAGAAGGGTGTATTTTTCTGGGCTCTTTGTGCTTCCATAAGAAAAATTTACAGGCACACCTGGCTCCTCAAGGTTAAAAAACTCAACCATAATTTCTTCGTTGAGCCATTCCTTCTGGCGTTCTTTTTTGTCCTTCTGGACATTTGGTGCTTCTACTTTACTCATATCTCTCCATGTAAAAGAGAGGGCCCAGAAAATGAAGAAACCAGGCCCTCAGGGGTATTATGTTACAGACTCTTTGCCTTTAACAATTGCAGTCATAACAGCGCTATTAGCACCAACAGGAGTGGTACCAACAGTAATTCCACGACGAGCGTAGTTTTCTGTTGGAATTGCATCTCCGTTAGTATCGCTAACACGAGTTACCTTACCACCACTAACATAAGTGCTATATGCAGTTGTTTTGGTTGCGGTGGTAATTGTAGTTGCTGTCAATGAAGCAATCACATAGTCCTGGTTAAGGCTAGTTGCAGAACCGTCGTCTGCCAAACCTTCAACCTTAATAGTATCACCTATAGCGAATCCCGCAGGACCTGTATCATCTACAGTCAAAACACCAGGGTTTGCATTGGTGAAACCAGAAATAGCAGCTCCGTAATTAGAGCTTTCAGACAAGGCTGTGAAGCCATTGCTTGTAGTAAGAGTACCAGAATCAACATCTAGTACTTCGCCAGCAGCCATACCGTCATTCCAGTACCAGCTGCCGCCATTTGTTCTATCAACAGTCGTAATCTCTGCGACTGTAAAACCAACGTCCAAGTCCCTAGCTACTGCAGGGTTGGGATTGGTCCACGTGAAGCTCTTACACTGACTCATGTATAAACCTTTAGTTGGAAATTAATCTTTTTTGTGGTGTTGAACATGGCAAAATCTACAAAACCATTGAATTTCGAGAGGTTTCGAATAATCTTCGTGATGAGCATCGAGACGAAGCTTTTTTCCACAGTTTTCACAAACTTCTGGTTTAATAATCTCTCCTTTCTGAATAGCATATTCAACAATTTTGTGAGCCCTTTCCTTTTCTGGATTTTTAATTCTCCATAATCTGTTCTGGTCTCTAACATTTTGTTTCTGCTCTTCTGAAAGATTAGACCTTTGTATTTTCTTCTTCTCAAGTAACTTTTCACGATTCTTCTCGTAATATTCCTTCCATTTTTTGCTCTGTTTAGAAGGATCGTAAACTTCTTTACGCTTAGCTCGAAGAATTTCCTTATTCTTTTGGCTATATTCTCTCGAATATTCTCTATCCCTTTTTTTCTCTTCATCTGTTCGATTTTTGAGGTATTCTCTCTTTTTCTCACAAATATCTTTGGAATTTCTTGAATAGAAATTTCTGCCAATTTCTCTACGTTTTTCAACGTTTTGTTTGGACCAATCAGACGATTGTTTGTTTGTACAAGATTTACATATACTTCGGATGGCTTTAGATCCATCCTTCCGTATTTTACCACTCTTGTAAAATTCACTCTCATCCTTTTCAATACCACACTTTTTACATACTTTCATAAGACCTCCTTATAGAGATCTTATGTTACTAATCTCAGCTTTATTTCCCAGCTAAAATTATGAATGTGTTGCCTGCAGGTTAGTCATAAACGCATCGTTTAGGATCCTACTCACGAATGGGTGGGACCAGCCCACGGTTCCTCTTTGGTGAAGAGGGTCAGCACTACCAGCAGAACCTAAAGGTTCCACGTAGAACTCTCCTGTTTCACTTCCAAGGTGTACAACTGCATATGCTTCCTTACCGATGATAAAGTTGTCATAAACAGCTGGTGATGCAGACGAAACACTTCCAACACTGGTGAAGAGCCATCTTACGTTTCCAGTAGTACCCCACTCAGACTCTAGTACAGACTGCTGATTAGGATATTGTGCGCTATGAACAAAGTTAGAAACCGCCTCTAGGTCATCTAGAAGAGCAGTATCAATGTAAGCCCAGAACGCAGGTCGTACAGGCGCAGTACCAAAGGCATCACGTCCAGTAACTACTTCTGAGATCATTTCTGCATCGTTACCCAAAAGAGTAAAGACAGCAGTGTCGATGTCTGCCTTAGTTAGCTCTGTAGGGGTGTTACCGTTAACACCATTGCTACAGGCTAGTGTAGAAGCAGTTGAAGCCAAAACATCACGAGTAACTTCGTCAATGGTTTGACCTAAGTTCTGTGCAAGAAGTCTTGCGGCCTCATTAAGAACACGGTCTTCAACAGTGAGTTCTACTTGATTTGTGATGGTCACAAAGTTTCCATAGAAGTCAACCCGTGCTTTAATGTCAGTAGCAGATAGAGCGGCTCCTGGAGGAGTAATTCCATCTACAATAGGTACAGGCACTGTATCTAGCCGTGAATAACGTCTGAATACAATGGTATCACCTTCTTTTTCTGGCAATACACGTTTTTGTGCGAATTTGGTATGAATCAGTTGCGGATATGCCGTCATGAGCAAAAGCCGGTCATAGTACTCCCGCACTGCTGGTGGCAATGTTGCTACATCTGTAATAGCCATTATGCTTTCCTTTAGTTAAGAGTTAAAATCGTCCCAGATTCTTGTTGGCCATCTTCATAAAATCGTCATCAGACATGTTCCTAAAATTACTTACTTGCGATTGAGGCGATGTACTTCCCACAGCTGATAAGTTCCCGGCTCTGTTGCCGTTCTCAACTATGCGTTTTGCATCTGCAGACTTTTTAGCCTCATGTTTATTGTCTCTATAAGAGTCACTATTCTTCGCAAGGAAATAAGCAAGTTCATATTTGTTTGGATCATTCTGAAGGGTAGCTTTCAATGCTGGGTTCTTTGCAATTACATCTGGTAGGTACTTCGTAACTACATCATTGTAATCATTATACTTCTGTTGAACACGTAGCTCTTCAACGCTGGATTGATAATTCTGTTGTACTTGGCCAAGTAGCTTCTTAGCCTCCTTAACGGTCAATACATCGTCGTCAGTCAAACCAAGATCATCCTCCTGTTTAGGAGCCTGTTGTTGGTTTGCTTGCATTAGTGATACATGATCTTGAAGCATTTTCATTTGCTCTTGAAGCTGCTGACGTTCACGTCTCTCTGCTTGTAAAGCAGTAACTGGAACCATGTCCGGTGTATGCTCCGCTTGAGACTGTTCTTGTACAACGGCTTCAGGACCGGCGGCGTCCACAACCATTTCGCCCGTTTCTGCTACTGGATCTTCCATTAGTTTTCTCCTACGCCCTTAAAGTTGGCGGCACTACATTTGATTATAGACATACGCTCCTGCGATATCTGAGCGACCTTCCTGTACTGCAGGGGCAGATTCTAGCCCTAACAACGGTGATAAGCGCTCCAAATCGATTGGCATGTCATGTACGTTTATTTTATGATCAATAATTTCCCCATTTTTCACCTCTAGGATGATCGTTCCCAACATGGGTTTGGGTTTCTTGTCATAGTCCTTAACAAGACGAACCAGGACGTACTCGCCTGTGTTCATCTTCATTTTGGTCGGACGATGGTGAATAACGATCCAGAAATGACCATGAGGTCTGCGATTCAAGATGTCTTGGACTTCTTGGTCGTCTGCCTTAATCATCTCCTGAACTGTCTCACGAAGTTCTTGTACCATTTAAATTCCTAGTATTTGTAATTGAAAGCCTTGTCTGAATAGCCTTTCTTCTCCATTTTAGAACGCTGAACACGTCCCATATCAAACTTCTGTGGAGAAGTGGTGCTAATTGGAGAAGTGTTGCCATGATTTTTCATGACCCCTTTTCCTGCTTTTGGAGCTTTAGGCATCTTGTCCATGTTTTTGTATTTAGGCATCTGTAACCTCTTGGTTGGGTTGGTTAATTGCCCCTGTTGGAGTCTCACCCATACCAGGGGATTGTTGATCAGGCATTCCGCCTGACTGAGAAATAGAAACATCATCAGCTTTTATCTGTTCTTCTTCTAATTTATTCTTCTCACGAAGAAGTGCTGCTAACATAAGTTCTTCTTTAGCTGTTCTTACATCAACCTCATCAAGCTCCTTAATAGCCCTTGCCTGATCTAGAACCGCTTGTGTTCTATTTTGTACGGCTTCAGAGGCCCTTTCATCTTCAAGACCCATGTTTGCAATAGCCCTTGTAAACCGTTCCTTAGCACCTGCAACTTGTTGTAGGGATTGAGAGGTTGCAAGGTCTTTCTGTGCCTGTAAGAGTTCTTGCTGAATAGCTTCTTGTTTCTGTGCAGCCTCTGCCTGCTGTTTCTCCATAGCTGCGATTTCTTCAGCGTATTGAGACTTACCTTGAATTGGAGCGGCTTTTGCAAGCTGTTCTCCTGTAACTGGTGCTCCAAGCTGTCTAAGATCAACAAGCTGTCTGAAGTACATCTGTCGTTGAGTATCTGTTAAGACCCCTTCCTGAACGACGCAGTCATACTTTGTGAATTCTCTGTTATAGAACTCTTGTGTTGGCTGTTCGTTTATGACTCTCTGTATCTTCTCAGGAGTCCATGTCTGAATTAGCTTAAGAGCAAGCATAGAAAGATTTTTCTGGGAAACACGCAGATTATCAAAGACGTCTTGAAGGTTCGTTAGAGCGGCTCCTTGACGAAGCATTGTCAACACACCGCTTTCGTTACCCGATTCCATCACACCAAATGCTGCATCGTTGACACCGGCAATTTCTTTGATATCGGCATCAAATTGTTCCTGTAACTGAAACATAGACGGAGGAATCTGAGCAGGAGGTATCTTCTCTATGGCTCCAGGAACAGCGTCTTGGTTTCTCCAGACAACTTTTCCTTGTGCTGCCTGGAATAGGCTTCTAGGGTTCACGACGGAACCTTCAGTGGCTATCCATCCAGAGTTTATCTGGCTATCGAGCAGGTCAATCATTTGACTTCTGCGTCTATTAGCCTCTCTCTGTGGATCTCTCATACACCTGATGAGTGATTGTACCTTTAGACCCCACTGATCGCTCTCAGGCTCCCATATGGCTGTAAATGGGACAAACGGATATTGATTGAGACCATATGGATTTATCTCTGTACGCATAACCTGATCATTTACGATCACATGCATCTCAATTTGTCGTTTCTGTTGGGTACTGATCTCGAAGTTTGGATTTATCTGCTTGAGTTGGAAGAAGAGTTCTTCAT
>Ga0180437_10010278_pt1 | contig 11438 bp, 19 predicted proteins | sample SS_ome_4_FD_132410 | JGI IMG/M metagenome (GOLD analysis project Ga0180437, IMG submission 132410) | Hypersaline lake sediment archaeal communities from the Salton Sea, California, USA - SS_3_D_1 metaG | ecosystem: Environmental > Aquatic > Non-marine Saline and Alkaline > Hypersaline >... | reverse complement strand
CTGAGCGGTAGAATTGAAAAACCCGCGTCTCGAATTCTGGCGCGACACTGAGCGGAATCTCGTCAACGGCCCAGGTGGTGAGATCCGGCGGCAGCGGCACGCGAATCTCGGGCGCCGTGTAGGGCCTGCCCTCGATCTCGCGCACGCTGCCGCAGCGTGTGATGAGCTTGGTGACGGCTCGGTGAATCATCTCACCTCCATTGCGATGTAATTGTGCCACCGCCGAGCCTTCGCCTGGGCGTCGGGATTGAGTGGCAATCCTGCCATGTATCGACGCTGCACGGTGAGTGCCTGGGTGGCGCTCGTCGCTTTCCAGCTCTGCACCATCTGGCAATTCTCGCGCTCGGTGGTGTTGACGAGCACGTAGTTGCCTGCGGCATCCTCCCAGCACCCGGCCTCAAACCACACGAGAAGCGCAGCGAGGGCCAGCATCACCGCCGCCTCAACACGGGTTGCCCTTTCCAGATGGCAGGCGGCGCCTTGGCAGGCAGCGTGTGCAGAAACTCGATCAGATCGAGCGGCTTGTAGGCGACGCACACGAGCCCAGGCCACTCGCGAATGAAAGCCCGCTGCGAATCGCTGAGCCCATCGGGCGGATTGTTTCGGCGTTTGCCCTCGCCCACGCATTCGCAAAGAAACGTCACGCCCGCATACACGCCGACGAGATCTAGTGGGCGATCGATGCGCCGAAACTGCGCGCCGAGCAGCTCGCCCTCGGCGATGATCTGGCCTTGATTGGCGTCGGTGCGGTGCCTGGGCTTCATTTGCTACCCCCGGGCAGGGCCAGCTCGACGATCTTGACCCAATCAGACTTAGCGACGGCTGCTATCTGATTCTCGTGGGAGTAGGCGAAACACGCCGAGTTGATGGCGTTGCATAGCTGCGCGTGCTTGTCGCGCAGAATCGCCAGACGAGCCCGCAGATCGTTCGCGTCTGCACGATTCGTGTGCATCGCTTCCTCGATGTACCGCACGCGATCCGCAACGCTCACTTGCCCGCCTCGTAACGCAGCCTCGCCAGCGCCTCGGCCTCGGAGATCTGCCGGTCAAGGCTCTCCTCGGAGCGCAGCGCAGACTCAATCGCTGCATCGAAATCGGGGCGGTTGGCCTCGCCGTATCCTGCGCGGAGCTTGCGCACGTTCTTGAGCGCGTTGCGTAGCTTGGTGCGCTTGCTACGCAGCGCCTTGAACGCAAAGCGCTCGTCTGGGGTGAGCGCGTTGAGATGCTCGGTTTTCATACTTCGATCTCCTCATCGGGCTCGCGGCCCTTGGCTACGGCCATCCATTGCGCCTCTGTGATCGGCCCAGGTGGTGGTGGGTTGGCACGCTTGCGCTCGGCAAGGTGTTTCTCTTGCTTGGCCTTGAGGCGCTCGTAGGCGGCAGTCTCCTCGGGCGTGCTCTCCACGTAGCGCCTGGGCCTGGGCGTCTCCTGCCCGCGCTCCCGGTTGATGGCCTTTTGCTTGGTGATCCACGATTGCACGGCGCCATACCACGAGCGGCGCCACTTATCCTCGCGCCGATGCCACGCGAGGCAGGCTTGCTCAAGCTCCCCGAGCTGGCCCTCGGCCCACGGGTGGTTTTTCTGAGCCCAGATCACGAGCAATTTGCGCTCCCGGGGCGTGAGCCGCTCGGGCGCTGGCGTCTCGGGTTGCCGAGCCCGCCGTTTTGGGGGCGCAGGCTGTGGCAATGGGGGCTCTGCGTCGAGATCTCCCGGGGGCTGGCTCTCGGGTAGGCCCTGGGAGATCGGCTCTCCTGGGCCGTCTGAGGAGCCCGTTTCGCCATCGTTCCGCGTGGAATCCTCGCGGGTGTTTGTGTTGGTGTTGGTGTTAGGTGTTGGTGTAGGTGACGTGTTAGATCTCCGGGGATTTCCGGGGATCTCCGGGGAAGGCGGCGGCGGGTAGCGCGAGGAGCCCGCACGCCTCTGTTTTGACACGTGTTTCTCCCACGCTCGGAGCTGCACGTAGGGCTTGCCCTGCACCTCGTAGCGGATCACGGGGCCTGAGCGCCCATCGAGCCCTGAGCCATCGCAGCTCGCCAGCTCATCGAGCCACAAGGCGAGATCCTCAAGGGCCACCTCGCGCATCGGGTAGAGAGCCGCCTTGAGGATCGGCAGGCGCCCATCGGTCCTGCCGTAATCGTCCACAATGAGCAGAAGCGCTCGAAACGTGAGATCGGCCTGCATGGAGACGCGAGAGAGCGAATCGCTCGCGTTGATTTCGCCTCGGATCACTCGGCTCGGCATACTCCCCCCGTGGTGTGCCGAGCCCCAGGGCGCGTGATCTCAGCGGCGCCCTGGGGCCCTCCCGGTTTTCGATCTCTCCCCCCCGGATAATAGATCGAGCACCGAGATCTTGGCCCGCGTCAGATCGCGCCCGTAGACTCGCACCACCTCAAGCGCAGCACGGCGCCCCAGGCGCTCGGTGCCGCTCTCCACCTGATGCACGTATTGGTGCGAGACTTGCAAGGGCTCAGCGAAATCGCGCAGGCTCATGCCCAGCTCTCTCACCCGCAGCCGTTTCAATGGATGCTCTCTCATGCCGTGGATACCTTGACACACCTCAAGGGTTGCCGTCAAGCGCCGATAATGTCAAGGTATGGGCGACGCCCCGAGGTGGGCGCATAGGAGACGACAATGGCAGACGATCCAGGCATGGAGTTGGTGCGCGTGAGCGCGCGCTACATCGGCCACACGCAGGGCACCGCCAAGCTCTACGATCTTGAGGAGCGGCTTACCACCCAGGCCAAAGCCTGCGCCGAGGAGCTTTGCAAGGTGCTGAGCCGAGAGGGCGAGGAGATCGACGTGTGGGGCGACGCTATCCCCGAGGTGATCGCCACGCTCTGCGACTACTTCGGCGGCGGGCTCGTGGTTCACAAGAGGCGGGTGCGTGATGGGTGAGCCTCAATTCACCGAGGAGCGCTGCATCGATTGTGATTGCGTGCTCGTGTATCACGAGGTGCAGCGAGGCGACGGGCGGTGTGACACGTGCTGGGATGAGATCGGGCGCACATTCGAGCCCGATCCAATGGAGCGCGAGCCCGACTACTGCGGTGTCATCGAGTTTAGCGAGACGCCCGAGGGCTACGAGGCTCGCCAGCGCTGGGCCGCAGGCTACGATGATCTCAACGGCGCCCCCGAAAGCGAGGGCGATCGATGAGCCGCACCACTACCGTTTACCACCTATGGTGTGAGTGTGATCCTGCGGGTTATGACGTGTTTGTCGCCACCAAGGCCGCAGCGCAGCGGCAGGCCGCATCATGGCGGCGCGAGTGCCGCAAAGATCGCCGAGAATGGTGTAAGCGCCTCGGCGAGCCCTATAGGCCCCCGCAATGCTGCGAGGGTGGTGTAACAATCCGCAAGGTGAGGGTGCCGCTCACGCGGCGCGGGATTGCTGAGGCCCTCACCACGGAGCCGATGAGATAACCCAAGAGAGGAGAAACGAATGGCATTTCGAGATATGATGCTGCACGTGCGTTGCACACAGTGCGGCGAAACATCCCAGGAGCAGACCACGTGGGCCGAGCTGGGAAAGGTCTGCGAGGCCATCGCCGCCGAGGCGTGCTGCGCGCATCCGCAGAGGGTGCTCGTGGGGCGCTCGATGTTCGACGGCGTGCACAAGGTGGTCGCCGAGGGTGAGGAGCCCGAGCCCGAGCCGAAACGCGGGCTTACCTCGCGAATGTTCGGCGCGAGCGAGGATCAGGGCCAGCCTGTTTGATGCTCCACGTCGGGCGCCCAGGTGTGAGATCCTGGGCGCCTTGGTGGATCATCAACTAGGAGACGACAATGGCAGAGATGACAAGCCCCGGCGGTTGGGCTCGGATGGCCCGAGCCTCGGCGTTGAGCATTCGCGAGCGCATCGATGGCCTCGCGATCACCCTGCATTCTGGGCCTCTCAGAGAGGCCACCGAGACGCAGCGTGTAGACGTGAGCCGTCAATTAGAGATGATCTTGCTGCACCTGGGTTGGGTGCAGCTCGATCTAGAGCACATCATGGGAGACGATAACGATGACAAGCCCGCATTCTGAGGAGCGCGCAGTAGCCACGGTGGCGCCTGCCGCTCTCGAAACCTACGGCACGAGCGGCCTCGTCGATCGATTCTCGATGATCGCCGACGAGATCGCACCGCTCATCAAGGCCCGTAGCTGGGCCGTCAACATGGGGCGCAGCGATCACGTCAAGATCGAGGGGTGGACGTGCCTCGGTGCGATCATGGGCATCGGGCCGAGCACCAAGAGCGTCACGCCCATCATCGACGACAACGGGCGCACGGTTGGGTATGAGGCACACGTTGCCGTCTGCCGCGCCGTCGATGGCGCCGAGATCGGCAGCGCTATCAATGAGTGCAGGTTTAGCGAGGTAATCAAGCGCAAAGATGACGGCGAGATCGTCAAGCGCTGGGTGCAGCCCGATGGCAGCGTCAACCATCACGCCATGAAATCGATGGCCCAGACACGGGCGGCAAGCAAGGCGCTGGCCTCGTGGTGCCGCCCCATCGTCGAGATGGCGGGCTACTCGGGCACGCCCTATGAGGAAATGTCGCCCAACGCCTATGACGAGGATGCGCAGCCCAAGGCGCAGGAGAGGCGGCAGGCCCAGGAGCCCGGGCCCGATGACGCCGCATTGCCGCAGGATGACGTGGGCGAGGGCAGGCCCGGCGAGCCCTACACGCCCGAGGGTGAATGGGCCAAGTGGCTCGACGATCCCGTGCCTTTCAAGAAAGGCGAGTTTGCGGGCAAGACGTGGCGGCATATGTCGCAAGGCTCGCCGGGTGGTGCGCGCGAGCGCTCGCTGCAATGGATCGCCGACGAGTTTGACGTTGACGCCAAGCCCAAGAGTGCCTACCAGCGCGCGCTGCGGTGTCTGGCGTTCATTCGCGGGGAGACTTTCTAATGGCGCTGCCGCCCGAGGATCGCAAAGTGATTCAAACGATGATCGACAAGGCCATCGCTGGGCTGCGGGCCGAGCTGAGCCAGCGCGCCCAGGCGCTCGCGATCCTCACCGCCGACGCCGAGGGCCGTGTGCAGATGCAGATCGATCAGATGCGCGAGCACGCGCAGGAAAGCGTCGCTACCCTGCGCAATGAGGCCCAGAGGATTCGCGACGAGCTTGACGGGCGGATCTACGATGTAGAGAGGCAGGTGGGCCGATGAGCGAGCAACTGCGCTGCCAGCATCACCCGGCACTGACGCCCGAGCGCTGCGTGGTCTGCGGTGCGCTTTGGTGCACGGCGTGCTGCGAGGGTGAGTGCCCGCATTGCCGGGATCTCGACTACACTCACGCGCACGGCCCCGAGATCTACAACGACAAAGAGGAGCAACGGCGCGAGATCATGGAACGCCGTATGCGAGGGGAGGATATCTAGCGCGCGTCTCGTCTCCCGCGCGCGGCAATGCCCGCAGGTGCCCACGGCCTGCGGGCGTTGTTTTGTGGGAGGGGGCGTTGCCCGGCTGCTCCGCCGACTGTCCGCGGTGCTCAGCCGGGACCACCGGGGCGCCCCCCACCCTGCCAGCCTCGACGGCCCCGGTGTCCCGGTGTTACTGCCGCCTACGCGCTGCCCGCGCAGGGCGTTTCACCCGGGACTCTACCGGGTCATATCACCAGGGGCAACCCGAGATCGTGGCTCTCGGGCGATCCTCCGAAGCCGTTTCCTGCCGTTAGAGCGTTGGGCGTTACGGCACGCCGTCTGCGCCCGTTTCACCGTCTGGGGCGCTCGCGTGTTTGCCGGGCTCGCCCAGCTCGATCTCGCCGCCCAGGGCCTCGACTCTGACGTTGGCCGTGTCGGCGATCGAGTATTGCAGCATGGCCCATCCATACGGCCCAGGCCCGAGCTTGCCAGCGACGGCGCAGCCTGTGCAGAGCCACGCGATGAGCACGATGGGTGCGAGCCTCTCCAGAATCACGAGCAACGGGTTGCGCTCCTCGGGCTTGGTGGCGTGGTTGCGATCCCGAGCCCAGCGCGCGAATCCGCCCACCACGACGGCGTAGAGCCAGCCCAGGAAAACGGCTAGCTCACCGTCGAGCCCGAGCCAGTAGAGCACCGCCATGATGCCGCCCGCCCCGCCGAGCTGGCCTGCCGTGCGCAGCCCTTGCTTGCCTGGGCCGATCGGCTCGCGAGGTGCAACGGGTGGCGTGGGTAACATTGGCCTCACCATTGTCATCTCTCCTCAATGATTGCCTGCACGTCTACACCTGGGCACGCCGTGTGCTCAGGCATCACGTCTCGGTGCCCGAGGATCGGGATGCCGGGCCACGCGGCGCGGAGCAGCGAGGCGAGCGCGCGCAGCGCCTCGATCTGGAACGCATCCCAGGGATGCTCACCGCCGTTGTGGCCCGTGATGCACACGCCGATGCTCGTTTCATTGTGGCCCAGGGCGTGCGCGCCGATCAGCTCTAGTGGGCGCCCGCGCACTAGCCCGCCTTCCATTTCGATCACGTAGTGGTAGCCGATATCGGACCACCCCCGCGCCAGATGCCACGCCCGGATCTGCTCGGTGCTCGTCTGCACCGACGAGGCAGAATGATGCACCACCACGAGATCGATATTGCGCACTAGCCCACCTCGACGGTTACGAGATCGACGAGCTGCGTTGTCGGATCTTTGATGTAGTCAAGCACGCGCATCTTGCGCCCGCTCGTCTCCCAGGGCGGCGTCGCCGTCACGATATCGCCGCGCTCAAGATCGAAACCCTCGGCCCAGGGCACGCCTTGGATACGGAAAAGCCGTATCACTCGGATGCGCTCGTGAGCGTAGTAGCCCATGATCTCCTTGGCGGTGGCCTCGTCTTGCACCGTGCGCAGGAGAATGGCGCCCATGTCGCGGCGCCCATACGCGGCCTCGGCATTCTGGAGATCGACGGTGCTCGGCGTGGTCACATCGTTCTGATCCTCGTCGATGCGCACCACCTGGGCGAACGCCTCGGGGCCACCGCCAAACTCGGGGCGCCACGCATAGAGCCCTCGGAAACGGGTGTAGAGCGTCGAGAGATCGCGGCCCAGCTCGGTGAGCGCCTGCCAATCGGTGAGCGTCTGCACCGACGCGCCCCAATCGTAATCATTCTCGGCCACGAGCATTCGCCACTCGCGCGAGGTGAGCCGCTCCTCACACGTCAGATTCGCACGGCTCTCGTAGGCGAGCGTCTGCAAGATATCGGGGAGCTGGCTCCCAAGGTTGCGAATGTCGGTGGCGTGCGCGTTGTCGTCGAGGTGCGTGGCATTCCCGGCATCGTTCCATGATGACTCTACGCTCTGATTGGGCACGCAGAGAGACGTGAGCAGATGGCGCAGCACATCGGGCATCTCGGTTATCAGGTTGCCGCTGCCGCAGAGGTAGCTAGCGCTCGGGGCCTTCATGCCATCCACGTTGGCATAGAATCGAAGGCCGTAGCCCACCGAGGCGGCGGTGATCTTCACCTCGGTGCCGCTCGTCTCGGCTACCTCGGGCTGAGTGTCTACCTCGGGCGCGTCGGCGCTCACGATCACATTGACGCGGTGTAAGTAGCCCATGATGGCATTGGATGCCGTGCCGTTCATTATCCCGACCCACACGGCGTTGAAATCGGGTGATGACGTGATCGCGCCTGTTTCGTAGTGGGCGGAGCTGCCGCTGCTCGGCCCTGGGTGCGTCATAATGAGCGTCCCGCCGCTCGTGTTTTTGCGGATCTCCATGTCAATGTCGGGCTGCGCCGTTACGGCGCCCCACGTGATGTGCACGTCCTGGGAGAGCACCTCGCCGCCTGGGTCGTCAAAATCAAAGATCGCGCTATCCCCAGGCGAGCCCGTCTGCATCGTGGTGGTGTTGCCCATGATATCGTCACATTGGGTGGTGGTGAATCCGATGCGGCTGCGGTAGCCCGAGGGTTGCTGCTCAACTAGCTCGTAGATGAGCGGATGGCTCACCACGGCATTGGTGGAGCGTGCCGGTTGCTGATCGACGCCAGCCTGCGCCGCGAGCGTCTCTAGCAGCGTTTGAATCTGGGCTTGCGTGAATGAGATGGTGGCGCACGTCTTGCCCGAGATGGTGGTGGTGTCGTTGGCCGTCTTGGTGAAGGCATCGGTGACGCGGACGATCTCTTGATTGTAGGGATTCTCGATAAACACATCGTCGATGGCCTGCACCTCGTGCGCTGCCAGCACCCACGTGGCCGTCGCGATCATCTCGATGGTGATATCGCCCGCCTTGTGCGCCGCCGCCGTGGTGCTGCTCGCTCCGCGCGTGCCCAGGGTGAGCTGATTGTTTGCGTTGGCGGTGTAGGCGATCTGCTCGGTGCCGATCGCGATGGTGCCCGTGCTCGGGAAGGCCGATGTGTCGGTGAAGTTGATGGCCCCCGTCTGGGTGTCGGTGATATCCTCGGCGAGCGTGGTGCGCTGGCCTACTTCCCAGCCCACGGCCTGCACGCGCACGCTCTCACCGTAGACGATCGGCAGGCGCCGCCCCACGTCGCGGGGATCGTTCTTTGTCGCGTCGCTGGCGACGATCCACGGGATGCGCGGCACGTCGGTGGTGAATTCCAGCTCGATCGTTTCGTCGGTGATCTCCACCACGCGCGTCAGCTCGCCCCGATAGCGCACGGTGTGCTCGTCGCCCGTGTAGCTCGTGAGATCCGCCCAGGTGTCGCCGTGCCCGAGCATCAGCTCGGCCCATTCCACCGTCGCGCCTTCGAGATTATCCTGCCGCAGATCGTAGATCAGACGGTTGCCCGTCTCGCGCTCCCGGTTGAGCAGCACGAGCGTGCATTTCTTGGCGAGCGCCCCCGAGAGAGCCGCGAGAGGATCGGGCAGGTGCGGCATCTCCTCGGTGGTGATCCCGATGCTATGCAGGAGCGGCTCAAATTGCCGATTGGTGCCCGTGTTGCCGTAGTCATACTCGCACCATTGCAGGGCGAAGTAATAGGTGTTGTCTACCGTCTCGGCGTCCCGGTCGGTGTAGGTCTGCAAGCGCACGAGGCTCGAAAGGTTGAGCCCGAGCATCGCGAGCTTGGTTTGCTGATCTACATCGATCGTTTTCACGCGATGCGCTCCCGCATCCGCAGCGTCACATCCCAATGCTCGCCCGCGCCCTGCGGGTTGGTGGCGGCTTGCTCGCGGCGGATATCCTCGATCAGCTCCATAAACAGAGGATCGGCGGAGTCATCGGGCGGGAAAAACCAGAACGGATAGAGGCCGTCGAGCGTCTCGCTCTGGAGATCATCAAAGATGGCGATATCCGACGAGTCAACGTAGCGAAAGGTCATCTCGATCAGCTCGCGGTTTTCGCTGCGCCGCACCCGCCACGTGGTGCCGCTCATCGTCTCCACCTCGGTGAGATTCGCCACGGGGTATTTCAGATAGGTGGGATCGGGGCCTGCCGTGATGGCCCGATCCTGGGTGAGCCACACCTCTCGATATTCGGGCTGGCACGTGCCGGTCATTCTGACGCGGATGTAGCGCTCGTCGCTGCTCGATGAGTCAAACGGCTCGGTGAGCGGCGACGCCTCGTCAAATCCCGATAGCGTGATCGTCGTGAGGAGCGTTGCTGACGTGTAGCCTGAGTTGTCATCCTCTTGCACCTGCAAGGTCACGCCTGCGCCGTGCACCCAATTAGGGCCGACGATGATTCTATCGGGTGTCGAGCCTGCGGGGGTGGCTCCGCGATCGAGCGAGAGTTGTGGATTCAAGCCGCTCGATGTGTGCTTGAAAATGGGGGTGAGCTGATCGTCATAGCAGCGCGTGACGGGAAAGCTCGAATCTTCGGCAGGCGTAGGCGTCACGGTGTCGGCCACCCTGAGCAGATTCTCGAAACAAAAGATCGGATCACGCCACGCCATCGCCCACCTCGCTAATAAACGAACATATCGCCGTCTTGGTTGAAGGTGAAGCTGCTCTCACCTGGGCCGCGCACGAGGCGCGAGCCGCCCCCGTGCCCGCCGAAGTTGATGCGCGTGCCACCCTGCGAGAGATACGCGCCGCCCGCGAGCGCGGCTTGAATCGCTGCCGCTCGGCCCATCGACGCTGAGAGGATATCGAAGGCCCGCGCCGTCGAGATCACCTGCCGCTCGGTGCCCTTGAGCGCCGTGCGCGCAACCATCGTCTGCACCATCAGCTCGCGGTTGCCTGCCGCCGCCGCCCGCGTGGCAACGTCCATGCCGCCTGCGGCCTCGGCCACGTCATTCATCTCGGTAGCCTCGCCGTGCAGCTCCTCGACGAGCATTCTCGACGAGGCCGCGAGCGCCGCCTTGCCGTTGATGAGATCCTGCTCGGTGATGAGCATGGATCGGTATGCCGCCTCCAGTTGCAGCATCACCGCCTCGTTTTCTTTGAGGCTCTTGTTTACATCTTCCTCTAGCGTGACGCCGAGCTGCTCGAACACTGAGCGGATATCCTCGGCCTGTTTGGCTATGCCTTCCTCGATGCGCTTCCGCCTGAGCTGCGCTTCGGTGAGCCGCTCCACCGAGGTGGTGGCCTTGTCGGTAGACTCGGCCACGCCATCCATGCTCACAATCAACATCTCTTGATTGCGCCACACCTCGATCTCGGCCTTGGCGGCGGCGACAAAGGCTTGAATGATGCCCGCCGTCTTGGTGCCCACCCAATCCATTGCGCCGCCCAGGGCCTTCCACTGATCCTCGCCCGAATCGATCTCATCGGCGAGGCTGCGAATGGCGGTGGCTAGCTCTTTGCTCTCGGTGACGTTGGTGCCGATCGTTTCGTTGGCCCGCTCGACGGCCTTGACGAGATTGTCATAGGCGCCCGCGAGCGAATCCGTTGCGGCCTTCGCCGCACCCGAGAAGCGCTTTGCAACCAGCTCGGTGGCCTTTCCTGCGGCGAGCTGCTCCTTGGTTAGCTCTCTGACGCCCGGGACAAACTTAGAGAGATCATCGACGCTACCCTGCATGGCGCGGCCCATGCGGCGCAGCGCTTCCTCGTAGGCGATGCCTGCGCCCGTCGCGAAATCGAGCGCAGCGGCGGTGAGCTTGCTGGCCTCGTCATTGCTTGAGGTGAAGGCGATGGCGAGCGATTGCAGCTCGGTGATGGTAGTGCGCGCCACATTGGTGGAGCGCTCTAGCGCTTTCGACTGATCGTCAAACGTCTTGGCGGCGTTCTGGGAAAACGTGCCCGCCGTTTTCATGGCCGAGGCGAGGCCCGTGCTCGCCCGTTGCTGCTCCACCGCAGCCTTGATGCCCGACGTGAGCGCGCGCGTTACCGCACCAAAGGCGCGGGCCACGTCGCCCGCCGTGACCACAAAGCTCGACGAGAGCCACGATCCGAATTTCTTGAATCGGCCCTCTACCTTGTCGATGGTTTTTGTGGTCGCATCCTCAGTCTCGATGCGCCCGCGTACCGTGAATCTGCGCCGCCCCGCCATCGCTCACCCCTCAGAGCTCAGAGGTTGCATCATGCAACTCACTAGGCGTAGACGAATGTAAACTCACCACCCGCCACGGTTGCCGTGCACTTGGCCCCCG
>Ga0180437_10010277_pt1 | contig 11439 bp, 17 predicted proteins | sample SS_ome_4_FD_132410 | JGI IMG/M metagenome (GOLD analysis project Ga0180437, IMG submission 132410) | Hypersaline lake sediment archaeal communities from the Salton Sea, California, USA - SS_3_D_1 metaG | ecosystem: Environmental > Aquatic > Non-marine Saline and Alkaline > Hypersaline >... | reverse complement strand
TAAATATAGTTTATTTGATCATCTTTCTGTATTGACATAATAATCCCTCCTATTCTCCGAAATGCTCTTTTTTATTTAGCTTCATTTGGCTTGTTTTTCTGTTTACTTCTAAGCCTCTTACACCTAGACCACGATAAAAATAAAGGCTTCCAAGGGTTCTAAGTGTCTGTTTGTCGTGTGCGTAAGTATGCCATTTGTCAGGATATTTAGCTAAAAACCAATACATTTCTTTTTCTTGTTTATTCATCATAATTAATCCTCCTTTACTCTTACTCGATTGATTCTAAAGGCTGTACCTCTTTCGTTTTCTCTGTACTCTTTGAGCCTCGCTTTAGCCTCTAGAAAGCTCTCTTCTGTTGTTACCGTCTCCCAACCGTAACCATAAAGCCCTTCAATGTCATATTCAATTTTATTCATATGGCCTCCTTATTTCACAAGATTGTCTAATTCTTCTTGATTTACTTCTTTAAGCTGATCACCTCTAGAAGCGTCGAACCCGTTCATTTTTAACCATTGGTTAATATGTTTTGAGGTTGTAACGCTCCAATATTTGTTAGTTTTTGCATAACCAACCCCCGCTTGATGATAAGCAACAGGGGTCTTATAACTGAATAGAATTGTTTTATCTCCAATTTCAATTTCTGTCATATTGCTTTTTAATGGTGTAAGTTTCATTTTGTGGCCTCCTTTTCTATTTCGATTTCTTCTAGATACATTTCTTTAGCGTCATTCATAGCCCAGTTTACAAAATCTTCATAGGATTGTGGCTCTGAATCATTATCTATGTTATAGTCAAAATTATATCTATATACTCGATCATTAATTTTTATCACTGTGTCAAGGGTTCCATCATCAATTATTTGAACAGTTAACATATTTTTTCCTCCTTTATTTAACGTAGACTTCATAGGTGTCTGTTCCATCAAGATGCATAGCAACCAATTTAAGCTCAAATCCCATATGCTCTAATTCTCTGGCCTTGCTTGGTGTAACTGTGATCTGTTTTATATATGTCATTGTCTTATCCTCCTTTCTTGATCTACTATACATATAGCCCCAATTTATCTATTTGTCAAGTGAATTATTGATGACAAATATATGACGGTCTACTAGTCCTCTATTTAAATAGATTATATACGCTTAAACGGAATATATAGACGATTAGAGGGGGGTTAATAGCTTAATAGTCTAATGTCTAAATAGATGGTATTAAATATGATACATTTAAATATATAAATAATGCTATATTTGATACATTTAAACATACTATATATGTATTATATGACATATATTATATATGTTATATGTCTTTAAATACATAAATTTATTATTTTGTTGAAAATAGTTACTCACATTTCAACAATTATGGTATATATTATGGGAGTATTATGTTAAATAAAAAGGCACTTCAGACCAAAACAGAGTCAAATATAAAGCTAACCAAGAAAAACATGAAGTTTATTGAGTTGGTTCTGAAAGACTTGAAAGTCTATGAGGCTTATACATTAGCAGGATATAAAGGCTCTAAAGAATCAGCTTATCAGCTTAAACACAAACTAAAGCCATTTATTGATAAATACTATGAAATTGAGGGAGTTTCAAGAGAAGGATATAAATCTAAGCTTCTTAATCTATTATCCCTCCCATGCGTAGACAAGGAAGGAAAGCAACTAGACAAGCTCTCATTTAGCCAGTTTAAGGAAGTACTGTTGCTATTGAGAGATGAGCTAGACCGACAAGACGCTAAGCACCAGGCACGCCCCCAAATTACCGCTTTCGTCATTAAGACCCACGCCGAAGCTATGAGAGAAGCAAAGGGGACACCAGGGGGACCCATTGTTGACGTTGAAGCGGAAGAGATAACCCCAGCTCCTTTGGTGAACAGGCAGAGAGGGAGCAATAACTAAGCGAGAATTAAACAGCTCACTTTAGGTTTAGCTTTGAGACGGGGGACGGTGTGGTCAAGGGTAGTGTGCAGTGTGGACATAGCCATAGTAAGGTGAGCCCATATTTAAAAAATTTGAAAATGATTAAGCAACCCCCCAGCAGACACGTAGCACTAGACACTTGGAGACAGATCGTTAAGCACCTGGAAGCAACCAGACGGAGGGACGGTCATCTGAGGGTGGGGTACTGTAAACAAGATGCACTTCGGATTTTAAAATTATTTCTTGATACAGCGTCATTCACTCAGAGGTCAGCGGGGGCGGGGGACGATCATTCACCCCGATAAGGTATAACTCCTTACTGCCTGAACGGGAATAAAAATAAAAATAGTGTCGTTTTTGTTACAAATAATCCCGAAAGGGTATAAATTACCGCTAAGACGGAGGAAGTATGGAACATGAGAAGATTTGTCCAAATTGTGGTGAAGTGATGGATGAGCACCCATGTAGCGAGGGGACATATTACTCGTGCAAGAATTGTACGTCAATTTCAAATAAAACGGAAATATCTACAGAAGAGTAAGGGATATTTCCCAGGAATCCAGGGAGTTAACTGTTACACCAGGAATCCTAGTAAAAAGGAAGATTTATGCCAGTACGAGCAGTAGGAAACAAAATAATCGAAAAAGCCACTGGACGAGTGGTAGGTGTATCAAAGAACGCTAAAAACGCAAAGGCAGCTGCTCGTATCAGAAATGCTATTACAGAAGGTGGATTTAAGCCAAGAAAAGTCCCGAAGGGACGCTCGCCGAAAACTCCATTAGCGAGTGTTAGGGGCTAACTGCCCTTGTAGTTCAATTGGCAGAGCAGCTGCTTTGTAAGCAGCAGGTTGAAGGTTCAACTCCTTTCGAGGGCTAAGATTTAATCCCCCTAGACGAGGAACCAATATCCAATGACTCTAGGGCAGCCGAAAGGATCGCTACCTTAGGCTTTAGGGCTCGTCCAACCCTCCAGTGCATTATAGGACGGTAAGCTGACCATCGTGGTGGATGGGAACCCATTTTAATTTTACGGAGGCAGTATTGTTTACCCTGCACAAACATCAAGATAAAGTTATTGCCTCTAAAAAAAGATTCATACTCGTACTTACAGGCGTGCAGGGCGGTAAGACTACGATTGGTGCAATATGGCTTCTCCAAAAAATACATGAAGCTTACAAAAGCGGTAAAAGGGGAGATTGGCTCATAGCAGCCCCAACGGAAAAGATCCTTCAGCAAAGCACGTTAGTTAAGTTTCGATCTTTCATTCCTCCAGATTGGGGAGAGTGGAAAGAACAAAAGAAGTGTTTCGAGCTCAAGTGGGGAGATCGTATATTTGTACGTTCTACTGAAAACCCTGAGCATTTAGAAGGGATGACACTTCTTGGTGCGTGGCTTGATGAAGCTGGACAAATGAAAGCTCGTGTCTGGACTTACATACAAGCTCGTGTTGCTGTCAATAAAGGCCCTGTCCTAATGACAACGACCCCTTACGCCTTAAATTGGCTTTACAAGGAAGTTATGAAGCCTGGTAAAGACGGAGATCCGAATTATGATCTCATTACATGGGCTTCAGTTGATAACCCAGCTTTTCCACCTGAAGAATTTGAACGGGCAAAAGCAGAGTTACCAAAAGCGATATTTGAGAGACGCTATTTAGGATTATTCACAAGATTGGAAGGATTAGTATATCCTGATTTTGATGAAGATAAACATATAGTGTCCCCATTCCCAATCCCTGAGGGTTGGCAGTGGCATGGAGGCATGGACTTTGGCTTTTCAAATCCTACATGTCTCTTAGCTATAGTTCAAGATCCACATTCAAAGATTTATTATGTTGTGGATGAATTTTATGAAAGGGAAGCTAGTTTACAAAAAATTTCAATGGAAATTATTAAGCATCCCTTTAAAAAAGTTTTTGCAGATAGGCAATCAGCTCACTTGATCTCTGAATTACAACGTATGTATAAATGTCATAATGTTACTCAATGTGATAATGATATAAACGTTGGAATTGAGCGTATCACAAGATTGCTCAAAGAACAAAAGTTGAAATTTTTTAGGGGTAAGACAGAAAATCTTTTGGATGAAATTGAAGCTTATCATTACCCGAACCCCAGTGATGATAAGCCAGTAAAAGATAAACCTGTAGCTGTGAATAATCACGCTATGGATGCTTTGAGGTATGCATTTTCTAAACCTTTACCTCCAGCGGTAGCGAAAGCTCCACATAGACGACAAACTCCTTATGCCAGAAGGCGATTTGTCGTAAATTCTAGAACGGGGTACTAATATGCCAGAAAAAGAGAACAGATCAGATTACACTGATAAAGAAGATAAAAAATTAGATAAAGAAATATCTAAAGCTCAACAGGATGTTGGCTCACGTAGCGAAAGTGAACCACTTCAGATTGGGGTTGATCCTAAATCAGATGAAGGACTTGTAAAACAAGAGCTTATTGTAAAAACTCTTGTAAATAAACTATCTGATTGGGAGAACTGGCGAAAACCCTATGAAGATAAATGGGATGAAGCATATAGATTGTTCTTTAACAAGGATGATGAAGCAAAACTTCCTACACGAGCCAAGATATTTGTACCAATGATCTTTAGAATTATTGAATCAGGTGTACCCCTCATCACAAATACTATCTTTTCTTCAGAAAATCTATTCGATGTTGTACCTACCAATCCAAAAGATGCAGATATAGCAGAATTAATTAAGATTCTTTTAACATATCAACTTGGTCAGGCAAACTTTTTCCCTAAATTTATTGATTTTGCTAAACAATTGTGTCTTTATGGTACATCTTACTTCAAAGTTTATTGGAAAGTAGTACGAAAATGGGTTTGGGAAAGAACCCCTATACGCAAAGACGTATCTTTATTCGGTATACGCTTACCCGCACGAATAGTTGGATGGAAAGAAGAGAAAAAATTCAAGGTTACTGAAAGAAGGCCCGAAATTGACGTTTTAGACGTTCTCGATGTTTTTCCTGATCCTTCAGCTTCAAATGAGAGGGAAGGAGAGGGAGTATTTATCCGAACTTGGATGAGTATGGATGATTTAAGGGAACTGGGTGCTGGAAAATATCCAGTATATGCAAATACGGATAAAGAGACATTAACTAAAAAGGAAAAATCTTCTACAGATACATCTAGATCAGACAGACTAACTACAAGAGGTGTTAGTAGTGTTCTACCTACCAAAGCTCGTGGTGTAGAAGTCATGGAATGGTGGGGAAAATATGATTTAGATGGAGATGGTATTCGAGAGGAAGCTTATATTGTTATAGCTAACCGATCTATCTTGCTGAAAGCAGTGTCTAACCCATTTCACCATCAAAAACGTCCCCTTGTTCGCTCAGTTCTCTTTTCGGTTCCTATGGAATGGTTTGGTATCGGACTTGTTGAACCTATTGTTGATCAACAGCATGAACTTAATACAATTAGACGACAAAGACTTGATAATATTAATATGGTTCTTAATAGGATGTGGAAAGTCCTTGATACTGGAGATGTAGATACTACTCAATTAATATCTGCTCCAAACCATTTTGTTTTAGTTGGACAAATGGATGCATTAGAACCAATGGAGACTAAAGATGTTACCCAATCGTCTTATACAGAAGCTCAAACACTTATGCAGGAAATGGAGTCAACTACGGTTACGAGGGCAGCATCAGGCTTACCCGAAAGTGGGAGGCTTGGACGTACCGCTTCTGGTGCTCGCCTTATTGTTGGCCAGTCTCTTGAAAAGTTTTCTTTGGCTGTTAGGCTGATTGAAGAAACAGCTGTTAAACGAACATTAAGAATGATGCATCAGTTAAATTTACAATTTATAGACGATGATGACGTATTACGTGATCCAGGAATGTACGGACATTTGTTTGATCAAGATATGACTCCTGAAGCAATTAGAGCTGAAGTTAGTTTCCAAATGAAAGCTGCTAGTGAAATGATTAATTCAGAAGCAAAGATTAATCAGTTAGCATCCTTCTTGGGAATGGGTAAAGATGTCATGGAAGGTGAAACAATTGGTAAAGTACTTAAAAAGATTTATAAACTCATGGGATTTGATCCTGATGAGATTAATATAGTTGGACAGACAGCACCTCCAGCCCCACCTCCGCTACCAGCAGGGGACGGAGCAGGAGGAGATCCTAACTCTGCATTGGCAAATGAGATAGCTCGTAATGGAGCTCAATCACAACCATCAGCAGTTAGACCAGCACCACCTACATTACAATAGTTTATAGTTTATATTTTACTGTAAACTATAAAAGTAAAATAAAGGAGGCTCCCTGTGGAAGATCAGGATATTGCTAGACTGAACGCAAAACAGCTTGAAAGTTTGCACAAATTGTCAGCTCAGGCAAATATAATGAGAGAAATGTGTAAGACTGAAGGCTGGAAAGATTTAGAAAGACGTACAGAAGAATTGATCTTTGACAAACGTAAAAAATGGCTTAATCCCAAATTAAGTGATGAAGCTGCTAAAATAGTGAGGATAAAGGCTATGGCCTTGAAAGACTTCCTCGACCTAGTAAAGCAGGATCTCGTCAAAGGGATTAATGCCGAACATATTCTTGCTAAACACGCAAATTTTAAATCCGAGTCCCAGTAATTAACTGGTACAACTCGACAACAGGAGAACACAATGGACAATACCCAAAACGTTAATCCCGAAGCTGGGAAAACCAACGACGAGGCTGTCAAAGCTGGGCAAGACCAGCAACCTGTGGGGCCAGATGCTTCAACCACAGAAAATGACACCGCCAGCAAAACTGATGGAGGAGCAAATGGCGAGGATGCTCTTACACGCTTAACAGCAGAGTATGAAACTCTGCAAAAGCGGTATAAGGATGCAGAAAGAAAGATAACTGAATTAGGTCAGGATAGATCTCATATCTCAAAGAGTTTTGAGTCTCTAACTGGTCAGATTGCAGATCTTCAGCAGAAACTTGCTGCTGCAACCAAAAAACCACTTCCAAGCAAAGAGCAGTTTATTGCCGACTTACAAGCCAAAGGCATCGAGGCTCTAATGCCTTATATTAATGAGCCAGTAAATGAAGTCAAAACTCACTATGAGCGACAACTTGAGGAAAGAGATGAGAAAATGTTGAAAATGGAGTTAGCATTTGAAAAGGCTGATATGGCACGTGATGTTGCTAACTACCCAGGATTTTCAGAGCTCTGGCCTGAGATGCAGAAATTAGCTCGTTCTGAGAGTACACCCGTAAATTTCGATTTAGGGGTTAGACAATCACTCGATGCACTTTACAAACTTGCAAGAGCAGACCATAGCGGAGACGCTATTTTAGAAGCAGAAAAAGAGGCTAAAGCGAAAGCTGAAGCCAATCTCGCTAAAGAGGCTAAATCAACCGTAGCGGGTGGCGGTAAGAAAGGCAGTGCTACGCATATCTCTGAGGAAGAACTACGTAAAATGCCAGTAGACAAATTACGGGAGGTTGTAGCTCAGATGCATAGTGTTGCCGATAGAGACTAAAATTCTTATCGGAGGATACCAATATGGCCTTAAATCCAAATACAACTGGAACAGTAGGCTTTCCTAACGCTATTGCCATTTATTATGACAAGAAGCTGTTGGAGAGACTGGAAATCGAACTTCGGTTCGACCAGTTCGCTGACAAGAAGCCTATGCCAAAAAGAATGGGTAATGAGATTAAGTGGACTCGTTATACTAACTTTGCTGCTAACACCACACCACTTACGGAAGGGACAACCCCTAACGGTCTTACTCTGCAATCTGTTCAGATTAGTGCAATTCCCTTGCAGTATGGGGACTTTGTTACTCTGTCTGACTTCTTGATTGCAGAAGCGATTGACCCTGTTATTGAAGGAGCTCAAGATGTGCTTGGTTATCGTGCTGCGTTGTCAGCTGATACCTTGACTCGTGATGCTCTTGATGGTAACGTTACGGATCAGTTTGCCAATGGAGTTGCTAACGAAGCTGCTGTTGCAACAAACATGGCTGCGTCTGAAATTCGTACAGGGGTTAAAACTCTTCGGATTGCTGGTGTTCCCACAATCGGTGGAGAGTATCAAGTTATCATGCATCCTGCTCAGTCATTCGACCTTCAAGGGGATACTGCTGCGGGTGGATGGCTTGACATCAATAAATACACTTCTGCTACCCCCATGCTTCGTGGTGAGGTTGGGAAGCTGTATGGTGCTCGCATTGTTGAATCACCTAACGTGAAAGTCAATGCTGGTGCTGGATCTGGTGGAGCCGACACATACCATGCGTATATGTTCGGTAAATCTGCTTATGGTCTTGTGGATCTTGCTGGACAAAACATGAAAATGTATGCGAAACAGCTTGGTTCTGCTGGGACTGAAGATCCTTTGGATCAACGCTCCACTGTGGGATACAAATTCTCACATATTGCTAAAGTGCTGGAAGCTGCGAGAGCTATCCAGATTTACACCTTGGCGAGCTAATTAAATTGACTAACTCCCTGGGGAGGATAAAACCTCCCTGGGGACTGGTCATTAGGAGAAAATATGGCTGAAGAAAAAGAAACGAAAAAAGAAAAAATGGCTGAAAATCAGAATATGTCATCTGAGCCTATATTTCAATTTGATTTAGATTTAAATGAACTTCAAGTCCCTGCGTTGGAAGCAGGACAGACTGGTGAGGTTATTATTCCTGTTAAAGTTGTTCGATTTGGCAAAGAAAAAGTTACCGTTCTTAAAAATGGTAAAGCCAGGATGAATAAGGAGTTTCGGGATCTCACATCCTCAGAAATAAGAGAAACGCTTGATGTAGCAGAGAGGTAATAGATGGCTAACAAGCGTAGGCCACATCCATTAGATGGATCAGGTGATGATTCAGTACTTTCACCAAATCAAAATCAACCTAGCCTTCTTTTAACGGAAAGAGGTACTAATCGTACTGTTCGTTGGGAAGCAGATGCTAATGGTGCAGCTTATGTTAACGTTAAAGACACAAATAACGATACTTTACTTCATTCTGGATCAGCATCAACAGTAGCAGCGAGCACAGAAACAACGATTTCAACATTTATTGCTTCAGCCACAGTAAAAGTTTACAAAATTATAGCAACAGGTAGTGGATGTACAGATTTTACTTTAAGACATAATTTGACAGAAATTGGTTTTAAACAGACAAATATAGAAATGGGTGTTGAATTTACATTTGATAATGGATATCCAATAGATTTAAACGATACTCTTGATATTCGAGTTCAACACTATGTAACAGGAAAAACAAAAGATTTTAAGATGTTTGTATACGGAGCGTAATATGAATCCTAATCCACACTTATCTCGAAGAACAGATTTAGTTCCACAAGATGTATTTGAAATTAAGAAAACTAAAGAAATGGCTTTAGCTGCAATAGCGGTTCATAAACAAGATGCTAAATCAAGACTATCTAAGCTGAAACAGGACTTAGAAGATCTTAAAACTGCTGGAGTTAAAGCTATTGAACTATCAATTTTACAAGCAGAGGCTGAACTAAAACAAATAGAAGAGCACGAGAAGAGGATCATTTCTTCCGTAGATACTCAGCAAAAATAAATAAAAAAAGGAGGTGAATACATATGGCTCGTGATGCAATAAAAATATCAAAAAACTTAGATGACAATAGTATAACAAACCGCATTGACGTTAACATTAGTGATGGCGTTGAAAGTTTGTTAATCAATGCTGATGGCTCTATTAACTCTGTGGTTTCAGCTACTGACCTCGATATTCGAGATTTATCCCATGTTTCTGATAGCGTACAAGTTGGAGACGGAACAGAAATAATGCTCGTTAATGCTGATGGAAGCATTAATGCTGTGGTTACTGCTACTGATTTAGATATTCGTAATCTAAGTGCTTCTCAGGACAATGTGGCCATCAGTGATGGCACAGATACTCTTGCTGTTAATGCAGACGGAAGTATCAATGTTACACTGGTTGGAACCTCATTTCCTAGTAAAACTGATGATAGTGCGTTTACAATCGCTACTGATGCTGTTTCACCTATTGGAGCTTTGGCAGATGAAACTGCTCCTGACTCCGTAGATGAAGGAGATGTTGGACTTGTTCGCATGACGTTAGATCGTAAACTATTAACTCGTGTGGTTGGTCCTACTGATGCTAATCGCATGGATGTTGATGCTAGTGGTCATGCTCAAGTTGATATCGCTGCTTCAAGTGTTACGTTAACTGTCCAAGCTACAGATTTGGACATTCGTGATCTTTCAGCTGCTCAAGATAATGTAGCAATTAGTGATGGTACAGATACATTAGCTATTAATGCTGATGGTAGTATCAACGCTGTTGTTACAGCAACAGATCTTGATATCCGTAACTTGTCTGCTGCTCAAGATAACGTTGCGATTAGTGATGGAACTGATACTCTTGGCGTAAATGCCGATGGGAGTATTAATGCGGTTGTTACTGCAACTGATCTTGACATTCGGGATCTATCTCATGCTACTGATAGTGTGAAAGTTGGTGATGGTACTGACTTTCTTGCTGTTAATACAGATGGATCAATTAATGTCGTTACTCAGCCTTCATCTGGAACTCCAGTGAATGATTTTGATCAAGCTGCTGCGTTAGCGTCAGCTGCGTCAGATAATCATGATTATACTGCTTCTGGTGGAACTTTTGAAGTTCATGAAGTTTCCGTTAGTGGTGAATCTCTTGGGACATTTCAAATTCTGTTAAACGGGGTTGTCAAAGGATATCTCCGTACATCTGTTGAACATCCTAATGATCATTTCAAGTTTCCTGATGGAACTACGGTTGCTGATACTCAAGTTGTTCGAGTTGTTAGGACAAATGATTCTAACAAAGCTTACAACTTTGAAAGCACAATCAAAGGATATCAGAACTAATTTAATCTTCTGCTGCTAGGGGGCCTAAAAACCCCTTGGCAGTGGAAATAAACTTAAGGAGATAACAATGTCATTAAAAAAAGCCAACAACAAGAAAGAAGAATCAAAAGGAGTTCCTCTCTCAATTCGAGTCCCAAAAACGGATAAGTATACGGAGAGCTTTGAAGATACTCTTCAAAATATTCATGCCATTGCGGTACTGCAACTTAAACTATTTGGCCGATCAGGTTATCAAATTAAACTACTTGAAGCAATTTTAACAGAATTAAAAACACTCAATAAAGTAGTGGGGAAAGAATAATGGCTCGTGAGGAGTCTAGGCCTAGAATAATTGAAGATGGATCTACGGGGGATAGTCTAACGATTAATCCTAATGGTAGTCTTATTGGTCGAACTAGTTTAGAGCAACATTTATGTAAAGGAACACTGTATGCTGCTACTGCAGTACATACATTTAGTGGGACTACATTTGAAAATAAAATATTACTACGAAATCCCTCTGGTAGCGGTAAAAATATTTATTTTTATGACTTAAAGCATCTTCTAGACTTAAGTAGTAGCATAACTACTTTACATTCTTTGTACGTTGCAGTATACCGCAATCCAACAGTAAGTAGCAATGGAGCTACGATTTC
>Ga0180437_10010276_pt1 | contig 11440 bp, 6 predicted proteins | sample SS_ome_4_FD_132410 | JGI IMG/M metagenome (GOLD analysis project Ga0180437, IMG submission 132410) | Hypersaline lake sediment archaeal communities from the Salton Sea, California, USA - SS_3_D_1 metaG | ecosystem: Environmental > Aquatic > Non-marine Saline and Alkaline > Hypersaline > Sediment... | reverse complement strand
GTGTTGCGGGTATCGACCCCTGCAGTGCCGAAGCTAACGCATTAAGTGACCCGCCTGGGGAGTACGGCCGCAAGGCTGAAACTCAAAGGAATTGACGGGGCCCCGCACAAGCGGTGGAGCATGCGGCTCAATTCGAGGCTACGCGAAGAACCTTACCAGGGCTTGACATCTGCGGAACCCTGCTGCAAGGCAGGGGTGCCCTTCGGGGAGCCGCAAGACAGGTGGTGCATGGCTGTCGTCAGCTCGTGTCGTGAGATGTTGGGTTAAGTTCCGCAACGAGCGCAACCCTCGCCCTATGTTGCCATCAGTTCGGCTGGGCACTCATAGGGGACTGCCGGAGCAATCTGGAGGAAGGTGAGGATGACGCCAAGTCCGCATGCCCCTTACGCCCTGGGCTGCACGCATGCTACAATGGGCGGTACAGAGGGAAGCAATGCCGCGAGGTGGAGCCGATCCCAAAAAGCCGTCCTCAGTTCGGATCGGAGTCTGCAACTCGACTCCGTGAAGTCGGAATCGCTAGTAACTGCAGGTCAGCAACACTGCGGTGAATACGTTCCCGGGGCTTGTACACACCGCCCGTCAAGCGATGAGAGTCGGTTGCACCCGAAGTCACCGGCCCAACCCGCAAGGGAGGGAGGTGCCGAAGGTGCGGTCGGCGATTGGCGCTAAGTCGTAACAAGGTAGCCGTACCGGAAGGTGCGGCTGGATCACCTCCTTTCTAAGGAGTTCACCCAACCGGCGCCGGCAGGCACCCTTCGGGGAAGACCAACGGTGCCGACGGAACTCCAGGTCGATCAACCATCCGGACACTGTTGAGTTTTCGAGGTGGGTGAGGGCAGAGAGCCGCCAGGCAAACGAGCAGTTGACCGCGAGAGGGGTCTCCATGACCCCTCTCGAAGTGTATGTGGGTTTGGGCCTCTAGCTCAGTTGGTTAGAGCGCTGCCCTGATAAGGCAGAGGTGGCTGGTTCGAGTCCAGCGGGGCCCACCAGCCTTCCGGTAGAGGATTCGGGCAGGAGGCACGCTCCTGCCCTACGCATGTGGGGGCTTAGCTCAGCTGGGAGAGCGCCTGCCTTGCACGCAGGAGGTCAGGGGTTCGAATCCCCTAGCCTCCACTCATTCGTCTGGGAGCTGTTCGCGCCGAACCGGCGGACATGTCTCTGCTCTGCAACCTCATGGCCGCGAGTTCCCATCTCTCTCCAGCGCGCCGCCGGTGGACCCCAGCCCGGCGTGCAGCAAGCGTGCGAGGAGCCAGGAGGGGCCGGAACCGTACCGCCTCAGCAGAACGCCTCGTGTGGCCCTGTCACCATGGCTGACCGCCCTCCGCGCAGACGTGACACATGTCCCCCGAACGAAGCACGGGGGAGTGGGTATACTCACGGCGAGAACTGAATACGGACCCAGGTCCGGTCCCGGGAATCGTGCTGAGTGGGCGTTACATTCTCGATGTTGAGCACCGGGGCCGGACCTGGTCGCTCTTGGCGTCCTCGATGCGGGCCTCATCATGGTCCGATACAAAGGATGCCTTAAGGTGGCTGCTGGTTCATTGTAGGAACCGCTGCAGTTCTTGTACATAGTCCCGTCGTCCCCGAGCGAGGGATCCGCACGCCATCGAAACCGGCCTCGTCAACTGCATACCCGAACCTGTGCGTCTGTGGTTGTAGCAGCACAAGCCCGCGCACGTTGTCTTCGTCCGCGCGAGGAAGGCGCGCCTTCTCTGGGAAAGGAGTTCAGGTCCTGCGGGACGACTTTCAGACGCGAAGGGACTCCGGCCCCATGAAGCTCGACCGTCGGGAATTCTTGCGATTGGCAGCACTGGGGACTCTCGCTGGTTCTCTGGCGAACACGGGCTTCTCGACACCGGAGGGAGATAGAGGAGAATGCACGATGGCACATGAACTTCCCCCTTTGCCGTATGGGTATGACGCGCTGGAGCCGTACTACGACCAGCAGACGCTGCGACTGCACCACGACAAGCACCATCAGGGCTACGTCAGCGGTCTAAACGCCGCCGAGGAGCAGGTGCAGAAGATGCTCTCCACGGGCGAGTTCGCGGGAGCGAAGGCGGCCTGCAAGGCGCTGGCCTTCCACGGCTCCGGCCACATTCTGCACTCGATCTTCTGGGCGAACATGAAGCCCGGGGGGGGCGGAAAGCCCACTGGAGAGTTGGCGAAGGCAATCGACGCGCAGTTCGGAAGCTTCGAAGCCTTCGAGAAGCTGTTCCTCGCGGCCACCAATGGCGTCGAGGGGTCTGGGTGGGGAATACTGGCCTACCGGAAGATGGACGACTCATTGGTGGTGCTCCAGGCGGAGAACCACGAGAAGCTGACCCAGTGGGGTGTCACGCCGATGCTGGTCCTGGATGTGTGGGAGCACGCCTACTACCTGAAGTACCAGAACAAGCGGCCCGAGTGGACGCAGACGTTCATGGACAATCTGGTCAATTGGGATGACGTCGCCCAACGCTACGCTGCGGCGAAGAAGTAGGCCGTCGGAAACGCGGCCGCGCTTCTCGGAGGGCGCCACAGAAGGCGCCCTCCTTGTGTGGCACCTCCGTGCTGTCAAAGGGCGCGGCTATGGGGCCGCTGCGCGGAGCACGCGGGCTATGAGGTCGGCGAGCTGTTCTCTTGCGGTGAAGAGTGCGTCTGGTTCCCCGCACCATTCGGTGAAGCTCCGCACCACGGACTGATCACTGAGCCATTGTGTGGCCTCGGCGGCCAGGTCGCTATTGGAGCCGGTCGCCTCCAGGATCTGGATACCCCTTTCGAGTAGCCACAGGTACTCGTAGTCCTCCAGGCCGTCGCGCAACGCCTCGAGGCGGATCGACGAGAGGGCGGTACCAGCGGGGCCCGGATAGATGAGGTGGCCGTCGCCGTTGTACTCGTTGTGTCTTCCGCCCCAGTCTTCGATGAAGTTCGCGGCCACCCAAGGGCGGTTCGGCCACTTCCCTTCGGGTGTCTGCCCTTCGAGGTTGGCCTCTCCCCAGTAGTTGGCGCTCCAATAGAGGAAGCCTTCGATGTCGTGCTTCCAGTAGAGCCAAGGCAGGATGCGACAGTCGATGAGCGGGTAGTCGATGAAGATGTTCGGATAGGGGTGTCGAACATCGCAGGCGACGTACATCCAGAGCACTCTGTTCTCGCGGCGCCATCGCTCGACATTGGCGGTTGCCTCCGCGCCGCCGCGCGCAATGTTGAGCATGTGGAGGCCCCAGATGTCGACGTGGCTCTGGCACTTGTTGACGAGCGGGCCGGTTACGGGCCCGTCCAGCCGGCCCAGCAGCGAGGGCTGGGCGCGCCGTATCGTCTGCAGTTCCTTCAGCACCTGCTCCGCGTATTCGTCGCGCGGTTCGTCCCAGACCATCACGAAGGCGCGCTCCCGCCAGCCGCGCTCGTCGAGGTGTCCTGCAAAGTCGCTCAAATAGGTAACGATGCGGTCCTGCTCCTCCGGCGTAAGGTCCGGCCCCTTGTCCAGGAAGCCAGGCAGACGTGCCGCCTGGAAGGCGGTGAGGCCGCGGGCGAAGCAGTACTCCAGCCGGCGGTCGAATGCCTGGTAGTCGAACGGCGGCATCGCGCGGCCGTCGATAACGGCCTGCACGCCCTCCTTGAGGGGATCGCCGAGGTCATCGCTGCTGAGGCGGTGGGTGAAGAGCATGTCCCAGTAGCTGCGGAGGGTGGGTTCGGACAGAGGCTCCTGGCCGTAGAAGCGCGCAAGCACGTGAGGGTAGATGGCGATGGCGGAGGGCAGCGGCGGCGTCGCGCCGAGCCTGAAGTCCCACACCTTCAGCTCGACCTGAACTTCGCCCTGAGCGCCATCCTCGGCGGACACCCGGACGGCCCCCGTGTATCGCCCGGGAGGGGCTGACGCGGGGATGTGCACAGTTACCCAGAATGGCTGTCTCTCGCCGGCGGCGACATCCACGGGCTCTGGAGGCAAGAGCGGGTCGGGCCACCAGCCGACGCGATCCACCTGGTAGACGGGGCGCTCTGTCTCAACATAGCCGACGGGATTGACATAAGCCCTCCCGGCGGGGATCACGGCCTCTCCCTCGTCGCTGCGAAGGTCGGAGAACTCGACCACGACGGCCCGGAGCGGCCGCTCGGCCGCCACGACGACCTGGAACGATTCTCTCTCATGGCCGCAGGCACCGATGCGCGCGGGGCCCCGCAGCAGGGGAGGCTCTTGTGGCTCGGGCCGGCGGAATACCTTCGTGAGGCTGTCGGCAACGAAGACTTCCATGCTATATGTCCTTTCTCGCTATGTATTCAGCAGGCACCACGCGAGGGGCCCCGACCGTAAGAGTGCTGCAGGCCGATCGGATCCAGGGCTTCGCAGCACATCGATTTCCGATCCAAGGTGGCCGCGCTACTCGCTCGCGGCGGTGCGAATGGCGGCAGCGGGAAGTGGCAGCTCTCGGAGCCGGACGCCGACCGCGTCGAAGACCGCATTCGCGACCGCGGCGGCGACTGCACACAGGGCGGGCGTTCCATCCCCGCCGGGTGGAAGCTCAGGGCGCGGCAAAAGGATGGCATCGATCTCGGGGACGTCCCGGAACGTGGGAATGGGGTAGGAGGCGAAGCTGCGGGTCAGGATCCGTCCCTGCTCGTAGCGCACCGCTTCCCGGAGGGCGAAGCCGAGAGCCATGACCACGGCGCCTTCGATCTGGTTTGTCAGGTTATCGGGGTTGACGATCAGGCCGCTGTCTTGCACGACGACGAGACGGCGCACGCGCACCTGTCCGGAGAGACGCTCGACCTCCACCTCGGCGATCTCTGCCACGCAGCCACCGGCATCCTGCGCGCAGGCAAACCCCACGCCCAAGCCCGTGGGCGCACGACGCGGCCGCCAGCCGCACCGCGCGGCGGCAGTCTTTGTAACGCGGATCATCCTGTCATCGGAGAGATGACGGAGCCGGAAGGCGATCGGGTCCTCGCCCAGCTCGCTGGCGACGTGGTCGACGTGCACCTCGCGTGCGAACACATTCGCGGGGCCGCCAGCGCCGCGCCACGGTCCCTGACGCAATGGAGCATCGCATCGATACGAGCGCAGACGTTGGTGCGGAAAGTCGTAGGGTGGGGAGGCGCCGCGTATGCCACAGTTGAAGACATCGCAGTCCCAGGCAACGATTCCTTTGGCTTCGCTGACACCGCACCGCAGGTCGATGAGCGCGGCCGGACGGAAGTAGTTCCAGGTGAGCTCCTCTTCGCGAGTCTGCGTGATCATGACTGGGCGGCCGATGGCGCGGGCGAGGCGCGCGGCGTGCACGGAGGTGTCCGCTCCATCCTTTCCGCCGAAGGCGCCGCCGACGTCGGCAGTGATGACACGCACCTGGGTCGCGGGAATCCCGAGGGCCTTCGCCACTGCCTCGCGGTGAGCGAATGGCCGCTCCGTGCTGGCGTATACGACACACGTGTCGTCCTGTGGGGTCGCCACCGCGGCGTGGGGCTCGATCGGGGCGTGGGCGACGAAGGCCGTACGATAGCTGGCACTGTAGCCGCGGCGCGCGCCCGCGAGGGCGGCCTCGACGTCGCCCACCCGGCGAGCCGGCTCGGCGAGCTGCGCGCTCGACCTGAGATGCTGGTAGAGGGTGGACATCTGGGGATGCGCGCCCTCATCCCAGGTCGCCTGGACGCGGCGAAGTGCCTTCTTCGCCAGATCCGGGCGAGAGGCGAGGACGGCGACGAAGTCGTCTTCGGCGACGACTGCAATGACCCCAGGCTGGGCATCCGCGGCCCTCGTGTCGGCCTGGACAAGACGGGCGCCGAGGCAGGGCGGACGAAGGAGCTCTGCGTAGGCCATGTTGGCGAGCAGGAAGTCGGCTGCGTACCGCGCCCGGCCGCGAACGATGGCCGGCCCCTCCAGTCGTGGTATGGACTTGCCGATGACCTCATGCTCGCGTGGTGGCGTGAGGAGTGTTGGCCGGTCGAGCCGGCGGACCAGCCGACGGTTCTCCACCAGCTCTCCTATTGACACCGCGGTCTCGGGGCGAGAGCGGAGCGCGACCCGGCCGTCGTGCAGCGTCACTCGGTCTCGCGACACATCCCACCTCTCGGCGGCCATCTCCGCAAGGATCTCTCGGGCTTCGGCCGCGGCGGCGCGGACCCGCATGCCGACCGTCGCGAGCGCGGGCCGGGCGGGGTCAGGCTCCCAATCCGGGGCGCGTGCCGTATCGCCGAGCACGACCTCGACAGCGGAGAGCGGCACGCGAAGCTCCTCTGCGGCCATCTGGGCGAGGCACGTGCGAAGTCCCTGCCCGACTTCGGGCGTAGGCGCAAAGATTGTGACGCGCCCGTCGGCGCGTATGCGAAGCCAAGCGTTCAGGTCGTCGGCCGGGTTCGGGCGGGGCTCTACTTCGGCCGCGGACTCGGCCACCGGGGCCAGCCCGAAGAGAACGACGATCCCGCCCGCGAATCGGAGAAACTCCCGCCGCGTCATGCCGGCGGAACTCACGGACGCCTGCTCGCGCTCGCCGATTCCCTCGCCCATCCGGCTCCCTTCGCTATTCAGACATCCTGGCGGCCGCGAGCTGCACGGCGCGTATGATGCGCGAGTAGACGCCGCAGCGGCACAAGTGGCCGGCCAATGCCTGTCGGATCTCGAGCTCCGTCGGGTCCTGATTTGACCGGAGGAGCGCAACTGCACCCATGATCATCCCCGGGGTGCAGTAGCCGCACTGGAAGGCCTGGGTCTGGAGGAATGCCTCCTGCACGGGGTGCAGTCGGCCCTCCGGCGCCAGCCCCTCTATCGTCGTCACAGAACGGTCCTCGACGTGGCCTACGGGAAGGATGCAGGACCGAACGGCTTCGCCGTCAACGAGGACAGTGCAGGCGCCACATTCGCCTGCGCCACAGCCGTACTTCGTGCCGGTAAGGCGCAGGTCGATCCGCAGCACGCTGAGCAGACTGCGGGAGGCGTCCACCTTCAGGCCGTACGGAGTCCCGTTTACGCGTATGCGGATTCCGCCGCCCTGGTTCGCCACGCCGCGCTCCCTTCCGGCAGTTTCTTCCGGGCTGCACGCGTGTTCTCCTGCGGGGCCGAGCTGCCACAGGAAGACGGGGCGCGCTGCGGAACTGGAAGACAACTGAGAGAGAGGGCTTCGGTTGTCGGAAGAGGAGCGAGCCGACCTCGTGTCGCACCTGACGGAGCTGCGCGCGCGCCTGCTGCGGACGCTGCTCTACGCGGCGCTCGGCATGGCGGCAATGTGGGCGGTGTACGATCCGGTCTACCGCTTCCTGGTGCGGCCGATCCGGGAGCCCCTGGAGAGCGTGGGCGGACAACTCACAGTGCGCGGTCTGCTCGAGGGCTTGCTGGTCAAGCTGGAGATCGTGCTCGTCGGCGGCCTGATCCTGGCTGCGCCACTGGTGCTGTACGAAATCTGGGCATTCATTGCGCCAGGACTGACGCGGAGCGAGCGACGGGCGACCCGGCCGTTGGTGCCCGTGGCCGGCCTGCTCTTCCTGCTGGGTGTGGCGATGGGCTACGTGATCACGAAGCCAACGGTCGCGGTGCTGCTGCGCTATATCCCGCCGGAGACGCATGCGTGGCTCACGCTCAACGAAACGGTGCTGCTGTTGCTGAAGTTCTACCTGGCCTTCGGGCTCGGGTTCCAGCTTCCCATCGTGATCGTGCTGCTGGCCAAGATCGGGATCGTTGACTCCCGGATGCTGAAGCGGCGCTGGCGGGAGGCGGTCGTAGGGGTCTTCGTGCTGGCCGCTGTGATCACGCCGACCTGGGACCCGATCACCCTCACGGTGGCGGCGCTGCCGATGGTGCTTCTCTACGTTGGCACCATCGGCGCGGTCGCGTTGGTGGAGCGCCGGGCGCGAAAGGCGGGCGCGACGGAGGACTCGCTGGCGGGATAGCCAGCCGTGCCTCCCGGCGGGTCAGTGCTCGACGGTCACGTCGCCGCGGATGGCCTCTTCGGCGTGATTCTCGATGCTGGTGCGAACGGCCCTGATGCCGGCCGCTCCTTCTATCGCGCAGATGCCGACCCGCTGAGTGCGCTGTGCGCCTGTGCGCGTGTCCCGGATGGTGCTCTCCTCGAACAACAGGTCGGTGGTAGCACCGTCGATGTAGATGCCGCAGTCGGCATTGTCTTCGATCACACAGCGTCGGAAGGTGTTGCGGCTTCCTACGTTGGTTGGTTTCTCGGGGCGGAAGTAGACGCCGTGCGATTTGTTGCGCCGGATCACACTATCAACGAACACGTTGTCCGTGTCCTTGTGCCCGATGGAAATGCCGTGGCCGCCGTTGTCCGCGAGTTCGTTCTGCTCGAACCGGCCGTCCTGTACCCGCCAACAGAGAAACAGCCCATCGCCATCGTTGTCATGTGAGCGACACCCGCGGATGAGTGGGCGCACCGAGCCGGTGCCGGGGTGCAGGCCGAGGCCGCTCGTGCGAGCGACCTCGCAGTTCTCGACGACGATGTCCTGGGTCGTCTGGAAGCTGATGCCGTCACCGTGGAAGTCCCTCACGGTGCAGTCGGCGATCCGGCAGCGGCGCGCGCGATGAAGGTAAATGCCGCCGCCGACGCATCCGTTGATTGGCCAGTTGCTCTCCCGGTTTCCGTCCACGCAGAGGTTGGCGATCGTCGCCGAATCGACGTCCACGCCTGCGACGAGGGGGAAGGCGTTCACCACGGCGCCCCCGCTGTCGGCGTCGTAGTCGGCGAGAAACTCGGCATCGACGTAGATGACATCGCCCTGGACGAGCGTGATTGTGGCGACGGTCTCGTGCCATCCGCCGGCGCGGTCATCGGCGACGAGGATGCCCATGCCGGGCCGGAAGCCGCCCGGATGCCGGACGGTCACCTTCCTCTGCCCGTAGTCGGCGTCCACAGCAAATTCGCTGCGCGCGCCGTCGCACTTGCGGAGCACCGTCTCCGGGCCTGCCCCGGTCAGTCGCACGTTGCGGTGGAGACGGAGGGTGTTGAAGAGTGTGTAGGTTCCGGGGGCGACTTCGACGGTTCCACCGCCGTAGCTCCCCACTGCGTCGAGCGCCTGCTGAATGGCGACGTTCGTGTCGCCGACGATGTCGCCCTCGCTCATGCCCACTCTCACGATCATATGCAGTCTCCTCGGCGCGAGTCGCCCCGCGAACGCCGCACGGAAGGAAGCTCTTCTGCGGCAGGGAAATGGATTCGGTCCGGTGCTAACAAGACCTGCCTGCGGGAGAGGGCGGCCGGCGGCACCAACGAGGTGGATGATGGCCTACAGTGACACAGCGAACACGGCTCCAGGCAGCGACGCGAGGGGGCGGCGCGGCTGGGCGGTCGTCGTATACCTGCTTTTCTTCCTGTCGGGCACGACCAGTCTTATCTACGAGGTCGTGTGGGTTCGGGAGTTCGGGCTGGTCTTCGGGATCACTGTGTATGCTGTGAGCACGGTCCTGGCGGCCTTTTTCGCGGGGCTGGCCATCGGCAGCTACGTCGCGGGACGAGTGATCGACCGGACGCGGCTTCACCCTCTACTCGTGTACGGGAGTCTGGAGGGCGTGGTCGGGGTGTACGCGCTGCTGCTGCCCGCTTTGCTGCGGCTGGTCGAGGCCAGCTACCCGGCGGTGTACACTCAGATGAGCGAGAGCTTCAGCCTGTTTACGCTGTTTCGATTCGTCGTGTCGTTCGTGCTGCTGGCAGTCCCCACCACTTTGATGGGCGCGACGCTCCCCGTCCTCAGCAAGCTGATGGTCGACCGAGAGGAGGTGCTCGGCCTCAATGTGGGCCGGCTGTATGCCGTGAACACATTCGGGGCGGTCGCCGGCACGTTCAGCGCGGGATTCCTGCTGCTCCCGGCGCTGGGGATGTCCAGCACGACCCTCGCTGCTGCCATGGGGAACTTCTTCCTGGCTGCGATGGCTGTCCTCTTGAGCGCCTCGCCGAGCTTCGCCGCGAGGCGCGGGCCCGCTCAGCAGCCCGAACCCGCGGCGCCACCTGCGCCGCTGCGCCGGTCGGAGCGGCTCATCCTTGCGCTGGCATTCTCCTCTGGGCTGGCCATACTCGCCCTGGAGGTGGTGTGGACGCGCAGCCTGGTGCTTGTCCTAGGTGCGTCGACCTACGCCTTCTCGACGATGCTGACCGCCGTGCTGGTGGGGATCGCGGCGGGCAGCGCCGTTTTCGCGCCGGTGGCCGACAGAATCCGCAACCGGGGCGCGCTCGCCGCGGCGCTACTCTTCCTGGGAGGCTTCTGTGCCGTGCTGGGGCCGGCCATCATGAACCGACTGCCGTTCGCCTTTCTCCGGCTTTACGACTGGACCTCCGGTGTGTGGGCTCTGGTGGTGCTCACGCAGTTCGTGGTGAGTTTTCTGCTGGTCTTCATTCCAACATTTCTGTCGGGGGCGAGCTTCCCGATCCTCGTACGCATGTATTCGCTCGGCATCGGGCGCGTCGGACGGACGGTCGCCGACGTCTATGCGGTGAACACGCTGGGCGGCATACTCGGCTCTTTGATCGGCGGCTTCGTGCTTGTCAAGTACCTCGGCCTGCAGCCGTCGCTGACGATGGCTGCACTGTTTCTGATGCTTGTAGGCGGCACGCTGGCCGTGGGGCTTGCAAAGCCGTGGCCCCGGGGCCTGCGCACGGGCGTCGCGACGGCGGCGACAGCGGTCGTGGTGCTCTTGGTATTCGTACACCCACGCTTTTCGACGAAGCTTCTCTTCGCTGGATGGGGTCCGTTCGCGGGCGGCTACTATGTGAGCTGGATGGGCGGCTCGACGGTAGATGTCACGGACCGGTACATGCAGCGGTTGCTGTACCACAAGGAGGGTGTGACGACTTCGGTCGATGTGCTTGAGACGGGCTGGGGAGACAAGATCATCTCGATCAACGCGAAGCCGGTTGCCACAACCTACCTGTACGACATGCGTCTGCTGCGGATGGCCGGACATCTTCCGGTGCTGCTCCACGCGGATCCCAAGGAAGCGGTCGTGATCGGGATGGGGGCAGGCGTGTCGAGCGGCTGTATCGCCATCTACCCCGCCATTGAGCATCTGACGATCGTCGAGATCTCGCCGGAGGTGCCGGGCGGCACAGAGAAGTTCGCGGAGTGGAACTACGATGTGCTGAGCAACCCGAACGTGGATGTGGTGTTCAACGATGGCGCGAACTACATGAAGGCTACGCGGAAGCAGTTCGACATCATCAGCTCGGATCCATTTCACCCCTTCGTGTCGGGAGCCGGGACGCTGTACTCCCGCGAGCACTGGGCGGCGTGCAAGGAGCACCTTCGCGAGGGCGGGATCATTGCGCAGTATCTCCCGCTCTATCACCTATCGGCGAGCGACTTTGCAACGATCATCGGCACGTTCGTGGATGTATTCCCAAATGCCTCGATGTGGTTCTGTGGGGTCGACACAGTGCTCATTGGGTCGAAGGGCCCGCTGCGGGTCGATCTCGACCGGATGGCGGAACACATGTCAGATTCGACGGTGGTCTCGGCGCTGCTGGAGATG
>Ga0180437_10010275_pt1 | contig 11442 bp, 14 predicted proteins | sample SS_ome_4_FD_132410 | JGI IMG/M metagenome (GOLD analysis project Ga0180437, IMG submission 132410) | Hypersaline lake sediment archaeal communities from the Salton Sea, California, USA - SS_3_D_1 metaG | ecosystem: Environmental > Aquatic > Non-marine Saline and Alkaline > Hypersaline >... | reverse complement strand
TTCTTTGATTCGGGGGGCTTTGACTCAGGCTTTTTTAATTCAGATTCTATTTCAGGAAATAATGAATCAGCAGTAACCTCTCCATCTTTGACAGAGCGAGCCATTGCTCTTAAATCAACGATATCTTTTGCCGTAATCTTGTCCACTGGCTTTTTTCTTTCAGCTTCAATTCTCTCTGGACTTATGCCATAATCATAAAAAAAATCCACAATTTTAGACCGGGCTTCAACAATATTATGGTATTCATCGATACTTTGGAGTTCTGAATCTTTTGCAAGAGCAATCAATGTTTCAATCATCCATTGGGGCATCACTTGCAGGATGGCATTTCTGATGGCCTTGCTTTGCGCCAATTGGAAAACCATATCTTCCTGACGGCCCCGGTCCATTTTGCCACTTATTATTTGACCTTTTCGCTGTCTGAATATCCGGGGCAGGGTAAGCCCTGACTCAAGATCAATAAATGTTACTGTAAAAATATAATGAGTAATAGTCTCTTCACATTTTACATCCAGAGCATTATTGCCGTAATTTCTGGCAAATGCTCTTGCCATATCAATGCTTCCTCCTTCAATAGGGACTTTTCTGCCTTTCGTTTTATCATAGACCATCCAGCTATAATAAAAACTGTCTCCTGCAAGTCCAGCTTCCTCCTTCATCTTCCCGAAGACTTCGGTAATTGACCGCGCTTTGGGCACAACCATTGCGGTGGTATATGCTGTTTTTACCTGTACCATATTATCAGGGGCTTCAATAACTGCAAAATCTCCTGCATTTTGGCCTGTTATAATTGGGGGATCAAATTTTTTTTTATCTTCCATTAATTTCTCCTTATCTATGGTTTTTTCTGTGTTCAGGAATATATCTGCATGTCCAAAAATAACCGCACCATTTTGGAGAACATTTCCAATGGCCCGATTCAGCAGGCGGGAATATACCTGCCTTGATCATTTGAAGCATAATGCCTACTTTCTCATTGAAATTTATGAAATTCTGCCGATGGTATTCTGTATCAACTTCCACCGATTGGTGGACAGGGGTTTTATTTTTGACAAAAACCTCAAAGCTTATCTTCTTGGGCATAAAGCCTGCGTAGTGGTAAACAAGTTCAGGATAAAGGGCATACTGAGGGAAATAGCTGAAAACCTTATTCACTCCCCACCTGGCCCCCGCTGTCTTTATGTCCGGCAACCATTCATCTGTTGTCAGAATATCAAGAGTTCCCCTGTAAGGAATGCCGAAATCAGATGGCATCCATATTTCTTGCTCTACGTATTCGGGAAATATTCGGGGAGCAAGTTTTTTTCTGTAAAGTCTTGCCAAACCAACTGTCGTATCAATTCCCTGGGCAAGGTTTTTTTTTGAGGCTGAAACTTCTTCTGGAGGGAAAAATACCCCCTTCATACAAGCCGAAACATAACTATCCCTCGCGACATCACAAATAACAGATTCCGGCTCATCAATTCCAGTTATCATCTTTTTGGTATGGTTATACTCTGAGCCTTTATGCAAACCAGTGCCTATTCTGGCAGCTATCCCAGGGGGCATCCTTTCATTCAAGAAATGTGATCTCCTTACAGATTCCGGGCATTTTTCCCATTGGGAAACAAGTGATTGGTTTATGTATTCAAGCATTTCTTAAAGCCCCAATTATTCTCAAGATATCTATCACTGCTTCTCCTATTTGGCTTAGTGGATTTTAAAACGCTTCTTATTCGATGATTCATTTTTTGCCTCGGAATCATCTTAGGATTCATTTTTTTAACAGGCATGGAACCAATAGAAAAACGGTTATTGTTATTATTTGAATCCTTGAGATATCCGATTAATAACTCAAATTCTTTATGCAATGTCTCTTGATCTGCAATAATTTCAGAAAGTCCTTTTCCAAAAGAGATATCAACAATGGTTATTTGCAAAGCCCTGCTGACCTCAATTAGAGCTTCCCTTAAACCCTCAATAGCTTCACAACTTTCAGAAACAGCTATTCGTAATAGAATCTCAAATTCATTACTATGAACAAAATCAGGGTCCCGGGCTATTTTATGTATGATTTCTTTCATAAAGGGAGAGTAACTGATCAATATTATATTGTCAAGACCTTTTGTGCTTATTAAGCACATTTTTTTATTAGTATTATTTTCGATCAATTTATATGAATATTTATTTTTGTGCTTGACAAGCACAATGCATTCTGATAGTCACTCATTATTATGAGTATTCTGTCAAAAAAAATAAAAGAAATCAGATTGAAACTTAAACTGACTCAAAAAGAATTTGCTTACATTTTGGGGATTCCACGATCCAATATAGCAAACTATGAGACAGGACGTGTTGTTCCACCAGGGGATATTACTTGGAAAATCATGAAGCTTGAGAAAGGTAAGGGAACACGCACAGGAAAAAGCAAGAAGGAAATGGAAGTCTTAATTGGAAAAGTTTTTGATGGTCCCGGCCTTTATACAAGCGATTCCAACACGTATCTTATCACTAAAAATCTGTCTGATGAGTCATTCGACATATTATCATATAATAAGCCTGTTACTAATTTACATGATACAGAATGGAAACAGATTGAAAAAAAATGGGAAGAATCTTAACATACCAAATCCGAGAAAGCTGAAGAAGACAAGAGGAGAAATGGAGGGGTGGAAGATATAAAAAAAATGATAAAAAAAAAATACGGAACCATAGCTAATTTCTGCGGGCACGCAAACGTGAATGTCCAATATTGCAGAATGATTGCAAATCGAAAAGTCACTCCCGGCCCCAAAACACGGGCTGAGATCAGTTTTCTGCTTGACCGTGCGCCAGAAGAAATTTGGCCTGAATTGCGGGGCAAACAAAGGCGATTACCACAATACTATTTTAGACAGGGGGAACAATGAAAAAAATGGCAAAAAAGTGTACTGAATGCACAATCGGTCATGTCGCAGACCGGTTTGTAACAAAAGCCACTTATAGAGAAGCAGTCTTAAAGCTTGAAGAAAAAATAAGAGAATTTAACACTACAAGAAAGCAGTGCCACATCCTGGATTTGCAGCCTTTTTTAACTTCTGCCCCAATTGTGGCACAGAGATAGATAAAGCTGCCCCCCAAATGGATGAGAGAAAGGGGTAATATGAAAGATTTTAAGGGAAACATAATTTATACTCCGAAAGGGCTGGCACGGGAATACGCACCTCTCGCAGCTAATTTATATACATCCTGCCCGCATGGTTGCACTTATTGCTACTGTCCTCGGATATTAAAAATGGCCGAGCCTAAAATGTTTTTCTCAGATAAACCCAAGATAAGAAGAAACCTTCTTGGCGGCATTGAAAATGATTGCAAGAAATTGGTCAAACATGGGATAACTGACCAGCCAATTCAGTTGTCTTTTATTGGTGATCCTTTGGGTTATGGTCATGAACTGCCGATTTCGGTAATCAAAATTCTAAAAAAATATGAATTGCCCTTCACCATACTGACTAAAGCTGAACTTCCCACGGTTCGTGAAGTTTTAAAAGTCATGGAAGGCTATCCAAAATGTTCTTTCGGTGTTTCCTGCGTATTCCTGAATGAAAAAAAAGCCCTGGAATATGAACCTTTTGCCGAATTGCCTGATAATAGATATTATGGAATGCTTGAAGCGCATTTAAGAGGAATAAAAACGTGGGTAAGTGTTGAACCAGTAATCGAACCCAACGAGGCCCTACTGTGCATTGGAAGGCTGCTAACAATAACGGATTTATTCTGGATTGGCAAAATCAACCATCAAAAAAACATGGGCAAAGATGTGGACTGGAAAGCATTTTGTGGACGGATTTTAGAAACAGCGGCTATATACCCTGAAAAACAGTTCAAAATCAAATCGAGCCTTGAAAAGTATATGGAGAAATAATGGAAATTGTATTGATTGAACCGACAGACAATGATGTATATATCAGATTGAAATTAAAAAAAAATCTCCTTTATTTACAACAATATTTGGGAAGATGTACTTGTAAATATGATGCTAATAATGATCCTTTTATGATTGAAGCCGCTGCGTATATTGAGGGAGATTTTATGAATGGTGTCAATGATATAATCGAAAAAAATCTTGACACTCAAAAATATATAGAACATTTGAATCACAAAATTAAAACCGAAGGCATGAATGCCAAATGCCGTATAACTGACCCAAGCTGCCAAAAGGATACATCATGCTCGTAAATATTGCGAGGGAATACGTTCTTTCAGGTTTGTCCGTGATTCCGACTTACGCAGGAACAAAAAAACCAGGAATTATTGATGAAAATCTCGATGATAAAAAAAAGTATAAATGGGGAGCTTACAAAAAAAGAGTCCCCAATGGGGAAGAAATAGAAAGATGGTTTGGTAATAATGGTTATTCCATAGCTACAATTGCCGGAAAAGTTTCCCAAAATCTGGAGGTTCTTGATTTCGATTGTAAAGGGGAAGTTTATAGAGACTGGGCTAAAATAATAATTTCTAAGAAAAAAGAATTGTTTAAAAGTTTGGTTATCGAAAAGTCTCAATCAGGAGGATATCATGTTTTTTACAGATGTCAAGAAACACCGATTCCGGGGAATACAAAATTAGCAAAAAAAAGAATCAAAGTTGAGGGTGAAGGATATTTTGACTATAAAGAAAAAAAACTACAAGCCAAACTAATTGATGGAGTTTGGTATATTTTCCCTGATTTAATTGAATCAAAAGGTGAGGGAGGGTATGTTTTAGTCGATCCATCTCAGGGATATAAATGCATCCAAAATGATTTAACTCAAATTCCGACAATATCACAGACGGACCGAGATTTTTTGATAAAAACAGCATTAAGATTTGATGAAAATGTACCAAAACCACCAAAAATTCCTGAAAAAAAATATTCTGCTGATTATCAAAACTCGGAAACTCCCTGGGACAAATTCAATTCAGAAGCCGGGCCTGATACAATCCTTGATCTTCTTCTTTCAGATGGCTGGCAGACAACAGGAAAAAATGGTGTCACACCGTCAGGAGGGAAAACAATATATTTGAGCCGACCTGGTAAAAATCCCCGGAAAGGTCACTCAGGGAGTATTATTGAAGGAAATATTTTTTATTGTTACACCACCAATGCACACCCATTTGAGGGTGAGGTAAGTTATTCACCCTTTGGTGTATATGCAATGACCAAATTCAATGGTGATTATTCCCAGGCAGCCAAGTCGCTTTGGGCTGAAAACAGAAATAACTCTTCTTCATCCAGTACAAAAACGCCAAAACAACCCTTATCAAGACCAGGGGATTTCATTGTGATCCCTTTGAATGAATTTCAAAATGATAATTTCTTTGCCGACGCGCAAACCCGGAACAAATTTATAAACCATATACAAAAAAGATATGCAGGATCACAGAAAGCGGGGGCTTCACCTCCCCCTAAGTATGGTCAGGTATCTGTAAAAGTCAAAGATTATGTGGAAGAAAGTCATGGGGCTTTTACAGTTAAAGATTTGTACTCAGAGCTATCTCTGAAAACAGATTCCGAAAAAACAGCAGCGAGAAGGGCTATAAAAAGGCTTCTTGATAAGGAAATAGTTGAAAGAATTGGCACAAAAAATGGAGTTTATCGCAAAATTGAGACAGACCTTGATGAATTGGATTTACTTAATGCTCCATCAGGGAAAACAAATATTTGGCTCCCTTTGGATGTAGCCTCAATGGTTGATATTTATCCTGGTAACATAATACTTATTTCCGGGGAAAGAAATGTGGGTAAAACCACATTGAACATGATCACCGCAGTTAATAATTTGGACATCTTTAACCAGGTTCATTATTTCAATAGCGAAACAGGCGCAACCCAATTTAGAAATAAGCTGATAAAAATGCGAGACAAAAATAATGATCCTGTAGAAATAGAAAAGATAATAGGAAATGGCTTTAAGGTTTATAATCGATCAACTGATTTCCCTGATGTTATACAGCCCGGGAAAGGCAATTTAAATATTGTTGATTGGATTGAAATACCAGATGATTTTTGGAAAATGGCTGGCATTCTTGCAGCCATCCATAAAAAGTTAGATGGAGCAATAGCTATTGTCAATGTCCAAAAAAATACAGGCACGGATGTCGGCCAGGGGGGAGAGGGGAATTTCAATAAACCCACCCTGGCCATTAATTTATACCGTAAATTTTATTCAAGTGGGAAATCATATGGGAAAATGAAAATTGTAAAAGCAAAAGAGTGGTCAGGGTCAGATTCACCAGAATTCAAATGCATTAACTTCAGGCTCGAAAATGGCTGCGAAATTAGATATGATGGACAATGGGATTATGAGAGGGATAATCGGGGGAACATAATCGCAGGTTTGAGTAAATAAAGGGACAAAAAAATGGATATAAATTGGCTGGATTTTTAATCACTATTGGTATGCCTTAATGTAAAGATCGGGAGGCTTTACGGCTATAAAACGATGAATCAAATACTATTGCCCTTTCAGCGCAGAATGCGTTACCAGTACCTAAACAAAGCCTATATCGATTCCGGCGCTCCGCATGGTATAAACTGCGATCCTGTTAAAAAAAATGGTAAATGCATTATTGGGAAAAAACCTCGAAACCAATTGGTCAAATTTGAGGATGGAACATTGGCGGTGGTCATTGCCAGAAGATTAAGGCTGAATCAAGGATGATAAAGTATGAATATTTCCTTGTTTCCTTTTGTCTTTGGTTTCAATCCGGCCAGAAACCGGTTCCAGACATCCAAGGCGCGGGATACGTTCTTGTTGGATGACTTTGCGGGATCGAGATATCTAAAACTGAATATTCTATCTTCATCCCAAGAAGCTGTGCAGAGGGCTGATGCCCCGCTTCCATTTTTTAATGAATAAGGAACTGCATTTCTATCCCATACTCCTATAATCGGCTTTGTAAAGCTTATTTCAACTTCATCATTTGTTCTTTTTATGTCTCTTATGCTTTTTTTATGTTGAGCCAAAAGACCAATCAAATGTCTAAGTATTGAAAACGCTTCAAAAGCCATCATTTCTCTTTCCAATGCGGCTTTGTTCAACCTTCTCATTTTCTTTATCGGCTTGGGGACATAAGACTTTCCCTTTGCTTTTTCGGTTTTCTTCTTGTTCACGAGCTTTATGACCCGATCAGCATAACAATTCTTTATGAGAAACAAGACTCCCACGGCGGCTCTGAAACTATACTTGCCTCTTTATAGTGTTCATCCTCTGTGTGGTAGGAACGTAATTATAAATGGAATCCTTTCCGCCTTTAGATGCAGGCTTTACACTTGGCATTACCTTCTGTTAATTGAATTCTCAAGGCACATCTTTAGTCCATCTATAAAACCATCATAAACATGCCCGCTTATTTTAGCTGCTCCCGTTTTGCTTAACTCTGTTGAAACATGGCAATTGCCAATATGTCCCACAAACTTAATAGAGTCTATGTTACAAGGCTTACCGTCAATTAATTTACTAAATTCTTGTCTTATATCTTTCTTCCCTGAAACGCTTATTTGGGCTAATCCGTATTTTGGAACCCTGATGCCTGATGAAGAAATATGTGTAACGGTCACTGGGGCTAATGAACTCTCAATATTATCAAGCCAGAAAAGGGGATCCACACTTAGTTCAGACAGCTCCAGTCCCAAACCAAGTAAGATATGTAGTTCAGAAATAAATCTTCGTAATGAGCGCGGTGGATCAGACAATTCCAAAAATCTCGATGAGCTTTCGATTTTAAATTTAGACACATAATAAGATGTGATAATAGATTCCGTTTCATTCCCAAATGGATCTACAATTACCGATTTTTTCGTTGTCTTCTCTACATACTTTCCGGTGATCCTGTTATTGCCAGTTGAAGACAATAAAAACCCCTGCCCTTTACGTTCAGAATACTGGTTTGACAATAGTTTTTTTGAGATATTTGAAATAGGTAGCGGCCACTCTGCAAATAACCATCTAATCTTTTTCATCTTTATATCTCTTTGTACTTTTTTATACTGAATTTTAAAGTTGTAACATCATATCCTCTTTTAACAAGTTCATCTATTAATTTTGGAATAGTTCCATGTAATAGACGTGCATCTGATTTACTTGTATTTTTACCCCAAGAATAAACAATGTCTGGATTACAATATGGTAATTTGCCATATTGACATTTTAATTCTCCGTCTTTTGCTTCGATTCTTCTATATCTTTTTTTAACAGCCATCAATATTTTGTCCTTTATATTTTTATATCATAAGGATTTTACAAAATGCAAATCGCATTTATGTCGAATGACTCATCAGACAGATAGGGTAATATTTTCTGCATACCACAATTTTAACTCATAATTCAAGGTTTGACTCCATCCTGACCCCACAAACTATTATCCGCTGGACTGACAGTTCTTGTTGCTTTTTTGAAACTGATTAGAGATCAGTTCCTTCGTATGGTACATATCTAAATGATTGTGGGGGATGCTGTAAACCGAACATTCCTTCCAATTCTCTCGGTTCATCAAATAGAAACGCTTTCTCTACTTTCAAAGCATAACCCAATTCTTTTCCTGAAAAGTACTTGAAAAAATACTCCTCGGTAATTCCAGCACCATAGCATGTTTCCTCCCAAATTGCTTTGGGGTGGTCTTGAATAATCTCTCCTATATAGAACGTACCGATAACCTTTGAAATCGGGGAGGAAGCGTAAACATAAACTTTGTTAACTGATCTATCCTTAAACATTGTCTTACGAAACTCATAAGTCTTTTCGCCAGAAAAAATTGCTATTGCGAATTCCGGCTTAATCGATAATAATACGGCGATCGACACCTTCTTGCTTTTTCCTGTGCGTATTTGCATTTACTCCTCCTCAATTTCTTTTTGTGACCGGGCATCAAACCAAACTTCTTTTTTGGAAATACATTCTTTATCAATAATAAAATCAATACTTACAACTCTTTTACCTATCTTTTTTTCCTTAAAATCGAACTTCAAATCTGTATATTTATTAATATCTTCTTTTGCTGGATTAAGAATTCTGTTTTTCAAATGCCCATAAAGTTTATATTTGGTTTCTATTCCAATAAGTTTCTTTAAATCATTAATATTATATGTTATTAGTTGTTTTCTTAGTCGTTTAACTTCTTCATTCAACAATTCATAAAGTCTGATAGTCGCAAAATTTTTAATTTTTAACATCGGCCCCAATTTATATTGAGAAAAATGTTTTTTTAAATTGTAAAGTAGAGGTTCAAGCTCCTCGGAAAATCTAATTTCTATTGTACCATCAGGGTAGGGTTTATACCAATCAAGCCAATCTACATAGTAAGTAAGTCCATCTGAATCAATCAATGGGATTTCTCGGTTACTAAGTTTTTTTGCTGTGGCTTTTGTATATGAATGATTTTTATTACCAGCACCTGTCACTTCAAGGATTTCCTTAATGGAAATTTTATATTTTTTTCTGTGTAAATCCCTCAAATCAATCATTGAAATAGCTATCATTAATAATTGTTTTTCTCTTAATGTCATATGATATTGTTTTTTTATCAAACTATTTGATTGAACAACACTTCTATCAATTTTTATTTTTAAAACATCACTCATAAGAGGTTTCACTTTTATTATCATTTTTTTGGAAAAATATATGATAATAAAAATTTTGTCAAGCGCTTTTAAAACTTTCAGGTATTAATTTTGTGATAATAGAAGGGGTAGGCGTATTAATTTTGTGATAATAGGTATTAATTTTGTGATAATAGGTATTAATTTTGTGATAATAGGATTCAAAACCATTTGTTTTTTTTATATAAAAAAAATCCTAAATTTTAAAATTCTTAAAATTTTTAAAATGCCTGCGGCAACACGACAAGGTTATTTTACCTTCCAAAATTACCAGGTAAAAATGATACCTTGATTTCCAGTTTGGCCCGCGTCCGAATCCACGCGCATCAAACCGAAATCCCAACGTTGAACTGGATACCGCGTCTGAGCAATCCACGCGGAAGTCACCCATTTCTTTGAGTGAGCAGTTTTTGTGAATAAGAAAACATCCCCCCCCAAGAAATGGGTGATAGCCTGCGCACGCGCCCTGAGCTTTTTTGGTATCCCCCCCGGGGGATACAGCCAACGCGGGGGGCTAACCTATGCGCATCGAAATCCAGGCTGTTTCCCCCTGGGGTGATAGCCTGCGCACCAATTAAGATCAGTAGATTTTCCCGGGCCGGTGATTTCTTTGCGCCGGCGCGTGGGCGCGGGAAAATCACCCATTTCTTTTCTGGAAGAAACATATCCTCTTGACAAGCACTACTGAATTTAGTAAGTATAAATCAAGTGCGGTGCATGGTGTTGTGCACAGACCCTTTCTCGATAAGCCCGTTGGATTTTCCCGCCAGCGGGCTTTTTTTTGGCCCGATAACCCCAAATTCCCCGGGGAGAAGAGGAAGGTAAAATGGGTGATTTTCCGCGCCGGCGCAAAGACATCACCGGCCCGGGTGCAGAGGATCACCCATTTCTTTTGCTACGAGGGGAGGTGAAAAAGATGATATATTGGATAATGTTGTTGATAGGAATTCTGAGATAAGAAGATATGGGGGGGCCTTCATGCAGAATCTGAAGACCGATTTTTTAGAAATTCAAATAAGTGAAAAAGGTGATAAGGTTTTAATGGCATGGATTGGACAAAGTAATGATGTCAACCCATCGATTTTATTAACGCCTTACCTTGATGATCTCGCAGATGACTTAAAAGGGCATCAGCTTATCATTGAATATGATAAATTGAAATATATGAATTCATCAACAGTTCCCCCCATCATCAATTTTTTGAAAAGACTGAATAAAAATAAAATTAAAACCACAGTGACTTATGATACAAAATCAAAATGGCAGAGTGCTTCATTTAAAGCTATGGCTACATTAAGCCTCATGATGGATTATATCATTGTGAAAGCTCCTAAAATCTCTTGACAAGCAGGTTCATTTTTGTTAGGTTCCATTCACTTGACAAATCCGGTTGATGACATAAGGAAGGCCCCGCTAAAAAACCCTATAATGGCGGGGCTTTTCTTTTCAGATTAATGCGGGATGGAGCAGCCTGGAAGCTCGCCAGCCTCATAAGCTGGATGTGGCCGGTTCAAATCCGGCTCCCGCGCCCACTTGACAAAGTTCCTTAAAAGATATATACAATTTGTATCCTCCGCCAGTGTTTAATGCATCCTTGGCAAATAACCGTTTAGTGGGGAATGGCCCGCGCAATTTCTTTCTCTTGCGCGGGCCATTCTTTTTTGTAGCATACCCCGGACCACCACGGCCCGGACCACCCCGGACCACCACGGCCCGGACCACCCCGGACCGGGGCGCTCCCGGTAAACGTTACTGAACGTTACTGGATGTTACCAAACGTTACTGGAACGTTACCGAGATGTTACTGCGTATGCCAAGGGGCCCCGGACCGGAATCCGAAACAG
>Ga0180437_10010274_pt1 | contig 11443 bp, 8 predicted proteins | sample SS_ome_4_FD_132410 | JGI IMG/M metagenome (GOLD analysis project Ga0180437, IMG submission 132410) | Hypersaline lake sediment archaeal communities from the Salton Sea, California, USA - SS_3_D_1 metaG | ecosystem: Environmental > Aquatic > Non-marine Saline and Alkaline > Hypersaline > Sediment... | reverse complement strand
GGTCAAACCGCCAAAGGCAGCATTTAACTTATTGGAGACAAGGTTAAGTTCTTCCTGAGATATAGCCTCATCGAAAGTTATTAGCTGATGTTTGATCCTGGTCTCCCGCAAGAGGAGGATGAGCAAAGCAAGGAAATCTTGAACTGCCACCAGCTCCAAACGTTTAAGCCGAGGCTCTAAAGCCTTAGCAGTGGTAACAATAGCCAAGTTGCGAACCATGCGGGCAAGAAGCGCAGCAGCTAATCGCGTCCACTGTTCTTGCTCCCGCTCTACCTGATGGAAGAGGTGGGAGATCATGAGCCGCTCCTCCATCGGGACAGCTCTCTCTTTGACCAAAGCCTCCACATAGTATCGGTAGCCCTTGTCCGAGGGAACACCACCTCCCGATGTGTGACGGCGAATAATGTAACCCTCTTCCTCAAGACGTGCCATCTCGTTACGGACAGTGGCAGCGCTTACTCTCAGATAATACCTGTGGGCTATAGTTTCAGAAGCCACAGGGCTGGCCCCGGAGATATATTCGCCCACAATAAGCCTGAGAATGTTCTCCTGTCTCTCCGAAAGCATAACTTCACCCCTTGGATTAGCACTCTTAACGCGAGAGTGCTAATCATCTTAATTTACTACTCTTTTATTTTCGTTGTCAAGAGGGTTGACCGTTTGGCTTCTCTTTTGTTATACTGCGTCAGTGCCTAGGTCTAGAGGGCGTATGTGAGCCATTACGGGGTAATCACAGGGTGGGGGAAGTATCTACCACAAAGGGTCCTCACCAACCAAGATCTGGAGAGGATGGTAGACACCTCCGATGATTGGATCCTTACCCGTACCGGGATAAGGAAGCGCCACATCATAGGGGATGATGAAGCCGTATCGACTATGGCAGTGGAGGCGGGGAGGCGAGCCCTTGAGGTTGCTGGCCTTTCACCCGGCTTACTTGACCTGACCATTGTCGCCACCTGTAGTCCAGATAAGCTAGCTGTTGCCTCAGCTTCCCTGGTGCAGGATGCACTGGGCGCCAACAAAGCAGCAGCCTTCGATGTGGTTGCCGGCTGCAGCGGCTTTATCTATGCCTTAGCCAACGCCTACCAGTTTATTTCCTCAGGCGCTTATCGTAATATCCTCGTCGTCGGCAGTGAAGCGATAACTCGCTATGTCAACTGGGAAGACCGAGACACCTGCGTCCTTTTCGGCGATGGCGCTGGGGCGGTGGTGGTTCAGGCCAACGATCAGGCAACAGATATGCTCCATTTTATACTGGGAAGCGATGGCTCGGGTGCCAAGTTGCTTTATGTGCCCAGCCCTTGCGATAAGCTATCGGATATGCCCAAAGATGGACACCTTCACATTACGATGGAAGGCAGGGAGGTCTTTAAGTTCGCCGTCACCACTATGGTCGAAGCCTCAAGACAGGTAGTAGAAGCCGCCGGATTCCGAATACCCGATATTGACCTTTTTATCCCCCACCAGGCAAACGACCGCATTATCCAGGCGGCAGCCAGGTCTCTAGGCATCCCCAGCGAGAAGGTTTACATCAACGTTGACCGCCGCGGCAACCTCTCCGCAGCCTCCTCTCCAGTAGCCTTATGTGAAGCTGTGGAAGAGGGGAGGGTCAAGGTGGGCGACCTCGTTCTTATGGTTGCATTTGGTGCCGGTCTATCCTGGGCTGCCATGTTGCTTCGCTGGCACCCCGGGCTTGCATAAAGAAAAGGACGGATAGCGATGAAGCGCAATTCACCACGGCGCGTAATTTGGAAAAGGAGGAGTGAATGAAACCTCGAGCACAAGCCCTAACCATGGCGGATGCCATTCTCCCCAATGCGACCTTGCTGCGCAATATACTTCTCGTCCTCGGTTTCAGCGGCATGATCGCCATTTCGGCTCGCCTCTCGCTCACTGTTCCCTGGTCTCCGGTCCCCATCACCGGTCAGACCTTCGCCGTACTCTTAACCGGAGCGTTGTTGGGCAGCCGCCTTGGCGCTATGAGCATTTTGGCTTACCTGGCTGAGGGAGCAATGGGACTCCCCGTATTTGCTTATGGCCTCGGCGGCCCTGCCATCCTCACAGGGCCTACCGGCGGATTCCTGATGGGCTTCGTGCCCATGGCCTTTGTCGTTGGCTATCTCTGTGAGCAAGGCTGGGATCGCCGGCCATGGACAGCAGCCCCTGCCATGCTGGCGGGAAGCGTAGTGCTTTACATCTTCGGACTCAGCTGGCTGGCTTACTATGTGCCGTCCAACGCGCTCCTTGCCGCCGGGCTCACACCTTTCATACCTGGCGACCTGACCAAGATTGCTTTAGCAACCATGGCCCTGCCTTCAGCATGGGCGCTGGTCAATCGAGCGCGAGGCGGGTTATCCTGACGATAAAGGGTTGAATTGACTATCGCTTGAGAAAGCGGAAATGCCTTAGACCTAGAACAACAAAGAGTTCGAAAAAATGGAAATCACCTGGCTCGGCCATTCTTGCTTCAGGCTCAAGGGGAAGGAGGCAATCCTGATCACCGACCCCTATGATGGTAGTATTGGCTACTCCCTGGGCAATCCCAAGGCCAACATCGTCACCTCAAGTCACCCTCATCCCGGTCACAGCTTTGTCGCCGGCGTTGGCGGTGACCCCAAGGTCATCCACGGGCCGGGGGAATACGAGACCGCCAGCGTCTTCATCCATGGCATCAGCACCTTCCACGACAATGAAAAGGGGAAGGCACTGGGCAAGAACACTGTCTACCTCATCGAGATGGACGAGATCATGGTCTGCCATCTTGGCGACCTTGGGCATGTCCTCTCTTCAGCGCATTTGGAGGAGTTGAGCGAGGCGGAGGTGCTTCTAGTGCCTGTTGGCGGGCTGTCCACCATCGATGCTGCCGCCGCCGCCGAGATAGTGCGCCTTCTTCAGCCCAGGATTGTCATCCCGATGCACTTTAAAACCGATGTCGTGCCCTTCAATCTGGAGCCGGTGGATAACTTCCTCAAGGAGATAGGGCTGAAGCAAACTAGCCCGCAGCCCAAGCTAGTAGTAAACAAGACCAGCCTGCCCGAAGAGATGCAGGTGGTGGTGCTGGACTACGGCAGCTGAAAATATTTGTGGATAAAAAAGCGCCCCGAGGGCTTAACCCTTCGGGGCGCTTTTATTTACAGTACAGCGATTAAACCGGTCGTCTCGTCCTTACTATGAGAACGATGACCACAATCGCTACCACTGCACCTATGGCGATCATGATCCAGACCCAGATGGGAGTACCCGTTGGCACTCCAGTCGTGAAGGTCGCCGAACTCCACGGGCTTTCAAACCCTGTAGCAGTGTTGATTCCGCGCACACTCCACGAATAGGTAGCATCCTCATCGAGGTCATCATCGAGGTCATAGATGTAGCTCAGACCACTCAAGGTGCGTGTTACGACAATCGCGCCATCCTCATCGGAGAGCTCGAACTCGTATTGGGTAGCGTCTGCAACCGCTGACCAGCTAAAGCCAGGCCTCACCGAGACACCGGTGTCGCCGGGTTTGGGACTCAGAATCGCCGGAGCATCCGGCGCGATGCCAGGCCCAGTGGTGAACGAATAAGCCGAAGACCACTTGCCCACGCAGGAACCGGTCCCAAGAGCGGTGTTATCCACCCTCACCCGCCAGAAGTACTCTTGGCCAGGCACAAGCAGCGCAGTAGCGCACGCACCCGGCACCAGGCACGAACCCGAACCTGCCGGAGTAGTGTACGATGTGGCAGGCTGGTTTATCGGGGCCGCAACCCAGAAGGACAGCGCGTCGGTTGGAGCCCAGCCAACAGTCTGGATACCGATGTTGACTATCGGGTTGGTGAAGTCAGGGCTGTTATCAATCTGGAGCCCGTAACCGTAGGCGCCAGAGACTGCGCTCCACTTCAGCGTTTCGTAGTACATCACCGCTCCCATCGGCGCCGCTACCTGGGTGCCAGCACCCGTTGCCCCGTTAGCCGGCGAAGACAGGGTTGGAGTCATGGGCAGGGTATCGCTGTAAACCAGTATCCTGTCCAGCAGGAAGATGGCCATCAGCGGGTTCGCCACGTCCCGTACGAACAGGGTGCCATCCTCCGCCATCCACATGGAGTCCATACCAGCAGCGCCAGCAGCGATTCTCACCGCAGCCGGCAAGCTGGCAAACCCCTGGGTCATGCGCAGGAACTCGGGCACCGTGCCGAACGTTATCGGCTCGTCTTCAGGGTTGACCGTGCGCAGCACGCCACCAGCCGGGATAGCCGGGTTAAAGGCTGCCGGGTCAGCGCAGTAGAGGACTCCGTCGTCACTCATCTCCAGCCCTGAAGCAGGAACAGGCACGAGAGTCAGCTGTTTTGAGGTGGCCGGCATCACTCCGCCGACGCCAGTGAGCTTCCAGATCATCCCTACGGCGCCAGAGCCAGCAACGTAGATGGTTTTGTCAGACGCATAGTTGTCGGAGAAGGCGATCCACTGTACGGTCGCAAGGCCCTCACCAGTAATCGAACCCTGTAACCCTACTGTCATGGTGCTGGTGTCGCAGTAGTAGACCATCCCGTCGCCAGAGGCGAACAGGTCTCCGGTGCCAGCATGCATCTGTAGGTAGCGTACCGCACCAAAGGCGCTGCCCATGGAGGGCCATGAGCTGGAACTGTCAGTGCTCTTGCCCACCGACGCTCCGGCGGCGAGATAAAGCGTGGTGCCATTCTCGACCGCGATGTCGTTGATGCCGCCAGCAGCCCATCCGACCGTCTTCTGGAGGAAGAAGCCGCCGCCATCGCTTGACATCCTTATCCTGTTAGCGCCAGCGCCGGTCTCGGCCCAGTAGACGGTATCATCGGTGCCATATTCAGGGCTCACCCTGATAATGACCCTATTGTTGGCGGTATTGAATACATCTATCCGCTCCCAGAGCGTGCCACCCATGGTGCTCTTCCACAGGCTGTCCCAAGGGGTTAAAATCGGAGCAGCAACCGCAGAGCACGTGGCAACGAACAGTGTACTATCGGTGGCATAATCGGGCGAGGGCGCCAGGTCCGCAATCCCCACACCTACACTGGTGTCAATGAGGGATATCTGGTTCCAAGTGAGACCGCTATCAACGGTCTTGGAAAGGGCGCTCTCGTCGAACGCACCACCAGCAGCGCCGGTGCCGCAGAATGCCACACCATTGGTGAGGTAATCAGGGTGCATCGCTACTATGGCCATGCCGGTCAAGCCAGTCGGTGCCTTGTTCGCACCCGACCACCACGGAGCCGCGCTCCACGGGTCGCCGGTGTAAGCCAGATTGGCATAGGGCAGCGTCGCGCTGGCCGCGGTATTCCCGACCATGAGAGCCGCGCTGCCGCCGATCATGCCCACCATGCCCAGGCTGGCAACCCCGGCGACACCTGAGCCCAGAGCCAGGTTGCCGACGTTCCTAGCCCGCCAGACATCGTTATTGGCAGGGGCTACTGCACCTCTGGTCCCCACGAAGGCGACCTGCATGCCGCCCAGCAGACCGTTGAAGTCCGAGGGCAACGATATGCAAGCCCCGGTGGAAACTGCACCGTAAAGCACCTGAGGCCAGCCAGCGCCAAAGATGGCAGCCGCGTCCCAGTTGCCCGGAGGCGCAATGCTCAGGCTGCCGTCGCCCAGATGCACGCGAGTGTTCGCAGCCTGGCTGCCCGCGGCAACGATGGTGAAGTCCGAGGTATAGTTGGGCGAGAAAGCAACCGCCCACACGTCCTCAGCCAAACCCTGTGCCGACCAGCTCAGGCTCGGCGGCGAGCCCCAGCCCCAGATGTAAACACCGTTGAGATCAACAGTCGCAGCAGTGATGTCGTCGATGCCAATCACTATGGGGTGGGTACCGGCCATGGAAGGCCCGATGGCGATGTCCTGGATCCTCGCGTTGGCACCAGCGACAGGGTCAATAGCAGCCGCAGTGCCGTATACCGCCCAGGTTCCGCCGCCATCATTGCTCGCCCATATCGTGCGCCCATCGGTGGCCACCACGGCAAGGGGGTTATCCGGTGCAACGTCAATAATCAGCGGGGCAGCCGGCGGAACACCCACCGGGTTCTGCGGCTCGGTACAAGCCGACCACATCACCCCGCCGTTGTTAGACTTCACCACCCCCAGGGTGCCGACCCAGGCTCCCAGAATCACCTTCATCGGGTCGTTCACCGAGGCGTACAGGGTCGAGTCAGAAGTGTAGTTGGGCGAAAGCTCTAGCTGAACTATATCCACCATGGGATATACCCCTACCGCCATCGACGGCGTTAACAGGGTGCTCCAGCTCAGATCAGCAGCTTCCGCCTCGTCTGTCTGCACTCCAGCTCCCACCACAGCCAGGCTAAGCGCTAAGACTAGCGCCATCATTGCCATTACTATAGTTGGAAACTTTCCTTTCATCATCCTCCTTCCTTAAAAGGGATCCAATTTAACCCTCGAAAGGGGAAAAATCGTATCCTTAATCCGAGTCATCTTTCAAGCTACCTCATTTATCACCCCCTCTCTCTGACAAAGTATTATTCCAGGCTCTCCTCCACGGTTAGCCTAGAACTTGCATAATTGAACGACTATATCACGAATTGCCCTGATTTGTCAAGTACTATACTAAAACAGCAACAAAAGCTAACCCAGCAAGAGCCAGGCTAGCTTATTCCTTAGCCCCCTTAGATGATAATTGAATGGGATGATGCCTGTTGTTCTGCTTCCTAGGAGGGACACATTACACCACCAGCCTTAATTTCCACCCCCAGACCAATAGTCACACAGCCTAAAGCATGCTACTACAGAAGTAGCATTCCTGTCAATACCTTATTATAGGCCTAAGGTATAGTATAGAGCTATTCATCTGGTTGTCAACCCCCCCCCACACAATGACGGCAGCCTGCTTTACATCTCCCTAGCCAGGGTGGCGAGGAACTCGGCGTTGTTTTTGGTCTTTGCCAGGCGCTCCAAGACCCTCTCCGTGGCCTCGGTAGGGTTAGCCGAGCTACCGCCCACCATGTTGACCATGCGCCTCAAGAGCCAGACCTTCTGTATCGTGGCCTCATCGAGCAATAGCTCCTCGCGGCGGGTGCCGCTGCGCTGGATGTCCATGGAGGGGAATATTCTGCGCTCTGCCAGCTTGCGGTCAAGATGGAGCTCCATGTTGCCCGTGCCCTTGAACTCTTCATAGATGAGATCGTCCATGCGACTGCCGGTATCGATGAGGCAGGTGGCAATGACGGTCAAGCTTCCTCCACCTTCGGTGTTTCTAGCGGCGCCAAAGAAGCGCTTGGGGGGATAAAGGGCCACCGAGTCGATGCCTCCGGAGAGGGTGCGACCGCTGGGAGGCAAGGCCAGGTTATAGGCACGGGTGAGGCGGGTAATGCCATCGAGCAGAATGACCACATCCATGCCGTTCTCCACCAGCCTCTTTGCCCGCTCCAGAGCGAGGTCCGCCACCTTAGCATGGGCCTCCACCGGTTCATCGAAGGTAGAGCTGATCACGTCCCCTCTCACCGAGCGCTGCATATCGGTGACCTCCTCGGGGCGCTCCCCGATGAGGCAGACCATGATATGGATATCGTCGTAGTTGGCAGCAATGCCATTAGCGATATGCTTGAGCACCATTGTCTTGCCCGCCTTGGGCGGGGAGACGATCAGTCCCCGCTGCCCGCGACCGATGGGAGCGATAAGGTTGAGGAGGCGGGTGGAGAGATTATCCTGGGTGGTCTCCAGATTGATGAACCTGTTGGGAAAGATTGGTGTCAGGGAATTGAAATGGGGACGGGTTCTCGCCTGTTCGGGGTCGATGCCGTTCACCGCCTCGACGCGGAGCAGGCTGTAGTATTTCTCCCCGTTCTTTGGCGGTCTAACCTGCCCGGTTACCATGTCGCCGGTCCTGAGTCCAAAGCGACGGATCTGGGACTGGGAAACGTAAACGTCGCCCGGCCCTGATTTAAGGCCATCATGGCGCAGGAAACCAAAACCCTCATCCATGATGTCGAGCACCCCACCACCAAAGCTATAGCCCTGAAGCTCAGCTTGGGCCTGAAGCAGTCTGAACACCAGTTCCTGTTTTTTGAGCCCGGTGTGGCCGGAAATGCCCATCTCCCGGGCTATTTCCATCAGCTCCTCGCGCGTCTTGGCTTCCAGTTCTGCAATATTCACGCTCATTTTTCACTCACCTTCTTCCAATCCTCGGCAAAGCGAGAGATTCCGATATCAGTAAGGGGATGACGGATCATCTGCATCAGTACATTATAGGGAACGGTGGCCACGTGAGCCCCCGCCTTAGCAGCAGCTATTACGTGCAGTGGGTGCCGCAGGCTGGCGGCAATCACCTGGGTGGGCAGATTATAGCGACTAAAGATTTCCACAGCATCGACAACCACCTCCATCCCTTGATGGCCGATATCATCCAGTCGCCCCACAAAGGGGCTGACATAGGTGGCGCCAACAGTGGCGGCCAGAAGGGCCTGGTTGGCGGAAAAGCAAAGAGTAAAATTGGTCTTAACTCCCTCCCGTGAAAGGACGGAGATGGCCTCCAGCCCAGCCTCAGATGCCGGAATCTTGACCGCGATGTTTGGTGCCCAGGAGGAGAGCTGACGTGCCTCCTCAATCATGCCCTGTGGCTCCAAACTAAGCACCTCAACAGAAACTGTGCCCGGACCAGGAGGAATAATGGAGCATATCTCCAGGATCGCTGACTTGAAGTCAACCCCCTCCTCTTTGGCAACCAGCGATGGATTTGTAGTCACCCCGCTGATGATGCCCAGTTTGGCGGCATGGCGAATATGGTCGATATTGGCTGTGTCAAGAAAGATAAGCATCTTAAACCTCGATAATTATAATGATTGGCAAAGCCTGTTTTCTATAAAGGCAAGGGGCGCTGATCTCCCTCACGCAGTACTCCACTCGCCACTCTTATAAGATCGCGAAACAGAGGGTGGGGGCGATTGGGACGCGACCTGAACTCAGGGTGGAACTGGGTGCCCACCATCCAAGGGTGGTCTCGAATCTCGCTGATCTCCACCAGCTCTCCCTCTGGAGATAGGCCACTAAAGACCATTCCCGCCCTCTCCAAGGTCTCCCGAAAATCGTTATTAAACTCCAAACGGTGCCGGTGACGCTCATAAACAACAGGCTCGCCATAAGCAGCAGCAGCCTGTGTGCCTTTCACCAGATGACAGGGGTGGGCACCGAGGCGCATTGTGCCCCCTCTATCCCTAACCCCTCGCTGCTCAGGAAGAAGGTCAATCACAGGATAGGGGGTCTCCAGGTCAAACTCGGTGGAATTAGGCTCACTAGAGCCTAACACATGCCGGGCAAACTCAATAACCATAACATGCATTCCCAGACATAGTCCCAGATAAGGGATCTTATTCTCCCTGGCATATCGCGCAGCATTCACCATCCCCTCAATGCCGCGGATGCCAAATCCCCCAGGAACCACAATGCCCTGAGCGGAGCGAAGCAAATCATCGCTACCATCCCTCTCCAGTTGCTCAGAGGGGATCCAGTGAATGTCAACATCGCGGTCATTACAAACTGCAGCGTGGCACAGGGCCTCGCGCACCGAGATGTATGCATCGCGAAGCTCAACATATTTGCCCACAATAGCGATGGAGACCGACTCCTTAGCCTCCCTAATCCGCTCCACTAGCTGGCGCCACTCGCTCAGGTCCTGATCACGGGCAGACAAATCAAGCATCTCCACAATTAATTGCCCCAGCCCAGCCTCCTCCAGAACGAGCGGCGTCTCATAGATTATGGGCAGGGTTGACAGAGGAACCACAGCCTGCCGCTTCACATCGCAAAAAAGGGCGATCTTGTTCCTGATCTCCTCGGTAATGGGCTGATCGCTACGACATACGATAATATCGGGTTGGATGCCGATGCGCCTGAGTTCATTAACGCTATGTTGGGTAGGCTTAGTCTTCAGCTCCCCGGTGGTGGAGAGGTGGGGGAGGAGGGTGACATGGACATAAAGAACATTATCCCGCCCCACATCGCTACGCATCTGACGGATGGCCTCGAGGAAAGGGAGCCCTTCGATGTCTCCCACAGTGCCCCCAACCTCAACGATGACCACATCGGCTCCGCTTTGCCTCGCCACCTCGCTGAAACGCTCCTTGATCTCATTGGTAACATGGGGCACCACCTGGATGGTGCCGCCGAGAAAATCGCCCCGCCTCTCCTTGGCGATAATAGTACTATAGATCTGCCCGGTAGTGACGCTGGAGGCAGTAGTAAGGTTGGCATCAATGAAACGTTCGTAGTGACCCAGGTCAAGATCGGTCTCAGCTCCATCCTGAGTCACGAACACCTCACCATGCTGATAAGGGGACATCGTGCCCGGATCGACGTTGATGTAGGGGTCTAGCTTCTGAACTGAGACTGAGACGCTGCGACTCTTCAGGATCCGGCCTATGGAGGCGACAGTGATACCCTTCCCCACTGAACTAACCACCCCACCAGTCACAAATATGTACTTTGTCATCCTTTAGCTTCCCTGAGAGGAAAAAACGCAGGTTTTGCCGTACACTACTATGACACGAAGGAATTCCTTCTCGGGAGGTTCTTGCAATATAACTCGGTGTAACTATCTAAGCAATATCGAGGAATTTGCTATTTCTCTCTGGGAATAATATTATAAGGCTCTTTCTCCATAATGTCAAGTCCATAGAGAGAAGAGCCTTCCTGCTCGCAATTTGCAGAACTATGCTATAATGGCTGTACTCCAGAGCAAATTAGGAATGAGGTACACATTGAGAAGGGTTGCCATTATCGGGCTGGGGCTGATTGGGGGCTCGATGGGTTTAGCCCTAAAGAAGGCTCAGGTGAAAGATTTGGAGCTGGTTGGATTTGCCCGCAGGCCCGAGGTAGCCTCCATGGCCTTAAGCATCGGGGCTGTGGACAGGGCTGAGAGGGATCTAATCTCCGCAGTGAAGGATACCGATCTGGTCCTCATTGCCACCCCAGCGATGGCGGTAAGGGAGGTGCTAACTCAGATCGGAGGAAGTCTGCCCCAAGGCTGCATCGTCACCGATACCACCAGCACCAAGGCACAGGTCATGGCGTGGGCGCAAGAGTTGCTACCGCCATCGGTCGGCTTCATTGGCGGGCATCCCATGGCGGGGAAGGAGACCTTCGGCATAGAGGCTGCCGATGCTGACCTCTTCCGTGGCTGTGTCTATTGCCTGATCCCAGGGGAAAACGCCAGCACCGAAGCCACCAATTTGGTAACCGAGCTTGTAAAGCAGATAGGGGCAAATCCTCTATTCTTAGATGCCTTGGAGCACGATAGCATGGTCGCCGCTGTCAGCCATCTTCCCTTATTGCTTTCCGCAGCCCTGGTGTCAACAACGATGAAGAGCCCCTCCTGACCTCTGATAGCGCGGCTGGCCGCCACCGGGTTTCGCGACCTCACTCGCCTTGCCTCGGGGAACCCGAAGATGAGCAGGGATATTTGCCTCACCAACAAAGAGCCTATCCTGC
>Ga0180437_10010273_pt1 | contig 11443 bp, 10 predicted proteins | sample SS_ome_4_FD_132410 | JGI IMG/M metagenome (GOLD analysis project Ga0180437, IMG submission 132410) | Hypersaline lake sediment archaeal communities from the Salton Sea, California, USA - SS_3_D_1 metaG | ecosystem: Environmental > Aquatic > Non-marine Saline and Alkaline > Hypersaline >... | reverse complement strand
ATGACATTGTCAAAGTAGAAATCGCTAGGTATAAAGGGAACCGTTAGAAAACGCAGTCACAAAACCGTCTCGGAAGCTGGCCCTTCAACGTTACCACCTGAAGCAAGCCATGCCCGTCGCACCCACTCCCGCTCCGCCTCGAAGGTCAGTGCTGCCAGTGCCTCGTCCCAGGTCAGCCAAACGGTCTTGAACTGTTCCTCCCCATCGGTGGGCGAACCTCTCGGGCTTTCGGCCAGCGCCATCAGGAAGTACCGCTCGGTACGTACGACATGCCGTCCCTCGTAGTCAAACTCGACCACCTGGGTGCCCAGGTCAGCCTTCAGCACCAGGTCGGCGTAGCCGCTCTCCTCACGGGTCTCGCGCAACGCTGCCGCCTGGACATCCTCCCCCAGCTCGACGTGCCCCTTGGGCAGCCGCACCTCGCCCCGGCTGGGACGTCGCAGCGCCAACACGCGATCGCCGCTGACCACCACGCCGCCAGCAGCGGCATAACGAACAGTGCCACCCCTCATCCCTACGGCTCCAGTGAACTGAAATAATCCCGTACGTAATGCTTCAGTCCCAGGGGGACATAACTCCCCTCCAGGGCAGCACTGGCCCGGCTGGCATACTCGGCATAGACCTGACGGTAGGGCACGGCTGCGCGCCCCCCCTCCGGCGCCGGAAGCGCCGCGTCGCCCACCGGCACACCCTCACCGCCCTCGCGGCCTATATCCATCCCAGTCCCCTCCTCGTCAAAACGATAGGGCACATAGACCTGGTTGTAGGGTGCACCGCTGCCGGCATCCTCGTGGTGTCCGGGCTGTGCCTGCTGGCCGCTGCCGCTCGGCTGAGCGCTCCCGAAGCCTGGCTGCTGATCACCCGGCTGCCCACCTTGCTGCCCCTGGACCATTTGTGCACCTGCACCACTCTGACCGAGCGGTCGCCCTGTGCGCGGTCAGGTAGCACTGGCCTGGGCAATCTGCTCCCGTCCTTCCTGCAGCTCGGCCAACGTCCCCTCGACTGTCTCCTGCCGCTGCACGCGCTGCCCCGAAGCAGCCATCTGCTGTGCCGCCTCCTGGATCTCCTTCCGTGCTTGGACCATGTCGCCGCGCTCGATGGCCTCGGCGGCCTGAGCCAACTGCTCCGCCAGGTCGGGGGCGCTTTCGGCCAGTGTCTCTGCTGCTTCCGCTAACTCGCGCGCCAGCTCGAGCTCCTCTTCTCGGGTCAGCGGTTCGCCTTCCGTGCCAGCATAGGCGGCCAGAGCCTCGGCTGCTGCCAAATAGCTCCCTTGCGCCAACGCCTCGGCGACATCGCGGGTGAGTTCAGAGTCGGCCATCCCCTCGGCAGCGCGGTCCAGCCCGGCTTGCACGGTTGCCGCAGCGGGGTCCTGCAACTTTGCCAGTGTCTGCTCCGCCTCTGAGAGGGCTGCTACCGCTTCCACCGGAGTCGCCCGCCCCTCTTCGAGTGCGGCCATCGCCTCCTCCAAGGCCCGCAACAGCATCTCCCGCTCGGCCTCGGTCAGCCCTTCGGCCTGAGCTATCTTCTCTCGTGCCGTCTCCAGTTCCTCCACCTGCTCCTCAATAGCAGCGCGCGCCGCAGCCTGGCGCAAGAGCACATCCTGTTGGGGATTGGGCAACCAGAGTGAGAGCGCAAGCGCGGCCGTCAATACACCAAAGACGAACAGCGCCCGGCGGGAGGCCCGCAGCGGCAACATCACCCTGGCGTCAGCGCGCCCAGCGGCAGCCAGCGTATCCGTCAACTGCGCTGCGGCCATCGCTGGAGTCGTCAGCAACTGCCCGGTGCCGATCTCCACCGCTGTCGTCAGTCGCTCAGCCAGCCCGAAGCGGCGGTCAAAAGCGCGCGCCAGCCGAGTGTACGGGCGTGGACGCAGCCAAGCGACCGCCAGCCCAACCGCCACACCGACGAGTGTCAACATGCACGTCAGTACGATCAGCGTGCGAGCAGTGAGCAACGGGGTGATCCGTGCTCCTATCGCCAACAACAGCCCTGCTCCAAGGCCAGCCACCGCTCCCCATGGCGCCCAGATCAGGCTCTCGACCAGTCTGAGCCGCAATCCCCAGCGATTGAGTTGGGAGTTCAGAGCCTTGAGTTTTGAGTTCATCGCGTCTCCTGCCGCCGCACTCTCAGCACGGCCACCAACAACATGACCAGTGCCAGGGCCAGATAGATCACTGTGTAGACGATCCAAGCAGAAGGAATCAGAATACGATGGGTGGAATCTAACTCGTGCCAGAAGTACAAAACGGCGTCTTCCTCCATCAGAAAGACCTCGGTAAGTACCGCCGCAGAGACGGGACTCGTGCCAGCGAAAAAGAAAAGCAAGTACATCAGAGCGGCCTCCCAGATCCAGGACGGCGTGGACGAACCGTAGCCATACAAGAGGGGGTCTATCAGCAGGCTGGCAAAGACCAACAGCAGCACCGGCACTCCAACCGTCGTCAGCAGCGCCGCCGAATAGGTCAGCACGGTGGAGACGAGGGTCGTACGCGCCAGGGAGGAGAAAAAGATGCCAATAACAGCGAAGGTGAAAGCGGTCACCAGCAGGATGATCAGCGCCAGCGCCAACTCTTCCACCACAACCCCGCCCAGCATAAAAGCCAGGCTCTCCAGCGGTACCGCTGCCAGGATCAGCAAGAACATGTACGTTAACGCCGAGGCAAGTTTGCCAGTAACTAGTTGGCGGGCAGGCAAAAGCGTCGCTTGCAATAACTCGTAGGTTTTGCGCTCTCGCTCACCGCTGATTGCCCCAGCGGTGAAAGCCGGCGTGATGAACGTCACCATAAATAGCTCGATGAGGACCACACCGGCGAAGATAACCTTGCCCAGGTAAGCCATGTCCGGCCCGCCGCCAGGCGCACGAGCCGTCGAGCTGTAGGCGTAATAGATGATCGAGGTAAAGCAGCTCAGCAGCAGCAGGTAGACGGTCAGCACAACAAATGCCCGTGCCCCGCGCATACGTCCCCGCAGTTCCTTGATCAATATCGGGTTGGATTCGCGGCGCAGCCCCTTGCGGCGCTTGACCGTCGTAGAACCTTCCTCCATATATGCCTCCTACATCCGCTTCAGCCACCAGATAGCTCCCCAAACCAGGAAAGCTGCCCCCACAGACTCAATAAGCACTATCAACAGCGGCATCAGTGCAGGCATAACGACCATCACCTCTGGCTCTGGCATCGCCTGCATCGTACTGATGAGCAGTGCCAGCAAAGGCCAGAGGATTGAAGTGCCCAACCACAAGGTCACCCGCACCACGAGGATCACGCCATAAGAGGCGGCGATAGCCACCCCCGACGAGGAAGCTAATGTCGAGACGAGCAGCCCAATCGCCGCGTTGAGCGCCAGATCGCACCAAGGCTTGAGTAAGCCTGCCACCACTATCAGAATCGCCAGCAACAATACCAGGGTCCACGTCTGCCACTTTGCGAAGTCAGTGTCCATCATAAGCGCGTCGAAGCCAGTGCTCATGGTAAGAACATTGAGAGAAGACGGGATGGCAAACAAGCTGCTTCCAGCCATCCAGACAACCTGAAACGGGCTCAGCAGTGCCAGAGCCAGAAGTCCAGGCCACAGTCGCGCCAGGCAGCCACCCAATTTGCCCAGCACGATGGAACGCTCGGTCAGCAACGTCGCCCGCAGCAAGTCGAGCGTGCCCAGTTCCCGCTCGCGGGCGATCGTCGCAGCGGTGAGTGCCGGTGCGATCCACGGCAAAGCAAAGCTCAGGAACCAGGTAACCACACTCACCAGGCAGCCCACCGGCACACCGCTGACGAGAGCCATCAGTTGTACCCCTAGCGAATCGCTCAGAGCCAGCGTCACGCCATAGCCTAGCGCAGCCCCCAGCAGCGCCGGGTAGAACATGAAGAAGCGCCGTCCTGGCCACCAGCGTTTGCGACAGATACGGCGCATCTCCAGCCGCAGTATGGGGTGGTCGAGTACCGTCTTCCAACGTTCGGCTAACCTGCCCATGTCGCCCTATGACACGATTCCCTTCGTCAGCAGCATAAACACGTCCTCAAGGTCGCTGGACTCCTCGCGGAACATTGTCACCGAAAAGCCTGCGCCCACCAATTCGCTCAGCAGCCGGGCCAGTGCCTCGTCGTCCCCGGCGAACGTGACCTGCAAATCGCCCTCGCCATTTCCCGTCACCGGCTCTACACACACCACCTCTGGCCGCCTCGTCAGCCACGCCTGCGCCTCCTCGACGGCCCGACTGAGCTCACCCAAGTCCCGCCCCGTCAACCCCACTCTGACCACGCGCTGGGCCTGAATACGCTGTCGCATCTCCTCCAGCGTGCCCGTCGCCACCAGCCGCCCTGCCTCAATAATGCCGATATGCGTGCAGACTTCTTCGATCTCGGAGAGGATGTGGGAGGAGACAAAAATGGTCTTGCCCATAGCCTGCAACTCACGCAAGAGTTCACGGATCTCGATCCGTGCCCGTGGGTCCAGACCCGAGGCCGGCTCGTCGAGGATCAGCACCTGCGGATCGTGGGCCAGCGCCCGCCCCAGGCACAGCCGTTGTTTCATCCCCCGCGAGAGTGCATCCACATAATCCTCGCGCCGGTGGGCCAGGTCCACTAGTTCCAGCAGGTCATCCACCAGCCGACGGCGCGTCGCCGGGGGAATCTCGTAGCAGGCGGCAAAGAAATCCAGATATTCCCAGACCTTCATGTCGCCGTAGACGCCGAAAAAGTCGGGCATATAGCCGATGGCCCGCCGCACGTCGCGCCGCTCTTTGAGCACAGAATGGCCCGCTACCCACGCCTCCCCGGCTGTTGGACGGAGCAACGTCGCCAAGATGCGCATCGTCGTCGTTTTACCCGCCCCATTCGGCCCAACGAAGCCGAAAACTGCCCCTGATTTCACCACCAGGTCCAGCTCTTCCACCGCCGTCAGGCGGCCGTACCGTTTGATCAATCCCCGCGTTTCGATGATCGCTGTCATCACCGTCGCCCCTTGATTGTAATCGTCGGGCTGCTCACGTCAGCCGGCCATTCGGCCCCTGTCTCCAACCGCAGGAGCACGGTGCTCGACGGGAGGACGTAGGCTCCAGCGTTCGGAATCGAATGCTGTCCCCAGCCGACATTCAGCCCCTCCCAACCGTCGCTCTCCCAGTTCCACAGCGAGACCGCCGGTGGATGGACCGTGTTACCGTAACTGCTGCCCTGGAAATCCAGCACTAGTTCATCTACTCGCCGCACTGTCACCCCCTGCCAGATGGTAAAGCGGAACACAACCACTGATTCGGGCTCCATGTGAAAGCCCTCGGGCCACACGTCCACGTAACCTGTGGTCTCCTCCACTTGGCGCGTGATCAGGTCAGGCGAGATGATAGCCGTCGTGCCTGTCTCCAGTCCCACTGCTGGCAAGTCGTAGATCCAGAGAGCCGTGTCCACCGTCGAAAAGGGTCGCTTCACCACCTCGACCGCAAGCGGCGCCTCCTCGATCCAGCCTACCAAGTGTACCCCTGGCCCCAGGCCTCTCCTACCAGGGGTTACACCCGAACCCTCGGGGACGAACACCGCTTGCAGGAACTGGTAACGCCGATACAGGTTACGGTCACCCCAATAGTTCCCTGGCCCCAGGATCTGCTCAGGGAGGCTGGGCAAGCCATAGTTGTGAAGCGGAAGATGGACATTTGCTTCCTCACCGGCCTCCAGGTCACCCAACCTCTGTTCATTCCCACCCAAGATGAGAACAGCCTCCTTCAGAGGCACATCGCCATTTCGTACCATTCCCTCCAGATGCAGCCCGCCTGCTGTATCTGCGACAAGCTGCAGATCAGCTTCGACGCCTGGCACGGTGGTGTACCCCTCAGCAAGGAAGGGTTGGATACCTCCTATGTCTACTCGAAGATTGGTGACCGTCGAGCCCTCCGCCTCTTCGATGACATACAGCGGCTGCCCGGCCTGTCCACCAGAATAGCTGCCGGGGATTTCGCGTACTCCCGCCCCTGCTACCCACACATCATAAGTCATGCGCCGGGGCGAGAAGAGGCCCACCACTTGACTCACGCGGCCCATCCCCGATCCCTCTGACCCTTCGACCCTTCGACCAGGCTCAGGACAAGCTCTGCTCAGGCTAGGTACGTGCACCAGCGCCAGCCGATGCACAATCGCCGTGCCACCGCGGATCTGGAAACCCGTCACGTAGGCACACACCGTAAATCCCACGATCAACGCCGGGATGGTCAGCCAGGCTAGTTCCCGACGGTCCAGCTTGCGCAAGACGACATAGTTGACCGGGCCAATGAGCAGCGTATAGACCAGCATAAAGGCCAGAATCTGCAGCGTAGAGGGGAGTTCCAGGCCGGGAATCGCGTTGACAGCATTAAAGGCACTGTACCCATTGTTTACGGTAGGCCTTCGAGCGCCCACGGTCACTGGCTCGACGATGAACTCCCACAGACGGGCGTTGTCATCCCAGTGGGTGAAAGGGTTCAGCCCCGCATCAAAAGCCAAAAAGTCTACCGTGCCCGCCCCATAGGTACGGCGAGCTAACAAGATGAGATCCCCCTGCTCAATGAGAGCTTCCCCGTCACACAGTGTTACTTTGGCCACAGGGTAAGGGCCCGCAGCAACAGCCAACCTTGAACCAGATGCGCCCAAGTGCTCACCCAGCGCCCACAGATCGTCCACCGAGTGCGTGCTACCCACCGTGACCGGCAGCAGGCCGCACCCTGAGCCTTGTCCCAAGTCCCAAGGTTCAACTAGGCCAGCAACTGTGCGCACTGTTCCAGCACCGCCCCCCACGATCAAATGTCCGCCGTGGGCCACCCACGTTTCCAGCGCCTGCCGTTGCTCCCCACTGAGCGCGGTCGTGTCCACGTCGTTCAGGATCAGCACGTCGAGCCCCTCCCAACCCAGCGGGTCGGGCGGGAGCGCTTCCAGACTCAGGTGGGCCACCTCTGCCCGCCCACCGGCTGGCGTGACATTGCTCAGGAAATTGAGCGCCGAGGGGCTGCTGCTGACGACGCCGTAAAGCCAGTCTCCCTCACCCAACCAGGCCGCCGCAACCTGTTCTGACGAGAGCACCTCATCCCCAGCGAGCAACTGTACTGTCAGCCGAAAACGAGAGGACGAAACATCATACGAGAGATACAAAAAGTAGGCCTTGCGTGATTGAGCAGGGAGCAAAACCTGCCGGCCGTACACGGTGGACTTGCCGCTGCCAACGACGCGCAATTCCCCCTCGATGTCCGAACCCTCGTTCGAGAGGACGACGTACACCGGACACCAGCCGCCGCTGCGACAAAAGCCGTCCAAGCCAACCGTGACCTGCATGGTCGGGCCGCCTTCCTGGGCAGCGGCAACTCCACCTTTCGGCAAGCTCAGGACTCCGCACAACCACAATAACAAGATTGCGATGGCCAGGGTACTCCAAATGATCCGTCTCATACCTATCCCCTATTGCTGGGATTTATATCAGCCTGCTGCGTAACTCGCTGGCCTCTCCCTAAAATGATTATATCATGGCTTTGCCAAGCAGAACATGGAAGTTGTATGAAGATAACCAACAGGGGGTGTGCAACACTGACATCTTTAAGACGTGCGACGATGGCTAAGGGTTCCAATCCATACCTTGCAGCTATTATAGCATACTTCCTACCCTGGTCAACTAACATAACGCCGGTGTAGAACTATGTTCATCTCGAAGGGGCAATTTCCTCCCGAAAGCGCGGCCAACAACGCGGTCCATCATCGCATGCGACGTCCAGCTAGAGGCTGGCCGCGAGACAATGCCCAGGCCATGCTGGCTGGCCTGAGCGAGTTGCATAGTGGCCGCTTTGACCGTGCTTGGCAGGCCACTCTCCCACAAGCGGCCTAAGGCCACCGACAATTCTGCGCTATACCCGGTGGAGAGGAGTTGCTCCGTCAGGGTCATGGGCAGGGTGCCGGTCAGGACGCTGCCGTGGGGGTCGTACCACAGGTGGCCCTGGCTGTTGCCTTGGTCGTCGCTGACCACCAAGGTGCGGCCCAGGTGATGCGGGAGCGCACAACGAAAAAAGTCGCCGGTCATCTGGCGACTTTGGAACGGGGCTGGTGAAAGGGGTGCAACTCAGGCTGCCCTTGGCAAAGCCGAGTATGAGATGACAGACACCTCCGTTTGCAACGAGCGCAATTGCTTGAGCAGAGCAGTCACCCTGTCCGTCACTTCACCTGCCATGTAGGACTCGTGGCAACTGGCACACACCTCGGCGGGCACGTCCTTGATGACAGCCACCGTGTTTTCCAAAACAAATGGGATGGTTGCCTTCTGCTTAGGGAGCAATCGTCCCCCACACACTGGACAACGGCCATCATTTCTTTCGCGTTCGCCAGTCATCTTCCCATTCCTCCTCACTGGGCCGGTACACGGTGACCATAAAGATCCGACCTCGCTCTTCGTCAATGGCAATTACTGCATGTAGCGGTTCGCCCGGTGTCAGCCAGCCCAAAACCAAGCAATCGGGCAGTGGGCGATGCAGTACGGGGTAGTCCTCAATCAGTTCACATTCCTGCAAAGCCCATTCTATCTGGTGTCGAGTCAAATCGTCGGCTACCAGCTCGGTGACGGCGTGTCGAGACCAGAAGACTTTGGTGCCTTCGGGGTCTCTCTCGTTCTGGCGGGCCTTCTCTCGGATGAAAGACTGCTTGGCCTCGGCATCCATCCCTCACCTGCGGCAGGACACATAGTGTGCTTGCATTATAACATACGGTGGAAAGGATGTCAATCATTTGATTTGCCCGTTCAACGAATGTTGAGCACGTCCCTGCTCTGGGCCAGTGGTAGTGCTTGGTAGGCTCAAGACCCTTCGGGTTTCGGAAACCCGAAGGGTCTCCCTGGGTGCTATCCAGGCGGGTGTCCACCCGCTGGCCGTTGGCGTAGTAGTGCGTAGTGAGCTCCAGAACCACGAAGGGGCGAAAAAGGCGAAAGGCGTGAAAGCCCTTCGTATGCTTCACACCTTTCGTGCCCTTCGTGATTCCCCCCCTCGCAAAAGAAAAGCCACCGAAGGCATTGCACTCCTCCAGCGGCTTTGGCACTCTCAGCAGTTCCAATCTCCAGATGTTCTCTTCCGTTTTCTGCTGCTCTGCACGCCCCCGCCTACAATGCTGGCGATTAAGGCACAACCGAGTCCAAGCACCAAGTATATGAACCAGAGCTGGCAATCATCAGCCCAAAGCGCCAGCCTCTGACAGTCATTTGACGCCCCTGGCAGGACTCGAACCTACAGCCTACTGCTTAGAAGGCAGTTGCTCTATCCACTTGAGCTACAGGGGCACACTCAAATTTTATCGCAACGCTCCCAGATTGTCAAGCGCCTTGACCCTGGCTATCACAAGCTCCCCTTCCCTCACCCCATGCCCCATCAGGCCGCCCCCACAGCCCGTTCCGCACCACTGACACTTTCCTGTGATCAAAACCCGATGCCTTCATCCCAACAGACAGCGGGCAAGTCAATATATTATGTCAACTAGAAGATACTCGCCGATGATTTAAAGGGTGTGGCTAAAACACTTTGGAATCGAAGCTTTAGCTGGCTTCTTCCGCCTGAAGGCCTCGTCGTGAGCTTGTCGAAGGACTCAGCCGGACGGCTCCACTCCCCAAGCCATTCCAGCCAGGCCCGATTTAAAAGTTAGACAAAGACGGCCTGAGATGCTATAATGATAGCCAACCCAAAGGATCGAGGGAGAGAAGAACAATGACTCAAGACGGACTTGACCAACTGTGTATCAATACCATCCGTACCCTGGCCATGGATGCCGTCCAGAAGGCCAACTCGGGCCATCCGGGGATGCCCATGGGAGCCGCGCCCATGGCCTACGTCCTCTGGACGCGCTTTCTCAAGCATAACCCCGCCAACCCTCACTGGCCCGACCGGGACCGATTTGTCCTCTCGGCCGGACATGGCTCCATGCTCCTCTACAGCTTGTTGCATCTAACCGGTTACGACCTGCCCTTAGAAGAGCTGCAAAATTTCCGCCAATGGGGCAGCCGCACCCCTGGTCACCCAGAGCACGGCCTGACACCCGGTGTGGAGACCACCACCGGCCCCCTGGGACAGGGCTTTGCCAACGGAGTGGGCCTGGCTATCGCCGAGCGCTTTCTGGCTGAGCGCTTTAACCGGCCGGGTCTCGCGATTGTTGACCACTACACCTATGCCATCGTCAGTGACGGCGATTTAATGGAGGGAGTGGCTTCCGAGGCGGCCTCATTGGCCGGGCACCTGGGCCTGGGTAAGTTGATCTACCTCTATGACGACAACCACATCTCCATCGAAGGCAGTACCGATTTGGCCTTCACCGAAGATGCGGAGCACCGCTTCGAGGCTTACGGCTGGCATGTGCAGCGTGTAGAGGACGGCAACGACCTGGCAGCCATCGCGACTGCTATCGAGGCGGCCCAGGCAGCAACAGAGCAACCCTCACTGATTATGGTCCGCACCCACATCGCCTACGGCAGCCCTGGCAAGCAGGATACAGCAGCAGCCCACGGCGCACCCTTGGGCGAGGAAGAGGTGCAGCGCACCAAGGAAAACCTGGGATGGCCCACTGAGCCTCCTTTCTACATCCCCAACGAAGCCCTGACCCATTTCCGAGCGGCGGCCGAGCGGGGCCGGGCTTGGGAAGCAGCGTGGCAGGCCCGTTTTGAGGATTACGCCAGTGAGTACCCTCAACTGGCTGCCGAGTGGCAGACAGCCATGAACGGGCAGTTGCCGACTGGCTGGGACGCCGACCTGCCCGATTTCGTCCCGGCCGACGGTCCCCTGGCCACCCGCCAGGTCTCAGGCCAGGTACTCAATGCCATTGCGCCCTATCTGCCCACCCTGCTGGGCGGCTCGGCGGACCTAGCACCGTCGAACAACACTTTGTTGAAGCAGTATGGCGATATCAGCGGCGACGATTTCGGCGGGCGCAACCTGCACTTTGGCGTCCGCGAGCACGCTATGGGCAGCATCGCCAACGGCATGGCCTTGCATGGAGGGCTTGTTCCCTACACGGGCACTTTCCTCGTCTTCTCCGATTATATGCGACCGCCTATCCGTCTGGCAGCGCTGATGGGCTTGCCGGTGATCTTTATCTTTACCCACGACAGTGTCTGGCTAGGCGAGGACGGACCCACCCATCAGCCCATCGAGCAACTGGCCGCCTTGCGAGCCATCCCCGGCCTGATCGTGCTCCGCCCGGCCGACGCTGCCGAGACGGTCGAGGCCTGGCGAGTGGCCTTAACGCACCGCGATGGCCCGGTGGCCCTGGCCCTCACCCGCCAGAAGCTGCCCGTGCTGGATCGCACGGAACTGGCCGACGCCGATGGAGTGGCGCGAGGGGCCTACGTGCTGGCCGACGCCAGGGACGAGCGACCGGACATCATCCTCATCGCCACCGGCTCGGAGGTGCACCTCGCCTTAGAAGCCCATGGGCAATTGGCTAGACAGGGTGTCAAAGCGCGGGTCGTTTCT
>Ga0180437_10010270_pt1 | contig 11445 bp, 8 predicted proteins | sample SS_ome_4_FD_132410 | JGI IMG/M metagenome (GOLD analysis project Ga0180437, IMG submission 132410) | Hypersaline lake sediment archaeal communities from the Salton Sea, California, USA - SS_3_D_1 metaG | ecosystem: Environmental > Aquatic > Non-marine Saline and Alkaline > Hypersaline > Sediment... | reverse complement strand
CTGGATTGAAATGAGCGATCAGGAATTGTGGGAGTTCGTTCTTGATGCAGAGGTTCCCCGCGCCCTGAATGTCCGCTTCGAGTTCGGTTGCCCCATTCATGGCGAAGAGGTGTTCCGTAAAGGAGGACATTATCCCTGGATACTGAGCTCGGACCACCCTTTTAAAGTGAAATGCCCCGTGGGGGGGGAATTTTATCCTACTAACGATTTTGAATCTTACCTGAAAAAGGGAAGAAAAGAGAAATTAAACACGCGGGAAAAATATGTAGATGACGGTTTCGGATGGATCGATGAAAACGGAAACCGGTATTGGTTTGTGGGGCATTATATTTTTTGGCACAGGTGGAGAAAGGAAATCCTGGGCGGAGCGATTCCCTCCCTGGGGTCTGCTTTCGAGCTCACAGGCGATCCTGTTTATGCTCATAAGCTTGGCGTTCTCCTGGGGCGCATATGCGAGGTGTATCCGAAAATGGATTATGCCACACAAGCGTATCATAACGGAAAATGGCCCGCAGCCATTGATGGGAGAATTCTGGATTATATCTGGGAAAACAGCACCATTTACAAGCTTTCCCTGGCGTACGATCAAATCTACGATGCGATTGAAAAAGATGAATCATTAGGAAATTTCCTCCGGGAAAAAGGCATTCAGGATTTTAAAAAGGAATATGAACAAAAGGTGCTGCATTTTATGGCGCGCGATATCATGGCAGGAAAAATCCGCGGAAATATGCATTATCAACCCACAATTGCCCACCTTGCCCGCATCATAGATAACCAGGACCCCGGTTACGGACCCACTACAAAACAGATGACGGATTGGCTCCTTCATGGCGGGGGAGAGGTGGAACTGATCCTTTACAACGGGTTTGACAGAAACGGCGCCGGGGGCGAAAGCGCTCCGGGATATTGCACTATCTGGAACAGGTGCTTTTGCAATCTGGCAGAAGACCTTATCCGCCTCGATGTGGATATTACGGAAAATCCCAAGTGGAAACAGATCGTTCGTTTTCCTTATAATTTAACCCTTGCGGGAAAACACATTCCCCGTGTGGGAGACTCGGGGCGCAATATCCGTACTGGATCAAAAATTATCGATGATACGATCCTTAAATTCGGATACAACCATTTCAGGGATCCCCAGTGCGCCCAGCTGCTCCTGGGACGCAAGGTGTTTGGGAACTCCCTTTGGGGAGAAACCCTGGATAAAAAAGAAGTTCAAAAAGTGGCGAAAAGCGCGCCGGATCGAACCCGCCTTTGCTCCCGCAACCTCGGGGGGTATGGCATGGGGATTTTTGAGGCAGGAAACGAAAGCGCTCGAAGAGCCGCCACCCTTTATTACGGTTCCCCGGGAGCATGGCATACCCACCTTGATCGACTTACCATCGATTACTGGGCGCATGGCAGAACGTTCCTTCCGGAAATGGGTTATCCCTCCCACTGGAACGATAAGGGGGAACGTTTTATTCGGGGTATGGCAAGCCATTACTTGGTTATGATCGATGAAAAATCGTGCAAAAACCGGAAATCGGGATACCTGGATTTTTTTGCTTCCGGTGAAAAAGTGCGCGTGATGCGCGCTGAAGCCAAATCCATTTATAAAAGGATTGCCAAACAGTATCACCGCACCCTGGCAATGATCGATGTGGGTGACGAATCTTTCCTGGTGGACCTTTTTTGCGTGGAAGGAGGCGATGTTCATGATTACCTTTTTCATGGGCTTCCCTCGGCACAGTTTTCCACGCAGGGTCTTTCTCTTTCATCCAGCCAGGAAAAAGGCACATTGTTAGGAGAGGATATTCCCTGGGGCGGGGATCGATCCGGAAACCAGAGCGGATACGACTTTCTCAAAAATGTTCGTCGATACAAAGCGCAGGATTGCTGGCATGTGAAATGGAAAGATGAAGAGGATTGCAGGCTTGGTTTTTGGATGCCTTCCTTTTCCGAAGTGATCCTGTGCGATGGCGAGCCCCCGTTCCATCCCGGGTACCCTGAAACCATGGAGTTTTTCGTGGTTCGAAGCAAAAGCTCCCAAACCCTTTTTCCTGCTGTGATTTCTCCGAGTAAAGGAGCCGATCTGGTTCAGGATGCGGGTTTTTCAAGAAGCGAAAACGCCATTCACTACGAGGTGAAAACAATTAACGATCTCTGGAAGATTGATATGGAAAACAGTGGGAAAGTCTCAGTGAAAGGTGCATCGGACGATGGTTCCCATTACTATTTTCATGCCAACATCAGAGAGTACAACTTGGGAAATAAAAAAGCAGTTTTGGAAGATCAAAGGCGTTATTCGATCCAATCTGTTGATTATAAAACCAATACTGTTCAAGTAGAAAGGGATATTATAAAGCCGGAGCTATTAATAGATGAGGTCGCTGTTATTTCCGGAGGGGGCTATTCCGCCTCGTACACGGTACAAAGAGCCACAAAACGCTCGCTCTGTTTTAAAGGTCCTGCAATCACGGGAATTTGCCGGGTGGATTCAATTAAGGATAAAACCCTGGTTACAAAGTCGCGGATTACCGGGTACGGCTCCCAGCTCGGCGCCAAAGAGCTGAAAGGAATGGTTCTGGTGCCGGAGGATTATAAAAAAGGAGTTTCGATTGTTTCGTATAAGACGGAAGATGGAATCACAAGCTTTACACTAAAGAATACACTCGAGTTTCTCGATACTGATGGGGATAAACGAGTAATGGTGTATTTCAGCGATTTTACACAGGATTACGAGATTTGGTTTACCCCCTGGGTGGAAACAACCATATCCCCTGAAGGAGAGATCCAAACCCGATCCAATACAATTTTATCGATTAAACAGGAGTAAGAAAATGATAACAAGTGAGAGTATTCAAAAGCGCTTTGAACAGAGATTCTCCTGTAATGCGAAGTGGATATCTTCCGCCCCGGGAAGGGTGAACCTGATCGGGGAACACACGGATTACAACGGGGGCTTTGTTCTTCCCGCAGCTATTGATCGCGGGATAAAAATCGCTGCGCGGCTTAGAAGAGACGATTTCCTGAACCTGTATTCGGAAACCTTTAACGAATCGGTTTCCTTTTCCGTTTCCACGCGTATTCCCCCTCCCAAAACCAAGGGATGGTACAGCTATTTCGCCGCAGTAGCGGATCAGTTCATGAAGAAAGACAAAAGCGTTCCTGGTATGGATGTGTATATTTGCGGGGACATTCCCCTTGGAGCGGGGCTTTCCTCTTCTGCTGCGTTCGAGGTGTGCGTTGCCACCCTCCTGGATGCGGTTTTGTGCACAAATCTCTCAAAACAAGAAATCGCGGTTCTTTCCCGCGAAGCGGAACACTCAGAGTACGTGGGGGTACAATGCGGCATCATGGATCAATTCATCGCAGCAATGGGGAAAAAGGACCATGCCCTCCAGATCGATTGTTACTCCCTGGATTACAAAATCGTGCCGTTCGATTCCGAAAAAGCCGCAATCGTGCTTTGCAATTCCATGAAAAAACGGGGGCTCGTAGATTCTGCGTATAATCAGAGGAGAAGCGAATGCAACCAGGGATTAAAGATCATTAACGAGCTTGGAGATAAAACCTATCCCACGCTTCGCCATGTTCCTTATCCTGTATTCGAGAAATACAAAGCCCGGCTCCCGGAAAATGTTCAAAAGCGGGTTCTTCACAACCTCACGGAAAATCGCAGGGTTCTTGAATTCGTAGAGGCTCTGGAAGCAAACGATTTTGCAGAAGCAGGGGCATTATTGTTCGAATCGCACGAGAGCCTGGAGGAGGATTACGAGGTTTCCTGCAAGGAGCTGGATCGAATCGTGGAAATCTCTGCAGCTTGCAAGGGGGTTTTCGGATCCCGGATGACCGGAGCGGGCTTTGGCGGATGCGCCGTTTCCCTGGTGAAACCAAATCATGTGGAAGAGTTTAAAAACTCATTATCCGAAACATACAATAGAGAATTTAATGTGCTGCCCGAGATATATGTCGCCTCTCCCCAAAACGGAGCCGAAATCTCACATATCGAATAGTAGATTTTTTTCGCCCCGATAAATTCTCCTTCTATTTCTTCTATTTACATATTGGTGTCAACCGTGTATAAAATATTTCGTCTGAATCAGTAGGAGGAGGGAATCAGGCATGATTCTTAATATTGCCGGATGTATAAAAAGGTCGCGGGTGAACGGCGTGGGGGAGCGGTTTGTGCTCTGGGTGCAAGGGTGCCCCCATAGCTGCCCGGGATGCTTCAATCCCTCCATGCAGCCATTTACGGAAAAAACACTCGTTTCCGTGGAGTACATGGCAAAAATTATTTTATGCATACAAGGGATTTGTGGTGTTACGTTTTCAGGAGGCGAGCCCTTTTTCCAGGCTGCGCCACTGGCTGCGCTCTCCGGAATGATAAGGAAAAACGGACTGAACGTGATCACTTATACAGGTTATACAATGGAGGAAATCCGTAAAGCCGGAAATCCGGAATGGAACGCCTTGATATCCGAAACCGACCTCCTGATCGATGGTCTGTATATCGAGGAGTTAAAAGGGGATTTTTATCTCCGGGGCTCTTCGAATCAAACGCTAAGGTTTCTAACGGATCGATTGAAACATCACCCGGATCTTGAAAATAAACGGGGGTCCGAAGCGGAAGCGATTATAACACCCCAAGGAGAGGTCTGTTTTACAGGAATCTGGAAAGGATAAAAACCATGTCGCATTTTTCCAGGCTCAGAACCAGGATCAAAGATAAAGCGCTCCTAATGGAAATCCTGAAATCCCTCGGATACAAAATCAGGAAAAAATCCGTTGTGTGGGGATATACGGGAAAGAAGAAGGTAGACTTTGCCATATCCACAAAGGAAGGGTATATTATTGGTTTTGAAAGGGATATTGACGATTCCTTTCAGATCGTGGCGGATTGGTACGGGGTAAAAGACGAGGCAGAGGCTATCTTTGCCGCGCGGCTTAAAAGAAAATTCCACGAGGCGCAAAAACAGATTAAAAAGCAGTATGCATACCAGGCAACCCTTCAAAAATTAAAGGAACAGGGCTATGAAGTGGTGGAACAGGAGGAAAGCGAAGACGGGAGCATGCGCCTGGTAGCACGACGATGGAAATAAGCATATTTAATGAATGAAAATGAAAACGGGGTGAAAGATCATGCCGCACGAGGAACTGGAAATCATTATAGATAATGAGGGGAATGTCACGTTAGAGGTCAGGGGAATAAAAGGTCCGGGATGCGAAGCTTTGACGCAACCTTTGGAGGAGGCATTGGGTGATTTGAAGGAACGGCACAGGAAAGAGGAATATTATGGGGGAGAGGAAGACATTCAAACTAGGGAAGAACACAGGATGTAAGGGTATGGTTGCCCTTGTTGTAAATTTGCATACCATGTAATATTTAAAAAGTTTTGTAATCAGTTTAAAAGAAAATCTTTTTGGTCTTTTATGTCCTTTCCGTCTTTTTTGATCGCTATTCCCTTTCGTTTCAACTCGATGTGCAAAAGCACACCTTCGTCTTACGAAAGGAAATATCATCTCAAGATGAACTTCGTGAAGAATCAGGGTCGTTTAAAAAAAGGAATTTTGTGCTTGACATAGGGATAAATGTATATAATTTTGTTAACTAAAACAATGTAAGCTAAACTTAAAATAAAATCTTTGTAACGTTTCAAAGCATTGTTGGTACAAATTCTATAAACCTTGTTAAAGGTTCCATTTCTTTTCGGGAGGGGGGCGATAGGGAAATCTCTTAAAAGCCTCGCGAGGGAAAAGGCTTGATTATTTCCCTCAAAATTATATCGGAGGAGGAAATAAAATGAAAAAGAAACTCGCGGCTGTTTTTATGATTATGATCCTGGGGAGCTTGGCTTCCGTTGCTATGGCTTATCCCAAGATCTGTATTGATCCCGGTCACGGCGGCTACGATCCCGGAGCTGTCGGTTATACTACGGAAAAAATTCACAACCTGGAATGCGGCAAGGATTTCAGGGATTGGCTCAATCTGGATACGTCCGATGGTGGCGGCGGCTATGCCTGGAGCGTGATTATGACCCGCTCCACGGATGTGTTTATCAGTCTTTCGGGTCGCACAAGCTATGCCAATAATAACGGCGCAAACCGTTTTGTATCCATCCACGCCAATGCAGGCGGCGGACATGGCTCCGAAACCTTTGCCTACACTTATGGCTCCGGCACAAGCTTTGCCATGAGAAACCTCCTGCAGAACGAGCTTCTTGCCCATGGCGGGCTCTATAACAGGGGCAACAAGGTGGCAAACTTCTATGTGTTGAGATACACAAACATGCCTGCCGCATTGACGGAAAACGGTTTTTGCGACAATTACAGCGACTCCACCCACCTGAACAGCGCCAGCTGGAGAGATAACGTGGCTAAAGGCTTCATGCATGCCATGCAACGCCACTATGGCTATTCTGCATACACGCCTTCTTCCCATGTGACAAAGATCGTGGATAACTCCGATGGCGGATTCAGCGCCTCTTCGAACTGGTGGACCAGTTCCTACAGCTCGGAAAGATACGGCGCGAATTACCGCTGCCGCAGCACAGCGGCTATCAGTGATGCAGCAACGTGGACCGTTTCACTTCCCAGCACAGGCACATGGAACGTTTATGCGTGGTGGTCGGATGGAACCAACAGAACCGCCAATACCGCGTATATCGTGTATCATAACAGCGGCTCTACAAATTGTTATGTGAATCAACAAGTTAATGGCGGAAAATGGAATTACCTGACAGCCAAGTATATGAGCTCCGGAAGCCGACAGGTAAAGCTTTCCTGCTGGGCGACATCCGGATACGTGGCAATTGCGGATGCCATCAAATGGTATAAGTAATACCAGGTTAGTTTTTTTAAGGGGACTGTTTTTTATAAGCGGTCCCCTTTTTTACTTTCCATTTGTTTTGTTTTGCGCCACAGGGTTGCAGAGCTGATCCCCAGAATCCTGGCAGCCTTGGTACGGTTTCCTTCTGTGTGATGGAGCACATTGGCAATGTGTTGCTCCATGGCTTTTTCCAGGGAAAGGTTCACCGGAAAAAGCTGGCTTGCGATTGAGAGGGAACGATGGATGCTTGCGGGGAGGTTTTCCGGGAGCAAAATCCCGTCTCTGGAAACAACAGAGGCGCGTTCAATGGCATTTTCCAGCTGCCTGATATTTCCGGGCCAGGTGTATTCCTGGAGAACGTCCAGCGTTGCAGGGTCCAGCTTGAGCCTTGGAATTCTTAGTTTCCTGGAGAATTGTTTGACAAAATACCGCGCCAGGGGAAGGATATCCTCCCGGCGTTCCCTCAAAGGAGGGATGTGAATCTCCACAACAGCGAGGCGATAGTAAAGGTCCTCCCGGAATGTTTCCTGTTCGATCTCTTTTGCAAGGTCCTTGTTTGTTGCGGCAATGATGCGCACATCGATTTTACGGGGTTTGTTTTCCCCGAGCCTGAGGATTTCCCTTTCCTGGAGAACCCTCAGGATTTTGATCTGCATGGCAGGGGAGATATCCCCGATTTCATCGAGAAAGATGGTTCCCTTGCGCGCCTCTTCAAACAGTCCGATACGGTCTTTATTTGCCCCGGTAAACGCCCCTTTGGTATGACCGAACAGCTCGCTTTCCAAAAGGGTATCCGGAAGCGCGCCGCAATTGATGGCAATAAAAGGTCCCTTGCTGCGATGGGAATGGGTATGGATATACCGGGCGAGCACCTCTTTTCCCACGCCGCTTTCCCCGGTGATAAGAACCGTGGAATCGAAGTGCGCCACCTTGGTTGAAAGGTCAAGAACCTGGTGAAACGAGCGGCTTCTTACATTGGCGAAGTCCTTGTTGATCTTTGGGTAAACCGAGGCGATTTTTTTTCTCTGCCTCTCCAGTTGGGATTGTTTGCGTTTTAGTTTTTTTGTAAGGCTGATAATTTTCCCGTGGATATCGTCGGATTGGAAATAGGGAAGAAAGGGATTGATCGCATCCCCCCATGATTTCCTGTCTTTGCCTGATGCCTTGCAAATACGATCACCCTTGCCGCGGCATTTTTCCTCGATAAAATAAACCTCTGTTCCCAGGCAAAAGGAGGCATACCCGCTGGAATAGGCGGCTAGCATCCAGCACACGCAAATATTCGAAGCTCCGGATTCGATATCGTAGTGATCCGCTTCGTAGGAATTGTTCCATATCATTTCCATGGTGATTTTTTTTGATTTTTCGTCCAGGCTCATGGATTTAATCATTGCCTTTGTCAGTCCCTGGATAGTCAAGAGCTTGGGACCCGCCCTGAGCCATTCTGTGGTATTATCCCAGGAGAAGATGCGTTTCATGGCAGCGGCGTCCGCCTGTCCCCAGAAATACCCGAGCCTGGACAGGATTCTCCTGGTTTGTTCTGTACCGAGAAAATCGGTAAGGTCTTTTCGAAGCTGAAGCAGGGCGCGCATATCCATGATAATAAGGCGCCTTCCCTTTAAGCTGAGCCACCCTTCTGAAAAGTCGATCAGCTCGTCCAGCTTCAAATCGTCACTTTTCATTATTAAATTCCTTTCAAATTGAAACAATAATGATTTAAATATGAAACAACCTGTTTTTCCCCTGTCAAGAACATAATTTGCAAAATATTAATATTACTGCACTTATAATATTAACCCCTTTTGGCATGGCTCTTGCACTACCTTTATATTGAAAATAATCCTAAAAAAAGGAGGAATCGAAAATGTACACCTTACTGAAAAATAAAACGGATAGAGTGGCAAATGAGGTGGTTCGTTTTACCCGGGAACTCGTTCGCACTCCCAGCGTCAGCTTAGGCGAGAAAAAAATTGCCGAGATTATTGAACGCAAAATGAAGGAGCTGGAGTACGACCGGGTTTTTCGGGATGAATGGGGCAATGTTATTGGAGTGGTTTACGGGCAAAACCTTTCACCTGCCGTGATCCTGAACTCTCACATGGATACTGTGGATATCAAAAATAACAAAAAGTGGCACCAGGACCCCTTTGGCGCACACATTATTGATAACAAACTGTACGGACTCGGTGCTAGCGATTGCAAAAGCGGTTTGGCTGCACAGGTGTATGCGGGGGCTATTCTAAAACACAGCCTGCTTCCCTTGAAAGGCACGCTTGTGATGGCTGCAACTGTGGCTGAAAAAAACGGCAGAAGCATCGGATTGAGGGCGCTTGTGGAACATAGCCTTCCCTCCCTGGAAATCGCTCCTTCGTTTGCCATACTCGGTGAAACCACAAACCTCGATCTGTATTATGGTCACGATGGTTGGGTGGAAATGAACATCCTTGTGGAAGGGGAACAGCCTTTTCACGTGGAGGATGTTGCCAACGGGATTTACAAGGACCTGGAGGAAACCCGTTCCCAGCAGTGCCAGGGGCACGCAGAATCCTTCCGGGTTCTGCCGCCCAGCTATGAGGACACCATGGGGCGACGTCGCGCCAATATTCAGTTCTCGAGAAAAATAAACCAGGAACAAAGCTACAAGGACCTCATGTTTCATGTCAAAAAGAACGCCTCCATGATTGCGGAAAACTTCGGTTCTGTTGCCGTAAAAGTGGATGTCAAACAGGAAAATCAGAAACTCTACACCGGAAAAACCGTGGTGGCAAAGAGCATAGTCAATGCCTGGTCAACAGAACCGTATCATCCCCTGATCGAACGATCACGCCAGGTGCTTGCTGCTGCCGGGTGCGCGGTAACTCCAAAAAAATGGCAACTCAACCGCCTGGAAATGGGAACTGCCGGTAGCGCGCTCGTGAATAAGTTCAACATTCCCACTGTGGGATACGGACCCGGACAACTCGATATGGCTCATGCGGTTAACGAATGTGTTGAAGTTCCCAACATACCCAGGGCGGTTTACGGAACCGCTGCCGTGGTTCACGGGCTGATCGGTTACCCTGTATTCGGCTGGACTTCGGACGAGATATAATATTGCACAGGAGGTTTTTGGGTTATGATTGTCATGGTTATAAACTGCGGAAGTTCTTCCCTGAAGTACCGGCTTGTTTCCATGCCGGAAGAAAAGGAACTTGCTGGTGGGGAAGCCCAGCGGGTGGGTCCCAAAACAACGGAACCCGCCCGCATCCTTCACCGTTACAGGGGAAAGCAATCCACGCATCTAAAAGAAATGAAAGATCACGGCGAGGCATTTCGCGAGGTCATGAATCTGCTTGGCAACACGCCGGAGCTCCGCCCCGAAGCCCTTGGGCATCGTATGGTGCACGGAGGAAGTAGGTTCAAGGAGGCTCTCCTGGTCGAAGATGATGTTATCCGAGGGCTGGAGGAAATCCAGGACCTGGCGCCCCTTCATAATCCTCCCGCGGTTTCCCTCTTGAAGGTGTGCCACGAAAAATACCCTGACCTTCCCTCCTCTGTAGTGTTCGACACCTCTTATCATTCCACGCTTCCGGAGTATGCCTACACTTACGCCCTTCCCAAACAGATGAGGGAACAGTGGGGAATTCGCAAGTACGGTTTTCATGGCACAAGCCACCAGTTCGTTGTGGAAGAGGCTGCCAAATTTCTCAAAAAACCGCTCTCCCGGTTCAATGTGGTGAGCTGCCACCTGGGCAGCGGTGGAGCAAGCCTTGCCGCTATTGTTAACGGCAAATCAGTGGATAATACCATGGGTTATTCCCCTCTGCAGGGTCTTATTATGAGCACGAGAAGCGGAGACCTGGACCCGGCGATTGTGATGAACCTTATGCATCAAAACAACGGGAATCCCGATCCCGTGGAAAAGCAGCTGAATAAAAACAGCGGGGTGCTGGGGCTCTCTGGAGTATCCTCGGATATAAGGGATGTGTTTTCCCTGAAAAATAAAAACGGGGAATTCTCGGAACAGCTCAATCAAACCGCATCCCTATATATATGGAGAATCAGGAAATACCTGGGTGCGTATCTTACAGTTGTGGACAGTGCGGATGCCGTGATTTTTACGGATACGATCGGGGAAACCATGCCGCTGGCAAGGTGGATGATCTGTTCGGATATGGAGCTGTTCGGGTTGAAAATCGATCCTGTGAAAAACCAATCTCAAGAGCTGCCCCTGGATTGTTCCGCTGAAAACAGCCCTGTTCGCATCCTTGCCATTAAAACCAACGAGGAACTGGCTATTGCCAGGAAGACTTATGACCTGATTGAAAATTTAAAGCAAAGCAGGAGGAACCAATGAACATCCTGATCCTTAAACCGGGAAATTATTTTTTCGACTATACCTATTATGCAAGCGACCTGCGTTTTCCCATTTGGCAGGGATGGGAAAAGGAGGTGGATCGTCAATCTATCCCCCGCATCCTTGAAAAAATCCTGGAACGTTGCAGGGAGAAAACCCTGTATAACGCCCCGGATGCCATAGCAATCTACGGGAATTATGGGGGAGAACAGTTTCCCGCTCAAAGCCTGGTAGATGAAAATACCGTGGAAAGGCTTGAACCATTGATCCCTTCGGCTCCCATGCATATCCCGAT
>Ga0180437_10010269_pt1 | contig 11445 bp, 11 predicted proteins | sample SS_ome_4_FD_132410 | JGI IMG/M metagenome (GOLD analysis project Ga0180437, IMG submission 132410) | Hypersaline lake sediment archaeal communities from the Salton Sea, California, USA - SS_3_D_1 metaG | ecosystem: Environmental > Aquatic > Non-marine Saline and Alkaline > Hypersaline >... | reverse complement strand
GCGGGGCCCTATTCCTGTCCCAGATACAGTCCGGCAGCGGTGGCAAATGCGTCGTCCGGCGAGCCATAGAAATCGCCGCTGGGCAACATGCTCAACTCGTACTTCTCGCTGCTGTAGGCGAAGAAGGCGAAGGCCCACCGCTCCTCATCGCCGAAGTACCGGAGGCGGCAGAGGTGCGTCGGAGTGTTGCGCAGCCGCTCGATGTACTGCTCCCGCGTCTCCTGCCACTCCTCTGGTGGCCAGTCTTTCGGGATGGAAGGCTCGGTGTAGGCATCGATGTAGCAGAACTGCGATCGGAAGCGTATCTCCAACCGAGTGTACTTGTCGGTGAAGTGCTTCTTGGCATAACGCAGGATACGCTGCTCGGTCCGCTGCCGAACTGCCGGCGGGATCTTGACGCCTCCCGCGTCGGGAACGTGCATCCATACTCGTCCTTGTTCTGGCATTGCGGCCTCCCTGTTCTCAGAACGTCGGCAAAGCGAAGTATCGAGTTCGAGACAGAACCACTGCGACCGATCGCTAAGACCGAACCGCTCATCCAGATGCCATCATAGCGGACCGCCCGGGTATCTCCAGTGTGGCCCAAGGATGTTTCGCCACCTGCCGGCACCGGTGGGGCCGGAGGCCCCCGTGACGGCTATTTGCCACCGTCGCTGTGAACCCACAGGCTGAACCCTTCCGAGCCGGGCTTTGTTGTGGACCACTGGAGACAACTCGGCGAGAGCCAATGACATGTCTCTCGCGTGGGCATAGAATGGCGGTCATGTCTAAATCAGGAAGACGCCAGTGGGAATTCAAGTCGAAGTTTCGAGCCGGGCTCTACTCGTGGAAAGGGTCGGCCAAGGCGACGAAGAATCTCCGCGCGGCGGTTTCGGAGATTCGGAAGGCTTACAAGAGCGATCCGCTCGAAGCGGTCGAAGCGATCGTCTGGCTGGTGGGGCGGTTTTGGCCGGCGTTTCGGGACATCGACAGTTCCAGTGGGGCGTTGGGCAAGGCGGTCAACGATACGATCGACAAGCTGCTGCCGCTGGTGATCGACGCGCCAGCCGACGAGCCGCTCCGCAAGAAATGGACGTGTCGACTCTTCGAGGCAGTGTGTGACGACGGTGTCGAATACCTCGGCCGTTTGACCGAACAATGGGGAAGAATCTGCGCTACGGATTCCTTGCGGGGCTATTGGGCCGAGGAGTTTTTGCCGCTTACTGAAAAAGCCCTGGAGAGCCGGCGGGACGATTACTACTACTTCGTCGGCACGCCGGCGTGCTTGTCCTGCCTGTTGGAATCCGGGCATTATGATGGGCTGCGCCGACTGCTCGACCTCGACGATCCGCCATTTTGGCATTATGAATCGTATTGGGCGGAGGCTCTACTGCGGCAGGATCAAATCGACGACGCGATCCGGCATGCACAATCGCTCTTGCCTGGCGACGACGAAGGCGATGCAGATGGCTTCCATGCCTACAGCCCGGATACACTTCAGATCAAGCGGTTCTGCGAGCAAACGCTCTACGATGCCGGGCGCCGGCGCGAGGCTTACGAACACTACTCGCTGGCGGCGCAACCGGACACGACCTACCTCAATCACTTTCGATCCCTGGTGCGGCGATATCCGGAATTCGAGCCGAGCGAAATTCTGATGGATCTGATCGAAAAGTCGGGCCGCCCCAAACAGGCGTGGTTTTCCTCGGCGCGGAAGTGCGAGTTGTACGACATCGCCCTGCAATGTGCCGAAAGCGGACCGGTCAACCCAAGCACGCTCGCCACGGCGGCGCGGGACACACTCGGGTCGCATCCGGATTTCGCCTGGCGGGTTTCGCTGCTGGCCGTCAAGTATCTGCTCGTCGATTACGTCGATGTGAGTGAACACGACGTCACCACGGCCGTTCGCCACCTCGTCGAGGGGGCTCGCAGTGCGGGGCACCTGGATCAGGCACTGGTCGCACTGCGCGACGTACTTGACTTGCGGAATAAGGCGCAGAAGATACCGGGAATCGTCAAAGAGGAACTGAAACGGCTTGGGTGTCCCGCGCCGAGGTGATTCCCAGTCTGCGAGCGCATTCTCGAAGCACGGAGTCGTGATGGGCAAGACCAAGAAACAAGTACGAAGGAAGACGCCGCCGCCGAAGCGTAAGCAAGTCAAACGGCAGGTCCCGACCGTCGAAGACTACGTCCGGAAACTGTCGAAGGAGCGGCTGATCGAAATCATCCTGGAACAACTGCATGACAACGAAGCACTTGAGCGGGAGTTGCTCGACGAGATTCTAGAACGATTCGGCGGAGCAAGCGATCTCATTGAGGACGCCCGGCAATTGGTCGAGTTGACGACGGACAGCGAACCGGAATTCGATCATCGGGGCTTTGCGGAACCGGTCGACTATGGACCGGTGCATTCGGCTTTCGAGCGATTGCTGAAGGAGAAGCAGTACGAAGCGTTGATTCAACTCGGCCCCACTCTTGCCAAGGGCAGCCAACACCACATCGAAACCAGTTCCGATGACTTCGAGCCCCACTATTCGATCAGCGAATGCATCGGGTGTGTGATGCAGGCGCTCTTGAAGGCGGATCGGCCCAAGCCCGACAAGATTGTCTACGCGGTTCGGCTGGTGATCGAAGACGACTATTGCGCATGCGAGAAGGCTGAGGAAGTGCTGCGACGCCGCTGGGCCAAGCGCGACTGGAAGCAGGCCGCCGAAATGCTCCGGGAACTCACATCCGAGTACCCGGAAGGCAAGTACGCACGAAAGAACCTTGATCGCTGGATCGCGGCGGCCGAAGAAAAGGGCGGGTAGCCAGTCATGTTCCTACGCTACACATTCGATTCGCCGATGGCGCGGGACGAGGAACACGGTTTCATCCGCCACTACGATGTCGACGTATTCGGATTTGGCGAAGACGGCGAGCACCTCATCGGCAAGGTCGCCTTCGATGTCTTTCTCTGGGGGGATGCCGAAGCGGCAGGGGCCAATCTGTTTGATATCTGCGATGCCGATTCGCAGGGATGGTACGATGTCTTTTGCGCCCTCTCCGGGACAGAGACAATTCGCGACGGTGGGCGGGACGAGATTCTCCCGGAACTGGGGATCGAGGATGTCGTGGACCGCATCACATTCATCTGGCGGTTTCTGCTTCACCCGGAGGCAAGATCGAGTTACACCAAAGCGGTCATCCACGATATTGCCCGGTACGTGGGAGACGACTCGATCCTCACGATGTGGCACGGCACTCTTGAAATGCCCGATAGCGATCTTGTCGACATGGGCTTTGCGAAGATCGGCGGATCGCAATTGATCTTTCGGGATCTGCATCTTCAGGTCCCGTACGACGCACGGCATCCCCGAGGCGAAGAAGTCGATTTCGAGGCTCGTCCCGAGCATGGGAAATGGATCCTGAAGGAGTGGGAGAAGCAATGAGCGAGTATCAATACATTGGATTCCGTGCGATCGACAGCGGCGTCAGCGAGAAGAACCTGCAGTACATGCGGCGACAGTCCACGCGTGCGGAAATCACGCCGTGGTCGTTCGAGAACGAGTATCACTACGGGGACTTCCGTGGAAACGCCGTCGAGATGCTGCGTCGCGGATATGATATTCACCTGCACTACGCGAACTACGGAATTCGGACGCTGCTGATCCGACTTTCCAGCGGCCTGCCCGACGCCAAAGCGGCCAAACCGTATCTCGATGACGAGTCACTTCGGTTTCGCAAGGACAAGAGAGGCCGCGGCGGCGTGCTGGAAATCCGACCGTTTCACGAACCTGGCGATCTCGACGAATTGTGGGACCTGGGGGAGCTGCTGGACCGGCTCGTTCCGCTGCGGTCGGAGGTTCTCGACGGCGACCTGCGCCCTCTCTACCTGGCGCATCTTGCGATATGCAGCGACGGGGATCACGATCCCGAAGAAACCGTCGAGGCGCCGGTTCCAGCCGGCATGCAGGAGCCAACGGGCGCGCAACTCGCCTTGGCGGAACTCTACGGTATCAGCGAGTCGTTGATTGCCGCCGCGGCACAGGAAAGTGCCTTACTGCCGACCCTGACAGATCGACGAACGCGATATGCCCAGTGGCTTGCCGGCCAGCCGGAGGGAACGAAGGATGCGTGGCTTGCCGAGCTGCTTGGCGACCCGCGTTCATCGGAACGATCGAAGATACTGGCGGAGTTCGCAGAAGCTTCGCAGACGGACCGCTGGCCAACGGTTCGGGCAGGTCGAACAATCGCGCAACTTGAAACCGTCGCGGAAGGAATTCGTCGCAAAGAGGAGAAGCGGGCCGCGGGCAAGGCAGCCCGCCAACGAGCCAGGCTGCTCAGGAAGATGGTGGCCGCCCCGACGCCCTATCTCCGCAAAACCGAGCAGCTTGTCGCTCAGCGCTCGACCGACTCGTACCGGCAGGCGGCCGAGATGTTGGCCGACCTGCGCGAGGCGCTTGCCGGCAGCAAGAAATCCGACTTGGCGGAGAAGCAGGCGTTGAAGTTGAAGACGAAGAACCCCAAGCTCAACCGTCTGACAGGTGCGCTTCGCGAGCAGGGTTTCGTGCCGAAGTGACTTATGACGCGTCATCCCCAGGTCTTGAGAAAGTCGATCAGGGCGGCTCGCTCGTCCGGGGCCATCACGCTCAGAAGGCGAATGACTTCTACCAGGGATGTTCCGGTTCCCGTTGCCGCCGAGTGCGGGAATTCGACGGTTTCGTCCGCAGTTGCGCCGGATTTTGCGCCACCTGGCATTACTGATTCTTTGTAAGTGCTTGGCATAAAAGCACTTAACTGTGATAGGTTCGACTCCCCTAGGGGGTGCTGCGGGTTTTTGTACAGTACCGGATGGAGCCGCAACGTTAGGCATAACGCTGCAGTCCTCAAAGGGTTGCAGCGTTTTTTGCTGGACCGTGCGAGACGGCACGGGAGACTGCGGCACCAACTGTTGCCCCACAATCGCACGTGAATCCTTCGTGGGCCGCCAATTCCGAGCCCCGCCGCTTCGTTCAGTCCAACCGGCTCATCCGCCCAGGCACGCGGCGTTCCGATGAGAGCCAGTTCAGGGCGAGAATCCGGAGTCGACCTGAGACGTAGCGTCACGGACGTGATCTCCAAAGGCCGATCCCCCTTCAACTGAAAATCCACGGACCCGCCGTTGCCGTCGGAAAAAGAGAGAGGCGTTGCCGTCCGCTTCCAACGGTTTTAGGCCATGCGTAGACGGACAATGCCTCAGTGCGGGTAGATGCAAAGGAAACGATATGATGAACGCCACGCGACGCGATTTCTTGAAGACGATGAGTGTCGGCACCGGCTTGGCTGCCATGCCGTACTTCTGCATCAGTGCGTCGGCCGGCCGGCTCGTACACGGCAAAACTCCTCGACGGCGGCGTGGACGGCATCGGTACAAAAATCTGCGAAGAGGCGGGCGAACTGGTCGAAGCGGCCCGGTTGGCGAAGGAGGCCCCGGACCACGTGATCCACGAGGCGGCCGATCTGATCTACCACCTGCTGGTGATGCTGGCCCATTGCCGCGTCACCTGGTCCGACGTGGAGCAAGAGCTGTCGCGGCGTTTCGGCACCAAGGCTCACGTCCCCCATCTGGAGAGATTCGTCGTGCGCCAATCTCATAACCTCGCGGGCCCAGGCGGTGAATCTCTCGTACCCGGGAACTCCTTGTAAGGACAACCCCGGGACGAGTGTTGTCGCCTGGCGCTCCGGGCCAAAACCTATCAAGGGCCGTTTGTAGTGACCGCATTCATGCGGTCTTTCGATGTCTCCAGATCGGTTTGCCCCGGTGAATCGGGGCACTACAAACGTCTACGAATGCAACTCTGCCGCCACGAAATCGAGCCCGAGTTTTTCCAGCGTCTCCTTCGTCGGCACGCCGTTCTCGTCCCAGCCCATGGCTTCGAGATACTCTTTGATCTGCGTGTCGATGTCGACGGTGACGCCTTCCAGCGGGCCGCCCGAAAGCGGCGGGTCGCCGATCATGCGGCCGGGGACCTGGAAGTCGACGTTCCGCACGCCTTCGCGGACGTTGAACGCCATCCGCAACGCCGCAATCCGGTTGCCGATCTCCTGCACGCAGTTGAGCGTATAGGGCTGACCCATGGTGTAGGTGAGCGAATCGGGCAGGCACTCGGCCATGAGGTTGCACCAGGCGAACATGCACATGCCGGCGGCGCTGCTGGCGTGGTGATGGGCGCTGACGATGCGGTGCACATGGCCCTTGCCCGTGTACGTGTACTTGTCGAACTCCTGGTCAATCAGCCCCGGCGGGCAAAACGCGGCCTCGACCGTCCAGGCGCTCATCTGGGTGTGCCGGCCCGGCGTGGCGTCCATCTTGTAGCTGGTGGCCAGGCCGGGGCTGAGCCGCGGATCGTGCATCGGCAACTCTTCGCCGCCGACGTGGATCGCGTACTGCTCGGCCCCCTTGCCGATCCGCTCGGCCGCCACCTTGGTCCCGTCGCCGAGTACCTTGCTGCCGAAGCCCTCGCCGGTGGCGATCTGCCGGGTGATCTCGACGATCGCCGCATGGTTGCCCCAGGTCAGCTCGATGCCGCCGGTGTCGTCGCTGCTGAGCAGTCCGTTCTCGTAACACTCGATGGCGAACGCAATCGTGCAGCCGACGCTGATCGTATCCAGCCCGTATCGGTTGCACAGCTCGTTGCAGAGGTTGATCGACCCCAAGTCGTCGTTGAGGCACATGGTGCCGAAGGCGCCGAGGGTTTCGTACTCGGGTTTGTGGGTCTCCGACTTGTAGGGGCCATCCTCGACTTCGGTCAGGCCGCCGCAGGCGATCGGGCATCGCCAGCAGCCGTACTTCTTCTTTTCGATGGCCGCCACGGCGTCGTCGCTGATCTTGGAGGCGGTGGTGAAATCCTCCGGGATGCCGCCCCAGTTCTTGATCGGCGTGTCGCCCGAGGCGCAGGAGCTGGCCGCCAGACCGGAGGTGCCGTACTGGTTGAAGAACTTGTAGCCGTCGGTTTCCACCAGCCAGTCGCGGTGCTTCTTGATGGCGGCTTTCATGCCGTCGGGATCGGCCGTGGTGACCTCGGCGTCGCCGACGGCCACGATCGCCTTGAGCCGCTTGGAGCCCATCACGGCGCCCAGGCCGCTGCGTCCGGCCGCCCGGCCCTTGTCGTTGATGATGCAGGAGAGCAGGCTGAGCCGCTCGCCGGCCGGGCCGATACAGGCGCTGCGGGCCTTGCTGCCGTAGAGTTCCTGGGTCTTGTCTTCCACCTGGTGCGAATCCCATCCCCACCACTCGTCGGCCGGCAGCAGTCCGGCTTCTCCGTCGCGCAAGAGCAGATAGACGGGCTTGGGGCTGATCCCTTTGACGATCACGCCGTCGAATCCGGCGTTCTTCATGGTCGGGCCGAACGAACCGCCGGAGTTGGCGTCGCCGAAGGTTCCCGTCTTGGGACTCTTGGCCACGACGATGTAGCGATTGGCCGTAATCCCGGTCGTTCCCGTCAACAGCCCCGCAAAGAAGCCGAGGTGGTTCTCCGGCCCCAGGGGATCGACGCCCGGTTTTTGCAGGCGAAACAGGTAATAGGCGCCCAGGCCGTAGCCGCCGAGATAATTGTAGTAAAGGTCGTCATCGGGCGTTTCGACGGAAATCTCCTGAGTGCTCAGGTCCACCATCAGGATCTTACCCATGGTTCCCGGTACTGACATGCGATGAACTCCTTCGGACGATTGCGGTAGTGGTGCCCAAACGAAAACGCGAGTGAATGTCGACGGGGCCGCCGACGGCTAGGCGCAGAACCCCAGTATATAGGTGGACGGGGAATAGTCTAGTGGCCTGCCGTGTACGGCCAAGCGCGGCACAAGCAGGATTTGCACGGGCCATCGGACCGGTTATAATGGCGCCGCTGCGGAGACTCCGCGGCTTGAACAGGTAACGTACCCCGGCGAGGAGGACCGGCGATGCCCGCGAAGCCGTTGGCCGATTTTTCCCGGCTCTGTGTGCACACCATCACCACGAAGCCGTGGTCGATCGAGGAAGCAACCGATCGCTACGCGGCGGCCGGCGTGAAGGGCGTGACCGTCTGGCGACAATGGCTCGACGGCCGGGATATCGCCAAGGTGGGCCAAAACCTCCGGGCGGCCGGAATCGAGGTGGTGTCGCTCTGCCGAGGGGGGTTCTTTCCCGCCGTCGACGCCGCCGGACGCCAAAAGGCGATCGACGACAACCTGCGGGCCGTCGACGAAGCCGAGGCCTTGGGGGCCCCATTGATCGTGCTGGTCTGTGGGGCCGATCCAGGCCAGCCGCTGCACGAGTCGCGCCAGCAGATCGCCGACGGGATTCTGGCCACGCTGGATCGAGCCGGACAGGCGAACATCAAACTCGGCATCGAGCCGCTGCACCCGATGTACGCCGACACGCGATCGGCCATCAACACCATCGGCCAGGCCAACGACATGTGCGAGCAGATCGACTCGCCGCTGGTCGGCGTGGTCGTCGACGTCTATCACCTCTGGTGGGATCCTGCGCTGCCCCGCGAGATCGAGCGCTGCGGCAAAGCCGGACGCATCTTCGCCTTCCACGCTTGCGACTGGCGAACTCCTACCGAGGACCTGCTGAACGACCGCGGCCTGATGGGCGAGGGCTGCATCAACGTCCCGCAAATCCGTGGCTGGGTCGAGGAAAACGGATTCAACGGCTTTGTCGAGGTCGAAATCTTCTCGAATCGCTATTGGGCCATGGACCAGAGCGAGTTTCTGGAAAAGATCAAAGACGCGTATTTGAAGCATACATGAGGTGAGTTGTCAGTGATCAGTTGTCAGTGATCAGTTCCGGCAAGGTTAACCGGGAGTGACGGATATAGCGACCGCGATCGAGATAAGGGAATCCCTGCTCACCCGTCGATGACCGCCAACTGAATACCGATAACTGAATACTACTGCAACGGAAAACGACCAAGGAGCCATAATGAACGTCCACACGGTCGGCATCATCATGAACGGCGTCACCGGGCGCATGGGAACCAACCAGCACCTGGTGCGGTCCATCCTGGCGATTCGCCAACAGGGCGGCGTGCAGATCGGGACCGACGACACGATCATGCCCGAGCCGATCCTGGTCGGCCGCAATCAAAACAAACTCAAGAGTCTCTCCGACACCTACGGTGTGGAGAAATACACCACCGACGTCGACGCCGCCCTGGCCGACGACGCCTACCCCGTCTACTTCGACGCCCTCTCGACCAACCTCCGGGTGCCCAACGTGCTGAAGGCCATCGCCGCGGGGAAACACGTCTACGTCGAGAAGCCGACCGCCATGAACACGGCCGAAGCGATGTCGCTCTATACGGCGGCCACCGAAGCGGGGGTCAAGCACGGCGTGGTGCAAGACAAGCTCTGGCTGCCCGGCCTGCTGAAGCTGAAGTTCCTCTTCGACACCGGGTTCTTCGGCCGAGCGCTCTCGGTCCGCGGCGAGTTCGGCTACTTCGTTTTCGACGGCCTCAGTCAGCCCGCCCAGCGGCCGAGTTGGAACTACCGCAAGCAGGACGGCGGCGGCATCTTCTTCGACATGTTCAGCCACTGGCGTTACGTGATCGACAACCTGTTCGGGAAAGTGAAACGCGTGGTGGCCCTGGGCGCGATCCACATTCCCGAGCGGGCCGACGAACAGAGCCAACCCTACGACGCCACCGCCGACGACGCCGCCTACGGCATCTTCGAGACCGAGGAGGGCCTGCCCGTGCAGTTCAACTCCTCGTGGTGCACCCGCGTGCGCCGCGACGACCTGCTGACCGTGCAAGTCGACGGCATGAAGGGCACGGCCGTGGCCGGGCTGCGGAAGTGCTGGATCCAGCCCGAGGCGGCCACGCCCAAGCCGGTCTGGAATCCGGATATCGAACCGAAACTCGACTACTACGCCGACTGGCAGGAAGTGCCGTCGAACGTGGAATACGACAACGCGTTCAAGGCTCAATGGGAGTTGTTCCTCAAACACGTGGTCCAGGACGCACCGTTCCCCTGGGACTTGCTGGAAGGCGCCAAAGGGGTGCAGCTTGCAGAACTGGGTCTGAAATCGTGGCAGGAGCGCACTTGGGTGGACGTGCCGGAACTCGTGTGATATGCGACGCCGGCAACCGGCCATTGCGGCGAAACGGTGCAGATGAGGCTTGACGATTCACGGTCTTCGCAGAATTGGCAGCCTATGGCAGACTCCAAGAAAACGGCCGAAAGGAGCAGGCGAGCGAAGGGCTTCAGAGAGTTGATAAGAAGTCTGGCGGGTGTTTCCAGGGCGGTCTACCGACCGACCGCCTCGAGTATCTTCGATTCCTTGAGCCAGGCCCATCTGAACGAGCAGAACGCGGCCAGCAGCCAGCTTTCCAGAGACGTGCTCTTCGGCGAGAATCCGGAAGCCACTGTGCCGGATGAACTCTCCGACGCGACGATTTCGGAGTACCTGGCCAGCGCGGGCGGGCTCTATGAAGGTGCGGCAACAGACTACATGCTGATTTACGATCTCCCCAGGGCCTTCAAGTATTATCGAAAAGCGGCACAAAACTGCAGGAAGGCAGCAGAGTTCTCGACCGAGGACGGACCCAAACTGCTTGAAAAGGCGCAGGAATACAGAGACAAAGCGACGGTAATTCGCCAGCAACTCGCCAGGAAGAGCCTTCGGCGAAGGAGGTTCAGCCTGGGATTCTTGGCAAGACTGAGATAGGAAATCACGGGGATCGACTTTTCCCTACCATACGACGGCGTGTGACGCAGTCGGAGCAAGCCGCGATCATCGGCCGGGCCAATGATCGGCGGCCTTGACCGAAGGAGTTATCCAGATGACCGAATATCGGCGACTGAGAATCGACGAAATGGGACTCGACGACGTGGGAAACGTGACGATCATCCATTTCCGCCAGCAGCGCATGAGCGATCTGATGGAGATCGAGGAACTGGGGCAGGAACTCTACGAGTTGATCGAGCAGCCGGTCCACCGAAAGTTGGTGCTGGACTTCTCCGGCGTGGAGTTCTTTTCCAGTGCGGCCATCGGCAAGCTGATCTCGCTCAACGGGAAACTGAAGACCCGCGACGGAGTGATGAAACTCTGCAACGTCCGGCCGGACATACTGGACGTGTTGCATGTCTGCCGGTTGGACAGCGTCTTCGACATCCGGCGCGATCAAGCCGACGCCATGGCCTCTTTTGAAACCGAGTTGTAGTGAGCATTATCCTGCCCGCCGAGGCCTGAGTCGGCGCCGCGGCGAGGCCATCCGAGAACTCCCGTCTTGTAAGAAGAACGATTTATGAGCCGTCTGCTATGTCTGACACTGCTTCTCCTTGTTGTGGCAGCCTGTGCCCCGCCGGCAGAAGAGCAAGCCCCGGGGCTCGACCTCCCGGAATCGAAGCGAACGGAACTGGGGCTTTACGTCACGGCAACCGAAGCCTACGCACGTTGGAAAGCCGATTCGACCGGCGTGAGAATTCTGGACGTTCGCACGCCGGAAGAGTACATCTTCG
>Ga0180437_10010267_pt1 | contig 11447 bp, 10 predicted proteins | sample SS_ome_4_FD_132410 | JGI IMG/M metagenome (GOLD analysis project Ga0180437, IMG submission 132410) | Hypersaline lake sediment archaeal communities from the Salton Sea, California, USA - SS_3_D_1 metaG | ecosystem: Environmental > Aquatic > Non-marine Saline and Alkaline > Hypersaline >... | reverse complement strand
TTCGACAATACGGCCGAGGTTAAGTTCGACTATTTGGGCAGTCCCTACAACGCAGCTGCCAATCCGCTGAATAGCGGTGTCGTCACCCTGCACGCGGGGGGTACTACCGTGACCGTTAATGTGGAGCCCGTAACCGGTTTCATCTCGGTCAACTGATTGCAGAGAATATAACCAATGATAAGCTGGCCATTAAAAACTCGGTGTCCGCGGCCCATAGGATTGGACATAGGACACCATTCGATCAAGATGATCCAGTTGGCGTTCAACGCCGGACATACCAGCGTCTTTGCCGCGAGAAAGGTCCGAATCGACCCGAACATAAACGGCGACCCGCAGGCCAGAAGAAACTTCATTGTTTCGGCCGCAAGGAGTCTCCTGGAAGAGGGCGGGTTCAGGGGCAGAGATGTTGTTTCCTGCCTGCCCACTGAGAGACTCAAGATTACCAGTATACGCCTGGCCGAAACCGAAGGCGAAGAAATAGAGCAGGCCCTGAAGAAAGAGGTCTCACATCGCTTTGGATTGGACGCAGACAATGACGCCGTCAACTACATGGTTGCCGGTAATGTTCGTCAGGGCGATGAGGTCAAGAATGAGCTGATATTGTTTGCAGCCGATGACCAATCGATAAGAAGCCACATCGGACTGCTTGAGGAGGCGGGCCTGCGCCCCGTTGGCATTGATACACTGCCCTGTGCCTTGTTCAGAAGCTTCGAGAGGTCGCTGCAGCGTCAGGAGGACAGGGAGCGTACCGCCGTGTTTGTGGACGTCGGAAGCTGTTTCACCACCGTCGTCTTCAGTCGCGGACCCGAGATTACCTTTGTCAAGCAGATACAGATAGGAGGAGAGGACTTCAACAAGGAAATTGCTGCGAGGCTCGGCGTCGGTCTCAACGAGGCCGAAGACCTTCGAAGCAGGCTCAGGACCGAGCGTTCCGCGGATGCCGTTTTCGGCGCGGCACAAATGTATGCGCCCGCCGAATCGTCCGACTCCCCCCCCAACCAGGCCTGCGACGCTCTCGATAAATCGACTCGACAGGTCATGGTCGATGCGGTTGGCTCGGCTTCTCAGAAGCTGGCAACCGAGATTTCTCTCTGCTTCAGGTATTATACCGTCACATTCAGAGGTAAGCGCGTCGAACGCGCCGTCTTCAGCGGCGGCGAGGCGTATGAGAGAATCTTGCTTAATGTTCTCAGACGACAATTGGCAGTTGATATTGAGGTCGCTCAGCCCCTCCGGGGCTTCGATATGACCAATCTGCATTTTGAAAGCGACAAGCGGGGATTGCTTTGTGAGTGGGCCGTGGCAGTTGGCCTCGGACTAAAAGGCTCCAGCGGTGCTGCAAGCCAGGTGGATTATGGCGAAGCTTAATACGTCACCGGTGCAAATATGAAAGAAATTGATTTTCTTCCAGAGTGGTATAAGAGCGGCAGGCGGCGACAGACTAGTTATCGAACTCAATACGTCGCCCTGGGCGGAGTCCTTGTTGTTATCGCCGTCTGGAATTTCGTCGCCGGACATTCGCTTTCCAAAGCCACTGCAGAATTGTCCGAGCACGCCCTCAGACATGCCCAGATGCAGAGCTCTACACAGGAATTTGCAAGAATTGAAAAGGAGCTCGCGCATCTGCGCAGTCAGGCCGACTCCATCGCCGAAATCGACTCCCGAATTGACCTCGCTGCCGTCCTGGGCGAGTTGAGCTACCTCATAAGTGAAAAGGTGGTGATATGCAAGTTGGTGCTGACTTGTGAAATGTTTGAGGACCGACAGAGCAAAGCTTCTAACCCTGGCTCCGTTGTCAGGGCTGCCGCCGGCAAGGCCGCCGGCAAGGCCACGCTCTTTCTTGGTGATGTGCGTTTCCGCGTCGTCATTAATGGTGTCGCGTCGCAGGCACGTGATGTCGCCGAGCTAATATGCAGGCTGGAGGATTCGCCCTATTTTTGCCGTGTAATTCCATCATTTTCCCGAAACAAAAAGATTACGCCGGCGACCGGTACGGGCGAGGCCGAACTGGAGGTCAGTGAGTTTGAGATAACCTGCCGCCTGGCCAATTACAAAGAATTGACCGGTGACAGGTAGTTGGGAATTTCTTGCATGATGTTTCGCGAAAAACAACAGATGCTGATATGTTTGTTAGCCGCAGGAATGATCGGTGGGTTCCTCCTGCGCTACCTGCCTCTGCGCAGAGAAATGAAGCTGGTCGAGAAGGCAAAGGCCGCGCAGACCTCCGCCACTGCCAGAGCCTTGGCGCAGAACAGCCGGTTGTCCACACTCAAGGAGCAACTCTCTAAACTGAGCAGTTCCGTCGGTGACTACCAGGCCAAACTGCCTGCCAATAGAGACCTTGGCACTTTTCTGCAGCAGGTGACAAACCTTATGAACAGGCACAATCTGACCGAACAACTGATCCAGCCGGGCGAGGAGCTCAAGAGCGAAAGATTCAGTTGTATACCTGTGAACATGCGCGGAAAAGGCACCCTCGAGCAGGTGTTCGACTTCTTCGGGTCCCTGCAGGCCTTGGACAGATTTGTTCGCATACAGCACGTCGAGCTTCTCAATGACGCCGACTTTGGCGGCAATGTCACTATAAATGCGGAGACCGTCGTTTATTATCAATCCGAGGCGCTGTCTGGATAGGACATAATTAAAAAGGATCGGCATAATTATGAGGCGCAAATTTGAAAACAGCGGTCGTGAGCCCAACCGGTTGCTTGCTCACCTGACGGCGGAGAAAAAGAAAACCGTCGCCGCCATCTGCCTCCTTACCGTAATGGCTCTGATGTGGGCAAGAGTGTTGGGAAGGAAGACCGCCCGGGCCGTGGAGCTTCCTGTAACGCAGACTCACGCACAATCCCAGGCAGCCGCATCTTCAACCAACACCAGAAGCTTCATCGACCTGCCGAAAATTAAGGGACGCCATGATACGCTCACCGGAGACTTCTTTGCCGCCAACGGTTGGCGCTACTTTCGCAATAATTCAGAAGGACAAGGCTCGCAAATTAAAGAAGTAAATGTGGTAACAAAAGACGGAAGCGAAGAAGTAGTAAAGCGGATTGCCGGCAAACTAAACCTGCTGGCAATTTTGTCCGCCGAAAATCCACAGGCTTTTATTAACAATAAGCTGCTCTCTGTAGGGGACAAATTGGTCATTAAAGAAGGAGTTGATTCGTTTGAGTGTGAGGTAATTGACATTCAGGAAAACAAGGTGTCTGTCAGATTCAAAGATGCTCGAATCATTTTGAAGCTGGCTCGAGCAGGTGAGGTTTCAGAGTAGTCTGAAATCCCAATTGCGTCTTGCCGCATCCGGCAAGGCGGATTCTTTGCAGAAGAAAGGAGCAAAATCATGAGTTCGAACAGATGTGTAAGTCAAAAAAAGAGGATTCGCAAAGCCTTGTTTATATGGGGCTTTGTCCTGGTCGCTTTGGGCGCCATTGCCGCCGGTGACGTCGGCACCGACCCCACGGCCGACGAGGCTGCCGCGACCGTAGCCAGCGATGACCAGAGCCGGCTGGGAGAGCCGGTGCAGACCATCGCCTTCCAGAAGGATATGAGAATCCCGGAAGCGCTCCGGGTGCTCTCGGAACGCTACCAGAAGAATATTGTGCCGTCACCCAATGTTGACGGCGTGTTGTCCTTCACCAAGCTCTTCGATGTGACGTTCGAGGAGGCGATTGCCGCCATACTCGGGCCGAACTTCAGGTATGAGCAGGACGGACAGCTAATCAAGGTATACACCAAGGACGAATTCAAGAATCTAAAGAGCGATACCGACCGAATGGTGCACAAGGTCTTCACGTTGTACTACCTTACTGCTGACGAGGCCGTCAAACTGATTAACCCCGTTTTGAGCGGCTCCAAAAAGATTACGTCCAGCACGCCGGCTGAAAAGAAGATAAGCGGCGGCAGTTCAACTGGCTCCGGAGGAGGGTCACTTGAGGCGGGCGGCGGCGGCGACTCCATGGCCTTGCAGGACACCATCGTTGTCTATGATTTCCCTGAGAACATCGCAAAGGCCGAAGAGATCCTAAAGGCCCTCGATGTCAGACCAAAGCAGGTTCTCGTCGAAGCCACCATCCTCAGCGCCATCCTCACAGAAGGAATGGAGCTCGGCGTTGATTGGAATTTTATGGCCGGCTTCTCACTGGACGGAACCGCCGCAACAGACACCATCGTTGCAGGAGACAACATTGACAGAGGCTCAGAGGGTACCAGCCCAATTGCAGACGTCAAGGATGCGCCGGGAACACCCATCGAAGCCGCTGGTTTTGCCGGGGCAGGCCTCTCAGGATTGAGAGTCGGTGTCAGTGCCGGAGACTTCAGAATGTTTATCACTGCGCTGGAACAGGTTACCGACACGACCGTGCTTGCAAATCCCAAGATTTTGGCCGTCAACAAGCAGGAAGGCTCCGTCCTCATCGGTGCAAACGTTGGCTACCGCAGCAGCACTACCATCAGCACCGGTGGCGTTGCGACCGAGGGTGAGGTGCAGTTCCTTCAGACGGGTACACAGTTGGTATTCAGACCCTACATAGGCAACGACGGCTACATCCGTATGGATATTTATCCGAAGGATAGTTCCGCCGCTCTTAACGAGGACGGTGTTCCCACCGAACAGACTACACAGTTGAGAACAAATATCGTTGTTAAGGATGGCGAAACCATTGTCATCGGCGGTCTCTTCCGCGACACCATAAATTCCGCTCGCAGCCAGATACCGCTGCTCGGGGATTTGCCGCTCATCGGCGCCCTCTTTAGAGGAACCCTCGATGCCACCACGCGGGAAGAAGTGATAATCCTGCTTACACCGCACATCATTGAAGGTGCCGGTGAAACTGACGGCGAGCTCAGAGCCGCAGACATTGACCGCAAGCGATATGGCGCAAGAATGAATCTGCAGGGAATTACAAGGACCAGACTCGCCGAGGACCATTACACAAAGGCCGTCCAGTATTATGCCGACGGCAACAGCGTGGAGGCGCTTTCCGAGCTCGATTACGTGCTCAGTCTGCGCCCGACGTATCTCGAAGCGCTGCGCCTCAAAGAAAGAATCATCGGGGAGGTATCACCTGATGATGCCGCCAGAATGGAAAGGATTATGCTGGGGGTCATTGAGCGAGAGGAAGCGCTTAATTGGCGACGCCGCTAAGGCGCGCAGTGTTGTATTACGACTCGGGGTTCCCAGGCCCGTTTTCGGGTCTGGGAACCTCAGAGCTTAAATAAGGGATTTGCTTGACATATCGATTGGAGTTGAATGTTTATGTTACTCAGAACAACGGGACAAAAAGTGAGCTTGGTTGGCTTGCCCCGACCGCTGGGAAGGTCTTTGGTGGTAATAACGCTCTTGATCGCTGTGTGCTCCGGGTGCAAGTCGCCGGGAACCGCCAGAAAGTTGGCAAGGGAAAGATGGAGCAAAGCCTCCGCAAGGATTAAGCTCGGAATGGCGCAACAGCAGTACGACCAGGGCCGCTACGAGCAGGCCACAACCACCGTTCGACAAAGTATTCAGGCCGACCCCGAATTCACCCTCGCCCATTTGTTGCTCGGCAAGTTACTACTCGTGCAGGGCGATGTTGACGCTGCGGTGGCCGAACTAAAGGCCGTTGTTCAAATCGAACCGGCCCTTGATGAGGCGTGGTATTGGCTGGGCGTATCCGCACAGCACTATCAGGACAACGAGCAGGCTTATGCGTACTACCAAAAGGCCCTTTCGCTAAAACCAATCGATGTGGACTACATCCTTGCCGTCGCCGAGGTGCTGGTGGCACAAAACAAGCCTGAGCAGGCCGCCGCCTTTCTTGAGAGCAAAGCATTGGTACTGCCACAGGAGATTTCGCTACACGTGGCCACCGCTGATTTGATGTCAAGACTCGCCAGATATGAGCGCGCTATTCAGCTTTACAGAAAGGCCGCTCTTATGACCAGCGACAACGCCGATATATTCGAATCTCTCGCCTACTGCAATATGTTCAGCGGCAACTGGGCGCTGGCCGCAGACGTGTTCGCCGAACTCGCTAAGGACTCAAAGGACGAACACAAGAACAAAATCTATTTGGAAGCCGAGGCGCTGTGCAGTATGAATTCCGACCAGTACGACAGGGCCGTCAACTGCTACCACAAGCTCGGACGACGCCAGGGTGACAGCGCCGAGACTTGGGTAAAAATGGGACAGGCCGCTCTGGGTGCCGGAATACCTCACAGGGCGCTGCGCTGCGCCAGGGAAGCCCTTGTTCTGCAACCCGATTATACAGATGCTGTTGCACTGCTCGGCTCTGCGCTTTACGCCAGCGGCGAATTCGAAGCCGCCCTGCAGACCTTCGATAGATTGACCTGCGACAGCCCGGGCGGAGCCTTCTGCTGGCTTATGAAGGCCCGATGTTACGAAAAGCTCGGCCAACAAGAGGAAGCTCAGCAGGCATACGACAGAGCACGACAGATAGATCCCGGCAGCAGGCTCGGAAATCTCCTCGCCGGCGGCAACGAACAAAAAAGCTGATTCGTATCTTTGGAAAGCAAAGTCAAAAAGTGCAGTCTGCTGCACCAGAATTCAGAGGCAGAAATAATATAGTGGAAACAGGTGTTTCAAAACCGGCAAGAAACTTACCCATGGCGCTCACTCTTGTTGCGGCGGGTTCCCTGTCATTTGTGGCCCTCGCAGAGTTATTGGACTGGGTCGGCGGAGCAGGTGCGCCTTCTGGTGGTCACGCCGCTTTAGGTCTGATTGTCCCGGCCTGCCGTTTGATTGCCGCCGTCGGGCTGCTTTGGCTCGCCTGCTGTGCCATAAAGCTGGCGAGGGGCTTGGCCTCTATCGCCGAAGAAATTAACCGAAAAAACAACAGTCATGACCAGGCAGACATTCCCCAACGCGGCCTGTTGCGGCTTGCCTATTTCATAAACAGCACCACTGCTGCGGTTCACTCGAAGCTTGCACAGTTGACTCCGGTCGCAGCCCTCCAGGAGCAACTTGGAGATTTGCAACTCCGGATGAAGCTCGCGGCCCAGCAGAAAAGTCACCTTGAAGCTGTTATTTATAGTATCAGGGATGCCGTCATTGTCCTCGATGAGTCCGGCAGGCTGCTCATGGCAAATGAGGCCGCCGGCAGACTTTTCAATTTTGACAACAAGAATTCGCTCTGCAAGCCGATTACCCAACTCATTGACGACGGGGGAACCGGCTTCACAGACCTTCTGAGCCGCAGCCCACACGGAAAGGGACGAGCAAAGAGACAACAAATCGAATTTCACCGCCACGATGAGACCAGAACGTTCGACTGTATTGTTTCTCGCGTCTACGATCAGCAGCAGGTGTGCGGAGTCGTGGCAGTAATGCACGATATCACACGGGAAAAAGAGATATCACGAATGAAAAACGATTTCGTCAGTCACGTCTCACACGAACTCAAAACACCACTCGCCTCGCTCACTGCTTATGCCGAGATGCTTTGCGAAGGAGAGGCCGACGACGAAGAAACCAGAAAAGAGTTCTATTCGGTCATACAGGATCAGGCTCAGAGATTGAACAGACTCATCGAAGACATCCTGAATGTCTCACGTATAGAATCCGGCCTGATAAAAGTCGATAAAAAACCCGTCAGCCTGGCCGTATTGATAGAAGAGCAGTTACGAATGATCAAAAGCTATGCAGAAGAAAAGAACATCCGCATTATTGCGCAGAAACCTATCGTTTTTGACCAGGTATATGCCGACAAAGATATGATATCCCAGGTTATAGTAAATCTGCTCAGCAACGCCGTCAAATATACTCCTTCCGGAGGCTCCGTGAAAATCGAAAGCCAGGTCGATGAGACCGCCGGCATAATACGAGTGAATATAACTGATACTGGCGTGGGTATCCCGCAGGAAGAGATCGAACACGTTTTTGACAAGTTCTACAGGGTCGGCGCAAACAAGAATCAGGCTAAAGGCACCGGACTGGGCCTTAACCTCGTAAGGCAAATAGTCGAAAAGGTGCACAACGGCCGCGTGTTCGTCAGCAGCACAGCCGGTGTGGGAAGCACGTTCGGATTTGAGCTGCCTCTGGCGGCAGCCCCGACGCTTACACCTTATCCCTGAGATTATTCCGTCCGCTCCGTGGGGTGGAGGCGGGTTTTGAAAAAAGCGAGCTCTAATCCTTTGAGGAGGAAAGACAATGATTGGAAAAAAAGTCCTGGTTGTCGATGATGAAATACATATTGTTCACGTCGTTGCTATAAAGCTGCGCAACAACGGCTATGAGGCAATAACCGCCGCAAACGGGGCCGAGGCCTATGAACTGGCCTGTGAGGAAAAACCAGATATTATCGTCACTGATTGCCAAATGCCGCTTCTCACCGGACTTGAACTTGTCGAAAAGATTCGCGCCAACGATGCCACCGCAGATATACCCGTGATTCTGCTGACCGCCAGAAGTTTCGCTGTCGAAGACGATCAGAAACGCGATTTGCGCATCTCGGAGTGTCTTAGCAAACCCTTCAGTCCGAAGGACCTGCTCAGATGCATCGAGGACGTGCTCTATCAGAAGGCCATAGTACGGAACTGATTTTGCCTTTTCGGATTTTATGAGTGATGCTGAACGCCGTCAAAGATAGTCTTGGATCAACGGATGGTCCGAAACCTTGCGAACGCGCTCTGCAGGCTGCCGAGCTTCGCCGACTAAAAGACTTCGGCAACAGAGCAAACAGACTCGGTGCAAACTTCGTGGTCGTCGATGCAAAAGGCCGGCTTGCCTTGGTCTGTGACGCCACCCCGTTCAACACCGACGACGAACGCTTGGCAGAATATGCACGCGCGGCTCTTGAGAAGAATCCCTGTCGGGACCCTCACCCCTCGCCCGAAAGTGTCCTGTCTTTCGGTGACCCAAATCGCGTTCTGGCGACCGTTCTGAATCTTCACAATAACGCCGCCGCAGTTGCCGTAATTGATTTGCCGCAGCCTTCGCCAGCCGACACGTCCCGCTTGCAGTCGCCGCAAGAGTCGGTCCACGCCGACGTAGACTATTTCCGAGAGATGCTTGGCGTCCTCGCAGCAGCCTTTGATGCTGAGCGAAATGCAGAAACCGAAATTGAGGACTTGAGCGCCGAGTTGGCACAAACCTACGAGGAACTCGTCCTGTTGCATAAACTCAGCACAAACATGAAAGTCACCGAGTCGGATGCAAACTATCTGCAGATGGCCTGTGATAGTCTGACCGATATCGTCACCGTCGAGGGAATTGCAATATTTCTCGAAAAAACCTTGGAGGACGAGAGACGCCTGTTCTTGTGCGCAGGATCCGGACTTATCGATGTCGACGAGCACACCGCTGCAATCGTGCAAACGCGCCTGGCGGCGGAAATCGACACCGGGAAAGAAGCCCTGCTCGACAGCGAGCTGGATTCCCCCTTCAAGTATGAATGGCCAAATAATATAAAAAGTATCATTGCCGTCCCCTTGTACGGGACCGACAGAACCGCGTCTCGTGCTCTCGAAAGGCGGGCGAACGACAACTCTATGATAGGCCTCATGGTCGCAATAAATCGCCTTGACAAGCCTGACTTCGACAGTACGGACATCAAGTTGTTCAATTCTGTGGCCAACGGTTGCGCTGTCTTCGTCGAAAACGGAAGGTTATTTGCAGACCTTAAAGACCTCTTTATAGGCTCCTTGAAAGCCCTCACAAATAGCATTGACGCAAAGGATCAGTACACCAGAGGGCATTCCGAGAGAGTCGCCTTCATATCGCGGTGGATTGGCGAGAGACTCGCTGAGCAAATGCCCCTCGAAGAAGAGCAGATACACAAGTTCTACCTGGCCGGACTCCTCCACGATATAGGAAAGATGGGCATTGCTGAGGCCGTCCTCTGCAAGAAGGGCAAACTCACCGCGCAGGAGCTCAACCATATAAGATCGCACCCGTCAATAGGTGCCGGCATCCTCGGCGAAATAAAACAAATGCGCGATATTGTGCCCGGAGTGCTCTGCCACCACGAGCGCGTTGACGGCAAAGGTTATCCCAACGGGCTTGTCGCCGACCAGATACCTTTAGTCGGAAAGATTGTGGGCCTGGCCGACGGTTTTGACGCAATGACTTCGAAAAGGGTCTACCGGGATGCCATGACCGTCGAGCAGGCACTTACCGAGATAGAAAAGACTCTCGGCACCCAGTTCGATGAACAGGTTGGAAGGGTCTTTATTAACAGCAATGTGTATCAGCTTTGGGACATCATACAGGATGGCTTTGCAGAAGTTTATGGCAAAAAAGACTTCTCCGAATACGGCGCCGTTGCCGTCGGGACGTTAATCAGATGAGAATAAAGACGCAGGACTATAATGGTGTTACGGTCATCGAGCTGCAGGGAGAGCTCGACAATGATTTTGCCGAAGTGTTTCAGCAGACGATTACCGATACTGTTGCTCGTGACAGAACCGGCATAGTGGTGGATATGAGCGCAGTTGGATTCATCGACAGCAAGGGTCTCGAACAGCTTCTGTGGTCGAGGGACTACTGCGACGAGAACAAGTGTGAGTTCCGATTGGCGGGACTCGACGAAAACTGCACGAAGATTCTCGAGATTACTCGGCTCAACGGCCAGTTTGACTGCTATGCCGAACTCGCCGAGGCCGTCAGGAGTTTTGCATAGCGGGCCGACGCCCGTTTTATGGCAGGAACAGTTGAAAAGGCAGATACAGTGAGTCAATTGGCAACCGAAAACAAGAGGCAGCTTGGCCAGGTGCTGCTGGCGCGAGGCGTCGTGACCGACGAGCAAATCGAGACGGCCCTTGCCGAGCAAAAGGCCAAGGGGCACAGCAAGCTGCTCGGAGAGCTTCTGGTTGAAATGAATTACTGCACCGAGAACCAGATAGCCTCCGCCCTTGCAGAGGCCTACGGTGTGCCCTACGCACAAATCAGCCCGAAGGTCTGCGACGCCAGAACGCTTGAGATTCTGCCGAGAGATTTCCTCGAAGAGCATATTGTTCTTCCGCTGTTCAGGGTTTATGACGTTCTGACCGTAGCCGTCAGCGAGCCGACCAATGTATTTTTGATTGACGAGATTGAGCGGATAAGCGGCTGCAAGGTCCAGGTCGTCTGCGCCACGAGCAAGGATATAAAGGCCACGCTCCAGACCTATTTGCCCGCGGCAAACGTCTTTGTGATTGACGATATTATCGACGATGAAGGCCTTGCAGACTTTACCCTCATAGAAAACATCACGGAGGATATAGGCAATCTTGAAGAGGTTGCCGGTCAGTCGCCCGTCGTCAAGCTGGTCAACTATCTTCTCTACAACGCCGTGCGGGACAATGCCAGCGATATTCACATCGAGCCCGATGACAAAAAGCTGCGGGTCCGATACAGAGTCGACGGCAGGCTCTACGAGAAGATGTGTCCGCCGCACCAGATGCATTCGGCCGTGGTATCGAGAATGAAGATTATGGCCGACCTCGATATCGCCCAGCGCCGTTTGCCTCAGGAC
>Ga0180437_10010266_pt1 | contig 11447 bp, 11 predicted proteins | sample SS_ome_4_FD_132410 | JGI IMG/M metagenome (GOLD analysis project Ga0180437, IMG submission 132410) | Hypersaline lake sediment archaeal communities from the Salton Sea, California, USA - SS_3_D_1 metaG | ecosystem: Environmental > Aquatic > Non-marine Saline and Alkaline > Hypersaline >... | reverse complement strand
TGCAGACGCCGCTTCAGGGCGCCGACGGCACCGTCTATGCCGTCGCGCAGGGACCGATCTCCACGGGAGGCTTCGCCGTAAGCGGCGAGGCCGCGAAGGTGACCAAAGGGCATCCCACCGTGGCGCGCATTCCGAGCGGAGCGATCATGGAGCGGAGAATCCCGACGACGATTCGACCGACCGACGACCTGCACTTCGTGCTCAACACTCCGGACTACACGACCGTCGTGCGAGCCGCCGAGGCGATCAACGCTCTGTTCGAAGAGGCGGCCATTCCCATGGACGCCGGCACCGTCAGCGTGAAGGTGCCTTTCGACTATCGGTCCGTCGAGAAGCTTTCCGAATTCATCGCGAAGATCCAGGACCTGAAGGTCGTGCCCGACTCGACGGCGCGCGTCGTGGTGAACGAGCGCACCGGCACGATCGTGGCCGGCGAACACGTCAAGCTGGCGACGGCCGCCGTCTCGCACGGGAGCCTGACGATATCCGTCAAGGAATCCACGGAAACCAGCCAGCCGCTTCCGTTCAGCGACGGCGAAACCAGGACCGAGAAGTCCACCGAAATCGCCGCGCAAGAAGAGAGACCCGGCATGTATGTCGTGAACGAGGCGGCCACGGTCGCCGACGTTGCCCGCGCGCTGAACCTGCTGGGTGTCTCGCCGCGCGACATGGTCTCGATCTTTCAGGCCCTGAAAGAGGCCGGCGCACTTCAAGCGGAGTTGATGGTCATCTGACCCGCGACGGAGATGGAAATGAGCGACATGGACGTTTCTTCGGCATACCACCGCACGCCCGTCCCGGCGCCCGGACTCGAGGGGCGGCCGGCCGACGGAAAACTCTGGCAGGCGGCGCGCGAGTTCGAGGAAATCTTCATGGCGCAGTTCGTCAAGAGTATGCGTGCGTCGGTGGGGGAGAATGAACTGCTCGAAAAGAGCGCCGGACGCGAGACCTTCGACGCGATGTTCAGCGAAGCCATCGCGCGCAACATGGTGGAGACCGGTTCGTTCGGCCTGGCCCGTGCGGTGTATCGCGACATGGGCGGGAAGTTCGTGGCCGATGCGGAAGCCGCCAACTCCCCCCCCGTCGCTCGGAATCCGGAGGACCCCGATGCCTCGTAATCCCATCGAAACGCTCCTCGACCGTCTCCAGGAGACCCACGAAGTCTACCGACGCCTTCTGACGATCGCGGAGGAGAAGAAAACGCACATACTCCGGAACGATCTCAACAGCCTCCGCGTGGATATTGAGGCCGAGGAAACGCTTTCCCGTAGGGGCGCGGACTTGAACGCCTTGTGCGACGAGCTCCGCGGCGAGTGCCTGCGTGCGCTCGGGCGGCAGGACGGTGCCGGAACCCTCGAAGATCTGACGCGGCTTATGCCCGCTGACCTGCGGCAGCCGCTCGAAGAGGAACGCGGCGGCTTGAAGGATACCTTGCACAAGCTTCGCGACCGCAACCGTATGAACATGTCGCTGGTGAACAGTTCGTTGGACCTGATGGAAGGACTCTTGGCCGTCATGTTCGGCACGGAGACGGTTTCCACTTACGGCCGGCGCGGCCGACGCACGAGGAGCGGCCCGCCCGCACGTGCGCTGAACGCGAGGGTCTAGCCGGTACGTCTCGCCGGCTGAAGGAGGAGGAGGACGGATGTCGTCCGAACTGAATATCGCGTTGGGGGGAGTTCTCGCGGCCCGTCAGGCGATTGAAGTCGTCGGGTCGAACATCGCCAATGCGCGGACCGAGGGCTATGCCCGCCGCGACATTCAACTCTCGGGCCAGAGTTGGACCGAAGCCGACACGGGTGGATCGTCCGTGCGGGTCACCGGCGTGACGCGAACCCGGGATGCGTTCCTGGAAGCGCGGCTCCAGGAGTACATGGGCGCCTTCTCTCGCAACGATGTCCAGCTCGACTACTTCGCCGAGATCGAGGGCATTCTTCAGGAACCGAGTGAGCAGGGCATCGGGACAGCGCTGGAGGAGTTCTTCAATCTCTGGCAGGACCTCGCCATGCGGCCCGCGGACGCCACCACTCGCTCGACACTGCTTGCGAACGCCAACCAACTTGCCGACAAGATACGCATGCTCCGCGACGGGTTGAGCGACATCCGCAAGGCCGCGCTCTTGGAAGTCAACCAAGTGGTCGAGCAAGTCAACACCATTGCTGAAAGACTGGCCGATCTGAACGACCGTCTCGCGATCAAGGACACGGAATCCAGTCCCGCTTCGGCTTCTCTTATGGACGAGCGCGATCGTCTGGTGCGCGAACTGGCCGACTTGGTGGGCGCGGTTGACGTGACGCCGAACCAAAGCACCGTCCGGCTTTCGATCGGATCGAGCCTCCTGGTGGACGGCTCCACCGCGATTCGTCTCATGTCGCCCTTGGACGTGAATTCGCCAGTCACCATGGCAGGGGGAAGCAACGGCGTTGCCGTGGACGCGTCGAGCGGCAAGCTGGCCGGCCTCATGGCGCTGATGACCGACACGGTTCCGGACTACCTGAGCAAACTCGACGACCTGGCCGCCGGTCTCGTCGCAACCGTGAACGGCATTCACCTTCAGGGCATTTCGGCGGAGGGGCGCTTGGCCGATGTGACCGCCTCGTCTGCGTTCCTGGACGTGGACAACGACGGGAACGTGTCGAATGAGATCCTCGCGACCGCCGGCTTGCCCTTCGCGTTGACCGCGGGAAACATGACCGTCAACATCGTTGATTCCGCTACCGGAGCCGTCACGACGCACAGCCTCGACGTCAACCCGAGTGTCATGACCGTCGGCGATCTGGTAACCGCGCTGAACAGCATCGCGAATCTCTCGGCCGGACTGGACAACGGCCGCCTTCGCATCAGCGCCTCGACAGGCTACGAATTCGACTTCAACGGTGAGCAAACTTCCAACCTTCTGACCGCCGCCGGCGTCAACAGCTTCTTCGACGGTTACGACGCCGCCACGATTCGGATCGCGTCGCGGCTGGAGGGCCACACGGAACGCATCGCCGCGGGTCTGTCAACCGATTCCGGGGACGGCGCGAACGCCCTCCGCATCGCCGAGGCCCGTTACGCCGCGGTGTTCACGGAAGGGAACGTAACGCTTCCCGATTACTACCGGCAGTTCGTAACCGAGATCGGGAACGACTCGGCCGGGTGCAGCCGCATCGCCGAAACGCGAGAGAATTTGCTCGACATCGTTCGTACGCAGGAGGAATCCCTGTCCGGCGTCTCGACGGATGAAGAGGCCGCACGCCTCATGGAATATCAACAGATGTACCAGGCATGCGCGCGCTACCTGGCCATTGTAGGAAAACTGACCGAATCGTTGCTTAGTGCCATCTGAGGAAGACCGTTATGAGAGTCACCGAACGCTCGCGCACGGCGGACCTGCTTCGCAATATCCAAGACACGTCCGAGCGCATCGGCACGTTGTACAATAAGATGGCATCGCAGCAGGCAGTCTCCGTGCCGTCGGACGACCCCTCGCGCACGGCGTCCATCATGCGCATCTCGGCGTACTTGACCACCCTGGAGCAAACGGGCGACTCGCTCAAGGAGGTCCAGGGCTTTCTCGGAATGGCCGTGGATACGCTGGAAGTCTGTTCGGATACCGTCATGGAGGCCCAAACGCTTGCTACGCACGCTCTGAGCGGAACGCTTTCGCCCTCCGAGTGGAACGCGATCGGTAATGACATCAACGAACTTCTCGAATCGATTGTTCAGTACGCCAACCAGAACTATGACGGCCGATACGTCTTCGCGGGGGCCGACACGAAGACGATACCGTTCGCGGCGACGCGAAACGCCGAAGGAATTATCGAGGCGGTAAGCTACGAAGGCTCGCAAACCGAAAAGGTCTTTCCGATCGGCCGGAACCGCCGTATGGCCGGCAGCGTGACCGGCGAGGCCGCGTTCCTGGATACGGGATTGATCGCGAGCCTGATTTCGGTCCGCGACGCGCTGACGAATGCGGACGGGCTGAGCCCCGAGGAACAGGAAGAGGCAATTCGCTCCGGATTCGACGCGCTTTCGACGGCTCAGTCCGACTTCTTCGCCCTGACCGGCAACCTCGCCGCGCGGTGCGCGGAGGTGGATGCGCTGATTGACCAGAACGCCTCGATGACCTCGCGCGCCAACGAGACGCTCTCCAACGCGCGCGACGTAGATGTCGCCGAACTGACGGTGAACCTTCAGCGCGAGCAGTTGGTCTACGAGGCCCTCCTGGCCTCCAGCGCGAAGATCATGAGCATCAGCCTTTTGGACTTTATCTGAATCGGAAAGGAATAGAACGTTGCGGTACCGTACGAGGGAAATGGGAATCGTCGAAGTTCAGGCCGATCAGACGTTCGATTTCACCTCGCCAATGCTCGGCTTCGAGTCGTTTCGGAAATTCGCCATCCTTCCGGACCCCTCGGCCGAGCCGTTCCACTGGCTGCAAAGCCTGGAAGACCCCGCGCTGGCTTTTCCGATCGTTCATTCGGAAGAGCTCAACATCCGCTACGCGGGAACGGAACACGCCCTGGACGCCGTCGGGGCGTCGTGCTGGGACGAGGTGGAGGCATGGGTGGTGGTCGTGATTCCTCGCGACGGCGATCAAATGCGCGTGAACCTACGCGCGCCGATCGCGGCCAACCGGCGGCGCGGCCTGGCCGGGCAGATTGTCGTCCAAGGCGATTATCCCGTCGGTTACGTTCCGGGGACGCATCTGGCCGCCGTGTGAAAACGGCACGCCGTTTGCCCGTGAGCATATGGCGGCTCGAAACGGCCCGGGAGTGCGCAAAAAGTCATTCCGGCGACGGAAAAACCATCAGCGACCTTCGTTGTCGGCGCCGTGCAAGGAAGCGGGTTCAAGCCAGGGAAGGCAAATGATATGCTGGTGCTCAGACGAAAACCGAATGAGACGATTCGAATCGGCGACGACGTTTGCGTTACCGTGATTTCGGTTGAGGGAGGAATCGTAAAACTTGGCGTGGAAGCGCCAAGCCAAGTCGCCGTTCACCGGGGCGAGATCTACGAGCGCATTCAAGTGGAAAACCGCATGGCCGCATCGGAGTTCCCGACACGGCTTTCAAGTCTCGCGGAGAAGTGGCGGGAGCGCAAGTCGCGCGGAAACCAAGGGGGGCAGCGCGGCCCGGAGTCGGCCCGGTGAAGCGCATCCTGGTCCTGCAACTGTTCCGCTTCGGCGATATCCTGCAGACGACGCCCGCCCTGTCCGCACTCCGCCGCGCACATCCGGACGCGAAAATATGGGCGCTCGTGCGCCGCCGTTTCGCCGAGGCACTTCGCGGAAACCCGGATGTTGACAACGTGATCGAATGGGACCCGGGGCCCGAGTACGACCGACTCGTGGCCGGCAAGCGTCCAAACGGCGAAGCGGCCTCAAGGCTCCGCGCTTTTCTGTCGCCGCTGCGAGGCGTTCACTTCGACTTGGTCTGCAATCTGACCAGCGATCTACCCAGTGCTGTGCTTGCCCGCCTCGTGAGAGCGAAGCAGGTTATCGGTCTCGCTTTTTGTCGCGACGGGGCGTACCGCGTGCGAAACAAGTGGATGAAGTATCTCTTCGTTACAAACGAAGCGCGTTGCCTGAATTCGGCCAACCTGGCCGATTGCCTTTCGATGGCGTGCGGGAGTGTCCCGGCGGATCGGCCCGTGTTGACGATAATGCCGAAAGACCGGAACGTGGCCGAGGGTATGCTGCGTGAGGTTTTCGAGGACCTCAGCCGTCCGGTCGTCGCTCTCCAGGCCGGCGCCAGCAAGGCTTACAAGCGGTGGCCGGCCGATCACTTCGCGACGCTCGGGACGCGTCTAATCGCGGAGGGGCGCAACATCCTTCTCTTGGGATCAACGGAGGAACGCGCTCGCAATCGGCGCATCCTCGCTCGCATGTCCGGCTCGGGCGGAAAAGCCGCCGACGTCGCCGGGCGCACTTCGCTCGCGGAACTGGGCGCGGTTCTGGAACGATGCCGCCTGCTCGTCTCCAACGACACCGCGACAATCCATGCCGCCGCGGCAGTCGGTACAACCTCTTTGACGCTCGTCTTCGGGCCGACGGGGGCGTTCGAAACCGCTCCCCTGGGCGAGGGAAACTTCGTCCTGGCGCCGGCGGCCGACTGCTATCCCTGTGATTGGAGCGATCTGTGCACGGACGTGCCCTGCGCCGACGTTCTCACGCCGGACATCGTCCACGCGGCGGCGACGTGTGCGATGAACGACGGCCTGGTCCCCGAAGAGTCAGCGGCGGATTGGCGCGACGCCGTTCTCTACGAAACCGGGACCATGCCCGACGGCTTGCTCGGTCTCCGGCCCGTGAATCGCTCGCAGCTTTCTCTGAAAGATGCGCTTCGCCTCGCCTATCGGGCTTACACGCTGAAACACTGGGTCGGCCTCGAAGCTCAAAGCGCATCGCACGCTGATCCGGGAACGTGGATCGCCGATGCGCTCGCCGATTATGGTTGCGACAACCCAAACGCGCTGAGCGAACTCCTGCGGGCGGCAGTCGGCGATTTTAGCGCGCTGGCGCAACTCGCGCGCCTTGGCATGCGGGCAGCCGGGGTCTTCGAAACGGCGCGCGTCGGACCGGAGAATCCTTCATACGGCCGACTGGCCGCGGCGCTCGGGCGTTTGGAAAAGCAGGTTCTCGACTTCGAGAGCAGCCCCGCGGCCGGAATGCTCGCCGCCGCCTTCCGCCATAACATCCGGGATATCGAGCCTGCTCCGGTTCAAAGGCAGGTCGCAACGCGCCGGAGGAACTACCTCGATCTCATGCATGGATGTGACTGGATGGCCGAAGGCCTAGAGAGTCTCTCCAATACGCTCAGCCCGGCTGGTCGCGCGGCCCCTGTCCGCGAGCCGGAAACGATAGGGAAATTATGACTCCCGATGAAAGACATAAAGCGGCGGAACCGAAGCGTCCGACGCTCAGTCTGTGCATGATCGTCAGAGACGAAGCGGCGATGTTGGGGGAGTGTCTCGAGAGCGCGGCCGGACTCGCCGACGAAATCGTCGTCGTGGACACGGGATCGGAAGACGGCACGCGCGAAATCGCCCGGTCGTACGGCGCCCGCGTAATCCGTTTCGTGTGGCGCGACGATTTCTCGGCGGCGCGTAACGCCTCGCTCGACGCGGCAACCGGCGACTGGATTCTCTGGCTGGACGCGGACGAACGGCTGCGAAAAGCCGAACACGACCGTCTGCGCGGCCTGATAATGAGCGGCTCCCATGACGCGTACCTTGTCCCCATCCTCAGCCCCAAGCCGAACGGATCGCAGGTGACAAGAGGCCACCGCTTGTTTCGGAAAGATCGCCGGGTGCGCTTCGCGGGCCGGGTCCACGAACAGATCGGCCCGTCGCTCGAGCGGGCCGGGTATCGTGTCGGAGCCGCGGACATCGCCATTGACCACTTGGGTTATAACCTTGCCGCCGACAAGCAACGCGGCAAGAACGCCAGGAATCTTCGCCTTCTCGAGTTGGCGCGAGACGAACGCCCTCGAGACGCCTACGTCCGTTTCACGCTGGCCCAGTGCTACATCGCGGAAAACCGGGACGCGGACGCGGAAGAGGAATTGAAGATTGCGCTCGGCGAATGCGACGGGACGCGCGTGGACAAGCCGTTGCCGCGCGATATCCGGGCTTCGGCGCAAAGCAATCTCGCGAGCATTGCGCTGAAACGCGGCGCCCATGTGGAAGCCTTGCGGCGAACGGCCGAGTCTCGGCATATCCTTCCCGAACAAGTCATGGCTCATGTGGTTGCCTATCAAGCGCACCGGGCATTGGGCGACGACTCGGCAGCCCTCGACGATTTGAGAGCCGCGGCCAGATTCCTCGAAATGCCTCCGCGGCACGGAGGCGCCGCCATCGAGCCGACGCTGGACCCAGCCGATCTCGAACGGCGCATAGCGGACTGCTGTCTTCGACTTGGAAGAACTGACGAGGCACGGGAGACTCTTGAAAAGACCCTCGCCGCGAGGCCGGACGAAACGGCGGCACCGGCCATGCTGGCGCGATGCGCGAACGCCGGGGGGAAACCCGACGAAGCGTGGACTTGGGTTGACCGCGCGTGCGCGGCTGCACCCGAAGACGAGTCGTTGCTCGATCTGGCCGCGTTCGTTCTGTTGAAACAGGGGCGATTCAGCGAAGCGGCCGACCGGCTGGCCCGGTTGTGCGTGCGTCGCCCGGACGATTTCGGCTTGCGGCGTCGCCTGGCCGGCGTCTTAATGAAGGCCGGAAAGACGCGCGAAGCCGCCGATGTGATGGCGTCTCTTCAGGCGTCCGGCTCGGCTTAGGTTGCTTCCCTTTTCGTCGGCCGCGCCGCGTATCCCTCCCTTTTCCTCCGCCGGAAATTTCCGTCCTGTCGGTCTCACGCCATTCCTGCAGCAAGCGCAGCCGATTTCCCAACCCCATTCATAGCAATACGATAAGCCCTTTCCTGCCCGCGTCTTTTTCCTCTCCTCGGCACGATTTTCCGGAATCGGAAATTTTTTCCTAAACCTTTTCGTGCCTTCCACGATCATTGCCTTGCCGCCGCTTGTTCGGACGTGTCCGCGGCCCCGATTCCAACTGCGAGAGGAGGTGAAAACCGGCGGGCGCCTTTTACGGCAGGGGACCGATGGCGGGACCGGGCCGGGCAAGTTGAGGCTGATGGCGCAGGCAGGGAAGTCTGCGCGACTACGAACACTCTATCGCGTACAGGGAGGTAGTGAAGATGAGTCTTACACGTGTTGCGACGAACGTCAGCGCGTTGAACGCGTTGAATGCGTTGAACCGCATTAACGACGATCTTGGCACGCGCCAGCTTCGCCTGGCGACGGGCAAGCGCATCAACAGCGCCAAAGACGACGCCGCCGGCTGGGTGATCGGTAAAGGGATGGAAGCCCATGCCCGCGGTCTCTCTCAGGCGCTGAACAACGTAGGCGACGCCCAGAGCCTCATCGGCGTCGCGGATGCCGGTCTGCAGAGCATCCTCGACATTCTCATCACGATGAAGGAAAAGGTCACTCAGGCCGCTTCCGACACGTTGGGGTCCAACGAACGTGATGCCGTCGAGTCTCAGCTCGATGACCTCGCCGCGGAAATCGACTCGATCGTCGCGCAGACGACCTACAACGGCGTCAGCCTGATTGACGGAACGTACACCAGCAAGACGTTCCAGATCGGCGCCGCGACCACGGACACCATGTCCGTCAGCATTGCCTCGGACCACAGCGCCGCGAGTCTCGCGGTGGCCGATACCGACCTGGATGTCAGCAGTTCCTCGGCGGCCAGCACGGCGCTGTCCAGTGTGAACGCGGCCATCACGACCGTGAATAGTACGCTGCGTTCGATCGGTTCGCTCGGCATGCGTCTCGAAGTCAAGAGCAATGCGCTTGCTTCGATCCTGTCGAACACCGAAGCGGCCAAGAGTCAGATTCTTGACGCCGACTTGGCGCAGGAGCAGCTCGAAGCCGTCAAGCTGCAAATTCTGCAACAGACTGCGACGGCCGCTCTGGCGCAGGCGAACATGGCGCCGCAGGTCGTGCTGTCGTTGTTCTAAACCGTACCGTAGCGATCCGGGCGGGCGGGATAATCCCGCTCGCCCGGCCGTGCCTTCCGACCCTTTGACGTTGTCCTGGTCAGACAGGGTGTCCGGGGGCGGCTCGCTCGGCCGTCCCCGGAATTGCCCGCGGTGAGAGAGGCGGGAAAAACAGCAAGTCGCTGGAAACATTCGGCCTCGTCGCCCCTTAACCTGCTGTTTTACAATGAGATAGGGCTAGGAAAAAGAGGCAAAAAACCTCTGAATCCGGCTAAAGGCAACGCTGTTACCGACGATGATAAGTGTGTCGTCCGGTAAGAGCGATACCTGCCGTTTAACTTTCTGAAAACAGGCCGGAAGGAGGTGAGCGCGGAGCCGTGGCGCCGGTTGCGTCGTAGGACGCGCGGGCGCATGTCTCAACCGCGGGCAAGGATGCGCGCGGACGTTTCTGAAACAGGGAGGTTATTTGTCATGAGTCTGACCAGAATCGCGACCAATGTCAACGCGTTGAACGCACTCGATGCGCTGAACAAGGTCAACAAGGAACTTGGAACGCGTCAGCTTCGGCTGGCGACCGGCAAGCGCATCAACAGCGCGAAAGACGATGCGGCCGGATGGGTGATCGGTAAGGGCATCGAGGCTCGCGCTCGCGGCCTCGCACAGGCCCTGAATAATGTGGGCGACGCGCAGAGCCTCTTGGGCGTCGCCGACAGCGGCCTTCGGAGCATCTTGGACATTCTCATCACGATGAAGGAAAAGACCACGCAAGCGGCCTCCGACACGCTCGGCGCGAACGAGCGCGACGCGATCGAGTCGCAGCTCGACGACCTGGCCGCGGAAATTGATTCGATCGTCACGCAGACCTCTTACAACAGTGTGGCGCTGATTGACGGAACGTACACGGACAAGACGTTCCAGATCGGTTCGGAAACGACCGATACCATGTCCATCAGCGTGACCACGAACCATACTGCGGCCAGCCTTGCGGTGAGCGACGCGGACCTGGACGTCAGTACGTCCACGAATTCCGCCTTGGCAATGGGCAGCATCAACGCAGCGATTACCACCGTGAACAGCACGTGCCGGCAGATCGGGTCTCTGGCCGCCCGGCTCGAGGTCAAGTCCAACGCGCTGGCTTCGATCATCTCGAACACGCAAGCGGCCAAGAGCCAGATTATGGACGCCGACTTGGCCCAAGAACAGCTCGAAGCCGTCAAGCTGCAAATTCTGCAGCAGACGGCGACCGCGGCTCTGGCGCAGGCGAATATGGCGCCGCAGTCCGTGCTGGCGCTGTTCAACTGAGCAAGAACCCAGTGAGTAGTCCGCCGGCGGGGAGCGGGATTCCGGCCCGCTCCCCCACCCGGTGGAACGAGGAGTGTAAAGCATGAGCACCCCAGCTATGACGATGCCCAGGCGCGGCCAGGCGTATATCAAGGACCAACTGGCCGGCCTGTCCTCCGTCGAACTGCTCATCAGGGTCTATGACGTCGCCATCGCCAGCTGCAAGGCCGGCGATGCGCAACGGCTCAGCCGCGCGCTTGTGGAGCTCGTCGGCGCGTTGAATTTCGAGCATCGCGAGATCGCGGTCGGTTTGTTCCGGATGTACAACTACTGTCTTCGGAACGCCAAGCAGGGACGCTTCGACCTCGTCGAGCCGGTCCTGGTGGAACTGCGGGACGTCTGGAGCCGGATCGCTGATGAGCGGAAAGAGTAGTTCCCGGACGTGCGCGGCGCGCGAGAGTGCGCGCCGCGCGCGCTTCGGCTTTCGATAGAAGAGAGGACCGGCCATGGCCAGTGTGTCAAGCCTGAGCAGCAGCTCTCAGCTGTACAGCTTGATCTCGCAGCTCATGACGCTCGAGCGGCAGCCCATCTACAAGCTGGAAGCGAAGAAGGACGACCTGCAAACGCTCAACGGCATCTACACAGACGTTAAGACCAAGCTGACCGCGCTTCG
>Ga0180437_10010264_pt1 | contig 11448 bp, 15 predicted proteins | sample SS_ome_4_FD_132410 | JGI IMG/M metagenome (GOLD analysis project Ga0180437, IMG submission 132410) | Hypersaline lake sediment archaeal communities from the Salton Sea, California, USA - SS_3_D_1 metaG | ecosystem: Environmental > Aquatic > Non-marine Saline and Alkaline > Hypersaline >... | reverse complement strand
CTCGATTTAACATTCTGTTAGTTCCAGATGTCAATCCTACTCGCGAATTATGTAGCATACTTGTAGAATATGTGTAGTCTTGCATATATCGTTCGTGTACTATATCTTTTGCTTGATTCATTCCGCCTTTCATAACTGAAAGACCCATCATACTAACAGCACCAAGAGCCAGTGCTGGAGTGGAAGTTCCTAATCGATATCCCTGTTTAGCAAGCCATCCAGTACCACGAACTATCCTTGATCGCCCTATGGAACTCATTATTCCTGGTGATTTCTCAACAACACCTTTAGCGAATCCTGTTGTAGCTCTTACTCCTATATCACGCTTAGCAAAAAACGCTGCTCTTTTCATGAAAGATGCTCTGTTTGTTCGAGCGGCTGCGCCTGCTTGTTTTCCAAAGGCTTTTATAACAGACAGCCCTTTTTTAATGAATGCGCCAAGTGCCATAGATCACTCCTTAGTAATGATGGTGTTTAATAGCATTATCACTTAAAGATAGTGCTAAGTTGTGGTTTCTTATTGTCCTAGTTGTAGTATAGGTACCTCTTCTAACAGCACTTTTATAAGGAGTTATTGTCTTGTTGGCAGCCTTGGCCAAATTGACGGGGGAGCCGAAATCTGTAAGGTTTTCTTTTATTAGATCATATCCTCGATCATAGTTTCGAGGAATAGCGGGTTGAGGATTAATAGATTTAAATGCGTGTTGTATTAGGTTCCATCCTATTATACTACCAGCAGCAATCAACCCTCCTTTTCCTATTTTAGTCCGAGCAATGTTCATAAAGAATTTGCTACTAACCCTTTGGAGATTAGTAGCTTTTTTCACAACGGCATCTCGAGTAAAATATTTAGTATAACTTTTAGGAAAACGACCCTGTAGTTCTTGAGAAGCAAACTCGAGTCCTCTATTAAAAAAATCTTTAATATGTTTACTGAAGGCAGTGTGCCTAACTCTCGGATCCATCATCGTCGTCTCTAGCGTTTTGTGCTGCTTCCATGATTAGTTTTTCTATGGTTTTACCGTCATTCTGGGTACCATACTTCTTCTTGGCTCTTCTGGTAGCAACGAATGCATCGATGATGCTATGCTTCAATCTCTTCAGATCAAGTTTGGCTTCTATGAGTGGACTTAACTCGTCCTTCTCCATTGTATTTTGGCCAACTTTACTGGTGACTGTGGTAAGCAAACTACCATCTTTTAGTCCAGCGGAGCCTCTCATCTCAAGCAGCTTTATATCTATTAGATCCCATAGTAGTTCCATTTCAATTGGATTACTCGGATCAATATCAAGAGATTCTATTACATCCCTTTCGAGTTGATATGCTATCTTCTTTTCAACTGGGCATTGATGGCCATATGGCGCCAGAGCTTCTCGTTTTAATATACAAATCTCTTTATATGGACATTCGTCGTGACAGGTCATAACCATAGCCGCCTGTGATCTTGCTGCTGACACATCACTAAATGCTTTTGCTATTTTCTTTAGTTTATCTTTGTTATTTAATAATTTTTTAATTTCTTCTGGTGGATAGACGGCTAGAAGTAGGTCTAAGTCTGGATTTTCTTTACGAAGAATTTCCAGATGACGCTCTTGAGGGATAGGTGCCCTCATATTTATGTTGTCGCTCATTCCTTTCTCCAAAAACTAGTGTGGGGCTTGAGGGCCCCACACTCTATTTTCAGATTAGCGGATACCGAAAGCCGCTCTTCTGATTCTTTTATCTCTTCTACGTCTACGTTCTCTTTGGCTTATTCCTGTTACTACTCCTGGTGGTGGTACTGCGGCTCTAAAGTTACCAGAGACAACAGCTGGATTTGATACATTTCCGCCATCATCAATAGCAGTAGCATAAGCCGTATATCTTACTGAATATGTCAAACCAGTAATCTGTGTGCTTACAGCGGTACCGCTTACGAGTGCCGAGTTTCCTTTGAGTCCCGTAGCTATTGCTACGCCGCCAGCATCAGTTCCAGCTATAATTTGAGTATAGCTCGGAGCAGAACAGACTTGAGGAATCACTACAAAGTATCCGCTACCAGTATCATTAATAGACATATTTACATATCCAGCAGAAACAGTTAATCCTGTTATATTAGGATATCCTGTTGTCCATAATGGTCGCGTTACGTCTGTCGAGAATGAAACTCCTGTTCCAGAAGGTTGAAGATTACCATAGTCGTCTTTGGTAACACAGTATGCAATATAATCTATATTTTCTACTAAACCAGATAGCACACCAGATAAAATAACTCCAGAACTACCCATTACGCCACTATAACTATTTCCAATAGGGACAGGATTTCCTGAAGCATTTAAACCACCATAAATCTGAGTCGCACTTGGAATACCACTTGTTGCAGGTAGAGCAACCACAAACCCACTGCAGAGTTCGTCTGCTGACATAGTAATTATTCCAGAAGTACCAAATACAGTTCCCATGGCAGGATAACCTGTTAGCCACATACTTGGAGTAGAAAAACCTAAATATACTCCTGTAGCATATAACTCATCAGTTACATCGCCTGATACCGTAAGCCAAGCCTTATAGTCTGTTTTTTCTGTTAGACCGCTTGCTGATAAGAGAACGGCAGTTCCGCTGCTCGGAATTACTCCTGTTGCTACATGTGCAGCAGGAGCAGAGACTCCTGAAGAACTTTCGCCGTTATATATGTTTTGAGATGTAGGTGCACCACTTGCAGTCGGAAGAACAACCATGTACACACTTCCGCTTTCGCTCAGGGATCCTGATACGTTAACAGAAGTTGCGGTTTTACTTGCTACAAACGGATATCCACCAATCCAATCAACAGCCATTGTTAATCTCCTTCACGTTTGTAAGGTACGAATCCTTTGTCTTTGTATTTGATTAGTACCTTTTTATCCTGGGACATGGTATCTTCCATAGTAAATATTTTATCGAAACTATTTGATACGTGCACCACATTCATATCAGGATAATATATGATTTGTTTACAATCACTATATAAATTATCTATGATCCAATGGAAAACGTCCTTCATTGATGTCGCATTTGGACAGAATATGTCAGCCGCTCCCGTTCCTCTTGGATTAATATCAGACCAACCAAAATGGTCGGATGTTTTACTTGCTGGGTAACCTTTTCTTAACAAAGCATCGTATGATTCTTTGTTTCTTAACCCAGATGTTATTTTAACTTGACCAAAGTGTTCTCTTACTGGTTGTAGTATATCGTTTGCTAATAGATATAAACAGTATCGTTGTTCTTTAGTCGGTTTAATTGTTATTCCACCAGATTTAACGAATTCTCTGATGTGAAAATTTTTCGATAACTGATTATTTATGATCGTTACCGATCTTTGTGATTTCTTTGTCATACTCAGTATCAAGTTTAGCCAGTTTCTCTTCAGCATCTAAGAATATCTCCTTTGCTCTATCCATCAGATTGAACACCATTGTTTCCATTTCATCTGTATCAAGCTGATCAAAACTATACTGCAGAGGCACAATCATTCTATCATAAGGATACCGACTCATCAAGTATTCTCTTTTAATTGTTATTAGTCCCTTGGTTTTTTCCTTAACATAATGAGTATATTCGACAGGGCTCATATTACAGAACCCGTTTTCTTTAAATGAGCGTCTTAACTCATTTTTAATTAAGGTCATTCCATTACTGATGGCCTCCTGATAAATAAGATACTCTTTTTGTTCCCGTTCCATGTCAATTTCTGCACCAGGTTTACGGAATTGTGTCAGGTGTTCTCTATATGCTCTACAGCGGGCCAAGAATATCTCGTGAAGCTTCATCTCGGCATAGTTCATTTGATCACGCAAGATAGAATTTCTGATAAGTTCTCTATCAGATTTATATTTAAGAGTTTTAGCCATTATTAGTTGACGACATTTAGTACAAGACATGTCCTGTACTCCAAATACAATCGTTTTCTTACCCCAATTAATAACAGCTCTTCCCCATATAGACATTATGATTCCAGTTGCAAGAGCAGCGAGAGGAACAACAACATTCCAAGGGGGTGGTAGCAGAGCGAGTAAGTCCGTCATCTTTACCCCTTTTTATGTTCTAAATCGCCATGGAATCGGTATAGTATTAGCAGGAGTATTAATTCTCATATGATTTTTCATATCACCATAATACACATACCCAATAACAACATTTCTTAGACTACCCGATGATGTTACACTTGCCTGTGCTTGATATGGGAGTCTTATATCTGGAAGCACAGGAGTAATCGCATTAAAGTCATAAGATGTTCCCGTGCCGACACCAGAAATGGTGACACCCACATTAGTAACAGAGGCATCATTCACATCTGCTTGCACGCTTTTGATCATTATGCCAAGATTGTCTGGACATTGTATTAGTCCGCTCAACCCAATAAAACTTTCCATTATTTGGTCTCCTTTTTAAAAAAATCGTCCATGATGATGTCGACGATTATATCTTGATCTCGCAATAGCACCAGTGTTAGATGCTTCTTCTATAATATCGCTTCTTAGACCAGCACACACATATATAGCACTAACCGAAGGAGCGCTAATTCCAGCATCACGCGCGCTTAAACCAGCACACACATATATAGTAGTATCGGCTATCAAAATGGTTTATACTCCTCTCTCCGCAACTGTGCGTTTGTTGCCGTGGTGAAGTTGTCTGCCGCCCTGTCTACGTAGCCATCAGCACCAGTCTCTAAACTGTGTCCGCCACGCCGTAGCAACGAACTTGGGTCTGTCACCTGTCCCAAGGTGTTTCCAACAATCACGTTCAGGTCTTCGTAGTAATCTCCACCAGTTGCATCAATCTCGATTCCCCAACCACCATTATTTGTGATTCGGCACATGCGAACGGTTGCCCACATATTCGCACCGAACTGTACCCCGTTGTCACCGTTGCCATCAATCACACAGTTGATGATTGAGCCGCCAGGGAATGTCCCCTGGTCCATGACGATTCCTCTACCACCATTCCCATGGGCGATGCACCGCTCAAAAACGCTCATGTTGTATGAGCGCATCCCATAGCCGCCATTCCCGATGGCTTCGCACTCATAAATATGGGACTCACTCATGTTAACAATGCCGTTGTTGGTGTTGTTGTTGCACCTCAAACGAGTCACAACGTAACCTGAAATCGATGACGAACCAAACCAGAAACCATGGGAGCCATTTGACTCACACTCCACATTGTCAATCACCCATCGAACACACGATGCCCCAACATGAATACCTGCGCTTGTTGCATTGATAAGTCTAAAGTTGCGCAGTACACCATAGTCAGCGGCATTAAGAAGGTCAAGACAGTATGGTGCGGTAGAGTCCCCGTCTACAACACACAGTGTTCCGTCGTCTGCGTGAGTAGAAGGGTTTACTCCTATCCATTTGATAGGAGCAGTCGCAGCGCCAGCATTGGTATCAAAGTCAACTTTGGCCAATAGTGTTTCTGGGGCATTACCATCACTGCACCATACAGTGTCTCCACTAACTGCGTTGTCAGCGGCCTTCTGTAGTGTCTGCCACGCATTAGCCCACGATGATCCGTCATCGGCACCAGTTGCAGTTGGATCGTAATACTTATCTGCCATTAATCAATCCTCTTAAGTTCATCAACAACAGCCGCTGTTGCTTTAATAGGTTTACCAAAAATTATTGTAGCCTCGTTTTCTAAGTCTTCTATAGTTTTTTCTTGGACTTTTATACCAGTAGATCCAGGTGTTCTTGTTAGCAGTTTATTGCTTCGAACATAGATTTCGTCCGCTATAATTTGACCATCTACTTCTACAGAAGGAGTATATGAATCAGCGTGTATACATTCTTTAGGGCATTTAGGAAGATCCTTCATATGAGGATTTAAATGAGAGCAAAATGATTTCTCTATTCGTAACGAGCGCACAACATTCGCATCTATAGGAACTTCAGCATTAGTTAGATTGCATTCAATAAATTTGAGATTTTTAATACCAGAACATATGGTTTTAATTGTTGATTGCATACATTGACAACGTTCAATAGTCATGCCATCTTCAACTGGCCATTGTCCAAGATACCATTTTCCATTTTTTTCAGTTAATTGTTCTAAATACACGATGTTACCATTTTTCGGCATCGATGGCATCCTCCCCAAAAGCATCATTAGCAATTTTCCAATAATCTAATAATATTCTTGTGACTGTTGATTTTTGTATGACATTTTTCTTTTGTTCTAGAGTCATATGATTCCACAATGGTGTTATTTGACCAATTGATTTTCTTACTGATTTCAAATGGCGTTGTAGTTCGAAATTTCTATTAAATTTTATTAATCGTTTAAAAAATCTTAGTATTCTATTAAACATGTTGTTCTTTTTTAGAAGATTCTTATTCTTCTTATTATATTATAGGTTCGTCTAGTAGACATAACTAGTTATAAAAATCGTTGTCTATAATGCATTGTTCTGCTTCTTGCTCTTCTTGTAAAACTACCAGAATTACCTTGAATTGAACTCATAGTATGAGTTAACGCAAAAGGATTAATTAGAACACCAGAGTGTTCTACATAAGTTGTATGATCTGTCTCAAAAGGACCAACATCGCAGGTTGCTCCTACTCTAGCCGTGCCAATAATATCTGTTGACGGAACATTAGCATCAGCGGTTGGTCCTATACCTGATCCTAGAAGATCAGATGTTGCTGAAAGCCTATAGTCAAGAGAAGTTGCATATGATGCATCGGCAAATTGATCATCCCAATTCGAAATTAGGACTGTATTTGTACCTGTATCGTCATCTGAAGCACAATAGTCTATTGTGTTTGTGCCATAAAAATCCGCATCGTTGTTGTCGAAAACCAAACAGTTGGTAACAATACTTGTGCCTGCGTCACGAACCACACCATATCTGAATCCGCGAATGATGGTATTCAACGTACGCATCGCGCCGCTTTGTAAATACGCGCCGTGACCGTACGTCTTCACTGTGTCTTTCTGTATGAGACAATTCTCGATGTTAGCGATACCATTAGAGGTCACACGGACGCCTACATTGTTGGCGTTGTCATTCATCCACATCAAGCAGTTCAATGCTTTCGAACCATCAGATGTCCCGAGGAATGTTATGCAGTCCCCATCGGCAGCGCGCTGCCGAACCTGTATGCCCTTGAAAATGACAATGCGTGAGGATGATGTGGTGTCAGCGCTGAGGGCATCGCCGCTGGAGTTGTCCTCAATTCGATAATGTGATGTACTCCATTTCCCCTGATGAAGACCGTTTACATCATTGGGATTTCCTTCAACTGTAATCGTGTAAGACACTGAGGTCGTCAACTCACGTATTGTCACGATACTGTCAGCCGCAGTGCCGCAACACAGAATCGTAAGATCATCAGAGACGGGAGTTGCATACAGTGTTGACTCTGCCTGAGACAGAGAAGCAAACGCACGATTAGCGCCTGTAGTGGCATTAGTAGTTCCGTCTCCACCCGCTGTAGATGCTGTATTGATATACCTAAAAATCATATATATCCTTTAATCTTGCTTATGACATAGTCTTTAAATAACGGTTCGTCATATTTGAATATAATAACCTTATATCCGTTATCTTTTGCTAACTTATATTTCTTTTTGTCTCTTTTTTTCTGATCGATGAACCGTTTTTTAGTTCGTTGAAAGAACTTAGTATATTCGTAGTGTTGTATACCATTATATTCAACTAATATCTTCTGTGACTTAATTAATATATCGAATTCGTATAAGACCCCTTTGTCTGTTTCAGCCCAAATTGGATGTACCCCAGTACGAACATCATCAGAGCCATAATAGGCTTCAATGAGGCGAGTTAGCTTAATTTCTGAGTTATGGTACTGCTCATTAGTATATCTTGAGCCGCGATATCGCTTTTTTAATCGATAAGATTGGATCGAACTATCCCACATATATCGCTTCTTATGATTAGCGCACAGTTTATCGACATTGTACCATCCGCATATAGCACATCTGGTCTTGTCCATTGAGTAATAGTAGTATAAGGAAATATAAAAAAAGAAGAGTGAATCGATGATCCACTCTTCTAGGAGAGAAAGGAGAAAGGAGGAAGTTTATGTCAGTCTCACCAAGAGGGATCCTCTTGGTGTCCTCAATATTAGTATGAGGCGAAAAATAAACTCGCGCTCATTTTTCTACGGTTGGGGATACCGTTGACTACATAAATCTCACTCCACGGGGGTACCAAGATTAATACTCAAAATCTTTCTTTTCCTCGTGTTTTCTTGCATCGCCTTGAACCATTATCGTGAGATCGCCTTCTACAGTATTCTGCATTTTCTTTTTCTTTTTACATTTCTTTTTATCCTGTAGAATTTTATGCTCTCTTGTTGGTCTACCAGGGCCCCTTCCAGCGACAGTTTTAGCTAAATTACTCATCTTTAGTTCCTTCATCAGTATCGTCCTTTAGTTCGATACCCATATCTTCGCATTTATCTTTTAGACTCTGCACAGAGCGATTCAGAAGTACTTCTTTATCTGGAATTTTAACCTTAAGCTCTTGTGCTTTATCGACGATACTATCGACGAGACGAGTGACTTCATCATCTGCTTCTTGATCGATATATCGAATAACTTGGTCTTTGGACTTAACTTTTTGTCCAATCCCTGTAGTCGCCCTGTCCTGACCAGATATAACAGCTGCTCTTTCAATTGTTCCATCTTCGTTGGCTTTGTCATAATGTACCGCCACATAACCTGGAATTGTATCACCACTATATTGACTCTTATAAGGTGATTGTGCTGTAAAGTCAATACCTACTATCTTTTCTTTTTTGGAAACTTCTTTCCCGTCTACTATTAGAGAAGTCCCTTCGATAGTACCGTTTGTCTTGATTTGAATATCTTTTGCCATTTGAACTCCCAAATAACTTTTTAATTGCTATATTTAACGTAACATGAGCTAATTCGCTTACAACAGCTTTCGCTAATGTTCTTGCTAACATTAATCCTCCGTTAACAATATTTTCTATATTGGTCTATAGAATGATTCGTAATTTTTTCAGCGAATTTTCCGCCTACTTTTAAATAATATTTTAATCCTGCCCAGAAGCTTCTTGGTCCGATAGCATATCCCTTTTTGACATGCTTATATCCACCATGTAGTCGTTTTCCGAACCACCAAGGCGGAAGTTTAGGAACTATATCTTTTCTCATATAGGTTCTAGTAGTATCGGGCACGCGCTTGTTGTATGATCGCGTGAATGCTTTGTTTCCTACAGCAGGAGCACCGCTAGTATATACACTTATGTTTAAATCACCATAATTATACTGAATATCAACTGCACACAGGGTAGAAATGGCTCCGCCGAGTGAGTGTCCCGCGACCTCGACGTTATCAAATTTATCTTTGTTCTTAGATATAAATTCTAATACCTGACCTCTTACTGACTTATAGCATTTAAGAAATCCTTTGTGAACTCGAATCTTGCTCGAGTAGTTTCCATAAGGAATCTCTTGATGCCAAGCATTAAAGTCATTGATCCAGTCTTGTGCTTGTTGAGACCCGCGCCATCCAATCAATAGCGTTCCTTTCTGACCACATAGGGATCCAAGAATAACCACAAAGCCTTGGGTGTCGGTTCTTTCGTTATTAATAAAAACTAACTCGTTACCATATAGGTCTTTTAGTTCTTTTTCATCCCAACGTGCATGTTCCGCAATATCAAGAAAGAATTTTACATCTGGTCGTTTAGTCATGATAGTGTAGTTACTGGTTTAGGTTGATCGGTGCTTCCAAATCCACCTTTTCTATTTGATTCGGGCGCTGGAAGCTGATTAACGATTTCCATTTCTGGGATGCACACAGGAGTTACTACTAACTGTGCGATCTTGTCTCCACGAGTAATAACCTGCTCTGCTCGTGAAAGATTTACGACAATAACACAGATTTCGTCTCTGAATCCTTCGTCAATAGTGCCAGGAGTATTGAGAATTGTTAAGCCATTTCTCAGAGCCAAACCGCTTCTTGGTCTGACCTGTAGGTCATATCCAACGCCAGCGGTGGCTTTAATTCCTGTTCCAATAAGAGCTCGTTCTAGATAACCCAGTCTTAGCTCGCTTCCAGAGATTCTCCTTTTCAGCTGGTCGCCGCTAATAGTCATTTCACCATTTCCTCCACCGTGAATATATACACGTAAGATAGAATTGGCATATAGATCTAGTCCACTGTCTGTCTTGTGTGCTCGAGATGGCATTTTAACAGAATCATTAGGATCTATTACTTGAACATATAGTTTTGTTTTGTCTGACATACTTCCTCCTTCACCTAAAAGGAAATGATTGTGGCTCCTGAACCGTCGAATCTCTTTTTATACTTGCGGGCTACATTATTAGAACATATGATATAATCGCACTTATGCATAATAATTGGTATCTCGTGACACTCGTCTGATACCAGTAAGATTCATTTGTCGTTCATTCGGAACCAACCCATTCCTTTAAAGTCATTCATATAGCCTCCTATATATATTGTATAGGGGAATCATCCCTTTTCTAGTATAGGTTGGCTAGTGTAATTCGCATTGACCACCCGCACACGCCACTTGTTCTTTGTGATTTGTGTAGTCGTCTTCTTCCTTAACTTTAGATAGATCTATTGTGTTAACTCTTTCTAATAACTTAGTATACGTTTCTTTATCGCATTCCTCAAACGGGGCCTGCTCATAATGGCCGCCAAAATATGGTAGTATTGCTATGCCATTATATGATTTCCTATTTTCCCACATCCAGACTCCCACTTCTGCCCATTCATTGTCTTTAACAGACACGGTAATGGAAACGTTGTGTGTATTCTGTCCTGAGATGTGTCCTGGTTTCACCCAGTGGTCATACACGTATTTTCCCCTCTCTAATAATTCTAAGGCAGGCTCTGTGCGTAGAATGGATCCTCTTGGGGCATTAATCGGAATAGAAAGAACACTTTCCAATTCAGGCTTTAGAATCTCGTCTTCCAATAGATCTGGAATGACTCTTCTTAGATATTTATAAATAGGCTCGTTCTTATTGAACCTTAAACGACGGATATAATACCGACTATGCCAAGCATGGATACCAGAAGAGCTACCAACGACTAGAGAAGCAGTCCCTTCGGGTTTAACACAAGTAGTGCGGGCAGCAGAGTTAATTCCAATAGTTTTAGCCACCTGTTTGTTGGTTTCTCTGACAACAGCGGAAGCTTCCTCTAGATCTAGTTTCAAAACTTTACCTGAGGCTATACCTGTCATGCTCACACCAATTAGAGCTTCTTTCTCAGTGGTCTTCTTCCATACATCTCTCAAATAGTGAAAACCCGTATAGCTAGCTTGGACAGTGCCAATAATAGCAGCAGCTTTTGCTCTATTATTTAAATCTTCTTGGTCCTCTACGTCTGATACATTAATTGTAGTAAGATTACAAAACTGGTTGGGCTTAAGAGCTATTTCACAGCAAGG
>Ga0180437_10010263_pt1 | contig 11448 bp, 9 predicted proteins | sample SS_ome_4_FD_132410 | JGI IMG/M metagenome (GOLD analysis project Ga0180437, IMG submission 132410) | Hypersaline lake sediment archaeal communities from the Salton Sea, California, USA - SS_3_D_1 metaG | ecosystem: Environmental > Aquatic > Non-marine Saline and Alkaline > Hypersaline > Sediment... | reverse complement strand
GGGGTCTTCAAGCGAGCCACCTGTAAGATACCCATGCCGATCGCCCCCAGACCGGAGACAACCACCACGTCGGCAAAACCGATCCGGGCCAGGTTGACAGCGTGTATTGAGCAAGCAAGAGGTTCAATGAGGACTCCCTGCTCCGGCAACAAGCCGTCTGGAACTCTGTGGACGATGGCCCCGGCCGGGATACGCATATATTCGGCCCACGAACCGACACACACGCCTGGACGATCACAATGGGTGTATAAGCCACGCTGGCAAAACCAGCACTTGCGACAGGGGATGAGAATCTCGGCAATGGCCCGGTCGCCCACGGCCAGACCACTGAGCTCGGCGGCACCCTCATCCATTTCCACCATGCGGCCCACATATTCGTGGCCCGGAAAGTAAGGATCAGATAGCTGCCAGGGATGATCTTTGTGATAAATCTTGCGGTCGGCGGCACAGATGCCGGCCGCCTCGATCTCCAAGATGATCTCACCTTGAGCTGCGACAGGGCGCTCCACTGCCTCATAAGCAAATTCGTCGCCGCCGTGGACGACGACGGCCATCATCTTTTCGCTCATACCTCTACCTCCACGCTGAGCGGCCCTACAGACGCCAGGGGCGTACAATTCTGCGCTTCACCTGAAACGCTTGGGAACTATCCGTTATCCAAAACAGCGCACGCCGTATCCTCGTCCGTGATAAGTACGTTCACATATCCGCCGTTCAGTGCACCTCGAATGCTCGGCACCTTCGGCGGACCTCCCGCGACACAGATCACAGTGGCGATGCGTTTCAGTTCATCCAGGCTCAGCCCAATTAAGCGATCATCGATCGGGCTGGTGACCTGAGAACCGTTGATGTCGAAGAAGTGCCCCAGTACGTCCCCGACTGCGCCTTGCTCCCGAAGGGATTCGATGCCAGCTTCGTCACTGTAACCAGCCTGGAACAGAAAGCTATCCAGGTCAACGGTACCTACGCTGACCAGTGCCAAATCGCTCCTGACAGCCCGGTCGAGAACCGAGCAGATCTGGGGGTCGCCGAGGAGCGCCTGACGGGCGGCAGCCGTCTCGACAATGACAGGCGTGTAAACGTGCTCAACCTCTCCTCCGCAACGGTCGGCCAACAGCGAGCTGACTTTGTAACTGTCAAAGCTAAGCCCCCGCCCGATGCCTCCCACCATTTCAATGAAATGACACATCCCATCTTGTTGGGTTCTCATGTAATTGGGGATCTCGGCCAGGGTACGTCCCATACCCAGGCCCACCAGCACACCCGGTCGCAGGACACGGTCCAGATAGGCTGCAGCGGCCTCACCCAGCGCTGGGCGCAGATCGTCGAGACGCACAGAAGTGGGGATAACCATTGCGTCTTTCAAGCCATACTCCAGCCGCAAAGACCGCTCCAACGGAAGATGCGAAGTTCGCACGTTGGCGATGCGAATCTCAACCAACTCTCGCTCGCGAGCCTTTTTGAGCAGGCGCGTCACCTTCACCCGCGACATATTGAAACGCCGGGCGATCTCCTTTTGGGTCAGGTCCTCGATGTAATACAGCCATGCGATGCGTGCCAATAGATCATCTTGGTCCACGCGTCTAGCGCTCCTCGCTTTACACTTTGCTCAGCGACGCCTGCCTCCACGCATCATAAAGCACCGCGTAGAATCGGCCTACGTCTAAGATGCGGTTAGGCATATTGATAAGCGCCCCATCCCCATCGTCACCGATGACGATCGTCCCTGTCTCCAGATCGGCCAGAGTCGAGCGCACCCACACCGGGTTGTCGTCGAATAGCTCATGGTACGAGATATACACGGCCGGCAGCAAATCCCACAGATAATCTCTGGGGGCCAGATGTGGTGATTCGCACGTCAACAGGTAGTCGCGAAGGATGCCGTATGTTTTAGGGTCAAACTGTTCGATGGGCGCCAACTCAGGCAGGCCGAAGGGTGCTTGCAGACAGATGTGTGCGTTCATCAGCGTGATTGGGCACGGCGCGTTGAGCACAGCAAACGCAGCTTCTGGGTCTGACGCCAGGTTCCGTTCAGGCACCTGTTCCCAGCCAGGGATGGGCAGCGGATGCAAATAACCACCCATAATCACGATCCTCTTAAGATGGTGAAAGAAGTCAGAATCCAACTCGGATGCAGCACGCAGGTTGCCCAGCGGACCGATGGCCAGCAAGGTGATCTCCCCCGGATGGGAGGCCACTGTTTCGGCCAGGAAATGGGCCGCAGGCGTGGGAGGCTGGCCGCGCTCCCCCTCACCCTTCAGGAGGGGTATGTCTTCGCGCCCCAAATCGCGTAGCAGTTGCTCAGTCGCGCGATAGACTTCGTCAATGGTGCCGTTGGCGAACGTGGTGCTAATCCCCATCAGTTCGATATCGGACTGGCCCAACAGATAGAGCAATGTCTGGCCGTCGTCAACCGGTTTACCGGGCAGCCCCATCGTGTTGTCACAGTCACAAATGACTCGTTCTGGCATGAGTTTTTACTTCTCCCGGTAATCAGTGCTAAAGAAGTTCATCCACCGCCGTCGTCACTGCGTGCATCTCTTGTTGCCGTTTTTGGGCGACTTGGGCCAACCCCAGTGACAGGGCGCGCAGATCTGGTTCAGGATTGGCTGCCTCAACCGTATCGCGCCATTCGGGTGGGATGACGCTCGTTCCACCCAGCGCGCCGGCAATGGCCCCGGCTAGTGTGGCATAGCTGTCGTTATCACGTCCGTAATTGACACAGCCGATGATCGCCTGCTGAAAATCGCCCTGGGCGGCCACCAACATGCCCAACCCCACTGCCAACGTCTGCGCCGCCTCAGAACCCAGGGGGCTGACCAACAGACGCTCGTAATAGTCGGCGCGCAGGCTGAAAACGTCTCGGTGCTGGTCAGCTATGTCAACCGCCGTTTTGATCAGCCTCTCGTTGAGTCGAAAGACGTGATCGTACCAGTGCCATCGGCGAGTCAGGTCCCCCTCGGCGCGATGCGACTGGCAGGCAGCCAACGCCTCCTCAACGATGGAAGACACAGTCGCTTGGGGATGCATAGCCACCGACACGGCAGCCGCTGCCATCGCGGCTGAGTATTTGGCATAGCCATCACTGATGAAATCCACGTCGTACGACAACGCAAAAGCAGCCTCGGGGTCGCACGGGCAAATCAGGCCCAGCGGTGAATTCATCATGATAAAGCCGTTGGTCGGCTGACCGCCCCAAATGAGTTTCGCCTCGCCGTACATACCGCCCAGGGCGTATTCCTCCAGAAAGCCACGCTCCAGGTCGGTTTGGGCCGCGTAGTAGGCGTCGGCGCAAGCTTTGACGAAATCTCCACGTCGTGGCAGGTCGTCACGAGCGATGATAGCCTGGCACAAAACATGCTTGAGCCGGGTGTCGTCGGTGATGGTGCCGGGGGCAGTGGCGAAGTGTGAGTGGTAGTCGGGTGGCCGGTCATAGGCCAGTAGACTATCGACAAGACCGTACCTTTCAGCAATACGTTCGTAATGCACGCCCTCAACCGGCCCGCCCATGGCGTCGCCGATAGCGCCGCCTAGCATAGAGGCGTAGACCTTATCAAACAGGGTAGTCTCTTCGACGGATTCGAACATCGGGATCTACCTCCCAAGCTGCCACCGGAACCCGGTCTCGGATCCGGCCCTTAAGGCTTTGTCCGTAAATAACGCGCAACTTGCGCACGCACATTCGTGCTTGTCATTTACGGACAAAGCTGAAGAGTTGTTTTCGGACAACTCCTAAGTATGCAAAGAGAACGCTATCTTGAGTTCAGGCTGAGCCTTCAAAGCCACGCCGATATAAGTGCACACCCACCTGACGGAAAGCCTCTGGCACAACCAAGATGCGAGGGTTTCTGCCGACGTAACGTTCGGCACGAGCCAGGGCATCCTCAAAGGATTTGGTCGGAATACATCCAAGGCCGCGGGCGTAGCCTGGCTTGCGCGCACCAGGGATGAACACCGCGCTTGCCCGTTGATGCGTGATCGCGCCCATTGAGATCATTGAGAGAGCATGGGCCGGGTGGAAGGCGTAGTTGTGCCGATACTTAAAAATGGCGTCAGGATCGCGGGCCAGTTCATCCTCGAACTGGAAAATATCCGCGAAGTCCGTAGTCTCCTGGAGTTTCTGGTAAGCGCGCTCATAGGAAGGGAACCAGGACTCGTTGAACCAACCATCACAGGCCGCAGGCGCAATGATCACCCCTCCTTCGCGGAACACGTCGTGGCATCGGGTGAGCTGTGCGCCGATGGCCTGCAACATAAAAATGGGATTGGTTCCCATACCCGGCCCATAATGGAAGGTTCGAGGCAGCCCATACACCATGACATCGAACGGCTCGGTCACGTCGAGCGCCACGTTGGTGCGTTGGTCTGCCAGGGGCCAGCTTGCTTTCTGCACTTCTTCCACGGCGCCGGCAAATACCCCAAGTACCTGTGCGCGGGTGCCCAGCACCGCGTCCACCGCGAAAAACCGATGGCCGATCGCTCGCTCCATGGCCTGGCCAATTGAGTCAAATTGTTGGCGCATACGGCTGTGAGTAGAAGCTGGGAGAAAATCGTCGCGGTGCATGGTCTCCGGGCAGTGATGACAACGAATCGAGCTCCAGGTGGTCAGTCCGGTGGCGGCCATCTTGTAGCCGCCGCTGTAACCACCGTAGGGGTTGCCCTGGACATGGCCGATCAGAATAGCCAGATCGGCCTCTGCCACCAGCCGGTTGCAGGTAATAGTGTTGCCCATCTCATCGGTACCCAGGTCTAGAATGCCTTTTGGATCTTCTGCGTCGTGCATCACCAGGCGATCGGGCCAGACGGCATCGACGATTTCCTTTCCCAGGTACCCGTAGAGTTCCTCCAAGGTGTTCTTACGATGCAGCCCTACGGCGCAAACTAAGGTGACGTTGTTTGATTCCACGCCGGCATCCTCAAGGGCTTTTAATATCATCGGGATGGACACCCGGCGATGGGCGCGTGGGTGTGCTCCACCCTTCACCCTGTCGGGGAAAGCGACCACCACCCTGTACCCTGGCTTGGCCAATTCTCGCAACGGCGGCGTGCCCAGTGGGTTCTCCAGTGCTGCGCGTGTTGCTTCCCAGGGATCCACTTGCGGCGGGTCTTTGTATGTTTCACCATAGCGCACAACTGTGGCACTATCCGGAACCTGGGCCAGCATCAATTCATCGCCGTAATCGAGCAAGATTTCGGGCACGGTAGTTTTTCTCCCTGGAAATCTTATGCTTGTGTAGGCCTTTCAGGCCTTCGAGAAGCAGCCTATTCTGCGTCCAACAGGGCCTCGTAAACCTTTACCAGGGCGCTGGTATCTTCGGTGCCCAACCCCCTGGCACTGGCCAGTTCGTTTAGCACCTGCACCGTGTTAGCGAGAACAGGCGGTGCATCGCAGGCTCTGGCCATAGTGATAGCTAGCTGGTTGTCCTTGCAAAGCAGATCAATCGGGAAGATGGGGGTGAAGTCACGGGCAACGATCTTCGCCCCCACCTCTTTGAAGAGGCCGCTGACCGTGGCTGCCTGGCTCTCGGATATCGTCTCGAAGAGTACCCGGGGAGGCAATCCGGCCTTCACAGAGATGGCCATCATCTCGGCCGTCATCGCGTTGATGGCCGAGAACATCAGGGCATTCAGTAGTTTGAGCGTATGGCCCGCGCCCAGGGGACCGACGTGGATGACCTTGTGGGCCAGAACCTCCAGGACGGGGCGGCAACGAGCCACCGTTTCCGGTTCGCCTCCGACCGGCAGTACCCAGCCGCCAACAGCACTGGGGCGTCCCAGGATGGGTGCGTCCAGGTAATCTACACCAACCGCCTCCGCGCACGCACCCATGCGGCGCGTCGTTGCCGGGTCCACTGTGCTCATATCAACGATGGCCTGCCCTGACTGTGCTCCGGCCAGCAGGCCATGATCACCCGTAACAACAGCCTCAACCTGCGGTGGCCCAGGCAGAGCAAGAAGAGTTACTTCTGTCTGCTCAGCCACGGTTTGAGGGTAGTCCACTCGGCGCGCTCCAAGCTCCTGTGCTCGCTTTAGCGCGCCCGGATCGATGTCGCATACGACCACACGGTAACCGGCTTTCACCAGCGTCGAGACGATCAAGATGCCCATCGTCCCAACCCCAACTAATCCAATATCCATATCAGTATCTCTGGCTACGACACGCTGAGCAATTTGGGTTACCAACACGTCATCGAGTCCAAGAAGAGTTTCTCTAATTCCGACTCGGCGAACGGGCGTGGAGACAGCTTGGTGACGCGGTGCTGCGGCAGCGTCCCGGCGACCAGTTTGGACACGTCCTCCGGCTTATAGCCCACAGCGCTCAGGCCATTCGGCATGCCTGTCTGGCGCATCAAGTCAAGGATCGCGGAAGCAAGTAGTTCACCTGCGTCATCCGGGCTTGCATGGGACGTGTCAACCCCCATTAACCCAGCAGCATACAGGTGTCGTTCTGGATTGGCCGGCGCGGTGAAGCGAAACACGGCAGGCGCATTCAGCGTGACCGCCATACCGTGGGGAATGATGGGGTGTTCGGGCATGTATCCTTCGGGCGCGTAGTCGCGCACCATGCCGGACACCGGGTACGACATGCCATGGGGCAAGTGCACGCCTGCGTTGCCAAATCCGATACCTGCCAGGCTGGCGGCAAGCAACATCTGTCCACGCGCCTCGTCGTCAGATGAGTCCTGAACGGCGTGGACGATGTTTTGAGACACCATCTGAATGGCGCGCGTTGTCCACACATCGCTGATTGGGTTGGCTCCCTGGTAGGCGGGCCGGGAGCCGGGGTCCGTGGGCGCTGGTCTTTGATCATAGGGTAGCGCGGTCAACGACTCCAACGCGTGACACAGAACGTCAAAGCCTGTGCAGGCAGTCGCCATCTTCGGAAGTGTGCGTGTGTTGTCGGGATCTACGATGCCCAGCACCGGGCGAAGCGCGCGATGGGCAATGCCTGTTTTGGCATGCATGTCGAGGTAATCGAAAATGGCTACCCCGGTTGTCTCACTACCAGTCCCCGCCGTAGTGGGTATTGCAATCAGGGGTTTCAGTTGTCCTGGAATCGGTTGTCCCTGGCCAATTGGCGGGTTGACATAGGCCAGAAAATCTGCCGGATAGGTCGCGTACAAGTTGGCTGCCTTGGCCGTGTCCATAGTGGAGCCGCCACCGACGGCGACATATCCATCAAACTGGCCGTCGCTCGCGAATCGGATGGCGTCCTGGAAGGAGATGTCCGTCGGCTCGATACGCACATCCTTGTAAAGCACAGCGTCGATGTTTTCCGAGCGCAGCGCCTCGAGGGTAACAGACACTGATTCGCGGTCCACCAGGTTGGGATCGGTCAGCACCATGACCCGCTGCGCGCCCAACTGCTTCATGTCGTATCCCACCTCGCGCGTGACACCCGGACCGTACTTGATGCTCGATGTGTCCATCGTAAACGCGGTTTCAAGCTTCACGGTTTCACCTCTTCCGATGGCACCAGCCATATCTTCTCGCGGGGGAACATCAAGGGCAGCACATCCCCATCGCGAAAACGCTCCACGCTGGACGCCTCGGCCACAATCTCGAATTTTGACTCGCCAGCTTCTACCTTGAAGCGGGTGTGGGTGCCGACGTACACGTGGCTGCGGATGCGGGCCTGGATCGTGTTCTCCCCATCTTCTCCCAGCCTCAGGTTCTCCGGGCGGATAGTGATGACCACCGGCCCATCGGAGATTGCCAGGGAATCAGTGTTGAAGGTGCCCAAAGACGTGGTCACACACTCACCTTCTTTTACCCCTTCCAAGAAGTTAATGCCTCCAAAGAAACGGGCGGTCCTCACGTTGACAGGTCGCTCGTAGAAGGCATTAGGCTGCTCGAATTGCTGCAACCTCCCATCGAACATCAGAGCTATCATGTCCGCGAGCACCACCGCCTCCTCCTGATCGTGGGTGACGAAGATAGTGGTAATGCCGAGTTGGCGCTGAATGTTGAAGATTAGCTCTCGCATCTCATCCCGCAGGTGGGCATCCAGATTGCTTAAGGGCTCATCCAGCAGCAGCACTTGTGGTTCGATCACCAAGGCCCGGGCCAGGGCTACCCGTTGTTGCTGTCCCCCGGAAAGCTGCTTCGGTCGCCGATCCTCGTAGCCCGGTAGTCGCACCAACTCAAGCATATCGGCCACCTTTTTCTGGATGACCTTTTTGTCCACGTGCCGCATGCGGAGTCCGAATCCAACGTTTTCGCCTACGGACATATATGGGAACAGCAGGTAATTCTGGAAAACCATGGCCGCACCTCGGCGCTCTGCGGGAATACCGAGAACCGATTGACCATCAAAGGTAACGTCGCCAAAAGTGGGACGAAGCAGACCGGCGATCATCTTCAACGTGGTTGTCTTGCCGCATCCTGAAGGACCCAGCAGCGCAGTGATCCTACCGGAGGCGATTTCCAGATCCAGGTCTTTCACAGCGTGCACCTCTTCCTTGCCGTGAAAGACTTTGTTGAGGCCGTGCAAATCTACTTGCGTCATGCTCCGAACCCTCCCAATGCAGCGCTCTCACCTGTCAGGTACCTCGAGGTGATGATGATGATAATGATTGAGGGCGCGAGGAATAGAAGACTTAGCGCCGCCGTGACAGGATGGTCGTTCGAATTGGCGAAGTTGACCAGCAGTAGCGGCACTGTAATCACCCGTCCGCCGCTGATCAGCAGAGTCACAATGTACTGCCCCCAGGAGATAATAAAAGCGAACATAGCGGCAACCAACACGCCCGGGAATATGGTGGGGAACGTGACATGTATGAAGGTGCGGATGGGGCTTGCCCCCAGCGTCCTGGCTTGCTCCTCAAACTCGGGGTTATAGTTTGAGAATACGCTGCTCATCACCATCACCACATACGGGGTGGTGCCAATCAAGTGGGCCAGGATAACGCCGCTGACCTTGCCCGACAGGCCGAGGCGGATGAAGGCTACGTGAATACCCATCACCACTGCCAGGCCGGGGACGATCACCGGCGCTAGAATCAGAAACTGCACCAAACGCTTGCCGCGAAACTGGTGCAACCCCAGCGCCCGGCCAGCCGGGATACCCACCGCCAGTGATAAAAAGGTCGCAACGAGGGCAATGCTGCCCCCTTTTAGCGCCGCCTCGCCGGCCTTCGACGCTGGCGACGCAACATATTGCCACGCCCGCAAACTCAACTGCTCGGGTATCAGGTCTGGATAAAACCAGCGACCGCTAAACGACCAGAGCACGATCGGGACAATGGGGAACAGGATGGTGACCACGATTGCAATCATAACGACGTAGCTCAAGACCCGGCCCAGACTGGGTTTCTGTTGTTCCTGAGGGACGGACCTGGCAACGGGACTGGGGGCTTGTTGAGCAGTATCGAATTCCTTTAACATAGGGCCACTCTCCTCAGTCCGAGCGCACGAACGTCTCGGTCAGCTTCATGTAAATCAGTATCAAGATCGTAATCATCCCGGCAATGATCATGCTGGTGGCCATCGCCTCTCGCCGATAGCCCAGATCCACGTTGTGATAATACTCAAAGCTAAGTACGGGCAGTGCTCTCGGGTAGCGTTGCCCCAGCAGAAAGGGAATCTCGAAAGCACCAAACGCGAAGGCAAACACCAAAATTGATGCGCGTAAGATTCCAGGCATGATGAGAGGGATAATGACATAACGCAGTCGCTGCCAGCTATTCGCTCCTAATGTGCGAGCCAGATCCTCGTAGTCGTCGCCGATTGACTGCAGCACGGCCAATAGAATGACCCCGGTAAAGAACGTTGTCTTCCATAAATACTCCAGGATGATGCCGATAGCCCATTTATCGTAGACCAACGCCGGAAAATCAGCCGGTGCCTGTGTCAGTCCGATAGCGTAGGCGAGTCGGGAAAGCAAGCCGCTTTGAGAGAAGAGGAAAATCACCGCAATCGCGCCCACAATGTGTGGGACGGGGACGTTCAGTTGAAAGATGAAGGTTACAACACGCTTACCTCTGAGACTTTGCCGCAGGACGAGGGCACAGATCACGGCCAGAATCGTCGAGATGATGGTTGAGGAGAAGCCGATCCAACTCGTCAGCGCCAACGAACGCAGAAAATCCTCGTCAGTGAAAATGTTGATGTAGGCTTCAAACGTCAGGTCGGTCTTGCCAATGATGGGCATGTACCCTAGCGACTGCATAAAGCCCATGATCAGGCCGCCCATGAAAAGCACAATGACGACAAGCAGTGCCGGGAGCAACATTGCTGGCACCTTTAACCGTTCCCGCAGATTTGCCAACATAGATACCCTCTCAAATTCTCGTAGGCCCCAAGAGTTTTCGACTCACACCCCAGGGGTTTTCAAAACCCCTGGGGTGTTACAACTGATCGTTACTTCTTCAGCACGTTCTCGACCCACCCTTCTTCAATTGCAGTCAGCCAGGTGGCCTGCAACTCAGGCAGTTTGTGAGCGCCGAGAACTTCCGGCGGTAGAACAGCCGGTCCGCGTTCGACTGCTGCCAGGCGATCTTGGTACTCTTGTGGGAGAGCCTCAACCCATATGGGAGCGGTCCAACTCTCGTTCTCGATGCGGTTGAGCTGCGAGTCGGGACCGGCCAGGAAGTTGGCGGTCACAATGGCAGCCGGTAAGTTGGCAGCGTTGTAAGCAGCAGCGATGTAGTTGGTGTTGGCGATAGTGCCATCCTCAAGCACATAGGTGCGCACTGTCTCAGGATAGGTGCCATTGTCGATACGTACCTGGGCATCGCCGGGGCCGTAGGTCATGCGGAATTGGACCTCGCCGTTGGCGAACAGGTCGATGTGAGCCTGTTGAGTGTCGGGATAGGTCTGGCCTTCTCGCCACAGGAATGGTTCAATCTCGTTGAGCAGCGCCCAGCATTCAGGCATTTTCTCATCGAACACTTCCTGGTCAAAATCACCCAGGAAATGCTCGTGACCGCCGGTGGCGTGGTAGCACATCATGCGTACCCACACGCTGCCTGTGAAGTCGGGCGGAGCGGGGTAAGTGAACATACCCGGGTTGTCCTTGATCCACTGGATCAATTCGCCCATATCCTTGGGCAGCTCGTCGATCACTGCTGAGTCGTATTGGATCACAACCTGGGCACCACCCCAGGGGATCTCGTAGCCCTCCACCGGGTAACCGAAATCAAAACTGATGCTGGCGTCATCCCAATCGTAGTAGGCCCCAGAGGGTACTGCCTCTGACCAAGGTCCGTACAGCAGGCCGGTTTCCTTCATAGTTCGGAAGTTCTCGCCGTTGATCCACATGATGTCCACGGCGCCACCTTCGTCCACCCCGGCCTCTTTCTCACCCAAGACCTGGTTGATGAATTCGGTCGGACCAGCCACAGGAACTTGTTTCATGGTGATATTGTAGCGTTCCTTGAGTTCATCGGCCAGCCAGCCGTTGACCCAGGCATTGATTGTGTCGGAGCCACCCCACATCCACCAGTT
>Ga0180437_10010262_pt1 | contig 11450 bp, 7 predicted proteins | sample SS_ome_4_FD_132410 | JGI IMG/M metagenome (GOLD analysis project Ga0180437, IMG submission 132410) | Hypersaline lake sediment archaeal communities from the Salton Sea, California, USA - SS_3_D_1 metaG | ecosystem: Environmental > Aquatic > Non-marine Saline and Alkaline > Hypersaline > Sediment... | reverse complement strand
CGTGTCGGACATGCTTCATGATGAACGCTTACGCCTCCACCATCTGTCCCAGGCTAGCTGGTCTGGAAGTTTTGCCAGCATGAGGACATCTCACCTCATTTGTTTGTGCCCTACGAGGCACGCCGTGGACCCGTCAGAGCTGGGGATTCCTCGGACACAGTGTCATGGTGGTGAACGAGAACAGCTCCTCCAATGGGGAGGAGTACCCGGATATTTTCCGGCGGGAAAAGCTCGGGCCGGTGATCGGCATGCGCACCTGGGGAGGTGAGGTGGGCAGTGGCTACACCTACTGGCTGATCGACGGCGGGCGCCTGAACATCCCCAACTATGCCAATTGGGTGCCTGGCAAGTGGATCATCGAGGGACCCGGCGTCGAGCCGGACATAACGGTCGAACAGGACCCGAACGCCGTTCTCGAAGGCCGGGATCCGCAGCTGGACCGGGCCATCGCCTATCTCAAGGAGCGGATCGCGGCCGAGCCGGTCCTTCGCCCCACTCACCCGCCGTTTCCGGTGAAGGCCTGGCGTAAGTGAGGCAGAGATTAAGCCTGAATCGAGCGGCAAATACCTGATATAGAGGCTGTTGCCGAACTCATGGTTTTTTGTATGCTTCTGACATAATTCTGAAATGTGAATTAGTAAATCAGAGAAAAGAGCTCCCTCCAAAAGACTCTTCACAAAAACTCAAAACATATGATCCGTGGCTCTATCGTTAGGCTCAAAGGAATATTGGAAACGGCAAATTGAATTCCTATTCCCATGGTATGCAGAATTCCCATGGTAATAGTAAGCGGAATTCATTCCGGATATTCCCATGACATATGATGAAGAATCGGAGAGAATAGGATGAATGGGGCCATTGTATCCTTTTTGGTCTATACAGCCATATTAGCCTCGATCGGGATATGGTCATATAAAATTGTAGAAAAAATCCCCATCTCAAAATATGAAAAAGAGTTCTATGCAGCGGGCAGAGGCCTCGGAGGTATTGTCGTCGCCCTAATTATTGCTGGAGGACTTGCCAGTGCCGGGACCTTCATCGCTGGTCCAGGAATGTGCTATGCCTACGGTTATTCCTGGGTGATGATCGGCAATTTTCAGATTTTCATGAATCTTTTATTGCTGGCTCCAATCGGCATCATTGTCGGAATTGTGGCCCGCAGGGTGAATGCCGTTACATACTTGGATATTTTTAAAGCCAGGTATCAGAATAAGACAATAATAGTCATTTTGGCGATCTTCGTGATCGTGTTATTATTGCCTTATATGTCGACGCAGTTTGTGGGCGCCGCAAGGGTTATCTCACAAATGACGGGATTAGGGTATTTTGTTGCACTTGCCCTGGGATCAATAGTCGTGATGATCTATTGTGTATTGGGCGGAATGCGAGGGACATCTTTGGCAATCTTTATCCAAGGCCTTGTCATAACGATCGGATGCACCATCCTTTTTATTGGCACAGTTAAATTCGCAGGAGGATTCAAGAAATCTACGGAGATTCTGGCTGCGCAGGATGTAAGCCTTCTCTCGCCAACAACGGGCGGAGTCTTTTCTCCGGCCTTTTCGTTTTCGATCGCCTGCATGACCGGTTTTTTTATTGTGGGCATGCCACACGCTTTGCTCGGAGCTCTTACCTACAAAAATACCAGAGCACTCAAAAGAGGCATATGGATCGGGGCGATATTGGTTTTTCTTTGGACATTTCTTTTATGCATGGCAGGTACGATAGGCCGGGCAGTGATAGCGGACCTTGCCGTTTCTGACGAGATTATTCCGTAGTTGGCCATGAATGTGATGCCGGGAGCTTTAGGAGGTATCGTCCTCGCCGGCATTGTTGCAGGCATCCAGACCACTGTCGCTGCTGTGGCAATAATCATCGCCTCAAGCATTGCAAAAAACCTCCTCAAAGAACTCAAACCTGATATATCGAGCGATAGAATAAAACTAGCGTCAAGATTGACGATGGGAGGTTGTTTTGCCATAGCGATAGGTTTGGCTTTGCTCCAGCCCCCACTCATACAGTGGATAATCTTCTTTTCAATCGGAGGACTGGAAGCGGCTACGTTCGGGCCCATCCTTTTAGGTATGTTTTGGAAAAAAGGGAATCAGTGGGGAGCATTGGCCTCAATAAGTTGGGGAATGGTAGTCTACGCCGTCGGGATGGGAATCAATTCACAAAAAGGACTATGGGGGACACATCCCTCCTTCGTTTCCGTTATCAGCGCGACGATCGTTTACGTTGTGGTAAGCTCGCTGACATCCAAACCTTCAAGTAAAATCGTCCACACATTTTGGGGCAAGACATAGTGAAATATCAGAAAAGGAAATGAAAAACATCTTCTTCCAGAATGAGGTGACATTTAGGAATTTAGAAAAGGAGCTGAATATGAAAAGGAGACAATTAAAAGTACTCATGGTTTCCCTTTTACTTGCCTGGGGGTTGATCAGTATCCTTTTTACAGGAGGATGTTCACAGGCCCATGCAGACGATGAACAGGCCGTTTCGGTCGAGATGGGTGTTAAGATCCCGATGCGGGATGGTGTCAACTTGGGTGCCACAATCTATAAACCGAAAGATATGAAAGAGCCTTTGCCGGTCATTATCCACTTCACTCCCTATATCGCCAGCCGCTTTTCGTCTCGTGCTTTATATTTCGCGAGGCAAGGTTATATCGTTGCGGCAGTCGATGTCCGCGGGCGTGGTAACTCCGAAGGGGAATTCAAACCATTCGTGAATGAGGGGCGTGACGGATATGATGTTGTGGAATGGTTGGCCGGTCAGCCGTGGTCGAATGGAAAAGTGACCATGATAGGAGGATCCTACACCGGCTGGGATCAATGGAGTGTCATCAAAGAGTTCCCGCCGCATCTGGAGACTATCACTCCCGCTGTTTCCACTTATCCTGGAACAGAAGGGATACCCAAGAATCGAAATATCTTTATTTCCTATTTCATGCACTGGCTCAATACGGTCAGCGGAGCCAGCCAAGGTCCTAATTTTGACGATGAATTCCATATCGAAAAGAGATATGAGATGTACCGGAAGCATCTGCCGTTCAATACGCTCGATAAAATCTATGGAAATACATCGACAGAGTTCCAAACGTGGATTAAACATCCCGCTGTTGATCCCTACTGGGACGCAATGAATCCTTCCATCGAGGATTATGCCCGAATAGACAGGCCCATCCTGACGATCACCGGATACTATGACGCTGACCAGACGGGAGCCATGACTCACTACCGGTTACATATGCGGCACGCTTCGCCGGAGGCCCGAGAGAAACACTATCTCATAATCGGTCCTTGGGATCATGGAGGTTCACAACGATCCAAAAGAGAGAATGCGGGTTTGACATTTGACGAAGCCTGCCTGATTGACAATAACATGCTGCATAAACAATGGTATGACTGGACCATGAAAGATGGCAATAAGCCCGAGTTTCTAAAGAAGCGCGTCGCTTATTACGTCATGGGTGCGGAGAAATGGAAATATGCCGATAGTCTTGAGGCCATCCCAACTACACCTGTCAAGCTGTATCTCGATTCAACTGAGAATGGCGCAAACGATGTCTTTGTCTCCGGCATGCTGAGCAAGGTACTGCCAAGTATGTCGGACTCAGACAAGTATATTTATGATCCGCTCGATACCCGCCCGGGAGAGCTGGAAGTGAAACTTGGAAGGGAGCCAGGCTCCTATAACATCATGGGGACGAGCGCCAAGAGCCAGCGCTATGCCATGAACCTTTTCGGTAGCGGCCTCATCTTCCATAGTGAATCCTTTCCTGAGAATACGGAAATAACAGGATATGTAAGACTCGTTGTTTGGATCGCTATGGATGTTCCGGATACAGACTTCATGGTGACTCTCCATGAAATCATGCCTGATGGAACCAGCATTCAGCTCACGGATGACGCCCTGCGGGCGAGATATCGGGAATCTCCTCGGAGGGAAAAGCTGGTTACACCCGGCGAAATTACACGTTATGAATTTAGACAATTCTGGTTTTTCTCGCGACGGCTCACTAAGGGGAGCCGATTGCGGCTTGTCTTCTGGTCTCCGAATTCTATTCATCTGGAGAAGAATTACAACAGTGGAGGGGTGGTTGCAGAAGAATCCGGAAAAGACGCCCGGACCGCGCATATTACTCTGTTTCATGACTCCGACCACCCGAGCTATTTAGAGATACCGGTCGCGAAATATGAAAAGGAGGAATGAAATGAGGAAAATTTGGCTTATTTTTCTGCTTACGGTTTCGATAACACTTCACTTCTTTTCATTTGCTGCACGTCAATTCCATCGTAGGAGGTATGCCATGCAAAACGCTATCCCTTTCGGCCGGTCGGAGGACTTCCAGGAGGTGACTAGGATGGTGCCCATTCTTTGCATGCGTTGGTGGCTGGCGCTCGCACTTGGTGCCTGTGGCCTCGTCGTCCTGCACGCGACCGCAGGGGCCGGCCAGGCCACCACCGCCGATGCCCGTATGCAGGCATGGCAAGCGCACGTCGAACTGCGGGACGCCTCGCCGTTCCGACCGCTTCATTGGGAGATGCTGGGACCGTCGCTCCAGGGCGGGCGCATCGAGGCCATCGCGGTTGCAGAGCCGGGCTCGAGCACGATCTACGTCGGCCCCGGCGGCGGCAACGTCTGGAAGACGACCAACAACGGCATGACCTGGGAGCCGATATTCGAGCACGAGTCCGCCTTCGCCATCGGCGACATCGCGGTGGCGCCATCCAATCCCAATATCGTCTGGGTGGGCACGGGCGAAGTCCAGCCTCGACACAGCGGCCCCGCCTACTCCGGCACAGGCGTCTTCAAATCCACAAACGCGGGCCGCACGTGGCAGCACATGGGCCTCGTGGATACGCACCACATCGGGAAGATCGTCATCGACGCAAAGAACCCGGAGATCGTCTTCGTCGCCGCGATGGGCCACTTCTGGTCGCCGAACGCGGAACGGGGCGTGTTCAAGACCACCGACGGCGGCCTCATGTGGACGAAGTCGCTTTACCTCAACGACCGCACAGGCGCCATCGACCTCGTGATGGATCCGTCCGATCCGAAGATTCTCTTCGCGAGCCTCTGGCAGATCGTCAGCGGGCCGGGAAGCGGCATCCATAAGACCACCGACGCCGGCAAAACGTGGACCAAGCTGAGCAACGGCCTTCCTAACGGGCCGCTCGGACGCAGTAATCTCGACATCGCAAGCAGCAATCCCCGCATCGTCTACACGTTCCTGGACAACGCCGCACCAGCGCCGGCGCCGGCGGGCACACAATCGCGCGCGCGGGCCCGCCGGACCATCGGGGGTGAGGTCTATCGCTCCGACGACAAGGGGGCGACCTGGCACCGCGCCAATACCGACGACATCTACGGGGTGTTCCGCACTTACGGCTGGAAGTTCTGCGACATCCGCGTGGCGCCAGACAACGAAAACGAGATCTACATCCTGGGAAACCGGATGTATCACTCGACCGACGGCGGCCGGACCTACAATCGGATTGGCGAAACCATCCGGCGCATGAATCCCATCCCGGGCACCGCAATGCATCTCGATCACCACGAGCTATGGATCGATCCCGCCAATCCGGCCCGGCTCGTTCTCGGCAACGACGGCGGCGTACTCACGTCCTGGGACCGCGGCGAAACGTGGCTGCACCTGAACAATCTGCCGATCGGCCAGTTCTACTTCGTTACCGTGGACCAGGCGAATCCATACACGATTTTCGCCGGCACGCAGGACAACGGGGCGCTTATGGTCTCCTCGACATGGAGGCCCGACGACGACCCGGGAGCGAACGACGCGTGGCGGTACGTGTGGCTCGACAAGTGGACGGGCGGAGATGCGTTCGTCACTTTGCCCGATCCGACCGATCCACGCTGGATCTACTACGAGCACCAGCACGGCAACATGCGCCGCATCGACATCACCGGGGGCATCCCGTTCTCGGGAGGACCGGCAACCGAGAGCGTGCGCCCGCAGCCGCCGCGCGGCGAGAAGCCCTACCGCTTCGGCTGGTTCACGCCGTTTCTCATCTCGCAGCACGACCGCAAGACGCTCTACGCGGGCGCTAACGTCGTCCTCAAGACGATCGATCGCGGCGCGGAATGGCGGCCGATCAGTCCGGAACTGGGTGAGACGCCTGGCGGCGAGCGCGCGGTCGTGCCCTACGGGTCGATTACCACGCTGTCCGAGTCGCGCTTTGCGCCGGGGATACTCTACGCCGGAACCGAGGGCGGGCACGTCTGGGTGACGAGAACCGATGGCGCGCAGTGGACCGAGGTGAGCGCGGGGCTGCCCCACAAATGGGTGACCCGCGTTGTTGCATCCCAGCACGATGTGGGTACAGTATACGCATCGATGACGGGCTACCGCGAAGACGACTTCACGGCCTACCTCTACCGCTCGACGGATTTCGGCGCCACGTGGACGCCTATCGCCAACAACCTGCCGGGCGAGTCGATCAACGTCGTCCGCGAGGATCCGAAGCGGCGCGACATCCTTTACGTCGGCACCGACGCCGGTGTCTACGTGTCACTCGACCGCGGGGCCATCTGGCTGTCGCTCTGCGCTGATCTGCCGACGACACCGGTTACGGATCTCGTCGTCCACCCGCGCGAAGACGAGATCGTCATCGCGACGCATGGCAGGAGTCTATTTCTTCTGGATGCGCGACCTGTGCAGGCCTTGAGCGACACAGTTCGCGCGTCGGATCTGCACCTGTTCGACGTACGTCCGGTGCAGCTCACCTGGCAGCCGGGACGCGAAGTGCCGCCCCAGCCCCCACCGGGTTGTGCGCTGATACACTTCTGGCTGAAGACGGCGTCGGAGGTGACGGTGACGATTAGCGATGCGGAAGGCCGTCCGGTGCGGACGATCTCGACGCGTGGTGCAACCGGAGTGAATCGCGTCGTGTGGGACGTCCAGCGCGACAACGGGAGCGATGCGCAGCCCGGTATCTATCGCGCTGAAGTGACCGCCGGCACGCAGAGAGACACCGGCGACATTGTCGTCCGCCCCGCCAAGCGGTAGGCAACGGCACCTTATCTCATTCTACTCTCAAGTGACTTGATTATATAGCCTCAGCTTAATATATTTTCTCTATATTGGGAGGATATTAGGCAGACTATTCTCAATGTCTTCCCCGTTAGTCCTATCTCGAAATCATTTGAGGGAGGTGGAACATGCTGAATAGAAGGATCCTACCGAATCTCCTTTTGGTTGGTGTCGTGGCTGTCCTTGCGGTTCATGCAGGGGATGGCTCAGCTCAGGTCCCGGCTGAAGCCGAAGAACGGCTGCGTGCGATCTTTGAGCAGGGAGAGTTCAATGCTAAGGACTTTCGGGCGACTTGGCTCCGGGACGGTTCGGGCTACACGGTTCTAGAGCCGGTTCCCGGGGCGAACGGACGGGCGCTGGTAAGTTATGATGCTGCCAGCGGTAAACGCACCGTGCTGGCTTCACCGTCGCAGCTCGTTCCTCCGGGCGCGACCGAGCCGCTTGCGATCGATAGCTACACAATATCACCGGATTGCGGCTGGTTGCTTCTGCAGACGAGCCGGGGCGAGGCCCGAAGCCGAGCCGCTGACTACTGGATGCTGGAGCGGACGTCGGGGAAGCTTCGAAGATTGGTGGCCGGCGTGCTCAACAGCATTTCCACCGATGGCCGGCGCATCCTCTACTCCGATCAGGGGAACCTGCACGTGTACGATCTGCGCCGTGACCGGGTGATCGCTCTCACCAAGGACGGCGTCGTAGACACGGTTTCGAACGGTCGCGCGGTTTGGAGTCCCGATGGAACACGGATTGCCTATGTGGAGAGGGATGAATCCAGGGTACGGTTAAGGCCGATGCTCATCCCCACCGATCCATCGTATCCAGAGGTCATATCTGTCCGCTTTGCCAGGGTAGGTGAGACCATCCCCACATTGCGTGTCGGAGTCATTGATGCCCAGGGAAGTGAGACTCGCTGGCTTTCTATTCCGCAACCGGCAGAAGGCTGCTATCTGAGAAAGGTGAATTGGGCCGGGAATTCCCACGAGATATTTGTTGAGAAATTAAGCCGAGGCAGGGATAAATGCGAGTTTCTCATTGCCGATATCCGCACGGGTGCAGTCACTTGTATTTACCAAGAATCCAATCCTGCCTGGATCACCGGATATCATTATATAGACACCGGACCAGAGTGGATCCGCGGTTATCGCGCATTTATTGTGCTGAGTGATAAAGACGGCTGGACCCGCGCCTATGTTTACTCGCGCGAAGGTGAAGAGCAGGGCGTCCTGACGCCCGGTGGTGTCGACGTCATCAATACTGTTATTGTGGACGAAGAGGGAGGCTGGTATTACTACTACGCCTCTACGGAGAATGCCACTCAACAATATCTCTACCGGGTACGGCTGAACGGTATCAGTAAGCCCGAGCGGGTCACTCCCACAGACCAGCCGGGCTGGCACGAATATGACTGCTCCCCCGACGCCAGGTGGGCGTTCCACACCTACTCGACGTTCGACACTCCTCCGGTCACCGAACTCGTGCAACTGCCGGAGCACCGGGTCGTGCGCGTGCTCGAAAATAATAGCGAACTTCGCAAAAAAATGGCGCCGTTAATCTCTCAGCCGACAGAGTTTCTCCAACTCGATATCGGCGGGGGAGTGGTTTTAGACGCATGGATGATCAAGCCACGCGGCTTCGATCCATCCCGTAAGTATCCCGTCTTCGTGTATGTGTACAGTGAGCCGGCCCGTCAGAAGGTGTTGGACTCGTGGAACATCCTCCACACCAACATCGACTACCATCGCGTGATCGCCGACCTCGGTTATCTCGTGGTGTGCATAGACAGCCGAGGCACGCCGGGGCCGAAGGGGGCTGCATGGCGGCGGGCGATATTCCCAAGCCTTGGTCCGCTCTCCACCGAGGAACAGGCGGCGGGCTTGAAAGAAATAGCCCGTACCCGGCCGTACGTCGATATGTCCCGGGTCGGCATATGGGGGTGGAGTGGCGGTGGCTCAAACACACTTAATGCCATGTTCCGGAAACCTGATATCTATCATGTAGGGATCGCTGTTGCCCCAAAGCCACAGCCGCATCTCTATAATGCGGGGTTTCAGGAAAAATTCATGCGGACTCTCGAAGAAAATTCGGAGGGATACCGCAAGTCCGCTCCGATCAACTTTGCCGAAGGCCTGAAAGGAGACCTCCTGATAATCCATGGCACCGGAGAGACCAACACCCATCTCGAGATTACTGAGGGACTGGTGGATCGCCTTATCGAATTAGGCAAACAGTTCGACTATTTCACTTATCCCAACCGCGACCACAGCATCCAGAGAGGCAAGGGCACATCGCTGCACCTGCGCATGCTCATGGTGCGGTACTTGCTTGATCACCTGCCCCCCGGTCCCCGGTAAGTGCGGTCGGCGTCTGGCCTGAGCGATTCTGGAAGTGTGCCGACCGAGGATTTTGGATTCGCAGCAGGGCCCAGTCGACAGCTTTGAATGCGGCGGCATCAGGAGAAAGGTGAGTCCGCTTCATAGGCTTTCCTTATCATCCCGACCCAGCCGCCAGGGGGAAATGAAGTGGAGGATGCGAGGGAGAGGGTGGCAGGGCTGGAGAAGTCATCATAGTCTTTTTAATGTCGGGTTCATGCTTGATTAAAACGCTTCCTTACTTGCAATACCCGCTTAACCAGCTAGCGCCGGTCTTGAAAGGAGTGTAGTCTTCAATCTCTTCATCAAATTCTGGGGCCATAAAGCTGTTCAACTTCATCTCGTCATTATATTCGCCGCCATATTTTCTAATATAAGATTTATGTCTGCCTGGGTATTCACTCTCAAGCGCTTGGTTCCTGATCACCATTGTAAAGAATACTCACCTAAGTTCGAATTTTCGTCCATACTCCCTTGATAAAACAGAGATGTTTCATTCCAGGATCTTGAAATATTTATAGATCGGATAGACGATGCTACGCTTGTCGACGCCGATCGATATCAGGTAGTCCGTCAGCACATCCCAGGCGACGAAACCGTCGTAGGCTTGAGGTTCAAGACAGTAGAAGGCCATATTGGCCATGGGCTGGGCCATGTCCACATGGAACGTGCCGGCCGGGAAATGCTTGACCGGCGATTTGGCGAACGCACCTTCGAGTGTGACCATATCGTCGGGTTGGCCGACTCTGGGAGCTTTCACCAGATTGTCGATCATGAATTGTTCACCCGTGACCTTGACCGGCTTATCGAGGACCTCGACCTTGACGTTGTGCGTCCGCAGCTTTTCAGCGACAAAGCCCATGTCAGCCGGGATAAGATAGCCGCGGGGGACCGTGGCCTCCTTGGTGCCGACCAGCTTGGCCAGGTAATCGACCGTGTAGACCAGATCGGGCGGGCCCAGTTCGCCGGGTGGGATGCCGCCCCTCACGCTCGTCCCGGGGATGGTGCGCCTGCCATATCCCCCTTGTTTTTTGCTGTAAGCCCGCACATCGATCTTGCCGTACGATTCATATGTGCCCTCGACGAAGTTCTTGAGCTGGCCCGATTCGGCCTGGGCGAGGACCTTATCGACGGTCTCCTGGTCCGCGTCCCGGCAGATCTGGAGCATCTCCTGACCGTGCTTAGCGGAATATTCCAGGATCTCACTGACCAGGGCATAATGGACATAGATTCTTTTTTCATAGTTGGGGTTTCCGGCTGCGGATCCTGTCTCGGCCAGGATGGACATGCGGTTGCGCAGGCCGTAGGCGCCCATCACGGTCTTGGCTTCGGTGAACGACCAGGCGTTTTCCATGCTGTAGACCGTGGGCGGCGAGTCCTCTGGGTGGCCTCCACCCTCGTAAGTAGGGGTCAGGTCGCAGTGGGTGAAGACCTCTAGTCTGAAGTTCTTGCGGACGGATTCACGAACGGCCGGGAAAAGCGTGTCCCAGACGTAGGTGCGGGGCGCGGGGTGCGCGGCGGGTACGGTAGAGGTGGTATAGACGATGGCGTATTCATACCAGCCGCTCAGGCCGTGGCCGTCATAGATCAGCACGGGATCCCAGGGATTGAAGACCGTGCGGTAGAGGCCGTTGAGCTCGATGGATGCCAGCTTGATGGCATCCCGGTTCAAGTTTATGCCCAGGGCGTTTCTGGAGTTGCCGCGAAGGTGCGGGCTGCCGGTACCGGGACCGGTGCTCCAGGTGTCGGTACCATCCGGATTAATGCATGGGTTGACGATTATAATCAGGTCGTCGAGCAGGTATTTCTTTTTTCCGAACAGGATGTCGCGTGTGAGCATGAGGAGCGCCTCTTTGGCCTCCGTTTCCCCGCTGGGATGAATGTCTCCCTCGAGGTAGATGACGGGCTTCCCGGATGCCTCGGCCTGCTCGGGAGAGGTTACGCGCGGGTTGGCCAGGACGACCGCAGAGCCGACCTTGCGCAGGGTGGTGATGAACATGTTGATGACATGGACATTCTCG
>Ga0180437_10010261_pt1 | contig 11450 bp, 8 predicted proteins | sample SS_ome_4_FD_132410 | JGI IMG/M metagenome (GOLD analysis project Ga0180437, IMG submission 132410) | Hypersaline lake sediment archaeal communities from the Salton Sea, California, USA - SS_3_D_1 metaG | ecosystem: Environmental > Aquatic > Non-marine Saline and Alkaline > Hypersaline > Sediment... | reverse complement strand
GCCGTGCTGCAGGAACGGGCGCACGTTTCCGCGGGTGACATCATGACCCCCCATCCCGTTACCTGCTACACGGACGAGAGCCTCACGCTGGCACTCCACCGGCTCACCTCACGCGATGTTTCCGCGCTTCCCGTGCTCGACCCCGCGCAGGGATTGCGACCCGTGGGGATGCTCAGCCGCCGCGACATAATCGAAGGCTACCGCAACGCGCGGCGCCAGCGTCCGGAGTTCGCGGAGAGGATCGATCGACTCTACGGTTCCGTGCCGGAAGCGCGCGTCTTCGAGGTCGTGATCGGGCGGGAGTCGGCCGCCGCAGGGCGGTTGGTGAAGTCCCTGTCACTTCCCTCCGACTCGATCCTCGTCGCGGTGAGAAGAGGCGAGCGCACGCTCATCCCGCGGGGCGACACCATGCTCGAGTCGGGCGACCGCGTGGTCGCCTTGGCCTCCCCGGCGCGGTTCGAGGAACTGCGCCGGAGCCTCGCCGGCCGGCCCGGCGCAAGCTAGCTATCGCCGGGCCGACCCGTCGGCCTGCGTGGGCAGGACCGCGCCCTCTGCCTGCGGAATTCCTTCCCGGGCCGGCCCAATACTCCCGAGGCCTGGGGAATGACCTACCGCGAGCTAGTGCAGCGCCTGCGTGATCTCGAGCAGGAATGCCGGGCGCTCCGGGAGTCGCGCGACGAACTCGCGCGCATCCGGGAGCGCCGGCTGTATCGCCTCTCCCACCACGCCGGGCGCCTCCTCTCCTTCCTGGCGCGCCGCCCGACCGCCCCGGCCCCACCCCCGGCCACCGCCGCGCAGCGCGAGGCGGAGGAGGTGGCCGACTTCTGGGGCGAAGAGGTCTGGCGCTATCGCGCGCCCGAAGCGAAGCCCTTCTCCTGGCTGCATCACCCCATGGTCCTGGCCTACAAGAACCGGCGCGTCACCGGCGATCCCGGCCGGGAGTGGCTTTCCTGGGTCAAGCGGGAGTTCGCTCCCGAAGGGCTGGAGCGGGGCCTCAGCCTCGGCTGCGGGCTCGGCGCGGTGGAGCGGAAGGCGATCGGGGCCGGGCTGTGCCGCCGCGTCGACGCCTTCGACCTTTCGCGCGAGGCGGTGCGCGGCGCCGCCGCCCTCGCCCGGGAGGGAGAGTGCCAGGGCATTCACTACTTCGTCGCCGACCTGAACCGCTTCGCGCTCGTCCCAGATAGCTGCGACATCGCCTTCGCCACCATGTGCCTGCACCACGTGAGCAACCTGGAAGGCCTGTGCGCCGAGGTGGCGCGCGCCCTCAAGCCGGGGGGGCTGTTCGTGGTGGATGAGTACGTCGGCCCCTCTCGCTTTCATTTCGGGGAGCGGCAGATCAGCTACATCAACGCGCTGCTAGCCGCCCTCCCCGGCCGCCTCCGCCGCGGTCCCGCCGGCACGGAGAAGGGGCTGTTTCACGGTCTCGACCCACAGGAGGTGGCGGCGAAGGATCCCTCCGAGGCGGTTCGGAGCGAGGAGATTCTGCCCGCGCTCGAAGCGCACTTCGACGTCCTCGCCAGGGCCGATTACGGCGGCACGCTGCTTCAGTTCCTGCTCGCCGACATCGTGGGCAACTTCGATCCCGAGCGGGAAGAAGACCGAACTGTGATGGAACTGCTGCTGCTCTTCGAGGAGACGCTCAACGAAGAGGGCGTGCTGCCCAGCGACTTCGCGGTGGTCGTCGCCCGCAAGCGGTAGGCATCTCGACGCTCAGGCCGGGAGCGCGCGCGGCGGCAGCCCGGGGAGCGCGCGCAGGCGGTCCCCCTCCCCCAGCACCTGCTTCGTCCTGGGGTCCACCGGTTCGATGGCGCCCGCGACCGTGCGCGTTTCGAGCAGGCCTGCCGCGTATGGGTTGCCCTTCAGATGCGGCGCGTCGAGGACGCCCAGCTTGATCGCCTCGGCGAGTATGGCCGGGCTGGTGAGGGGGTCTTCTTCTCCCTCGCCCAGGGCGCGGAGCGCCGCGATCAGCACCTTCGCCTCCGCCAGCAGCCGACTCTTCCGTTCCTGCACGGCGGGGTCCGCCGTGGCGTCCGGCAGGCCGAAGAGAGAGTTCCTGAGGACCCCCCGCACGATTTCGCAGCTCTCGATCACGTCCTCCGCAGTCGCCGCGTGATCTCCCTCGCAGAAGGCTACCACGTGAATGATGTGCGGACGAAGGCCCAGCGCCAACACGGTGGAGGCGGAGAGCTGTCCCTTCGCGATGCGGGGCTCGGGAGAGAAGTGCAGCAGCCCGGCGCGCACCTGCCGCATGGAGATGAAGTCATCTCCGTGCAGCCCCTCGATCATCTCCATCTTGGCGAGCATCTTCGCCAGGTCCATGCTGCCATAGGTCGTCGGGGGGGAGTTGAACATGTACTGGGCGAGGTAGTGCTTCACTCCCATCGCCCGTGCATTGTAGGCGGCGAGATAGGCCATCACCACCGCCAGCGTATCGTGGGAATCCCGCATGCTCCAGTGATGGGCCTCATTGACCTCCACGGGAATCCCGCGCTCGCCGTACCAGCGCATCGCCGCCTGGTTCTCCGCGATCGACTCCTCGGGGGTGCGTTTGGAGCGGCCGTCCAGCAGGTTATACCAGCACAGGGGAATGGCGCCCCAGGCGTTGTGTATCGTCTCGGTGGCGAGTTCGGCCCATCGGATGAGGTCGCGCGTGCCGGAGTAGATGCGCAGCAGCGGGTAGTTGCCGGTTCGGCTCGCCTGGTAGATTCGCTCCAGGTCCTCGCGCCTCCGGATGGGAACACCCCCCGCCCCGTCCAGCTTCGGGTCCATCTCCTCGGGGCGGAAGAACGATTCCTGCGCGTTCTGGTCCGGCCCGATGGAGATCACGTCCACGACGCGGGAGTCCGCGATCCGCCGCACGCCCGCAATCGTCTCCTCCAGATCGGGCAGGCCGAAGTGGTGTCGCAGCAGCGGGTATGGCTTCTTCTTCTCCAGCCGCGCCAACTGCGTGGTCCCGAAGTCCTCCGGTTCGCCGGACGACTTCTCTCCCCGCAGGTACGCCCACGTTTCCTCCGGGGCCTCCAGGCCGGTGAAGCACCGCTCGAACCAGCGCAGCCTCTCGGCCGCGGCGCAGACGGGCGGGGTTCCGGCGAAGACAAAGCGCCGGTCCCCCAGGCCTACCTCCTCCAGGCGCCGCTTGAGTTCGGCGAGGAGGCGCTCTGCCACCTCCGGCGTAAGCCGATAGCTCACCCCCACGAGTTCCGGGTCGTGCGCGCGAACGGCCTCGACGAATTGCTCCACGGGGACGGCCGCGCCGAGGAACTCGGTGTCCCAGCCGGCGCGTTCGGCAAGCGCCAGGAAATTGACCACGCCGGCGACGTGCACGCAGTTGCCCAGCGATCCCGCGATCACCTTGGGCATCGCGCTCAGGCCTTTCCCTCGAGCACCAGGCGGCGGATCTCCGGCAGCGGCATACCGTCAATCCCAAGCTTGTCGACAGTACGGCCGGTTTCCCAGTAGTTGCAGCCGTGCATGATGTTGGCCGTCTCGACGATCATGCGGATAGTGGGGCAGGGCGCCCCCAACATTTCGCCGATGGAGGCGATGGGCACCAGGCTCATTGGAACGTCTTCGGTCAAGTAGCGATGATGTAGATGCGGAGGCGCCTTGATGCCATAGTAGCCCCGGTTTGCGTGGATGGCATCGTGCAAGGTGGTGCCGACGGCATCGTAGGCGATGTACAGCCATTCGCGCGCGGTCATGCAGTTGAACCCCATGGCGGCGCCGACGGCGACCCGCTCGGCGTCGATCACCTCCAGCACGCGCGCCACCGCGGGAGTGATGCCATCCACGTAGTAATCGAAGTCGCCTCGCGTGCTCTCTATGCGCGCGCTGTTGAGCACGGTGACGGCGGGATGGAAGACCGCGCCGATGTTGTCCATCCCGGTCTTGATGGCATTATCGCCCGGTATGAACTTGGTGTACGCCTCCGAAAGCGCCTTCACCACGTCGGGCGTGCGGTAGGCCGGAATGGCCGCCACGGGCACGCTGTTCTTCACCCGGAAGATCTGCACCTGGCCGGGGTTCACCGCGCGGCTGGCGTAGAGGAATGTCTGCGCCTCGGCGACGATCACATCCGGGGAGACTCCCCGCTTCCGCAGGATGTGATGCACTTCGAGCGCGCCGCCGGTGCGCCCGGGGTTGAGCACCACGATCTGGCCGCCGGTCAGATGCGGGGCCATGGTCTCCGCCATCCAGGCGTGTCCCGTCGCCGGAACCGCCACCATGATGACGTCCGCCCCTTCGATCGCCTCTTTCATCTCGGCCGTCACCACCGCGAGCCGTCCGACCCCGCGCGGGATCTCCTCCCCGTCGTGGGCGATGACTTCAATCGCGCCCGAACGCCTTATAGGCTCTATCCGGGCCGCCGTTCGGTTGAACAGGCGCACCTCAAAGCCTCTTATCGCCAGATGTCCCGCCATTGCCAGCCCGCCGTGTCCGGCGCCCAGCACTGCGAACTTCAAGCTGCCTCTTTTGCTCTTAGCCATATGCACCTCGCATTCGTGCCGTCACCCTCGCGGCCGGGCGGCTCGGTGCCGCGTCGGCCGCTCCGCGCTAACTCTGGCCTTCGGAGTCTTCCTCGTCGCCCGCCTCCGCCGACGGAAGCGCCGCCTGCCGCGACTCCTCGTGAAGACGCGGCTCCTTATGCCCGGGCGGCCGCATGATGACGGTCCGAATAGGGAACGGAATCTCTATGCCCTCCTCGTCGAATCTCCGGTGGAGGGCCTTGATGTATTCGTGTGCAAGCACATACTGCGCGGAGAAATCCGTTACCCGCAGCACCACCAGGAAGTTGATGCTGAAATCGGCGAACTCCTTGTAGCGCACCACCGGCGTCCAGTCGGTGGCGGACCCCGCGATCCGCTCCATCACCTCCTGGCCGACTGCTATGCAGACGCGCTCGACGTGCTCCAGGTCGCTGTCGTAAGCCACGCCGCAGTTGATGTAGACCGACATCTCCTGGCGCGGCAGGTAGTAGTTGGTCACCACGCTCTGCGACAGCTTCGAGTTGGGAATGATGACGATGTTGTTCGCCCACATCCGCACCTTGGTGTTCCGCCACCCGATCTCCTCGATGAAGCCCTCCTCCCCGGACTCGAGCTTCACGAAATCCCCCACCGCCACCGGCCGGTCAACCATCATGTAGATGCCGGCGAAGAGATTCGCCAGCGTGTCCTGAAGCGCCAGGGCGACGGCCAGACCGCCGATGCCGAGGCCGGCGAGGAGCGGCCCGATCTCAACGCCCAACTGCGTGAGGGCCACCAGGAGGCCGACCACCAGGATCGCAATATTGACTACCTTGCGCCCGACCAGGGCCTGGGACCGCATTTCCCGGGGGCGTGAAGACCTCTCCGCCGCGTTCGCCACCAACCATTCACTTACCGCGTTGAAGACGCGCAGCACTCCAGAGACGACGATCAGGATGGCGGCGACGCTCGCCACCTTGTCGATCCAGGCGAGGTCCGCCGGCCGCCAGTACGGCAGATGGCGCACTGCGCCCCAGAGGCCCGCGACCAGGATGAGCGACACCAGCGGGCGCTGCAGCGCGCGTATGATTATGTCGTCCAGATCTGTCTCGGTGCGACGGCTGAGCCTTCTAAGCACGGGTCCGAAGACGAGTCGCGCAAGGGCGGCCACTACTCCGGCCGCCAGTAGTATTCCTATGCTGACGATGACGCTCTGCGCGGCCTCGGACTGCCACCACTCAGACATGGGCGCATTACCCCCTGTCGAAGATGTCTCTGTGTCTCGTGGAGTCCCTGCGAAATGAACACCCAGCCCGCTGGGGCTGGGTCAACGGAGCAGCCTGCCGACTTCGCCGGCGTCTGCCATGTGTTGCTGCATGCCCCGGGAACAGCCCGCGTAGTGTATCACACCACCCACCCGCGGTCAAGGGCGGAGGGTGCGCAGGCGCCGGACAGGCACGCCTGGAGCGTCCCAGGTATGGCTGGGTCGGTTCATCGTCCGGCTAGCCGCCCCTTCTTTTCGCCACGAAGATCATCTCCGGGCTCTCGGCCGTGAACGGACTCCGCTCGAAGTCGCCATACAGCGCCTCCACCTCGAACCCGCACGCCTCCAGCATCCACTCCATCTCGAAGCGGAAGAAGTAGTGCAGAGCGACCGGTCGCTCACGAACCGTCGTCGTGCTGTCCGCCTCCGGCCACTCGAACCGGAAAACCGACAGCAAGCTCTGGTCCACGAGGTCGTATGTCGTGTATCCGCCCTGCCGCACAGTGGCACCGTCCGGACCCGCAAACTCGGTAATGCTCTCTTCAATAGGGCCCTCCTTGACCAGCCGCCACAGCGCGGGGTTGAAGACATCGATCGCCAGTCTGCCATGCGGTTGCAGGTGTTCGGCGCAGCACTGCAGGCAGCTTCGCTGCTGGCTCCGCGTCAGCAGTGCCTGAAGGTTGCGCGACGGCAGATAGATCAAATGGAATCGCTGACCGAGAGAGAACTCGGTCATGTCGCCCTCTACCAGACGCACGCGCTCCCGCACCTCGGGCGTCTCGCGTGCTAGCTTCCGCCTTGCCACAGCGAGCATCGTCGGCGTGATGTCGAGGCCGGTCATGCGAAGCCCGGCGCGCGCCAGCGGGATCAGCAGCCGCCCGGTCCCGCACCCCAGCTCGAGCGCGGTCGCGCCTGCCTCCTGCGCCGCGGACTGCCAGAAGGCCAGGTCGCCGAGACCAACGTAGTAGTCATACAGCTCGGCGCTCCACTCGTCTCTGTACAGTTCCATCGGTTGGCCCATCGTCACTCTCCCTTCGTCGCCGCCATCGCCAGCGCGGCCCAACAACCCTGGCCGCGCCCGGGGCCTTGCCTGCTGAGGATCCCGTCGGCCAGGCGCTCAATGAGGTTGAGGTCCACCGCAAACCTCCTTTCCCGATGCGAATCGCTTGCGCATCACATCCACCTCGCTCGGCTCGTATGCGAGCTTGGCGTACAGGAGGTGGGCCTGCGCGCTGGGCTTGTAGACCATGAGGTTGATCTGACGCACGCCGGCGGCCGCCAGTCTCGTCTCCACCTCTCCCACCAGGGTGGAGGCGATGCCCCGCCGCCGGTGGTCCGGGCGGACCGCGACGCGATAGATCCAGCCGCGAAAGCCGTCGAAGGCCCCTATGGCAGTGCCCACGAGTTCGCCTGAAACGCGCCAGCCGAGGGCGAACTCCCGGTTCCTCGCCAGCGCCCCCGCAATGAACGCCCGGTCTTCGCAGGTATGGGGCCAGAGGTCGGTCTGGCTCCACAGGGCGAGCACCTCGTCCACGTGCTCGGGGCCGAGGGGGCAGAGCCCAGCCGCAGCGCAGCCACGCCGAGCCTCCCACTCTTCTCTCAGCATCCCCATGCACACCACGTCGAACCAGCGGCCGCGCTTCAGGAAGTGGCGGCGTCGGACCCCCTCGCGGCGGAAGCCGCATTTCTCGTAGCACCGGATGCCGCGGGCGTTGGGCGCCAGCGCCGTCAAGTGGACGCGCTGAAGCCCCATCTCCTCGAAGCCGATGCGCAGCACCTCCCGCAGCGCGGCCGTGCCGTATCCCTTGCTCCACTGGCGCTTGTCACCGATGATGATCCCGAACCCGGCGATCTCTCCGGACGCCTCCGGCATCAGCGCGCAGTTCCCGATGTGCCGCCCCTCCGCTTCGATCGCCCAGGTGCGCGTCGTGGAGTCCGGACCGCTGACGCGTCGAAACCACTCCCGCTCACCTTCGAGCGTGATGCCTCCCGACTCGATCTGCGTGAACTGCGTCACCTCCGGGTCGTTCAACCACTCCACGTAGTCGGGCAGATCGGCCTCCGTCACCGTCCTCACTCGCACCTGTGCTCTTGACATCGCTCTCCTCCCGGGAGAAATGAAGAGACCGCAGGCTCTTTCGGGGCGCCTGCGGTCTCGGAAACGACTCGGTTGGTTATGTAGCTAGATCATGGATGGAGACCGGCAGGCACGGCGTCAATGACGCGCGGGAGCGCGCACCCGTACATGGGTCGGGTGGCGTTGGCGTCAAACGACATCCGCCGGCTCGTCATGCTCATGGTGGCAGCGAGGATAGCACGAACCAGGCGGTGTGTCAATAGTAACCAAGGCCCGGGCGCGAGGAGGCCCGGCAGACTCCGGTGAGGCCCTCATTTGTCCGGTGCGAAGAGGAATTCGCGAACACTTGCAGCCAAGCGAGTTGTTGGGGGCTGGGTTGATTAAGAGACAATGTTTTGTGAAAAAATCGTGCGAAAAGATTGCTTGACTTCTAGGGTGCGGGTATAATGGCAAGCAGCAAGGATCGTGAACTGACAGCCGCTTGATCCAGATCAAGGAGGAGAGTTGCCTGGATTGGTGGAAAGGGGTTCGTGAGTCCTTGAAGTGTACCCGTGGGAGGTGAGTGGAAGATGCCGGAAAAGGGAGCGATGACGGTTCGCGAAGCGGGCCGCAAGGGCGGTCGCGCGACCAAGGCTCGGCACGGTCCAGAGTTCTACGAGATGATCGGCCGAAAGGGCGGTGAGACCACGAAGAAGCGCCATGGTCCGCAGTTCTATGAGCGGATCGGCCGCAAAGGCGGTCAGAGAGTGCGCCAACTGGTCGCGCAGGCAAAGCGAGCGCAGCAGAGAGGCTGAACGCGCTCCACGCAGTGACACGAGGCAGCAGGCCCTTGGGGGGATGCCTGCTGCTTCCGTCATGCTTGGGCTACTTCGGGATCTCAAACCGGCGGCGGAGCTGTTGCTCTCTCCTCTCGTCGGGAAGGCGGCCCTCCGGGGTGAGGATGTGTGGCGTGACGAACACCACCAGGTCCGACTCGAGGCTTCCCCGGCTCCGGCTGCGGAAGAGGTTCCCGATCAAGGGCAGGTCGCCGAGCAAGGGCACCTTCGTGACGCGGTCCTCCGTCTGGTATTGAGTGAGCCCGCCGATCATGACGGTCTCCCCGTCCTTCACTCGCACGGTAGTGCCGGCCTGTCGCGTGCTGAGCACGGGCAGGCCCGTGCGAGGGTCTATCTCGGAAACGTTGCTGACTTCCGTTCCCTCCGGATCTATCCGGAGCGTGACTTCGCCGCCGCCACCGGTCAGGGGCCTGACCTGCAGCTTCACCCCCACGTCCACCCCCTGGATCTTCTCGGTGGTCTGCCCGTAGCTGATGAATTCCACTTTGATGAAGCGGCGAACGCCGATGAAGATATCGGCCTGGTGGCCGTTCATCACGGCCATACTGGGGGCCGCTCTCACATGCGCCTGCTGACTGGTCTCCAGCGCCCGAAGGCGGAGCTCGAAGTCCTCGGGCAGCTCCCCGATGCTGGAGTAGAAGATGCGCCCCGCTTGCGAATCCGTCTCCAGCCAGTACTCCGGCTCGCCCTCCTCGGAGGTGCGGCCGGCGACATCGCCGGCGAAGGTGCGGAGAAGCTTCTCCATGTCCTGGGCGCTGGTGAACTCGACGGCGACGGCCTCGATGAGTATCTGCGGCGGCGCCACGTCAACCGCCTGGAGGTCGGCGCCGATCTTGTCGAGCATCTGCTGGGGCGCGGTGACCACCACGCTGTTCTGCTCCTCGTTGACGTGCAGGTAGCTGTATAGGAATGTCGGCAGCAGCCCGGAGGCCGCCTGCGCCCGCGTGTAGCGCAGGGGAAACGAGGCGGTGCCACTCAGCAGATAGGCCGCCAGATCCTGGGGGACGCCCTGACTGAACATGTAGACGCCGTCCACCTCACTGAGGGCAAGTCCGTAGGCGGTGGCGATCGCCCGCAGCAGCTCGTCGACCGGCAGATCGCGGAGGTGAATGCTGGCCTGGGCATTCACCGCGTCGTCCACCGCCAGGTCGCTGCCGGTCTTTCTCGCGATCTCCCCCAGCAACTGCTGGAGGGGCACATTCGTCGCCGTCACCGACACCAGACCGTCTCCCGTCCACACCGCTATCTCCCTCACCTGCGCCGCCGCGTCTTCCTCCGCTTCCCCGGTTTCTTCTATGGTTCTGCTGCTGCTGACGGTGATGATGATGCTCTGTCGGTCGGTGCTCGCCGAGATGCGAACCGGCGAGGCCTCGTACATCTTCACGACCATCTCCACCCCGACCCCCTCCGGGGCGCCCTGGGGAACGGACAGTTCGATGTGACTCACGGGGAACATGCTGACGTCGATGAAGTTCTTCCCGAGCTGACTGCGGGCGTTGGTGAAGGTGATCTGGTAGCGGTCCGTGATCTCGCCGCGAAAGGCGTCTCGCTCGAGGACGCCGTCCGCCTGGACCACGATCTGAACTCCGTTGCGAAGCTGCTTGGGCGTGATATCCGTGATATTGCAGTACACCAGGGCCGCGCCGGGGCGGGCGGTGCATAGGAGGGCCAGCAGCACCGCGGCAACCGCCGGGAGCAGGTTTGACTTGCGCTCAGGCATGGGGGGAAACTCCTTCGTCGGGGGGTGATGGGCGGACGATGCGCGGCGTGACAAAGAGCGCGAGTTCGCTCTGCAGGCGGGTGCGATCGAGGCCGCGAAATGCCTCCCCGACCAGCGGCAGCGAGGCGAGCCCGGGTATCGCCCGGTCCTGCCGCGTCTCCTCTGCCAGCTGAAGGCCCGCGATGGCGATCGTCTCTCCCTCGCGAACGCGCACGGAGGCGCCCGCACGGCGCGAGGCGATGATGGGCAGGCCCGTCTCGGGGTCCGAGCCGCGCAGGCTGCGGACGGAGAACTCCAGGCGCAAGGCCACCTCGTCGCCGCTGCCGAGCCACGGCTGCATCTCCAGCGTCGTGCCGACATCGGCCGGCTGCACGTCTGCCGTCAACCCCTCCTCGACTCTCTCGGCAATGATGTAGCGCTGCTGACCCACGAAGAGCCGGGCCACGTGCCCGCTCGCCACCCGCAGCCTGGCGCGAGATCGCAGCTGCCCGGTCGACTGCACGTCGAGCGCGTCGAGAATCACTTCCCACGGTCTCGCCCCGCCCTTCAACCACAGGATCTCCAGGTCGCCCGTGAGGGTCGCCATGGCGACGCCAAGATCTGACAGCCAACCCCCCAGCCGCAGGTCACGGGAGAGAGAGTGGGCGGAGGTGTACTCGACGGCGGCCACCTCGACGATGACCTCGGGCGCCGCGCGGTCGAGGGCGGAGGCGTCCTGCGCCACGCGGTCCAGCATCCACTCGGGGCCGCTGGCGATGAGGGCGTTCGCCTGGGTGTCGACGCGAAGATAGTCCAGCAGGAAGCTTGGCAGCAGGTCCAGCGCATCGATCGCGCGCAGATGCTGGAGGTGGATCACCTTCGTGGCGGAGGTGGCATAACCCGACCCGCCCGCGCGCGGCTCGGCGATGATCCAGCCTCCGTCCGGCCCGGGACACGTGCACAGCCCACAGCCAATGCCCACCGCCTGGAGCGCCGCTTCGGCCGTGATGCCGTCGAGGCAGAGGCTGACGCGGAGATCGTCGTCCGCCGGAGCCACCACCGGGAAGCCGCCGGCCAGCGAGATGGCGCGCGCCACCTCCTGGAGCTT
>Ga0180437_10010260_pt1 | contig 11450 bp, 9 predicted proteins | sample SS_ome_4_FD_132410 | JGI IMG/M metagenome (GOLD analysis project Ga0180437, IMG submission 132410) | Hypersaline lake sediment archaeal communities from the Salton Sea, California, USA - SS_3_D_1 metaG | ecosystem: Environmental > Aquatic > Non-marine Saline and Alkaline > Hypersaline > Sediment... | reverse complement strand
CATTGTTTTTCAGAGCATATTCAAAAATATTTAGCGTACTCATGATATTATTCTGAGTTACCTCTGCGGAATGCTCGATTGAATATCTTACACCTGCTTGAGCGGCTAAATGAAAAATAATATCAATATCATATTCAATTTCACTATAAATTGATTTATTTAACAGATCATCCTTAATTAATGTATAATCTCTTGAATCTTCATATTTTTTTACGATATTGTTTAATTGTTCCTCTTTTCCTGAGTAATAATTGTTGAAATTATCGATTAAAACTAGATAATTATTGTATTGTAATAACTCTTCGGTTAAGTGAGAACCTATAAACCCTGCAGCGCCCGTTATTAAAATTGACTTATTTTTTAACATTTTTTGTAATAAAAATTAAAAATCTCTTTAGTCTGGTTAAAAATATCTAATAATTAATTTCATTAATATTTTGTGGAATCAATTCGTTTAATACTTCTAAAAAGATAAAGTAAAAATTAATTGTAAAATTGAACTTTATAAGTAATCATTTATAATTCTACAAATAATTAAACATTATAGATATGAAGATGTCCTTTAATGAAAAGAAAGTTGTTGTTACCGGTGCTGCAGGATTTATAGGGAGTAACTTAACTGATAAATTATTGGAAATGGGAGCTGAAGTAATAGGTATTGATAATTTATATAGTGGGAGGTTAGAAAACTTAGAGGAAGCAAAAAAAAACAAGAACTTTCAATTTTTCAAAGGAGATATCAGAGATTTTAATTTCCTTATTGACATTTTCACAAATGTTGATATTATTTATCATGAAGCAGCTTTTACCAGCGTTCCTCAATCTATTCTAATGCCAGAATCATGTAATGATGTAAATGTTAATGGTACATTAAATATTTTAAATGCTGCGAGGAAAAAAGATGTAGAAAAAGTTGTATTTGCTTCAAGTGCTTCTGTATATGGAGATCTTCCAACATTACCAAAGAAAGAAGACATGCAAAGATTGCCAAAGTCTCCATATGGAGTTTCAAAATTAGCCTGTGAGTCTTATTTCCAAGTTTATAATCAAGTTTATGGATTAAATACGACTTGTTTAAGATATTTTAATGTATTTGGTCCAAGGCAACGAGATTCTCCTTACAGCGGAGTAATAGCGATATGGTTAGGGAGGATTATTAGAAATGAATCTTTATTGATATATGGGGATGGAGAAAACTCCAGAGATTTTACATATGTGAAGGACGTTATTCAAGCAAATATCTTAGCATGTCAACACGACGCTTCAGGAGAGATATTAAATATATCTTGTAATCATCCAATAAATTTAATTGAACTTGCAAAATTAATGTTAAAATTAACAGGGAAAGAAGAACTTAAAATAGAATATACCGATCCCAGACCTGGGGATATCACCCATAGCTATGGAGATGTATCAAAGGCAAAAAAAATGATCAAATTTGAACCGAAATATAATCAAGAAGAAGGGCTCAGGGACTATTTTATTTGGTATAGAAAAAAATACAAAATAGACTTAGATGTACAATAAAAAATATAAGAGAAAACATGCAGAAATTTAACCACTATCTTTTTTTAATCAAGGAAAGACTTCACTTACTCATTTTTATCTTTTCTTGGTTTCCTATTTTAATTGTATTACTAAATATACTACAGTTTGACATGATTACGGGTTTCCAAATAGTAGTAAATCTCAGTACAATTTATCTAATTTTATTTATACCATCTTATCCAATAGCCTTTCTCATTTGGAATAAGACTAATTATAAGATCTTGGAAAAGTTAAGCTTAACAATAGTTCTCAATGTAAGTTATTTCGTTCTTATAGGATATATAGGATATTATGCTGGTTTTTCAATGACTTCTATTTATTTTTTCTCAACGACGGTTATTTCATTTGTATTTTTAATTCTAATAGTAATATTATTAGAATTCAAAAACAAGGACTATATATTTTTAGCATTTCTTAAAAGAACAAGCATCGTACGTGAAAATCATAAGAATTTTTCACTCTGGCAATATCTTAAGGAAAAGATTTCCGTAAATACAATATTCTTGACCATTTTTATGATTTTATTATGCTTCTTGTATGTTGAAAAATATAGCTACTTCTTCGGTACAGATGGATGGGGGCACATTTATATCACTAAAATGATAACAGAAATTAACATTTTACCCCTAAAAGAATACTTTGGAGCCGTAGGGATTCATATCTTTAGTGCTGTAATTCACTTCTTCTCAGGAATAGAACTTGTTTATATACCTCGATATTTTGTATTTTATACTTTCATTATTTCCTCATTAATTTTCTATAATTGTTTAATGAGGATTTTCAGAAACCGGAATTTAGCAATTTTTGGAGTCTATATTTTAGAATTTTTCTCATTAGGATTTGTTCACATGATGATCCAATTTTGGCCGACCAGTATAACTATAATAATGTGTTTAGAGATATTTCTTATTTTATACGTAAGATTGGAAGATTTTATTAAACTTGAAAGACCTTCAAGAGATTTGATCTTTAGAGATATTATTTCATCATATACTACGATAATTTTAATATTTCTTGGTGCTGTTCTAACTCACACGCTTATTTCTGTTATAATAATATTATCCTTGATGTTAACTTACCTCATATTTTTCATTCGAGATTTCAATAGAGGATTTGATTTCATATTGTTACTAACATTGATGGGGATTTTTTTAATACTCTATTCTTCAGGTGTCATATCGGAATTCTTTATCTTCTTTAATATACCTAATATTCCTTGGTATTACTTTATATTTGGGGGTTTTTTTGGGGGTATTTGTGTAGTTATCATACTATGGAAGGCGAAGAATACAATTCATTTCACGCCTGGAAGATTTGAAGCGATTATTAAAGGAAAAAAATATAAATCGTTCAAAAATTTTGAAGATAAACTTCTATTTCCAATTTCTTTGATAGTAGTTATATTGTTCACAGTCTTCTATACAATTGTTTTAATATTTGTTCTAGATTCGTATCCGTCAAAATCATTATTAGGTATCGAAACGATAATTTTATGCATCTTTAGCATTTGGGGACTTATTGTGTTTCAGAAAACACCAAAAGGAAAATTTATATTTTTATGGTTATTAAGCATGGGAGTATTATTTCTTGGTGCGGCAATTGTGAATATCTCATTTTCAGGGAGGCTCATTATATTGTTAACACCAATAATAGCAATTGGATTTGTTGCCTACACGTATAAAATAATAAAAATTAATCAAGTTAATACAATTAGATTTAAAATATTTATAATCACGTTTGTACTATTCTTTATTGGGAGTTTTTTTTATGACGATCTAGCAGATCATGATTTAAACGAATACGATTTAAAAAAAAGAGAAGTATCTTCAATTATATGGTTTTCGTACTACAATTCTGAAAAAAGTGTGATTAATTCTGAGTTTGGACGGAGTTATGTCTTTATTTATTATGGGTATCCTTATTCAGAAAAGAATGAATCCCTTTTAGGACATCATATCCATTATTTCATATACGCAAATCACGATTTCTTTCATCCCGCAAACCATATCAATGAGAGCGGCGTAAATTTACTTCAACAATTAAAAAATGAATATAATGCAGATTTTTACTTAATAATCGATGATGTATTTTTAGATGTGATAGAAGGAGGATTAGAAAGATTAAACAAGTCCGAATTGGATCAGTATTACCATCTATCATATCTAAATAAAATTCTTTCTGTCAAAAGCGAGTATGGAGAGGAAATCCCTTATTATTGGGTTATTTAAGAAAATCGCTATCTCCAAGATATAGGTTCTCTATTTTTTCATTTAATATTATTTGCTTATCTCCTTCAATTCTAATCATTTTTGGTATTTTTCCAACATGCCCAACTTTATCTTGTCGTGAAATAATTGCTCCTCTGACACCGTCTATATCACTCACGGCATCTAATCCTTTATTTATAGATTTTCCGATATCGTTTCCTTTAACTAAGTTAGCAATTCTTGTTGCAGCTCCATCTGCTAAAGTAGCATTATTTGCAAAGATAGTAACAGCATCAGCTTCTCCTAGACTAATAGCGTGTCCAATTGTTGCAGAACTCGTTCCAATACCTATTGGACAATCCTTTTTTTCTATGAGAAATCCCAAGTTTAAATTTAACTCATTTTTACCGGCATAAAGAGCTATCTTCATTGAGAGTTCAGAATCATTCGCAATTTCACCCCCATTCTCTACTAAAGCATTTTTAACGGGAGTAAAATCTCTCTCTTCCGAATTCTTCATTACTCCTACCATTAAATCTGCTAAAGCTCCTGCAACCGTGGCCATAGGACCAACATCACATAAATAGGATGTATCGGCCATTAACTTAATAATTTTTAAGTCAGTTTTTATTTTTACTGGACTGAAAGAAGTCAAAAATTGCTTGTCTTTTTGCACATATTTTTCCAATACATTTCTATGGTAAAGAAATTCCCTTTTTGCCCTAAGAATTGCTTTTTTAGATTCTGATAATATAGTAATATCTGATTCTTTCTCTGAAAAGTGATATTTTTTTATATTTTCCATTGTTTTTACCAATTTGTTATTGGAAATGAATATTATATTTAAACTTATCATAATATATTATAAGAAAACTTAAAATGTTTTATGTTATTGATATTAATTATATTTTTGAGTTATTTAGTTAGTTTATTTTCATTAAAATAAGCAAAAAACCATTAATTGAAAAAATATAAATATCAATTCTTACATTATGATATCAAAAAGAGACTTACTTTTCTATGAAGGAAATTGATTACGACCAAATCATTGAGCAATTAAAATCTGAGCTTAATTCACAGTGCGCAATAGCAAATCGATATGGAATCGTGCTAGGATCGTCAATTAAAGAGTTTGCTAAAGGAAAACTCGTCCCCCATAAATTATTAGAGTTAATTGATACTAGACAAGAGATTGCTGATGAATTGAATTTGAATCAGATCACTTCTTTTGCTTTAGAGTCTCAAGAGCATAATTACATTTTTACCTTCAGCCAAAAGTTGATTTTGGTTTCAAAACTGGATTTAAACGTGAATCTTGCTAAGTTCATGCCCAGTATAAGTTCCTTTCTAAAGAATTTAGATAAAAACTGTGGGACCTACGAAGGAATCAATGAATTTTCTGCATTTGATTTCTCTAAGGAAATTACAAAGTTGAAAGCAACATTAGTAATCGATGAAGAGAAAGGTAAAAAATACTCAATTATCAAAGATCTCATAAAACATATCTCAAATTAGGTTTAAAAAACATGGTATTTAATTAAAAACTGGTGATAAAATATTCTAAGACAAGTATTCATATATAAAGGAGATGACCTGTTATATTACCGGCATTTTGGGAAGGCAATGAAAGAAGACGTGTTCAATAGCCTTGTATCTCAAATTAAAGAAGATGCCTTTGGTAGAGGTGCGGGAGAGGAGAAAATCGAATTTCATGATTATTATAGATTTAAAATATCATATATAACAGATAGAGAAAAGAACTTGATGTTTTTATTTGTAACGGGCTTGAACGACGGTTTCGATTATATTAAAAAAGAATTGAATAAATGTAAAAAGGAATTTTTGAATTTATTTGGAGACATTTTAGATCATAAATTTGATGCTAAGACCTTTGAAGTGTTTGATCCTACAATTGATTCAATCCATAGAAATTTAAAACCCAAAATATCTTTATGTGGATTTTCTGGTGTTGGAAAAACTACAACCACGAGGTTAATTAAAGCAGAAGAGATTCCAATGCAACATGTACCAACAATTACTGGAGATATCGCTACAATAAAAATTGGAAAATTACATTTCCACTTATGGGATTTTGCAGGTCAAGAACAATTTAGCTATTTATGGACGAATTTCATTAAAGGAAGCGATGCCGTGCTTTTAATAACGGATTCTACAATTGAAAACGTAGAAAAAAGCAAATTTTTTCTTGAATTAATAAAGGAACAAGCAGAATACGCCCACACCGCAATAATTGCGAATAAACAAGACCTACCTGATGCAATGGATCCCATTACAATTGAAAATATGATGGGTTTAAAGACATATTCAATGATCGCGAATAGGGTTGAAAATCGTGATAAAATGATTCAAATCATTGCAGATGTTCTTGAGATGAGTTCAGAAGTTTCTCCATTATTAAAACCTTTACTTGAACGAGATACGTTAATGGAAGAAGCACAAACTTCACTCGAATCTGGTGATTTTGTAAAAGCAGTAGTGTTATTTGAAAAAATTAGTGATCTATGTATAGATTTAGGAGATGATACTTTAAGCAAGGAATTTTATGAGAAAGGCCAAAAAATAAAAGAAATGCTAGCCAAATCCGGAACGGAGATTCCTGAATCTACCGAAGCTCCAGAAGTGACAGATAGCACTGGGATAACTGATGACGCTGAAATAAGCGAACCTATTGAAGAAGAGGAATTTATAATGCCTTCTGGAAGTGAAGAACCCGATGAAATTCCAAGTGAAAGCCCAAAAGTTCAGCCACTCCCCGGTTCAGAATTAGTTTTGAATCCTGAAGACTTCATGGTTAAGACAAAACCGAAGAGAGTCGTAAATGTTCCGGAAGATGCTAAAAATAAATTATCTACTACTGCATATGGCCATGTGGAAAATCCTCCCGAAGCTAAACCCCAAAAACGGGAAGCAGTATCGCCTACATCATTATTCGATTCAGAACTCCCAGAAGCTCCGAAACCAGTAACTCCTCCTATACCTGATCCTGTTGAATCAAAAGAAAAACCAGATATTCCTGACTTACAAAAACCAGTAGTACCTACTCCCACAAAACCATTTGTAGCTTCAGTACCTTCATCAGAAGAAGGTCCTGCATCATCATTAACCGCATTACCTCAAAAACCGGGCGTAGCTCCAACAACCGCTCCAGCAACTCCAGAAGTTAAAGCCTCTAGTCCCCAACAAGTTGCTGATATTGAGAAATCCTTAATGGAATTAAAGATAAAAAAAGCAAATATTTCAAAAATGTCCTTGGATTTTGAAATGAAGGAGCTTACAGGCGAAATTACATCAGAAGAATACGATGAAAAGATCTCTAAATTAAAAATCGTTGAGAAAAAGATAGACGATCAAATAGCAGAATTAGAGCAATATCTAAAGTAAGAACCTCATTTTTAATCTCACTTTTTTTATATATAATATTTAAGATATTCAATGGGAACACGAGCTTCTCCAATTTCTATTCCTTTTTTACCACCATGATAATCCGAACCACCAGATTTGAGCAAGTTAAAATTATCAGCAATCTTTCTATAATAATCTGGAAGGAAATTTTGTGCCCAATTAGCTTTTTCCGTCCCATTAAACGGTCTATTTTTAGCATAAGTATATTCTATTTCAATTCCTTTAATACCCGCTTTGATACACATCTCTACAAATTTCTTTCTATTTTTCACTTCATATATTCCTGGATGAGCTAAGATTGGAATTGCCCCAACGGAATCAATTAATTCGATTGCATCCTCTAATGTAAATTTAAATTCCCGATGAACGTAAGCAACACCACCCAAACTGATCATTTTAAACAAATCGTTTTTGGTTTTTCCTTTTACTCTATCTGGATTGTTATTTATCAGCACTTCGACTATGTGAGGTCGCCCGATAGAATTACTTCCAGCAGTTTTCTTGACTTCTTCAAAGGTAATCTCATAGTCAAATTCATCCCTTAATCGATTACAAATCTTTTCTTTTTGTTCAATTCTTCCCTTTAATTGTTCTTTTAATCTTTGAATCAATTTTAACGAGGTAAAATCAATATTCAATCCTATTATGTGAACATCTTTAATTTCTCTTTCTAACTCGTGCTTTATCGAAATTTCAACACCAGGTATTAGGATGATGTCTTTATCCTCTCCGTATTCAATGAACTCTTGCAAGCCTTCTATCGTGTCATGATCAGTTAAAGCTATTGCTTTCAAACCTATATTTGAATTGATTGCTTGATTAATTAATTGCGAAGGAGAATCTAAACCATCAGAAAATTTTGAGTGCAAATGAAAATCTATCATCATTTACTTGAATTAATGAGTGAATTTTATTTTTTCTATAGAAATTAATATTGTTGCGGGGAACAATTAATTTATTAAAACTCCATTATTATATATTTTGATTTAAATGGGTAATAACTATACAATTCCAGAGGAAGAAAGACATCGATTTGCCCAACCTCTAGGAAAATTAATCTCTGGAACACGTGAGGAAACACTCCAAGAAGTAGAGGAAATTATTAAAGGATATCTGGAAGCGAACTATTCACTTAACTTCTATATTGTTGGAGATATCGTTACGAAAGATTTTCTTGCAAATGAATTTTTAAAAACACATGTTAAACTTTGTATTATTGACGAAATGACCCAGAGAAATAAAATTCAAATAGACACACGAGGAATCTTTGAAGAAATTATTGAAACAATAAATCCAAAAGGTAAAATACGAAAAGAAAATTTCTTACTACTAGAAAATATCGTTAACTCAAAGAAAAAAACGCTCTTGAGAATAACGGAAGGTGAAGAAGACTTGCTAGTTATCCCTTTGGTTGTTGCACTTCCTATAGAAGAGCAGGTTAAAAATATAGTTTTTTATGGACAGCCCCCAGTAACAGATTCAAGAAATCCCATCCCTGAAGGTATTGTCCTCGTTGATGTAAATAAAAAAATTCAAAAAATTTGTAAACAATTAATTCAGTTTATATTATAAGGATCTAAAGTAAGAGGTTGAAAAAATGACTATTGTTATCATGAAATTTGGAGGAAGCTGTTTAGTAGATAATGAAGCCTTTCAAAAAATAGATGATATTACACAAATCTACAATAACGAGAGAAAAGTCTATGTAGCTTCTGCATTTAATGGAATTACAGATTTACTACTAAATACCGCTCAAAATGTTAATGATGAGAAAATTATTGATAAAAACATTGCAATAATAGAAAAAAGACACCTTGACGTCATCGAACAAATATTTAAAGAGGAATCGGAACATTATCTAAAATCCAAGGACTGGGTGGATGACAAATTAAGCGAATTAGATACTGTGTTTGCTGACATAAAAGAATTTGGATTAGAACCGTACTATCAAGATTATGTATTGAGCTTTGGAGAAATTCTTTCAACATATATATTAAACCAATATCTTTTAAGTAAAGGTGCTGATTCAGAGTATATATCCGCAAATAACTTGATTATTACAAATGATGAATTTAATAACGCATATCCTTTATATAGTCTTACAAATAATAGGGTTAGAGAAAAAATTATACCATTAATAGAGAATCCCGAAAAGGACACCATTTTTTGCATAACAGGATTTATTGGAAGAAATAAGATTGGATATATAACAACCTTAGGGCGAGGTGGTTCAGATTATACAGCAACAATTATAGCGCGCTCCCTTTATGAAGAAGGTAAGGATAAGGATATAAGGGTAATCTTATGGAAAAATATTGACGGTTTATTAGCAATCAATCCTAAGTATGTATCGCAGTCATCTCTAATTAAAAACATAGATTATCGAGAAGCAAAAGCAATTGCAAATTTTGGAGCTAAAGTCCTACATCCTAAATGTTTGGAGGCAATAGAAAAGCAAGAAATTGCGTTAGAGATTAGAAATTTTGATAATCCTCTAGAAAAAGAAAACTATACAGTAATAACAAAAAAGACGGACATGGAACAAATTAAAGGCTTATCTGCTGTGGAAAATGGAACGATTATAACGATTACTTCTGGTAGTATGGTTGATGTTCCCGGGATTTTAGCAAGAATCTTTAAAGTTATGGGGAGAAATAACATTAGCGTCTCTTTTGTTGCCCAAAGTTCTGCAGAAGTCAGCACATCATTTGTAGTGAAAGAAGAAGACTCAGAGAAAGCTATAAATGCACTCGAAAAGGAAGAATTTGGATCTGATTTTTACGATGTAACATGGCAAGAAGTAGGAATTATTAATATTACGGGGCAAAAAATTTTAAAAAATACAACTAAAGCAAAAATTTTCAATGCACTAGACAAAAAAGGAATATATGTTAAAGCTATATGTCAAAGTTTTGAAGAATTGAACTTATCTTTAGTGGTTGAAAAAGAATCCGTAATTGATGCTATAAAAGTAATACACGACGATCTGATATAAAAAATGATTTTAAACCATTAAAAATTGGTAATAAGAATTTATATCTTGATAGAAAAAGAAAGTCTCTAAAATTTAAGACCTAGAATCAATGATTCGGCGTGTGAGCTCTGTAAAAGCATCATCAACATTTACACCTGTTTTTGCTGATGTTTCAATGTAAATACTTCCTTCTCCTTCAGCAAAAGCTTTTGCTTCATTCCTGTCGATAACTTCTCCGACATCCTCAATAAGATCAGCCTTGTTCCCAATTAATACAAATGGAATATCTGCTCCGGCAAACTGCCTTATTTCAGTTAGCCATTTTCGTGTTTCCGTGTAAGTTTGCTCTCGAGTAAGATCAAATACTAGCAAAGCTCCAGCTGCACCCTTATAGAAGGTACTTCGGATGAATTCAAATCTTTGTTGCCCTCCAATATCCCATATTGAGAGGGTAGCAATTTCCCCTGGTCTAAACTCTACATCTTTTGTCAAGATGTCTACGCCAACTGTTAACTTGTAATTTGCGGCAAATCTTTGTTTAATAAATCTCTGAACCAAACTTGTTTTTCCAACGGCGGCAGCTCCAGTGAGCAATACTTTCAGTTTAAAACTTGACATTTAGAGGTTCTACTCCTTTAAATTTAACGATTTGTATTTTTTAAAATTTTAATCTATATATTCTAATATCTAAAATCGTATTTAATAATTTATTTATTTGAAAACTTTTATAAAATCATTAAGTGAATTTTATTATTTAACTTTAAGTAAAAAAGTATTATGTAGATCTTCATCTCTTTGGTATATTTTCATATTCTTTAAGACTTGGGAATAATTCAAGATTCATGTGGGGAAAATACATTGCTTCTGCAAATTCTCTTTGAAATTCCTTCTTAGTTGCAATCTCTACATATTTTACTTTTTTTAATAATTCCCTTGTTTTCTTTCTTAAATCAAGGTTTAAAAGGCAATTTTGTGCTCCTGACCCAGCTGCGTTTCCAATTTGAAAAATCTTATCGCTAGAAATGTCTGGAATCATTCCTATAAATTTTGCATTATCTTTATCTATGTAATTTCCAAAGGCTCCAGCTAAAAATATTTGCTTTATTGTCTTTTCAATTTTTAATTCATTTAAGATGATTTTCATTCCTGAATAAAACGCTGCTTTGGCCATTTGCAGTTGTCTGATATCTCCTTGCGATATAATAATATCTCGATTTAAGGAAGTTTCTTCTTTCTTTACAACGATAAATTCGGTTGATTTATCCTTTTTAACAATTCTCTCCATGTCATGAAGATTT
>Ga0180437_10010259_pt1 | contig 11450 bp, 10 predicted proteins | sample SS_ome_4_FD_132410 | JGI IMG/M metagenome (GOLD analysis project Ga0180437, IMG submission 132410) | Hypersaline lake sediment archaeal communities from the Salton Sea, California, USA - SS_3_D_1 metaG | ecosystem: Environmental > Aquatic > Non-marine Saline and Alkaline > Hypersaline >... | reverse complement strand
TCAAAAGTACCTCATTTGGCGCTTGAATGACATTTTATTAAATATTTGACCAAAATATTTTTAAAACATTTTACAAAAAATTTATATAATTTAATGAAAAGCTGATGTTTAAAAGTTAAATGTATAATTTTAAATGAATATCATTTATTTAAAAGTATTTTGTAAATATTAAAATTGACCATAAATTAAAAAATATAAAAGTAATTTGTTAATGAATGTTACAAAATATTTAAACCAAATAAAATAAATGACATTTATTTTAGATATGACCAACAATTTAATAATGAATGACTTAATATTAATGACTAGTTTATAATAAATGACATTCATTTTAGAAATGACTTAAACCCATTTAATGAAGGACATTCATAAAATGTGGACTTAATAATTTATGAGGTATATAAACCAAATGTGAGGTAATTAAATTATGAAGGACATTTATTATATGATTTGCTAGTCAAAAGGTGAATGACGTTTATATAATATATGAATTTTGAGCCAACCGACGGTTTTTGCCTCTGAGTATTGAACCTTATAAGAGTTCACCCAGCTCCGTGCTTTTTAACTCTAGTGCTATTTTTGCCCACCCCCAGCTCTGTGCTTTTTAACTCTAGTGCTATCGATCGTATCCTGCCCAAAAAACCACCCCCATCACAGTCGTATCCTACTCAAAAAATAAATTCGATGACGTAACTTTTGGGGCGTGTATCTACTTACAAAAAATGTATAAATTTTTACCTTTACACGTGAGCCGATGTGTATTATACCGATTATATAGGGGGTCACAATGGCACGTGTACGTGTGAAAAAGCGGAGGAAATTTGAAAATCCGGATATCCTCCAGGAAGTCATCAATTTCTACTTCGATACCTGTGATGAAGAGGATGAGCCCTATACCATTACGGGTCTCTGCCTGGCTGTGGGTATTACGAAGCAGACGTTCTATAACTATATGCGCGGCGGCCCCGTCTCAGACGTTATCAGGCAAGCCCGAATGATTATCGAACACCAACTGGAACTCACCCTGAGGCAAGGTGGGAACCAGTCGTCAACTATTTTTGGTCTTAAGAATCTCGGTTGGGCCGACCGAATGGATCTCAATACGCAACCTTCGCCTGAAGACAATAAATGGACAATCGAGGTTGTGAGCCCGGGCGACAAGATCGATCCGGAGAAAGATCAGCCCGATGCTAAAGTTTCAAATTCCAGCAAAGTTACTCCCTTTCCACGAAAGAAAAAAGCGGTTTAAGATCGCTTATGGTGGACGCGGAGGAGCAAAATCGGTCGGTTTCGCGAATATGATGACAATGCGGGCCCAGGTGGAACATGCCTTGGTCGGCTGCTTTCGGGAATTTCAGAATTCGATTGACGATTCTGTATATGCTCTCATAAAAGAAACTATTTATGCTCATGCGGTTCCCGGGTTTCATATAGGCAAAGCCGTGATTAATCATGTTGACGGCGGGGGCTTCAGATTCCGCGGCCTGGCGCGTTCCATTGATGCTGTGAAATCAATGCACGGGATGAAGTACTTCTGGCTGGAAGAAGGACAGTTTATATCAGCTGAAAGCCTCAAAATATTAACTCCGACTTTGAGAGAGGAAGATTCGGAGTTTTGGGTCTCGGCAAATCCAATGTCCTCCGCTGATCCATTTTCCCAGCGCTTCATCACGCCCTTTCAACAAGAGCTCGATACAAACGGATACTACGAAGATGACTTGCATATCATCATTAAAATCAATTATCGAGACAACCCCTGGTTTCCAAAAACGTTGGAACTCGAACGTCAACACGATTATGAAACACTCCCCCGTGCTCTCTATGATCACATCTGGGAAGGTGCATTCAACGATTCAGTGGAAAACTCCATCATCAAAACGGAGTGGTTCGACGCTGCCGTTGACGCTCATAAGAAACTCGGCTTCAAGCCCCGCGGAGCAGTGGTCGTCGCTCACGATCCGTCTGATCTCGGAACCGACGATAAGTCCCTCGTTAGAAGACAAGGCTCGGTCATACTTGATGCGCGTCTACGACAATTTGGAGACGTCAATGATGGAGTTGATTGGGCTACAGACTACGCCTCCGAAAAACAAGCAGACCTCTTCACCTGGGACTCCGACGGCATGGGGCTCGGTCTCAAACGACAGATCAATGGGAATCTGCAAGGAAAGAAGATTTCTATCGTAGGCTTTCGAGGATCTGCTTCGCCTCAGGATCCATTATCCTATTATAAACCCGTTCAGTCCGAATCGGTTGAGGATGGGCAAAAACGTACCAATCGGGACGTTTTTAAGAACCGCAGAGCACAATTCTATTGGAGATTACGTGATCGGCTCCATAATACCTACCTGGCAGTGGAAAAGAACCAGTATATTGATCCGGAAGATCTCCTTTCTATCTCATCTGATATAAACGTTTTGCCTCTTCTTAGATCTGAGATATGTCGAGTTCCTCGGAAGTTTGTAGGATCTGGATTAATCCAAATAATGAGCAAAGTTGAGATGAAAAAGCTCAAAATCCAGTCTCCTAACTTATCGGACGCGACTATGATGAGCCTCGTAACTCCAAAAATCGTGCCATCGCAAGAGCCGATTGATTTTGACTCATTTTTCTAAGGAGAAATCCTCATGCCCGCCCAAGAAAAGCCCAAGAAGCAGACTATTAAACAAAAACTCGATGCCCTGATCAAAAAATACGGGCGTAATCGGGACATTCGGAAAGTTGTCGAGGTTCGCAACAGCCCCGGGCTTCTCAAAGCTGTCACGGCGTACCAGAAGAAACAGAAAAAGCAGCTTAAAGAGGCCGATCCGTATATGAAGAATGTCAAAATGGAGTAACGCTATGGCCAGCAGATACTCACAAGGCGAACCACGTCGGCGGTATAAACCAGAGTCCGGTAAAGCTGAGCGCCATATCAAGAAAGTCAAAAAAGTAGCCGAAAAGGTCAAAAAGGCTGCGAAAAAGATATGGAGGCCCGCTAGTCGGAAGAATCGGCGCACTGGCGGTGTAACGGCCAATGACAATTTCAAGTATCTCAAAGGCGTCAAAATGGAGTAAGCTCCTATGTCTGAACAAGGATCGAAACATTTCCTAATGCTCGAAGAGCTTAAGGATGCACAAAAGGCCGAAACGGACAATCGTGAGATGGTTCGAGAGGCCACGCATTTTTTGAACAAACGCGACGGGCAATGGGAGCCCAAAATCATTCAGAAGTTCTCTGGAAAGCCTCGATATACCTTTGATGAGTGTAATCCGATCGTAGATGACATCATGGGTGAAATGGAGGCCATGAATTTTGATGTCCGTGTAACAGCCGCTGGGGCGGGTTCGTCAAAGGAGACTGCGAAACAGTTTGAAGGCATTATTCGAACAATCGAGAATATATCACGAGCCCAGTCGGTATATCTCCAAGCAGCAAAGATCATGGTTGGCACAGGAATGGACGGGTGGCGGGTAGTCCAGGAATATCGTGATGATGACCACTTTCAGCAGGATTTGCTTATTAAAAAGGTACCGAATTTTGTAGACTCGGTTTGGTTTGATCAAGACGCAGTCGAACCAGACATGTCTGATTCCATGAGATCATGGGTGCTTACATCCATGTCTAAGGCGAAATATAAAAAGGAGTACCCGAACGGCTCGTGTAATTCCATCGGATCAGGCAATAGTCAACAGGCCTATTCCTATAAAAAATCAGACGAAGTAGTCATTGGAGAATACCTCTATAAAGTAAAAAAGTCCCGTGAACTCGTTTTAATGACTAATGGATCAATATATGAAGTCAACGATGATTTCAAAAAAGTCCAAGACGAACTTAAAAAAGCGGGCGTTACGGTTCATAAACAGCGAACCAGAGATTACTACGAGGTCCACTCAAGGTTCTTTGATGGAGACGATTGGCTCGATGAAGCCTCGAAAACCGTATTCTGCTACATACCTGTGGTTCCAATATACGGCAACTTTATAATCTCCGAAAGTAAAGTTGTCTACTGGGGCGTCACAGAGAAAATTATGGATGCCCAACGGGTAATTAACTACGCAGAGTCACGGAAAATAGAAGAAGGCGCGCTTAGTCCCAGAGGTAAATACTGGTTGACAAATGAGCAAGCGCAGTCTGCAGAAGTGCGGCGTACGCTTCGAACTTTGAATACAAATATGGATCCGGTACAATTCTATGATTTTGCAGAAGGGCATCCGCCTCCAGCATATCAAGGTGCTCCGGCATCAAATCCGGGGCTTGTCGAAACCTCTCAATCGGCACAGGGCTTCATTGAACGTACGTCTGGGACGTTTGATGAAGCGCGGGGAGCTGCGCCGGCACATAGATCAGGAGAAGCGGTAGGATTACTTCAAAAGAAGTCTGATAATCCCAAACGCAAGTGGTTTAAGTCTGTAGAAACGGGCATTGCTCATACAGGTCGAATTTTAGTTAAAGCTATTCCTAAGGTCTATGATACACAGCAGGAAATGGTCTTAACACATCAAAACGGTTCAACTGAAGTTATAACAATTCGACAGAAAGTTCGTGATGAGCAAACTCAAGAAGTTGTTGAGCTTAATGACCTTTCTAAAGGCATGTACGACGTCCTATGTAAGGCGGGTCCTGCGTTCCATTCTCAGCAGCAGGAAACGGTCACTACTATTACTGATATTGCTGGGATTGACCCTTCTATTATCCAATTGGGCGCTGACGTACTACTTAATAACATTAACGCACCAGGAATTGACCAACTTGCTGAACGAAAACGTCTTTTGATGGTAATGCAAGGAATGATTCCGCCTAATCAAATGACGGATGAAGAACGTAAGCTTGTAGCACAACAGAATCAGAATAAAGAAATGTCACCGCTTGATCAGGCAAACTTGATGATCGCGCAGGCTCAGCTCCAGGAAACACAAGGTAAGAATCAGGAACGAGCTGTTAAGCTTGAACTTGAACAACAGAAAGTTCGACTCAAAGAAATCGAGATTTCTCTTAAGCAGCAACTTGAAGGAGCTAAAATCTCAGCACAACGTGAGCAACAACTGGTTGATGCTGTCACTGCCGTTGTTAATCAGATCAAAACTCAGGCAGAAACGCTCAATCTTATTAGAGAAGGTATGGGTGCCGACGCTATTCTTGATAAATCAGCTGTTGGGGCTTATCAGGAGCAGGCAGAGCAGTTGGAGACGACTATCAGCCAACAATAGCGGCGCCAGGTTAAATCTTTTTAAGTTGGCCAATAGGTACCTACCTAATATTTAATCTGGCAAACGTTAGTTTTTAACCACTTAACCCTACTGGTGAGAACCAGGCCAAGTCTACCATGACTATAAATGCGGCAGAAAGGGATCAATATGGATCCGGAACAACAGGCCACTGACCCTGCAAGTCAGGCTGAAGATCAATCCTCGCAAGCCCCAGCGGCAGACCAAGATCCGCCCGGGGTTACAATGGAACCTGGCGAAGAGGCGCCTACCGAACCCGCAGCTGCTGGGGCCCAGGAGGATCCCGGAGCTGGTGATTCAACCGACACGCCGTTCGATCAAGAGGCAGTTAACAAGCGGATCAACAAGCTTACGTTTGAGAAACATGAAGAACGTCGGCTACGTGAGGAGGCAGAAGCTAAAGCCCAAGAGAAAGAGGCTGAGTTAGCAAAGCTTAAGGCAAAGGAAGCAGAGATTGAGATTCCACCGATGCCGGATACGTTCGATCCGGAATATCAGGAAAAACTCAAGAAACGCGACGATGCGATTGCTGAACTTGCCAAGGTCAACGCTAAAAAAGAGTTAGCTGAACAGTCTGCTGCTCAAAGGGCTCAAGAAGCGATCGAAGCGCATCAGGCCGAGGTTCAAAAGCATGTGAATACAATGTATTCCGAGGCTGAGAAACTTGGTGTGAAACAAGATGAACTACAGAAAGCAGACGGAATTTTGGTGCAGTATATCAAAAATCCTGAACTGGCTGTTTTTATCATTTCCCAACCTGATGCAGCGCTTCTTGTGAAACATCTGTCGTCCTCCCCTCAGGAACTGGATAAGTTGTCTAAAATGACGACTGCTGCTGCAGCGGCGTATATCGCCACTACTGTAGCACCGAAGGCCCAGGAGTTGAAACCTGGGCTTACCAACACTCCTGATCCGCTCAAGCTGCCCAAGGGTAAAGGCGCGAAAGAGGAGCCTAACCCGTATATGAAAGGCGTCGTCATGGAATAAGGAGGCATAATCCATGGCCAACAATCTTACCAGTAATATTACCCGAAAGATCATGCGCGCTTTCATTCCTGCGTTTGAGAAGCAGCGCGTGCTTTCCAGAACCGTCAACACGACCATGTTCAAAGGGGAATTCACTCCTCGTTCTGGAGAGAACGTCGATGTGAAGCGTCCGCATCAGTACCTCGCAGTTCGTACTGCAGGTGGTGATATCTCCGCGGCCGGTACCAACGACATCACGTCCGGAAAGGCCACGTGTACCGTACAGAACTACATCACGGTGCCCATTGGCTGGACCAACAAGGAAGAAGCCCTTCAGCTGGATCAGTTGGAAGAGATCCTCAGACCTGCGGCCGAGCAATGCTGCATCGAATTGGAAACGTCCTTCTGTGACTACATGTACCAGAGAGCGGCTCTTCTGTCCGGAACCTACGGTACCGTCATCGACGCCTGGGCTGATATCGCAAATCCGATGTCGACCATGAAGGCCCTCGGTGTTCCGGAATCCGGCATGCACACCATGGTCGTCAATCCCTTCACCATCCAGAATCTGGCGGGCGCCCAGACCGGCCTCAGCGCCGATCCTTCCCGCCTGGTGCAAACTGCCTGGGAGAAAGCACAGATCTCCTCCCCGTTTGCGGGACTCAATGTTCTGTCCAACAACAGCATGAGTTCCCTTACCTCCGGCGCATGTGCCGACCGCGCGGGTACCCTTTCCGGGGATCCGGATGTCACGTATGCAACCCACAAGGACAGCTTCATCCAGACCCTGGCCGTTACCGGTTTTACCGCCGGCGGCGTTGTCAAGGCGGGTGAGATGATCGAAATCGAGGGTCGTTACTACGTCCACCCGCGGACGAAGAAGATCATCCTTGATGCTTCCGGTAGCCCGATTACCTGGAAGGGAACCGTCACGGCTGATGTCACACTAGCTGGCGGCGCGGGCAATCTCCTGGTTTCTGGTCCGGCTATCTATGAGACTGCCGGCATTGGCGGCCAGTACAACAACGTCGATTCGGCCCCCGTCACCGGAGATGTGGTCAACATCCTGGGTGCCACCGCAACGCTGTATCAGCCGAATCTGTTCTATCACAAGGATGCCTTCGTGATTGCCTTTGTGAAACTGCCGAAGCTCTTCTCCACGGATACCGTGGCGATGACTGAAGACGGCATCTCGATCCGCGTCTCCAAGTACAGCGACGGTGACGCGAATACGCAGAAGATTCGTTTCGACCTTCTGCCTGCCTTCGGTTGTCTCAACCCGTTCTTCGCAGGGAAGGCTTACGGTCTCACCTAATAGCTAAGGCAGGGGCGCACACCACAAGCTGCTAAACCTGCCTAAGCTCCCTTCTGGAGCCCTTCGGGGCTCCAGAATTTAACACAGAAAGGATTTATCATGGGTTTGATTACTGTCTATTTTCCTTATCCGGGACGTTTCGGATATGCAAAGGCAATTATCGACGAAACGACTACCGACTTCTTTGTAAAAATGGGTGCCAAGCTCACACAGGAAGAAGTAGTCAAATCCAAAGAAGCGCAGGAAGATTTCAAGAACGTCACTGAAGCTGCGAAAAATGAGGTCGATCCTGATAGTCCTGATAAAGGCTGGGGCCGGCCCGGGAGTTACCGCTATCATGAAAATATGCTCAAGACGTTGGACGATATGAATGATATCGTTTCCTACGTTTATGAGCTAACTGGACGTAGGATTGCACGTCGGGGCGAATTGGCGGATATTCGTCGAAACGCACTTAAGCGTATAAAGGAATTCATGAAAGATGACAGTCAAGACTAGCGAAATCGTTATTGACGCCCTTGAAGATTTAGTTGTACAGGCTGATGAAGCTCCGATTGAGCAATCAGAAGCACGTGCGGCTATTCGTATGCTTAATGATATGATGAATGCATGGGCAGTTCAAGGTATAGATCTTGGCTATACACAAGTATCTGATATGGCCGATCCTATAACTGTGCCCTTAGGAGCGATAATGGGTATAAAGAAGAATCTTGCAATTCTTCTCGCTCCAAAATATAACGTTCCAGTGACTCCCGAATTGAGAGAATTAGCACGTATTGGGTATTCTGCTATTGTAGACATAGTAATTGATACGTCTGCAATGGAATACCCAGACACTCTACCTCAAGGCTCTGGTCAAGATTATCCTGGGTACGCGGATACAACTTTTTACCCAGATCAAGAAAGCACAATCCTTACAGAAACGGGTGGAAGTATCGCTTTGGAAGACGATACAGAGGAGGCTTAATGACACGGGCCCGGGATATAAAAAAGAGCAATTTTACTGCTATAACATCTCTTCAAACAACTGACTATTTAGATCTTGTACGCAATGGTCAGAACTTCAAGATCTCCATAGCTGATTTTTTAACCTCTTTGGGGGTTACAGGTACGCTTCAGACCAAGGGTGAAATTACGAGTATCCCAGTACTTGATGTTGACGCTGATATCAATTATATCCGCAACATTGGCGGCGGTCCTGGGGTACTCGTAACTGAAAGCCCCCAAGATGGTATTGAAATAGAGCACAATTTTACCATTGATAAGAGCGGGGCCGCTGTTATCATCAATGAGAACGCTGATTCTCCCACGGTTCGAAGCATTGTAGCCGGTACGGGTATTTCCGTAGGCGCTTCGGGTACTGAAATTCAGATTACCAATACGGATGTACCGGCGAGTAGTAAAACGGTTTTTGTTTACGAAGAGGCCGACTTTCCTACCCCCGCCGGTGGTGTTATTACACTTGAAGCCGATACTGAATATTACCTTTTGAATGATATCTCTACCGTTAACCGCTTTGCGCTTGGTAATAATACGGTTCTGTCCGCCGGTGATGGTTTTCTTGTTACGCTCACCTATTCTGGTACCGGCACCATGTTCACTGGTGTTGATGTCAATTTTAACCTGAAAAATATCACTATCGCTTGTGCCGCTGGTACTTGGATTGATTTATCTTCTACAACCGGGGCGCATGAATTTATCTGCACGGGCGTAACGGTAAACTGCGATACATTAGGCACTGTTGATGAATTGGCGCTTACCTTTTTTAGAGAAGTAAATGTAACGGCGGCTGACGCTGGTTTGTCTTTTTCTGGATCGTGTTACACATTTTTATACGCCATCGGTACCATTATCGTTAACGGGGTTGCGGCCAAAGCTATAGATTTTGGTACCGCAACTTTTACCATTATTACCATGAACAGTTTACTGTTTTCATTGGACGATGCGGGGGCGTATTGTATTAGCGGTCTTGTAAACGATGGTAATGTAAATTCTAATGGGCATGGCACTGTTTTTAATTGTGTCAAACTGGCTACCGGTACTTTTCTTGAAAATATCAGTCATTATGATAACCGGTGGGATTTTCTTATCAATACCGGTGCATCGAATAGCTATAGTCTTGCCTTGGCGACTCATGGCGGGGCGGACGCTGTAATCGCAGCGGCGAATACTCCTGTTATCATTCCGCCTACATGGACTGCCCAAACCATGCACCGTTTTACACAGGCGGGGGCAGGGGTTGGCCGCTGGACTTATGACGGAAAAGAGCGGCACTTCGATATTAATATCTCTATCAGTGGGCAAAGGGCGGCGGCGGGTACGGATACATTTGCTTTCTATCTTTATCTAAACGGGGTACAGATAGCGGCTTCGGTTGTCGTTAGATCCTTTTCAAACTCTTCTGGTAATGTGGCCCTTATTTGGAATTTAGAACTTGACACCAACGATTACATAGAACTTTGGGTTGAGAATCAAACGGGTACTGCCGATTTTACCGTGAATGCTATTACCATGAGGATATCAGAATAATGGAAATACCATTGACAAACGGGTTTTATACCCTTGATTCTTACCCCATATCTTTTCAACAGTGTACTAACCTAATCCCTGTAGTACAACAGCAACCGGTTATATCTCAGCGCCAATTAATCGGCACTCCGGGCATACGTCAGATCTTGACTACGGGGAATGATGCGAATAGAGGCGCACAGGATTTAGGCGGTACTCCTTATGTAGTAAATGGGAACGCCCTTTACCGTATAGATCGTGCCTTTCCCGATGGTGTGGAGACTTTCACGGCAGTGGATCTTAGTGCGGCAGAGACACCTGCAGTCAATATCTCTGGTACGGGACGCGTATCCATGGCGGATAACGGTACCCAGTTAATGATACTGGTACCCGGGAACCCAAGCACCGGCTATATCTATTCTGTAGCTGGGGGATTGGTAGAAATTACCGATGTGGATTTTAAAGCCAATGGACAACCTCAGTACGTGGTTTTTATTGACGGGTATTTTGCTTGTTCTACTGACAGCAAAAAATGGATTATTTCCAGCCTTAACGACGGTACATCATGGAACGCTCTTGACTTTAGTACTGCTGAGTCTGATCCTGATGCTATCGTAGCGCCAATCGTTTATAACAATCAGATCTATCTAACCGGCTCAGAAACCACCGAAGGCTTTCAAAATATCGGTGGGGGTGGATTTCCTTTTCAGAGAAGTAATGTCTTCCTCGATAAGGGATGTTATGCTCCATTTAGTTTAATTGCTACAAATCAACGTTTTTTCATGGTTGGGGGCGGTAAAGATGAAGACCCAGCTATTTGGGTATTTCAAGGCAACCAGTTTCAAAAGATATCTACGAACGCTATTGATACTGTATTGTCTTCTTATACTGATTCTATTATTGGGGCATGTTTTGCTCTAAGTTGGGCTAAACGCGGGCAGTATTTCGTGTCATTTGCTTTTGTAGATCGTACGTTTGTTTACAATATGACTACGGGGCTTTGGCATGAACAAAAAAGTGGAATTCCAGATATCAATAGTGACTTGGTTCAGGGTCCTTGGCGTGTTAATAGTATTGTGTCTGCTTACGGTTATACTTTGGTGGGGGATTCTGAAGATGGCCGTTTGGGGATTCTCGACACTGAAGTACTCTCTGAATACGGTTATAATCTCATTCGTTTATTTAACCCTCCGCCTCTCGCAAATGGGGGTAGGCCTTTTCGTATGCCCATGATTGAATTAACTCTTGAATCGGGCGTAGGGGATTTAGTCACGGCAAATCCACAAATTTCCATGGCTATTTCTGAAGACGCCAAAACTTTTGATTATGAACGCAACCGCGCTCTTGGTGCTATTGGCAAATACGGGCATCGCGTAATCTGGCGTAAAAATGGCCGGGTTCCGCGCTTCTGTGTTCTACAATTTAGGATTTCAGATCTTATAAAACCCGTAGT
>Ga0180437_10010258_pt1 | contig 11451 bp, 9 predicted proteins | sample SS_ome_4_FD_132410 | JGI IMG/M metagenome (GOLD analysis project Ga0180437, IMG submission 132410) | Hypersaline lake sediment archaeal communities from the Salton Sea, California, USA - SS_3_D_1 metaG | ecosystem: Environmental > Aquatic > Non-marine Saline and Alkaline > Hypersaline > Sediment... | reverse complement strand
AATGTTAAATATAATCTGCTTAAATTCTTCAAAATTCATTGGCTTAATGATATAGCTATTCCCCCCGAGTTCATAACAGCGTTGCACGTCCTGCTGACGATTGGAACTGGTAAAGATGATAATTGGAATTATTTTTAAGCGTGCCTGTTGCCGAATTTCCTGAAGTAACTCGAAGCCATTTTTTTTAGGTAATTTAATATCCATTAAAATCAAATCCGGCAGCGGTAGCGTCGGACTGTTCAAAAATTGCATTACTTCCTCGCCATCGTAAGCCACCAGCAGTTCACAATTAATGTCTCGAATCGCTTCCATTGCCTTGCGGATAATGAGAATGTGATTCTCTTCGTCTTCGACGATCAGAATTGTCTTCTTTTTACCAATTTTCATAAGCAGGTAGTTGGTCGTTATTTAGCGAAAACATCGATTTACAGGTCTATTAATAAAAAAAAAGAAAAAGGTGGGTTGCTTAAATAGTTACTATCCTTCAGACTTTTGGCACGGTCAGGAAGAATTTACTCCCTTCTCCCAACTTGGATTCCACCCAAATTGAACCCCCGTGGAGCCGGACAATTCGCTGCACCATTGCCAGGCCCAATCCTGAACCGGGCGGAAAACGGGTTAAGCGTTCAAACAGGTTAAAAATGCGTTCATGATATTTTGGATCAATGCCCAGGCCATTATCTGAGACACAAAATAACCAATCATTTTTTTGTTCAATATAACTTACATTCACGTAGGAGTCGACTTCGGTGCGCGAATATTTAATCGCATTGTCAATTAAATTTGCCAGCGCCAGTTTAAAACGAAACGGGTCACAATAAATCGTTGGTAATTTCCCATTGTACTTCAGGTTAACCTGGTAGTGTTCTAAATTAAATTGGAATTCCTGCCGAATTTCATTCAGGATTTCGTTGATATCGGTACTTTCCAGATTCAGTGGCGCCTGACCCAACCGTGAGAATTCCAACAAATCCTGAATTAACGATTCCATTCGATTGGCACATTCCTGAATCGCCCGAAAATATTTTTGCTCCGTCTCCAATAGGGGCCGTTCCAGCTCCTCCAGGAAAATATCCACCAATCCCTGAATTGAAATGACGGGCGTCTTTAAATCGTGTGAAATGAGGTAAATAAAATTCTCCAGTTCCTTATTCATTTCCTGCAATTCTTTCTGGCGGATCTGGGCTTCTTCATACAGTTTGCTGTTTTCAATGGCCACGCCGATTTGCAGACCAATTGATTCCAGGAGTCGCAATTCATCAATGGATAGCTTCCGTTTCGGTTTCAGCAAGAGCACACAAAAACCCAGTAATTTTTCCTTGGCCCGCAGTTGGATCGTTAGCACCCGGCTAATGGACGAACTGAATACCGGTGCCTCATATATTTTCTTCCAGAAGGAATTAAAGGGCGAATCAACGACAATTTTGTCTTGATAAATGTACTGAATATCGGCTGGCTTGAGGTCTAAAACCTGTGCCTGTTGAATCACTTCCTCCGGCAACCCCTGATTTGCTTTCAAATGGGCGACTTTGGAGAAATCATCCACAATATAAATGCTCCCCTGCTCTAATTGTAACACCTTGAGAATATTGGTGAGAGTAATGTTTAAGCGCTCTTCTAATTCAATGGTTTGAGAGACCGCGTTTGAAATAGCATTCAGGGCAGCCAATTCACTGATGCGGGCCTGTAGTTTCAAATCAGTCTGTTCGTAAAGCCACGAATTCTCAATCGCCATCCCCACCTGTCCCCCAATCGATATTAATAATTTCATGTCACTGCGATTAAAATCGGTGGTATTTTTACGCCATAAAAAGAGCACCCCACGGGTTTTATCTTTTGACCGTAGCAGAACAATGGCACCGGATTGATAGCCACAGCGGCTCAATAATTTTCCCATTCCATTGATTTGACTGGTTTGCTCAGGGGTGACGTTAAAGGTCAAAACCGATTGCGCCAGTCCGGTTGGATTTTTGACTAATTTGTTGAGTTCGGCCTCTACAAATTTTTCTAAGGCGGATTTAAACTCACCGTAACGAATAAAGCGAGTAAATTTTTGGGCCATGTCATCATAAATTGCAATGGCGCCGGCTTGAAAGTCTAATGTTTTCAGAATTACTTCAAGCGAATTTTCCAGGATTTCTTCTAATGATAAAGTCTTGGCAATAACCTCGGCGATGGTATTCAGCACTTTCAGTTCATTGTTTTGCCGTAATAAAGCGGCTTCATAATTTTTTCGCTCGGTAATATCCCGGACGAACACTTCCGCACCCTCCAACCGGCGTCGGTGATAATGCGGTAAAATGGTAATCTCGACAAAATAAATCTGCTGATCTTTATTCAGCGCTCTAATTTCAAAGGTGTCGTGTTTGGCCTGTTTCCGCACTATTTTTTTCAAGCGACGGCTGACGATGGGTAAGTCAGCGGGATAAACAAAATCGGAAAAACGCTTCTGATTGAGCTCGGCTTGTGAATAACCGGTAAGTTTAATGAAGGCGTGGTTATAAACACACAATTGTCCGTCCTGGTGGGAAAAAAAGGCGGCCGCCTGGCTTAAATTTTCAAAAATTACCTGAAAGCGATTTCGCAGGGATAAATGATTTTCAGCTTCGGCGTCGTAAATTTCTAAGTCGTTCATTGACAATTCTCCTTCGTCTGCGCTAACCAAAGTGTCCCTCAGGTACGGTAATTATACTTATGGATGGTTAAAATCTTTTGATGTACTTAATTTCAATGTTACAAAATAAACCTTAACGCGTCTAAATTCATTCCAATAAAATCGCTTTTGCAATTGCGCCCAGCTTAAAAACCCGTCGAGTGTGCGGCCAGCGAATTTCATGTTTGTGACAAATCGTCGAGATACTGTCTTGTTCCATATTCAATCCCAAACGACTTAATAGCTGCGCCCGATCGGACACGGTGTTTTCGGCCAGATTCATGGATTCAATCTGATTGTGGCGCTCCAAAGCGCGTTCGATATTTTTTAAGGTCAATTGGGATTTTGCCGGTGAAATTAATCCATATTTGGCTTTAAGCCGGGTTAAGCGTTTTCCGGCGGCGTAAGTCACCTGAACGATTGTTTCGCGATCCATCCATTTTGTTTCATAATTAAAAACATACTTCCAACTGGGTTGAAGCAGAGCCTGACGGTATTCTTCAAGGGTGCGAAAAAGAATCCGGTAACCGTACTGCTCAGCATTTTCATAAGCCAGAGAACCCGGGTCTAAAAACGGGGCCAGTGGCGAAATAAAGGGGACGACGCGCTTGCCAAAGCGTTCGATTAAATATTCACAATAGTCCACCGTTTCCAGTACCGATTGCTCGGTCTGCTCCGGGAGTCCGATCATGAAAAATATATCAAATTTATGACACCCTCGTTCCAGTGCCCATTGAATATTTTGTTCCAATTCCGCGTTGGAATAATATTTACCAGAGACTTTTCTCACCGTTAGATCATGCGATTCAGGAGACATCTCAAAATTAAAGTTAGGAACGGCGTCAGCCAACCAGTCGAAAAAGACTTCCCGTGCAGGAATGAATAATTCAAATACAAGCTCATTTTTAATTCGAAACGGCTTTAAAGCATTAAACAATTTTTGAGCGTATTTGTATCCCGATTGATGCAAATCTCCGACAATAAAAATAGGCGCCTTGATAAAACGACTGATTTCCACGATGTCTTTGGCCACCAATTCCGGAGCGCGATAACTCACATGATGTCGGTGAACATATTCACGGACTGATTTCTGCGATCCGCCACAAATAGCACAATTTTGGGTGCAACCACGGCAGGTCATCACCGCCGTAATCGGATATTCCCACCAGTCACGAATGGCAGTCAGGTTTTTCCAATCGAGGTACTTAATTGCCATTTTAAATAAATTCTTATAATTGTTTATCCCGTGATTCAATTCGGGGCTTAATTCACCTGGCGCATTGACAATCACCTGCTCCTGCTCAGTGGTCCAGGTGAGCCCCGGGATGGAATGATATTGACGGATTCGATTAATGATTTGCTGCATTAATAAACGGACGGATTCTTCAGTGGAGTCGCCACGGACCACAAAATCAACCGCTGGGTATTGAATCAGCTCCTCATGAAAATATGTGGCCGAATAACCACCAAAGATAATCGGGACATCGGGATGATATTTTTTACAAATCCTGGCAATTTCGATACTACCGTGAGCATGGAGTAACCAATGTAAATCAATCCCAAAAGCGCGGGTTTTGAGTTTGGCAATGAATTTTTCGACATCAAACTGCGGATTGGCCAGCATCCGGTAAGCCAGATTGATGATTCTGACAGCAATATGATGCTGGTCTAGATAACTGGCAATCGAAGAAAATCCTACGGGATACATTTCGAAGATAGGAGTGGAAGGAATAACGTCGCTAATTGGGCCAAGCAAATTCGGCATTTTACGAAAATCATAAAGGCTTGGGGCGTGCAATAAAATCAAATCAGTCTTCCGGCGCGAAGGAATAACCACTTTCATTCTCCTGTTACTGATGCAATCACCCTCTTATGTGGTGAGAGCAAGTGAAGGTTGAGGACTTAAGGTGAACGGTGAGGTCTGCCCGCTTGACAAGCGGTAATAACCCGCGCGCGCAATCATTGCAGCGTTGTCAGTGCAGAGAATCGGCGACGGGATAAATAATTGAATATTGTTTTTAATTGCTTCATCTTCCAGGCGCTGCCGCAACCAGCGATTAGCGGCGACTCCCCCAACCACCGAGAGTCGGTTTAGCTTCAATTCGGCGAGCAACTCAAGACTTCTTTCGACCAGCACCTCGACCAGCGCGTGCTGAAATGAGGCGGCAATATCGGCTAAATGATTCTTCCGTTCCACGGGCGTTAATTTCTGCAGGTGGTACAAAACGGCGGTTTTGAGTCCGCTGAAGCTAAAATCATATTTTTGATTATCTTTCATCTTTGCCTGTGGAAATCGAACATAGTTGGGATCGCCCTGCTCAGCCACTTTGCTAATAATTGGCCCACCCGGGTACCCCAATTCGAGCATTTTTGCCACTTTATCAAAAGCTTCACCGGCGGCATCGTCGCGGGTACTGCCCATTATTTGATATTCGCCCGGCGCTTTCACCAGAATCAGCAACGTGTGTCCGCCCGAAATCATCAGCGTCACAAAAGGTGGCCGGGGGTCATTTGCTTGAAGGTAATTGGCAAAAATGTGGCCTTCAATATGATTAATACCGATAAATGGCTTATCAAGGGCCAGTGCCAGCGCTTTCGCGTAATTTAATCCCACCAAAATCGATCCCACCAATCCCGGCCCAAAGGTTACTGCAATCCCTGAAATATCGGACAATTTTACCTTTGCCTTATCCAACGCCGCCTGGACAATGGGGTAAATATTTTTAATATGGGCTCGGGAGGCCAATTCAGGAACAACCCCACCATATTTTTGATGAATAATTTGAGAGGCAATTTCATTCGATAATAATCCTGCCTCACCGTAAATGGCAGCCGAGGTTTCATCGCACGAGGTCTCAATTCCAAGAATAAGCATCTTTCTTTCTTTCAATAACGATTTTAAACGTTCGCGGCGTGGCATCGCGATAAATGATGCCGGGGGGTGTTTTTATAATTGCCGGATGACCGGTTTCATTCTTTTTCTTTTTTCTTTTATAATCAATATAAGCGACGATTTCTTTTTCCGTAACGCCGGCCAACACCTTCACGCCCCCTTCCAGCGTCAGACTCAAATTCGGGGGAATCACAAAGGCGTGCAGGTCTTCCGGCAAATTTCGGACTTCCACGGGCACGCGTGGAATCACTTTTTCCATTAGCTTTTGCACATCGACATACATTTCAACCTGTTGGGTCTGAAGATGCGTCTTCTCCGAATTAAATGGAATCAGCTCAACCGTCCGGGTCAGGCTCCGATCGATATTTTTAAATTCAGTTATTTGAGTAGAAACGGTTTCAATATTTTCAATTTCTTTTTCAGGGCCAACGATCCAGGCTGAATCCGGATTTAACACAATATTTCCCACCACGGTATAGCCAGCCACCGGCGAAATGGTAATATTGGAATTAATAGGAACTTTTTTTTCTCTCAAATTGGTAAGCTTAATTTCAATTGAATCTGGTTCAATAATCTCAATGGGTTCAACATCAAGCTTATGTCTAGGGATCAATTCTTTCGTTAATTTAATGCAGGCATGATGACTCACATCTTCCAAATCAAGCCTTACACTGATGTGCGGTTCCATCAATAATCCTAACAAATTCTTACCTTTGCCCCAAAAGAGAACCTTCGCGTGGTGCGGATATTCATTTTCGATAATTTTGCCAGCTTTAACATTTTCAACCTGAATGGGAACATGAATCGCGTAAGTATATTCGTCTTCAGTAACAATATAAGACCACAACGCAATCGCCATGAGGACCACAATCATTTTTGTCCGCAGATGATTGGTCAACCGGGGACGAATTTTTCGTAATACTTTTTTACTCCCACGCTCTGCGAGGGTAAGCAGGCGGAGTAGCTGATTTGTGAAATTTATTTTACGCATTATTCAAACTTATTTAAAACTGAATCTAAATTATTGAATGGCAATGATAAAATGAGTTATGATAAGATATTGATTCATTAAAATTCCTAGAAAAATCAGGCAAATAAATATGTCCTTTAACCCAATAAAATATGTAGTGATGAATCCGGTAAGACGACAGGCTACAGGCAGTGGTCATTTTTTTATTCAGGAGGCATTAAAATAAATAAAGAGGGTAAGCGGTGCCGGAAATGCAATCGTCCTACCCTTTTATGCAATTGATAATCTGATTTAATGGTTAAAATTATTTCGTTGATTGTCCAATCACTTTTCCGATACTTAATTCACCGTTATCAATTCGGATATTAAAACCACATTCCGGATTGGTACAGACCCAGGCTTTGTACATAATCGACGCCCCATCTCTTCCATAATCGGACAAAGGTATTAGCACCCCAATACCGCATTTCTGACAATCGGGATAAACATTTTCCATAGGCTTCAACTCACCTCACAATTTAAGTATTCCAATCAAATCCAGGTTCAACTTGTCGAATTAGTTAAGTGGCACCCAAATACTATCTGAATAACCTAAGCACAATGACAGGTACTGGTTATAATCGGGCCGAGTGATACTCATAAATTGGCTGCAAGATCCAATTTTTAAATCTTGATATTGAATTCACATCCCCGCCAGGATGAATTCCACAGGAATTAACCACTTATTCCTTGACCACCCAAACTTTAATTTTTGCTTCAACTTCTGGATATAATTTTATCGGGACGGTATAAATACCAAGCGTTTTGATCGGCTCTTCCAGCAAAATTTTCCGTTTGTCAATTTCATAGCCCTTTTCGCGCAGTAGTTCCGCAATGGTTTGACTGGTTACCGCACCGAACAGTTTGTCGTCCTCGCCAACTGCAACCGAGGCGGTACAGGAGATTTTATTTAACTGGTCAGCCAAATCATGTGCATTTCGTTTGGTTTTATTTTCTTTTAATTCCTTTAATTTTTTCATCTCCTCATAATATTTTAGATTGCCTGGCGTGTAGTTCAAGGCAATATTTTGAGGGATGAGAAAATTCCGCGCAAAACCCGGGCGCACATTGACGATATCACCCTCCTCGCCAAGGGATTCATATTTTTGGGTTAAAATCACTTTCATAATGGTCGGTCCTTTTCTAGAAATTTCAACGTGTCATTTCAGCGATGTAAGGAATTAATGCCAGGTGACGAGCCCGTTTAATAGCTTTCACTAACTGACGTTGATGTTTGGCACACGTGCCGGAAGTTCTTCTGGGAATAATTTTCCCCTGTTCAGTGGTGAAGCGTTGTAGACGTTTTTCATCTTTATAGTCTACAAATAGAACTCTTTCCTCACAAAAACGACAAATTTTTTTCTTCTTCATCATAAGGATAATACTCCGCTAAATTAATTGACTAACCTAAATGACAGGTTAAAATTGTAAATTATCATATCCAAAGGTAAAATCTTCCAGATTCGGCTCTTTCTCCCGTTTTGGTTCTTTCTCAGATTCAGGAGTTGTCTTCGAGCTGCTGAATGGCTGATCATCCTCATCATTAAACTGAATCGCCTCCGATTCGTCCTCATAAACCGAACTCTCTCGTTGATCATCATCTTCGACAAGGCCAATGTCTTCTGTTCTTAGAATTCCCTCCTGCGGGAACTTACGATTTAAAAATTGAATCCTTCGGGCTTTAATTTCGACAACATTTCGACTGGTTCCGTCATTGTTGCGCCAGCTTCGACTCTGGAGTTCCCCATCAACAATAATCGCACTGCCGCGTTTCAAATTTTCATAACAGCTTTCGGCAAGCTTATACCAGGCAACAACTCCTACGTAACACACATTTTCCCGCCATTGACCGGTATTGTCTTTAAATTTACGATTGGAGGCAATGTAAAAATTGGCTACCGGTGTACCGTTCGTGGTTTTCCGGAATGACGGGTCACAAGTTAAATTTCCGGCAATTAAAACCGTATTGATATCTGGCATTTTAAGATCAATCATTTTGCTCCCTCCCTTTACTACATATTACATCAGTTAAATTCACAAATATTCATCTAACCAAAGAATCACTTTATTTCTTTACTTATCTATTCAACTTAACAAATAAATAATGAACCAGGCCCTTGATGCAATAGCAGTAGACGCTCAGTCCATCGTCGTGGTCTTATTTTCCAGCGGTTCATCCGATTCATCCGATTCTAATTCAGTTTCAGTGGAATCATCCTCAGCGGTTTCTTCTTCGAACTCGAATTGGTCCTCATCTTCTGGAAGCAAGACTTCGGATTCGTTGTCCACTGCGTCCTCGGATGTGACACTTCTGACAGGCACCACTTTTTCAGTGCGTGGGTCGATCATTAGTGTCAGATAACGTAAGATATTCTCATCTAGCTGATATTCACGTTCTAACAATCGATTCAATTTGTTTGGCGCGCTATATTTAATATAAACATAATAACCATACTGACGTTTTTTAATTTCGTAGGCCAATCGCTTTTTGCCCCATCGCTCCATTGTTACAATTTGCCCACCATTATTCGAAATGAATTTTTCAATTTTGGTAATAATACTTTCAATATCTTCGGATTTGATAAGCGAATCGATAATGAAAGTTGTTTCATATTTTTTCAATGGATTGCCTCCTCATTTAATTAAAATCACCCATTTCAAAATTAATAAACACACGCTTAATTTGAAATGTGCTGCATAAATCGTAAAATAATCTTTCGGTACGCTGCTCGTTCATCTTCGATTTTCACGGGTAATCATTTTCTACTGATCAAGGAGGTGAAATAATATAACTTACTTATCCTAAACCGGTAAAGTGTTATTTTTATTTGACACCATTATTGCAATTGGGAAAGTTATTTAATCTCACCTCCTAAATTAATCCGGATCAAGCTGACCGTCGCATCTATCGCTGAGAATGAATTTTCATTCGATACTACCCGTTAACTATTTAAATAATGGTGCCAGCACTAACGAAATGACACACATTAACTTAATTAAAATATTAATCGAGGGTCCAACGGTGTCTTTTAACGGATCTCCGACAGTATCACCAATAACGGCTGCTTTGTGGGTTTCGGAGCCTTTTCCGCCGAAATTACCCTCCTCGATATACTTTTTGGCATTGTCCAGTGCACCACCGGCGTTTGCCATCTGAATACCAAGCATTAAACCAGAGGCAAGGGCTCCGACAAGTAAACCGGCCAGCGCTTCTTTGTCATAAAGCCCGACAAGGACTGGAACAACAATCGCCATAGCACCAGGAATTAACATTCCCTTAATCGCGCTATTGGTGCTAATATCAACACATTTCGCTGAATCAGGCATAACCTTACCTTCCATCAATCCTTTGATCTCACGAAATTGACGACGTACCTCATCAATCATCTTAAAGGCCGCCTGACTCACGGCTTTAAACAACATCGAAGAAAATACATAAGGCAACATCGCGCCAACGAGTAAACCGGCTAATACGGTTGGTTTATTAATGGTTGCTGCATCAATTTCAACAACTTGAATGTAGGCAACAAGCAAACCCATTGCGGCAAAGGCAGCCGAACCAATGGCAAAACCTTTCCCAATCGCGGCGGTTGTATTTCCTACCGCATCCAGACTATCGGTAATTTTACGAACTTCTGGTCTGAGCTCAGCCATTTCAGCGATGCCACCGGCATTGTCGGCAATTGGTCCGTATGAATCCACCGCGACAACCATTCCAGTCGTTGCCAACATGCCCAGCGCTGCCATTGCGACACCGTAAATATCAGCTAATTGGTAGGCCAGGATTACCGAAATTGCCAGCACCAGCACCGGTATTGCGGTGGAAGCCATCCCTACTGAAATCCCTCCCGTGACGGTAATTGCCGGGCCACTTTGGGATTCTTCAGCTAAATTTTTTACTGGTTTATATTTGGAAGAAGTAAAATATTCACTGACAAATCCAACCACAATTCCGGAAACAATTCCCAGGATGGTTGCATAAAACGGTCCTAATTGACTATAATTATTCGTGGTATGGGCTGGACTCCAGGTTTCAGGAATGATTTCTTTGACAATAAAATAGGTAGCGATTGCGGTCAAAATCGCACTGACATAAGTTCCGCCCATTAAGGCACTTTGCGGATTTTTTCGTCCAAAAAGCTTAACATAAAAAACACCAATCACCGATGAAATGATCCCGGCGGATGCCACCAATAACGGTAACCATCCCATTGCATTTTCGAAACCAACCGTGACATTCAAAGTGACCGCAATGGCCATCGCGGCAATCATTGATTCAACATAAGATTCGAGTAAGTCTGCTCCCAACCCGGCGACATCACCCACATTGTCACCGACATTATCGGCGATAACGGCTGGATTGCGTGGGTCATCTTCCGGAATACCGGCTTCAACTTTGCCCACCAGATCTGCCCCCATATCCGCGCCCTTCGTAAAAATGCCACCACCACTACGGGCAAAAAGGGCGACCAGACTGGCACCCATGGCATAGCCGTTAATGATCGAGGTGTTTTCAATTTTAAATATAGCAATCATGCTGGCAAGTCCTAACAAGGCCAAACCAACCACACTGAAACCCATGACAGCTCCACCCGAAAGGGCGACATTCAAGGCCCCTTTTAAACCGTCAGTATCGGCCGCGTGGGTTGTCCGTGCATTGGCGCGGGTGGCAATGCTCATTCCGATATAGCCAGCGAGGGCTGAGACCAGCGCCCCGGCAATAAAAGCAACGGACGTTTTCCAGCTCAAGTCAACCGTCTTGGGTGTGATTTCATTGGCGATTGCAATTAAAATCGCAATGACGATTACAAACGTGAAAATATAAATATATTCACGTTTTAAAAATGCTTTTGCGCCTTCTTGAACGGCCTGTGAAATCTGCTGCATCCGTTCATT